>JGI24710J26742_10000027_pt1 | contig 111450 bp, 100 predicted proteins | sample BioPla2DNA2_FD_26742 | JGI IMG/M metagenome (IMG submission 26742) | reverse complement strand
AGAGAGGCCATACCTGTTCCCATCCCGAACACAGAAGTCAAGCTCTCTTGTGCCGACGATACTTGGCGGGAGACCACCCGGGAAAATAGGTGATGCCGGATCTTATTCCTCGTTAGCTCAGTAGGTAGAGCATGCGGCTGTTAACCGCAGAGTCGTTGGTTCGAGCCCAACACGGGGAGCCAAGTTAAGTGGACGAACGTTAAATTAATGTTTGTCCACTTTTTTGTTCAGGGGTGGAATTATTTTGTCATTTCAGTCAGAATACTTATTAGTAGTTAAAATCAAAATGCGCCAATCAAATTGAAGCTTTTAATTAATGTATTTAATTGAATATTATTAAATAGAGGCATATTTGAAATGATTAATTTTCCAGCGATCTATATTGCAAATGGAACAGCAATTCTGCTGTCATTAGCTATCTTATTGAGTGCAAAAAGGCCACTACGTCATGAATTGTTTGAAGAAAAGATATTCTATACGATGGCTGTTTTAAATATTCTGCAAAGCATTATTGAATCCGCTGGTTTTATTCTGGATGGCAAAGCGGAATATCATACTTTGTCTGTGGTACTAAGCACCATCTTATTTATCAACAGTAGTATATTTGCTTATCTGTGGGTAATATATGCGGACTGTAAATTGTTTACAGATATGAATAGAATCAAGCGCAGATACCCTTTTGTGGCTATACCTGCCTTACTAATTGTAATCGGTTGCTTAATAAACTTAGTAACCCCTGTGTTTTTTGAAATTAATAAATTTAATATTTATCAAAGAACAGATTTATTCTTTATTCCATATATTGTCACGTATTTTTATATAATATATGGAGTTATCTTAATCTATTTGTATCGTAATAAGGTAGATAAGTATTTGTTTTTGCCTGCCATTATGTTTATGATTCCTATTATAATTGGCAGTCTGTTGCAGTTTTTCTTTTATGGATATTCTTTTATGTGGCTTGGCGTGGCTGTAGGACTGATTTCCTTATTCATCAATGTTCAAAATGAATCAGCTTATGTGGATGCGCTGTCGGGATTATTTAACAGACAGTACTTAAATCAATTCATATTGCATAGTAAAAAAGGTGATGCTGCCGGCGCGCTTGCTGGAATTATGTTAGACATTGATAGCTTCAAAAGTATCAATGATAGATTCGGACATATTGTAGGAGATGATGCTATTTCTGCAGCCGGAAAGATATTGCGTACAGCTGCAGCTGATAAAGGGGTAGTATGCAGGTACGGCGGTGATGAGTTTATTATATTAATGTATATAAAATCTCAGAATGAAATTACGGATATGATTGACACCATTAAAACGCAGGCAAGATTGTTCAATGAATCGGAACAGAAGCCTTATGAGATAAATTTTTCAATTGGTTATAGTACATACACAGGTAAGTATGAGTCAACAGATGATTTTTTAAAGAAGATCGATGCATCTATGTATGTAGACAAGAAGAGAAGGATTAGTGAAGGAATAATTCCTGATCGAAGAAGGTATTGCTAAAAGATGGCGACAGAAAACGGCTAAATAATCTTATCTTTGGTTTTACAGCATAAAATTTCAACCAGCAGTCATGTAATCGCAGTATCACTTTTTATAATATGAAAACCATAATTAAGAACGCCAAAATTTACACACCGCTGGGCATAGAACACAGCATCACTATTGAGGCTGATAAAATCATTGGCTTTGATGACTCGCAACGGGCAGAACGTGAGATTGATGCGCAAGGCAAAACTGTGGTGGCGGGATTTCATGATTCACATATGCATTTGCTTGGCATTGGACGGATGCTGTCCATTTTGCGTGTGCAAGAGGCTAGAAGCGTTGAGGATATTGTGCGTTTGGGTCGGCAGTATATCGCGGATAACCCGGACAAAGATCACATTATCGGTCGGGGGTGGAATCAGGATTATTTTACGGACGGACCCGTCATCCCGACGAAGGACGATTTGGACCGGATTTGCACTGACAAGCCCATCGTATTGACACGCGCGTGCGGGCATATCGGGGTGGCGAATTCTAAAGCACTCGATATGGCAGGTGTGACCAAGGACACGCCTGACCCCGACGGGGGTGTGTTTTTGCGTGATGCTCAGGGCGCGCCGAACGGCATTCTCCATGAATCGGCATTGGACTATGTGCAAAGCATTTTCCCGGACATCGGCGAGGCTGAGATTGAAATATGTTATCGCAAAGCCATGGACTATGTGAGTGCCTTGGGGATTACTGCCGTACAGGTTAATGACCTCTATGAAGTCAATCAGGATAAAGTGCTTGGGATTCTGAACCGTCTGGACAAGAACGGCGAACTCAAGGTACGGGTGTTTCATCAGTTTACCTATGAGGATGGAGACGCCCTGGATGCATTTTTACGGCAAAATACCGAGAACGATTTATTTTCCGACAGACACCGCTTGTCCGCATTGAAACTCTATAAAGACGGTTCTTTGGGTGCGCGGACAGCATTGATGCGTCAGCCGTACCATGATGATCCTACGACGTGCGGTGTGGATACGTTGCCGGATGAGAAGATGAAAGCATTGGGCTTGATTGCCAAGGAATATAATCTGCCGTTGGTGGTACATGTCATCGGCGACGGAGCGATTGCACATACAATTGACGTCATGGCAGCAATCAACGATGCAGGCAATCCCTTGCGTTCGGGTTTGATTCATCATCAGATTACGGACTTAGACCTTTTGAAAAAAACAGCGGAGCATAATTTACACGTGTTTTATCAGCCGATTTTCCTACACTACGATTTGCACATTGTGGCAGACCGTGTAGGAGAAGAATTGGCAGCGACTTCTTATGCGTTTAAGACACAAATGGAGTTGGGGGCGCGCACCTCGTACGGTACCGATGCGCCGATTGAAGACCCGAATCCGCTGGTATGCTTGTATTGTGCCGTCACTCGAAAGGATTTGACAGGAAATCCGCCGGGAGGTTTTATAGCTTCGGAAAAAGTGACCGTAGCGGAAGCTTTGGCGAATTACAGTGAAGCGTCTGCTTATGCCGTCCGCATGGAAGACAGACTGGGGCGGCTTGACATCGGTTATTATGCCGATTTGGCCATTCTGTCGGACGATCCGTATGAGGTCGAGCCGGATGATATTAAGGATATCCAGGTGCTGATGACTATGATGAACGGGCGAGTGACCTTTGACAGAGATGGCTTGCTTGAGCCATAAGCATTTGGGGTGGTGTTCAAAAGTCTTTATAAAACAATATGAACAAGGATAAATTACGAAAATAGACTATGATTTAATTGTGTGTTGCTGGATCATATGACTGTTCCAAGGGCATAAAGTTAAGGAGGCGGAGGGGAGAAGATGTTTTTTCAAAAGCTGTTGGAAATCTTGGGAAAATTAGATGTAAAAACGATGATGGGAGTATTAATCTTCGGAAATTTCGCATTGGCATTTTTGACATTGAGATACTATTTATATCATGAATCAGATCATGAAAAAAAACTGATACTGAGATTTGGAATTGCTAAGATATTACAGGCAATCGCCTGGATCTTTTTATTTTTGCGCGGTGATATCAGTGACATCATTTCAATTTACTTCGGTAATATACTGCTCTTTATCAGTTTTTATCTGGATTCATTAATTGTTCTGAAAATAAATAAAAAAACACAAAAGATATGGTTTAGATTGCAAAGTGTTTTGTTGGCATTATCTATTATCTTGTTTATCTTTTTTGAAATTTCATTGGGTATAGGAAATCTTAGAATTGCAATGGCCTCTTTGGGTGTTTTTTTTATTCTAGTGATTCCGAATTTACTAAGTATTACAAACAATCTGAGCAGTCGGTTTGAAAAATTTATTAGCTTAATCAGCCTGTTTTTTCTTTTATTACTTCTGCTGCGAGCATTAAATTCACTGTTTGATAACGATATAAGTCTATTTACCAATAATTTACTTCAAATCGGAACATTCCTCTTATTAGTTTTACTTATGTTTGTAAACGGAACGGGTTTTCTGCTCATAATGTATGACCGCTCATATGAATTGTTGAGGTTGAGTTCCAACTTGGATCCCTTGACTCAAATTTATAATAGAAGATTTTTCATGAATAGGGCAGAAGCATATTATCAAAGGGCTTTGAGAGGCCGGGAATCATTATCTTTTCTCTTTATTGATATTGATTTTTTCAAAAAGGTGAATGACAGTTATGGCCATTTGTTTGGCGATGAAGTATTGAAAATGATTGCGCAGGTAATAGCTGACAGTGTAAGGCCATTAGATTTATGCTGCAGATTTGGGGGAGAGGAATTTTTAATTCTCTTACACAACACAAATAATGAACAAGCTGTATTAGTAGGAAACAGAATACGCGAAAAAATACAGAATTTGGTATTTGAAGAAAATCCCGGATTTAAATGTACTGTCAGTGTAGGTGTTTATTCCGGCCATCCGGATAGTAATAAGAACTTACAATATTTTATTGATAATGCGGATCAGGCACTATATAAAGCCAAAGAATCAGGAAGAAATTGTGTAGTCAGTTCTTAGGATTCGGGGGGTCAAACTGCGACATTTTGGGCAGATAGTTATNAAAAAACTTGCTGCAGCAAAACCATGTAGCAGATTGTGCCGCCGCCAATGCTCAGCAAGGTTTGGCGCTTCCAAAGATGCAAGAGAGAGACGACAGCAAGTGAAATCAATTCAGGTAGAAAACCCTGAGGTTGGGCAATGTAAATGTCTTTTAGACAATAAACAACGAGCATAGCAATGGCAGCGTGAGGGAGTACGCTGCTTAACTGTAATAACCAACGTGGCTTTTTCCTGCCGGCAGGGAAAAGGAGAAAGGGCAGGAAACGTGTTATGGCTGTTCCTCCGGCTATCACGACAAAGAGAATTAGATCATGTGTATCAGGCAAGGTGTTCTTCCTCCTTTCGCCTGTGCAAAAGCAATAGTAAGGCAACAGCGATTATGGTCATAGCTATGATTAGGAAGTGGTCAAGACCGAACACGATTCTGGAGAAAACTGTGGCCACGATTCCGATCAGGGCGGGAGCATGATCTTTTGTTTGCTTCCACTGTTCGAGAAAAATTACTGTAAATAGTGCAGTCATAGAGAATTCAATTCCCTCGCTATTGAAAGGAAGTGCCGTGCCCAGAACACTGCCAATGACTCCACCGGCGATCCAATAGAGATGGTTTAAGAGCGTGACTGTGAAATAGTAAGCAGTTTTATTATTGTTCGGATCATGTGGTTGGCTGCAAATAAGTGAATAAGTTTCATCTGTTAAACCGAAAATCAGATACGGTCTGACCTTGCCTGTGTCCTTGTAGCGTTCCAAGAACGACAATCCGTAAAAGATGTGTCTGGCATTTACAAGAAAAGTCATCAATAATGCCGTTACAGGCATAACTTTTATTGTAAGCAACGACACGGCAACGAACTGCATGGAACCGGCAAAGACAAATGCACTCATAAGAAAAACGTAAAATGGAGGATAGCCGGCATCTGACATCAATACACCATAACCCATGCCGAGAATAAGGTAGGCGGCGAGAATCGGCAGAGTATCAATGAAGGCAGTTTTCAGTACTTTACCGTTGATTGATGTCCACATGTGCCGCTTTATGCTCCTCTCACTATAGTCTTTGATATCCGGTTATGGTGATATATTTATATAGGAATGATAATTTATAATCAAGCTGAAGCATCGAGGTATACTTGGGATTGCAGTAGCGATTAATAATAAAATATCAGGTCTGACTTAATGTTCCTGCTAAATTAGGAGTTCCAATGAACAAAGATATAGGGAAGACAGTAGAGAATTTGCGCATGCACTTTGATAAGGGCTATACTTTGCCCATTGCTGCAAGGATTAAAGCTATAAAGAGTCTTGAGGCATCTATCAGAAGGTATGAAAAGGATATTCTGGCCGCTCTGAAGAGTGACTTAAACAAGAGTGCATATGAGGGATTTTTGACGGAACTGGGGTTGGTTCTGGGCGAGATGGATCATACTTTAAAGAATCTGCGACGCTGGGTAAAACCTCAGAGAAGGAGAGTTGCCATATCGCAGGCTCCTGCTCGGGCCAAAGTGATGAAGGAACCATATGGAGTTGTTCTTATAATGAGTCCATGGAACTATCCTTTCCTTCTGCCGCTGGTCCCGCTCATTGGTGCAATAGCCGCCGGAAATTGTGTAGCTTTAAAACTGTCTGAATATGCGCCGGCAGTATCGAATATCATTGCAGCAATTGTAAGTGAGGCTTTATCCGCGGGATATGTTTCGGTTATCGAAGGCGGTAGAGCTGAAAACAGCGCTTTGCTGGAACAAAAATTCGACTATATATTCTTTACCGGTTCTCCTGTTGTCGGAAAGATCGTGATGCAAAAAGCTGCTGAATATCTTACTCCCATCACGCTTGAACTGGGGGGCAAGAGTCCTGTTATAGTCGAAAAGACTGCTAATATAAAGAAGGCTGCTAAACGGATTCTGTTCGGCAAACTCTTAAACGCCGGACAAACTTGTGTAGCACCCGACTATCTCCTGGTTCAAAACGATATCAAGGCTGAGCTCATAGAGGAAATCAAAAATCTTTATACTGAAATGATTCCAAGCGATGAATATAGAGTGGAGAATTTTCCGCGGATCATTAATGAGAAGCATTTTAATCGCCTTCGTCGTCTTTTAGAGGGACAAAATATTCTGATAGGCGGTGGCTCTGATCCGAAGAATCTGCAGATAGATTTCACACTGGTGGACGAGCCTCATTTGGCTAGCCCCCTAATGCAAGAGGAAGTTTTCGGGCCTATATTACCTGTTTTTGGATTCGATGCGCTCTCGGAAGCGGAGAGCTTCATAAAGAAGTATCCTAAACCACTGGCCCTCTATCTTTTTACCAAGGATGCTGCCGTGGAAAGGTCGGTCCTCAGAAATATTTCGTTCGGCGGCGGATGTGTAAACGACACGGTTTTACATCTCAGCAGTCCGCATCTGCCATTTGGCGGTGTTGGAGACAGCGGCATGGGTAGCTATCACGGCAGAACGAGCTTTGAGACTTTTTCTCATACTAAGAGCATCTTGAAGAAATCATGGTATTTTGATCTTCCTGTACGCTATCATCCGTTCAGAGCGCCGGAAAAGAAACTCCCCGAATGGATATTTAAGCTTTAATCTACATTAGTTATTTGCAACCGCTGACTTTATAAATCCTTTACTAAAAGATGAGGTGCAAAAAATTACAAATGTGCTATATTATTGCTTTAAAGGAATATTTATAGAATATGAGTAAGAATTTATAGATCGGAGCAATATTATGAATTACGTATTTATTTCGCCGCATTTCCCGGATAATTTTAAATATTTTGTGACCTCATTAAATGATCATGGTGTAAAGGTATTGGGAATTGCATCAGAACCTTATGAAAATTTGGATGAAGAATTGATAGATTCTTTGACTGAGTACTATAGAGTTGATGATATGGAAGATTACAATCAACTATTGAGAGCATGCGGATATTTTACTTTCAAATACGGAAAAATTGATTTCATTGAATCGCATAATGAGTATTGGCTTGAAAAGGAAGCGCAATTAAGAACTGATTTTAATGTCCAAGGATTGAAAACCGACGATATGCCGGCTATCAAAAAGAAATCTGAGATGAAAAAAGTCTTTGAAAGAGCGAAAATCCCTGTCGCCAAGGGTGAAGTTGTAAAAGATATTAGATCGGTGAAAAGATTTGTTAAGAAAGTCGGATATCCTATTTGTGCCAAGCCTGATATAGGAGTGGGCGCAGCCGGCACATATCAAATTTCGAATGATAAAGAATTAGAGAAGTTCTTCTCTTTGAAACCCTCTATTGACTACTTCGTCGAAGAATTTATTGTCGGCGATATCCATACCTTTGATGGCTTGGTTGACAAAGACGGCAATATCTTGTTTTTAAGTTCCTTTGTCTATGACGGTGTTATGGAAACCGTTCAAGAGGATCTGGACAATACTTATCATAATCAGGTAGAAATACCCGATGATCTTATGGAGGTAGGGCTGCGAGCTGTTAAAGAATTCGGCATTAAAAACAGATTCTTCCATTTGGAATTCTTCAGAACTGAAGATGACAAATTAATTGCCTTGGAAATAAATGTCAGACCTCCCGGTGGATGGTCATTGGATATGTTCAATTATGCCAGCGATATAAGTGTTTTCGACATATATGCCAAAATGATTTTGGGTCAAGAGCAGTTTAAAATGCCGGAAATTAAGTATCACTGTGCTTTCGTCGGTGTGAAATTCGGTCTCGAAGACCAGTTAAAACATTCACTGGATGAGGTCTTAAATAATTATGGCCATCTGATTGTTAGACATGGGGCAATGCCCGATATATTTTCAGCAGTAATGGGCAACTATTCTTATATAATCAGATCATATGATTTCGAGGAACTGATGGAAGCTGCAAAATATATTACTTGTAGAATTCGTAACTAATTTGGAGGCATAAATGAAGATAGAATATCGTCAATTTTATAGCTCAAATTTAGGTCGGGAAATGGCCTTTAAGGTTTATGGGTATGGTGGTAAGCCTGTAATAGTATTTCCTTCCTCAGGTGGCAGGTTTTATGAATATGAAGATTTTCAGATGATAGATGCTGTAAAGGATTTCATAAACGCCGGTAAATTTATTTTCTATACAGTCGATAGTGTTGACAATGAGAGCTGGCTGTCCAAGGATAAATGGCCCGGCGATAAAGCGAGAATGCACAATGTTTTCGATCGCTATATCATTGATGAATTTATTCCCTTTGTAAAATCTCATTCAGGCTGGACAGATCCAATGGTTACAACCGGTTGCAGCATGGGCGGATACCACAGTGCAAATTTCTATTTTAGACATCCGGATGTTTTTGATACTGTCATTGCGCTCAGTGGTATTTATGATGTTAGATATTTTGTCGGCAATGACATCTCTGACGTTGATGTGTATCTGAATAGCCCGGTCGACTATTTAAGAGGGATGCGTGATTCTTACTATCTCGACTTGTATAGAAAGGGGAAAATAATCATTTGCACAGGTCAGGGCAATTGGGAAGAAGACTCAATCAAGCATACCAGGATGCTAGGCGAAGTTCTGCAAGAAAAGAATATACCGGCCTGGATAGATTATTGGGGCTATGATGTTCACCATGACTGGCCCTGGTGGCGAATCCAGATGCCCTATTTCTTAGGAAATATTGTGTGATTGACTATTATGGTGTGAAATACACTAATTAGAGGTCAAGGTGATCTTATTGGTAACTTTATCTATCAAGATGGCAAGCGGAAACTGGATGCTTATAAAATAGAACAAAGGGAAAATATCGTGCAGGGTAAATTGTATGGAATAGGGGTGGGTCCGGGAGACCCGGAATTAGTTACTTTAAAGGCATTAAGACTAATGAATGAGTGTCCGGTTATTGGAATACCCGGGAAAAATCCTGCAGAGTCTGTGGCATTAAAGATTGCCAAGGAAGCTTGTCCGGAGATTTCCAATAAAAAACTTCTTTTAATTGAGACTCCCATGACAAAGGACAGCAAGGTATTAGAAAACGGCTATACCATGGCTGCCGAAAAAATTATAGCTTGTTTAAAGCAGGGGGAAGACGTTGCCATGCTTACTCTGGGGGATCCTACAGTTTATTCAACCTATATTTATATCCAACGACTTGTAACACTAAAGGGCTACGAAGCGGAGATAATAAACGGAATTCCCTCGTTTTGTGCAGTGGCTGCTAAGTTTAATGATAGCCTGGTGGAGAGGGAGGAAATACTTCACGTTATCCCGGCATCCTATCAAATTGATGATGCCTTAAAGCTTTCAGGAACCAAAGTGTTAATGAAGGCGGCAAGTAAACTCTCAGATGTAAAGAAAACCCTTATGGAAAATGGCAGCAGTGCAGTAATGGTAGAAAATTGTGGAATGGAGGGGGAGAAAATTTATTATTCTCTGGACGAAATTCCGGAAAAGGGAAGCTATTATTCCCTTATTATTGTTAAATAGTCTATTGACTTTAAAATACGTCAAGAGCCTATTTTGTAAATGGTGCTGGTTGTATATAACCAAAGAATAAATGTAGATAGGCATTACCAAAAGGAAGCTTATGGAGCGCTATTTCCCATTATTTGTTGATTTATCAGGGAAGAAGATTCTGGTTATCGGTGCAGGACCTGTTGCCTCACGACGAATAAGGATATTATTGAAATTCGGATGTGATATTATAGTTGTCGCTCCTGATTTTTGCGAAGAATTTAACGGGATTATAAATCAAACCTATAGTAAAGGCTGTCTATATAAAGATAAAATTACAAATTGTAATTCAAATAATTCAGACGAAGTATGTGACAGTGAGGTCGTTTACAATGGTCGGCTAAGCTGTAAGAAAAGATGCTTCTTGGATTCTGACTTAAATGGTATGGATATGGTTATCATTGCCAGCAATTATCCGACTGAAAATGAAAGGATTGCTAGTTTGTGTAAAGATATGGGGATAATGAAAAATGTTGCTTCTGACAAGAGCTTATGTGATTTTTTCTTTCCCTCGGTGGTAGTGACAGATGATATTGTGGTAGGCATTAACTCCAATGGGAAAAAACCAACTAAAACAAAGGAAACCAGAATTAAAATCCAAAAATTGTTAGAGAATAATCATGGCTAGGAAATTAGTTATTGGAAGCCGTGACAGTAAGCTGGCAGTAGCCCAAAGCAGTATGGTGATTGATTATATACGTGAGCACTGTCCTGAGATAGAGGCTAGCCTTTTAACGATGAAAACCACAGGTGATATAAACCTTAATGGCCCACTATATGAAATTGGTGGCAAAGGGCTGTTTGTTAAGGAATTAGACCATGCCCTAATGGATAGAAGAAGCGATATTTCTGTTCACAGTTTAAAAGATATGCCAATGGATATACCTAAAGAGATTCCTATTATAGGGTTCTCCAAAAGAGAGGATCCAAGGGACGTACTTGTATTGCCAAAGGGAGTAAAGGAGTACGATGGAAAGTCAGTAATAGGTTGCTCCTCCCTTAGAAGAACCTTGCAACTAAAGAATATTTATCCCATGGCAAAGGTGGAAAATATTAGGGGTAATCTTCAAACTAGACTCTTAAAACTTGACAGGGGGGAATATTCAGCACTGGTTTTAGCTGCAGCAGGACTTAAGAGGATTGGGCTTACCCATAGAATTAACAGGTATTTTGAGGTGGAGGAAATGTTGCCCTCGGCGGGTCAGGGCATTCTTTCAGTGCAAGGACGTGCGGGAGAGGATTACAGCTTTCTTGAGGGATTTTTTGATGAAGATGCTACCTATCAGGCCATTTGTGAAAGGACTTTTATAAGATATGTTAATGGTGGCTGTTCTTCCCCTATTGCAGCCCATGCCCAAATTAATGGAGAAAATATTAGTTTAACGGCACTATATTATCACGAGAATACAAAAAATTATGAAAAGCATACTATGACAGATAAAAGGGAAAATGCTCAGGAGCTGGGTGTAAAAATGGCTGAGCATTTCCTGACGGAAGAAAGAATGAAAACATAAAATTTGATTTAGTTTCAATAAATAGGAGCTAATGATGTGTAAAGGCAAGGTATGGCTGGTGGGTGCAGGTCCCGGAGACCCACACTTAATTACTATCAAAGGTAAAGATGTATTAGATAGAGCGCAGGTTGTTATCCATGATGCATTGGTGGGACATGGTATTTTGGCAATGATTCCGTCGGGAGCCAAATGCATTAATGTTGGAAAACGTGCAGGAAATCATTTAATCCCTCAGGATGAGATTAATCGAATAATATGTGATGAAGTCCTACAGGGACAAAGGGTTGTCAGATTAAAGGGTGGCGATCCCTATTTGTTTGGACGTGGGGGAGAAGAGGCGGAATATTTAAGGAACAAAGGGATCGCATTTGAGATTGTGCCGGGGATAACCTCGCCTATTGCAGTATCTGCCTATAATGGAATTCCTGTTACGCATAGGAAATTTGCTTCCTCAGTTCATTTTATTACTGCCCACAAAAGGGAGGGAGAGAAATTAGATATAGATTTTAAGTCTCTCACGGCATTAAAGGGAACCTATATCTTTATGATGGGAGTTAGTGCGCTACACGATATTATGGTGGGATTGCTAGCAGCGGGAATGAGTCCGGATATGCCGGCGGCAATACTATCTCGTGGAACGACAAGAGATCAGAAAAGAATTGTGGCCAGCATATCTACTTTAGAGGAAAAGGTAAAACAGGAGGGAGTGCTTACCCCTGCCATTATTGTGGTGGGGCATGTTTGCAGCCTATCTGACAGCTTGTCCTGGATAGAAGACTTACCCTTGTTTGGCAGGAAAATCTTTGTAACAAGACCTAAAAGTAGAAGCAGTAAGCTGACCAGCAGGCTGCGTAGCCTAGGGGCGGATGTTGTGGAAATACCTACTATCAAGATTATACCAACTGAAAATAAAGAATTTGATACGGCTCTCTCCTATATAGAGAAGTACAGTTGGATTGTGTTTACGTCTCCCGCAGGGGTGGAAATATTTTTTAACAAATTTAAGTCTATGAATCTTGATGTAAGAAAGTTTTACAATACAAAATTTGCAGTAATTGGGGCAGGCACAAGCAAGGCGCTGTTTAAGCAGGGGATTATTGCTGATTTTGTTCCTGAAATATACGATACAGAATATTTGGCCAGGGGCTTAGTAGGAAAATTATCAAATACTGATAGGGTGATGATCCCAAGAGCACGCCTAGGGAGTCAGGTTCTTACAGAGACATTAGCACAAAGTGGTGCAGAGCTTTTGGATCTGCCCGTATATGATACTGTTTTAGAAAGTCACGACTGGTTGGATTTAGATGAAATGATAAAAAATAGGGATATGGATTTTGTTACCTTTACGAGTGCTTCGACTGTGCATAATTTTGTTAAGCTTGCGACAAAGACTAAGGACTTTTCCTCTGTTATGGGTGTTTGTATCGGCAGACAAACCAATGAGGCAGCCCAAGGTTACGGTTTTAAAACTATCGTGTCAGAAAGTGCAACCATAGAGAGTATGTGTGAATGTATTTTAGATTATGTTCAAGATAGAAAGGCAGAAGCAAATGGAACTTATTTATCGACCCAGGCGACTTAGGAGCAGAGAAAATCTCAGAAAAATGGTTAGGGAAACCAGGCTGGATGAGGCTTCCCTTGTATATCCGATGTTTGTTATGGATGGCGACAATAAGGTCGAAGCAATAGAGGCAATGCCGGGACAATTCAGATATACAGTGGATACCTATATTGACAAGTTAAAGGAGGTGTCTTCCTGGGGGGTCAATGCGGTTATGCTTTTTGGAATTCCTGCTACTAAGGATGAAACGGCTTCTCAGGCTTATGCTGAAAATGGAGTGGTCCAGCGTTCCCTAAGAGCGGGGAAGCAAGAATGTCCCGAGATGTACTTTATTACCGATGTCTGCTTATGTGAGTATATGAGCCATGGGCATTGTGGAGTGATTTGTGAGGATAGAATTTTAAACGACGAGAGTGTGAAGCTTATTGCTCAAACAGCTCTATCCCATGCTCAGGCAGGGGCAGATATGGTAGCTCCTTCGGATATGATGGACGGAAGAGTGCTGGCAATCCGTAAAGCGCTAGATGAAAAGGGATTTATCGATGTGCCCATTATGGCATATTCAGCCAAATACGCTTCAGGCTTTTACGGGCCATTTCGCGAGGCGGCTGGCTCCGCTCCTACTTTTGGTGACAGGAGAAGTTATCAAATGGATTATCATAATGGGAAAGAGGGAATAAGAGAGATTATGCTGGATATTGAGGAGGGAGCAGATATTGTTATGGTTAAGCCTGCCATGTCCTACCTGGATATTATAGCCAATGTAAGAGATATGGTGGATGTCCCCCTCGCCGCCTATAGTGTCAGCGGCGAATATGCTATGGTTAAGGCGGCGGGAGCTAGAGGCTGGATAGATGAAGAACGTATTATTGCAGAAATGGCGGTTAGCGCCTATCGTGCCGGTGCAAATATTTATATCACATATTTTGCCAAAGAAATTGCAGAAATGATTAGCAACGGCGAAATTGGATGATATTTAATTTGTAAAATGAATAAGCAAAAGGGATATTCAGGAAATACTTTTTCATGGTGAAAGAGAATACCTCGGGCTGCGGTTGCTTGACGATACGTATTTGCTTGTACTGTTTTGTTATATCCTCGGAGGCCTGGGATGAAAAAAGTAAAAATTACAGTAATGCGGAAGGTAGTGCATCAGGATTTGATTTCTGAGTATGAGGAGCCTCTGGAGAATGCCTGCGATATGTTCGAGGACAGGTGTTCATAGCGGAAGGCTGGTGCCAGCCGGAGGGGTTATGTGATAGCGCCTGGGATACGATGTCGCCTTTTGTGATGACTCTGGCCCACGGTGGTGAGGATATCTACGACGGCTGGATGAAAAATAAGCGGTCAGCGATGATTTCCTGCAATGATGGTTTTCGTCCGGTTAGCTTCTTGCTAGAGACTTTAGACGAAGACGCTGCAGAATGAGTGACGTTGGCAATAGATTCGTTTTCCGCAGGTGCTATGAATTCAATTCCGGCGTTTTGGCGATTTCCTGCACTTTGAGTGGCGCTACTGATGTCTGAGAAACCGGACCTGTTTTTTAGCGCCTGCGCAACAAGATATTGACTATAAGTTGTGGCAGGAAAGACCGGTTGAGATTGCTTTATATGACGGCTTAGTCCACAATAGGGCAAGTCATGGACTAATATCATTTTGGAGGTGTTGTAATGTCTTCTGAGAATGGCCGTTTTACTTTGGCGAATCCCTCGCCTTTGGGGCTTTTGGGATTTGGGATGACGACAGTCCTGCTTAATTTGCACAATGCTGGTCTGATTAAGTTGTCGGTTGTTATTGTGGCGATGGGTTTTGCATTGGGAGGCGGGGCCCAGATTGTTGCCGGTATCATGGAGTTCTTTAAGAATAATACTTTCGGGGCCACGGCTTTTACGGCTTATGGCTTGTTCTGGTGGTCTTTGATCCTGATCTGGTTCAATCCGTTTCCTGGTATCGAAGCCGCTGATCTGACGAGTATGGGCTGGTATCTGCTGGGCTGGGGTGTGTTTACACTATTGATGTTTGTAGGAACTTTGCGTCTGAACCGTGGACTGCAGGTGGTGTTTTTGTCCCTGGCAACATTGTTTTTCCTGCTGGCGGCCGGTGACTTTACCGGAATGGTTGAGATTACCAGAGTCGGCGGTGTGGTTGGGATTTTCTGCGGTCTGTCAGCCATGTATTGCAGTTTGGCTCAGGTCATCAATGAGCTGTATGGCAAAACGGTGTTGCCGGTGTAAGCACGTTGCTCTAATATAGTATCTTTTGATTTGGCATGTGAGGGCAGGGTGGCCGGCAGGTGTTCCGGTTGCATCCGGCCCTCAATCTCCGCTAGCTTTGAAATTGTAGACCGGGGTCAGATGGTGCAAGATCTCCACCGTCTGATCGAGGTATTCCAGCAGACTCTCTAGAGATTTGTAGGCCATCGGCGCTTCGTCGAGGGTGTCCCGTCGGATTGAAGTGGAGAATACTCCCTCCATACTATGGCGGAAATCTTGTAGTGTCAGGACTCGCTTGGCTTCATTGCGTGACATGATGCGGCCGGCACCATGCGGGGCGGAGAAGTTCCAGTCCGGATTTCCTTTTCCGACGCAGAGTAGAGAGCCATCGCGCATATTGAGCGGGATCAGAACCTTTTCTCCGGCGCGTGCTGAGATGGCGCCTTTGCGTAAAATCATCGTATCTAAGTCAATATAATTGTGGATGGTTGTGAATCGTTCGCCGGTCTGCCAGTCCATTCCTGTGATAATAGTCTCGGCCATTGCTTTTCGGTTCTGGACAGCATAATCTTGCATTATTTTCATATCGTTCAGATAGTCTTGGAGCAGCTTACCCTCGAGATAGGCCAGATCTCGTTCTATTTTGGGTTGCAGTCTGGCTGCCATCCTTTGGTAGTGTAGTGCTACCTGTAGTCCCAGATGTCGTGAACCGGAGTGGATAACTAGGTATAGTGCGCCGTTTTGGTCTCTGTTGACTTCGATGAAATGATTGCCGCCGCCCAAGGTGCCGAGTGAACGTCGGGCACGATCCATTTTCAGTCTGTTGTCATTGCGCCCGCTATCACGGCAGCGCAAATCATCGAGTCGCGTACGTTCCAGGAATTCGTGCGGCCGGCGACGAATCTCGTAACCGGATGGGATGCAAGCGCGGATCAGGCGGTCAAGCCGTGGCAGATCGAGGTCGTCTGCTGTGAGATCTACCAGCTCGGTTGTCAGCATACCGCAACCGATATCGACACCGACCAGATTGGGTACTACTTTATCTGTAATAGTCATTGTGGTGCCGATCGTGCTGCCCGCTCCGGCGTGTACATCCGGCATGATCCGTATCTTACTTCCCGCTACAAACGGTTGATTGACCAGATTCTGGATTTGTGCCCGTGCAGTTTCTTCCAGTTCACTGGTGAAGACCTTAGCTTCATTGTATTTACCTTTGATAATATGCAAATCTAAACACCATCCTTATCCGTAATTATATAGAAGGAGCAAGAAATGCAAAAATTTGCTTTGCCAAGCTGCAATGCTATTATTTAATTGTTATTAAATTGAGGGTTAGGCTATGATTACGTTAATTAGGCCAAGTTGATCCAGGCAATTATTTAGATAAGGACGGTGCTTTCCCATGACTAAGCAATATCCAAGTATTTTTAATGATGTTCTGGGACCTGTTATGAGAGGTTCCTCGAGTTCGCATACTGCCGCCGCTGTACGTATTGGACGAGTGCTTTTTCAGTTGCGCAGACCCGGCAAGACAAAAGTCGATTTTTATTTTACGGAGGGGAGCTCGATCGCCCAGACATATCATACGCAACAATCCGATATCGGGCTGGCAGCCGGCTTGCTTGGCTTGGAGGCAGACGATGAGCGCCTGCTCTCAGCACTCGATCTATTGCCGGCTGCAGGTCTTGAGGTCAATTTTAATATTGTACCGGGTGAGATCACACATCCCAATGCTTATCAGGCCAGGCTTTTAAATGAGGACGGATCGCAATATATGCTGACCTTACTTTCTACAGGTGGCGGCATGATAGAGTTGGTGAAGTTTCAGGATTTAGAATTATCTGAGGATTGCGGTTTCCACCTGGCTTTGCTGGCCAATGCCGATGATTCTGATTGGCTGGTCATCAGGTCGGAAAAGGCCTTTACAGCTGAGGAGAAGGCGGAGCTTGAGTTGAAATCTCCTGAGGTTGTCTATCTTAGTCCGGTTATGCCCATCGGCTCGCAGTTAAAACCAGAGGTGCCTTTTACATCAGTTCCCGAGCTAAAGGAACTGGCGCATGACAAAGGGCTCAACGCATATCAGGCTGCCTTGTTATATGAGAGTCAGCGCAGTGGTCTGTCGTCTGCTGTCCTGTTGGAGATGATGGATTCTATCCTCACTATTATGGAAAAAGCTGTGGCAACAGGTTTGGCGGGCACTGATTTTTCCGATCGGATGCTCGGACCCCAGGCTTATAAGATTTTGGCCAATGCTCATAAAATCGTCGGTGGTGAAGTAATACAGAATATCATCGCCAATATTACGGCTGTGATGGAAGTAAAGAGTTCACTCGGCGTGACAGTGGCGGCGCCGACGGCAGGAGCTTGTGGTGTGATTCCCGGCACCATCTTGTCAGTGGGCAAGGCTGTTAATGCCGATCGCGATACTTTAATTGAAGCACTCTTCGTGGCCGGGTTAATCGGCGTATTCATAGCTACAGATTCGACATTTTCCGCCGAACTTGCCGGCTGTCAGGCTGAATGCGGTTCAGCCTCCGGTATGACAGCAGGAGCAATCGCCCATTTGCAGGGCGGGGATCTGGATACGGTTCTAACCGCTGCCTCTTTAGCACTGCAAAATATTATCGGTATGGTTTGTGATCCTGTCGCAGGCAGGGTAGAAGTACCTTGTCTAGGCAAGAATATATTGGCAGGCAGCAATGCTCTTTGTTGTGCCAATATGGCTATATCAGGTTTTGATGCTGTAATTCCACTTGATGAAACAATAAAGGCAATGGATGAAGCGGGCAGAATGCTGCCTGCTGCTTTGCGCTGTACCGCAGTCGGGGGACTGGCCGTTACCGAGAGTGCACAACGGATACAGCAGATGCTGGACCAAAAACAATAAGTATTGCATTAAGAGCAAATTAAAGGCTCAGGATTGGAAGTTTGTGCGTTACAAGGCGACACTAAGAATTTAAGTGCTAAGGGGCGCTAAAACTAAAAGTGAATGGGATGATATGAGCAAAATAATAGCAATTGTCACTGGTGCATCCTCCGGCTTGGGTCGTGAGTTCGCACGCCAGATAGATATAATGACAGGCTTAGATGAGATTTGGCTGATAGCTAGACGACGGGAGCGCCTTGTTGAATTAGCTGCCGAGCTTAAAACAGACACTAGAATTCTGGCCTTGGATTTGTTGCAGGAAAGTTCTTTTGCGATCATTGAATCAGAACTAAAACAACAAAAACCGGTAGTTTCTATCTTGATCAATAATGCCGGCAAGGGCAAAGCGGGCAGATTTGCCAGTATAAAACGCGAATATAATTCAGAGCTGTTAAGGCTGAATGTGCTTGCCATTATGCAGCTTACTAATATTGTCCTGCCATATTGCGCAGCGGGCTCCAGAATACTCCAGATTAGCTCCGTAGCAGCTTTCATGCCGCAACCGGGCTTTAGTGTCTATGCTGCCAGCAAAGCCTTTGTTCTGTCATTTGCGAGAGCTCTTAATGAGGAGCTGCGCCGGGAAAAGATCACCGTAACAGCAGTTTGTCCCAATCCGATGGAAACTGAATTTTTCAATAATGGTTCAGGCAAGAGCAAGCTCAATTGGATTAAATCACTGGGTATTGAACAGCCTGAGAAAGTCGTCCGTGTTGCACTTGCAAGATCTGCCCGCGGCAAAGATGTCTCCGTATCCTGTATAGCGGGGAAATTATTGCGCTTGGTCGGAAAATTCTTGCCTCATCGCATCAGCATGCGAGTGATCAGCAAAATGGGCTATTAACAGTCTGTAAGCAGTTTTTCTGCTAGAATAGCTATTAAGAATTTTAGATGATGTTTTATATATAGTGAAAGGAATGATTGATACCAGTTATGAATCCGGCACCTACAAAAGAAGATGTCCGTTTAGCCGTCTTGATCGATGCTGATAATGTCTCTCCCGATCATACGCAAAATATGATTGAGGAAATCGCACGCTACGGCAATCCTACAATCAAAAGAATATACGGGGACTGGACCAAGCCCGGTCTGACCAAATGGAAGAATCAACTGTTGGATTATGCAATTTCCCCCGTGCAACAATTTGGCTATACGACAGGGAAGAATGCGACTGATTCCGCCATGATTATTGATGCCATGGATATCCTGTATGCAGACCGTGTGGATGGTTTTGTGCTTGTTTCCTCGGATAGCGATTTTACCAAATTGGCTACACGTCTCCGTGAAGCCGGCAAGATCGTCTATGGCTTGGGTGAAATGAAGACTCCCAATGCTTTTATTGCTGCCTGTGATCGTTTCATATACCTAGAGGTAATTGAACAGCGCAATGCAGTTAGTGCCGACAACTCAGGGGTTGAGAGTGAGGAAAAAGATCCTTCTGCTGCTGATAACAAAACCAGAAGCACTCAGGCTGAAGACAAAACTAGACAAGATACAAAAAGAAGTCCCGCTAAAAGGAGTGACCGTGCCGGTAAAGATGAGAGTGAGCCGGTCAAGAAGCAGGCAGTTCTGAAAGTGAACCGCAATGTAATTAATCTGATTACTAACTCAATTCGTGATGTTGAAGACGATGAAGGCTGGGCTTTTTTGGCTGATGTTGGCAATATGCTGGTTAAGAGACAGCCATCATTTGACTCGCGGAACTACGGTTATGATAAGTTGACAACGATGATCAGGTCTATTGATAACTTCGATGTTCAGTTCCGGGAAACCAGCAATCCTAATATTAAATTGGTTTACATCCGGGTCAAGACATCTAAAAGATAGCCCGATAATTAAGTTTAAATATAATTTTTTACTTGGAGGAGACAATGGTAAAACCGATCTTGGTTGTAATGGCGGCAGGAATGGGATCTCGCTACGGCGGCTTGAAACAAATTGAACCAGTCGGCCCCGGCGGCGAGATCATTCTCGATTATTCTGTCTATGATGCGATTAGAGCCGGTTTTGAACGAGTTATATTCATTATCAAAAAAAGCATTGAGCAAGATTTTTCGGCTTGCATCGATCCCGGAATGAGGAAAAAAATTCAGATCGATTATGCTTTTCAGGAGCTTGAGGCGATACCGGAAAGTTTTAATATACCTGAGGGCAGGGAAAAACCCTGGGGCACGGGTCAGGCTATCCTGGCTGCCGGAGATCTTATCGACGCGCCTTTTGTCGTGATTAATGCTGATGATTATTATGGCCCGCAAGCATTTGGTCTCATGTATGACCATCTCAGTGCTGCCCGGTCACCGGAAGATACTTATGCTCTTTGCACTTGGCAGCTGGCGAATACCTTGAGTGAACATGGTCATGTTTCACGGGGTGTATGCGCGCTTTCAGATGATAGTTATCTGCAGGAAATTATCGAAACTAAGCAGATTTACCAGACTGCCGATGGCGGAAAATACCGCCTTGATGATGAACGGGATTGGCAGGAGCTGGCTGCTGCCACCCCGGTATCAATGAATTTCTGGGGACTGCCGCAAGATTTTCTGCGGCAGCTTGAGGAGCGCTTTCCGCTCTTCTTGGCCTCTGATGTCACCTCTGATCCCATGAAAGCAGAATTTCTGCTGCCGGAGGTTATTGACAACTGCATCAAAGCAGGACTTATCAAAGTTAAGGCGATGCCGGTTGCTGACCGCTGGTATGGCATTACATATCGTGAAGATAGGCCTAAGGTAATGCATGCTCTGGCAGAATTGACAGCCGGCGGCTTGTATCCGACAAAATTATGGCCCTAGCTCTAAATTAACTACTGAACAGAGAGTGCAAATATGCAATTTAAGACTGAAATAATACAGTTATTGGCCGCGGAATCCGGCCTGGAACAATCGCTTTTAGCTTCATTGATGGAAGTGCCGCCGCAGCCGGAATTGGGTGATCTGGCCTTGCCTTGCTTCCGTCTGGCCAAAGTTTTGCGCAAGGCACCGGCTCAGATTGCCGCTGATCTGAAAGAGAAAATAGCCGGCAGACTGCCCTGGCTGGAGCGAGTAGATGTCGTAGGCGGCTATCTGAACTTTTTCTTTGATCCCGCTCAATATGCCGCTGCAGTACTGCAACAATGTATGGCAGCAGATTATTGTCCGGGATCAAGTGATGAAGGCGCTGAAAAAACAGTTCTGGTGGAATATTCCTCACCGAATATCGCCAAGCCTTTTCATGTTGGTCACGCCTTCTCCACATTGCTTGGCGAGACGATTGCTAATCTCTATCAACATCGAGGTTATGAGGTGATCAGGCTCAATCACTTGGGCGACTACGGAACACAATTCGGCAAGCTGATTTCCGCCTGGAAACGCTGGGGTAATGAATCCGCACTGGCAGCGGATCCGATTACGGAACTAAATCGAGTCTACGTCAAATTTTATCAGGAACTGGATGAGCATCCTGAGTTGGAAGATGAGGGGCGAGCATATTTTAAACTACTTGAAGATCGGGCGCCGGAGGAATATGCGCTGTGGGAATTGTTCAGAAAATTGAGTTTGGAAGCCTTCGACAAGATCTATCGCAGGTTGAATATCAGCTTTGACAATATGAACGGCGAGAGTTTTTATTCCGATCAGATACCGGAGGTAGTTGAGCTGTTGCAGGGGAAAGGACTTTTAGTTGAGAGTGATGGTGCTCTGGTTGTAAATCTGGACGAGTATAATCTCAATCCCTGTCTGATTCTTAAGTCTGATGGTGCAACTATCTATGCGTCGAGAGACATTGCGGCAGTTTATTATCGCGATCGCGAATGGGATTTTTACCGCAATATCTATGTGGTAGGACTACCCCAAAAGAATCATTTTGAACAGGTTTTTGCCGTGTTGAAAAAAGCTGATTTTGCTAAGGCCGATCAGTGTATCCATGTGCCTTTCGGTACTGTTCGGGGTGCTGACGCGATTTTTTCAACGCGCTATGGCAATGTTATTTTGTTAGATGATCTTCTGGCGGAGAGTGTAAATAAAACCCGGAAAATTATTCTGACCAATAATCCTGATATGAGTGGGGAAGAAGTAGATCAAATCGCGGAAAGCGTTGGTGTTGGTGCCGTAAGATATACTTTTCTGCGCAATGGCAGGGAAAGGGATATCATCTTTTCCTGGGATGATATGCTTGACTTTGAGGGTGATTCCGCTCCCTATCTGCAGTACTGTTATGCCAGATGTTCCAGTATCATCCGCTTGGCAGAGGACAAAGGGATTTGGCCACCGGGGCAGATTGATCCGGTTCAAGCCGGACAGTATCTGACCGGTCCTGAGGAACAGGCAATTTTGAAGCTGACAGCTGATTTTGAGGATACTGTTCTGGAGGCATTAGCGACTCATGAACCCTCAATTATGTTACGCAATATCAGTCAGCTGGCAAGAGCATTCAACCGCTTTTATCACAGCCATTCCATATTGCATGCTGAAACAGAAGAGCTGGTTAAGGCTCGCTTGATTCTGACTGAAATTACCAGACTTTATCTATATACCGGTCTAAAAATTGCCGGAATCGATGCCTTAGAAAGAATGTAATGACAGATTTTTCTAAATTGAAATATATTCCTCCTGATACAGCTGAGATTCATGATCAGTTGCGCAAAATACGTTTACGCATGCGCATGTCTCTGTCAGCGGAGAGCATTGTCAGCAGTTTAACTGATCTCGACCAGTTGTTGCGGGAGTTATCAGAAAAATATCTGATCTGCCAAATTTACTACGCACAGCAACCGGAGGACGAATATTGGCAAAGACAATATGAGAGCTTTTTGCTCTGGTTTCCCCTATTTAAGATCAGTCTGCAGGAGACATTATCCGTTCTGGTAGATCATCGTTCCAGTCAAAGCATAGCTGAGTTGGCGGGAGATAATGTATTTAGAATAACAAAAAGCCTCTTGGCGACCTCTGTCAGCTCCGTCAGTTCAGAACAGCAGGAACTGATGCAATGCCGCTTAAACTATGTCAGGCTTATTGAAGAACTGGGCTTGCTGCCCGGCGGTTTTTTTCAACCGGGTTATTTGTTGAAACGGCAGTTGACACAGCTCGATGGTGAACGGCGCAAAGCTTCCTTTCTTAAGTTTGTCCAAGCTTTTCAACTTAGGAAAGAGGAATTGCTACAGCTTTATTTGCGTATCCTTGTTCTGCAGCGGCAGATCAGCCATAAGCTCGGTTATGCGCGCATAACTGATTATTTGGATAAGGAACGTCAGCTTGTGACTACCGTCAGCGGGTCTCTGGAGAGCAATTTTGCTCATACTCTGAGGCGTCATTTTCTACCCATTCAGTATGAATTGAGAAGGCAGCAAGCATTGCGTTTGGGTATGGATAGCCTGGCTATATGGGACCGCTGGTTTCCAACTCCTGAGGGTCTGCCGGCTCCTGATAAAGAGAATAATAATCTGGAGACAATTAAGCTTTGCCTGAATGATTTGTTTGATGACGAGGCTGATTTTCTGCTGGAAGCACTTACTATGACAGAGGAAATAGCACGAGCGGAAGACTATGAGAGAATTAACCGCCCCAGTTTCCATTTTCCTGTTTCAGATTTGCCATTTATGGCCTTTTATCTTTCTCCGGAAGGTTATCATACCTATCAATTGTTTTATGAGGCCGGCTGTTTATGTGCTGATACTGCCGCGTTCCGAAATCGAGTCAATCTTTTTTCTTGGCATCCCGACCGTGAAATACGCGAAGTATGCGGAGTTGCAATTGAAACTTTAAGTTCAGCCTTTTGTACAGCCATCTTGGGCGATCAAGCCGAGAATGCTTATGATATACGATTGATTGAGGTAGTTCAGGAGCTGATGACAGCAGCTGCCTTAACCTTATTTGAGCAAGAAGTTTTCTCTTTGGCAAACCCAGAGGAAGGAGATCTGCCCGAAATTTGGAGCAGGTTTGAGCTCGGATCCGGTATTAGCGGTCCGCCGTGGAATGATAGTGATAATATTTGGGATGGCTATGGCTTTCTTTTACAGCCGGCATTGTTCCTCTATCCCTTACAACATTTGTCGAAAGCTCGTGCCTATGTCAGGATCTGGTCATTCAAGCCTTTCTCCCGGCAGGGAGCGCACAGACTCGGCACTGCCCTCTCAAATTTGCTGGCGGGTGATACGGCAAGATCTGATCAGTTAAGTCAGGCCGGTTTTTCACAGCCATTGACTGACTTGGACCTCAAACTGGCCGCTTTCAATCTCTGTGATCGACTGCAATTATAATCCGGGAGTTTGTGATGAAAATAATTATAGCTACTAATAATTCAGATAAACTGGCTGAGCTGAGATCATTGCTGGAACCTACCGGTTGTGAGTTAATGAGCATGGCTGAAGCTGGATTTACCAAGGAGATTGCTGAGGAAGGGGTCAGCTATCGTGAAAATGCCTATTTAAAGGCAAAAGCGGTTTTTGATTTTTGCCGCTGCCCGGTACTGGCTGACGATACAGGTTTATCAGTAGATTTGCTGGATGGTGCGCCCGGTCTGTATACTGCAAGATTTGCCGGCGTCAAAACGAGTTATGCTGACAAAATTGAGACTTTGTGGTCTTTGTTAAAGCCATATCCTAAACAGCAGTGGACTGCCAGCTTTCACTGTGCCCTGTGTTTTATTTATAACGATGAAGCTTATTATTTCTCGGGTCAGGTTGAAGGCGTCATTTTAGATCAAAAACGCGGCACGAACGGCTTTGGATACGATCCTGTCTTTTATATTCCTGATATCGGTTTAACGACAGCAGAAATGTTGCCTGAAGATAAAAATAAAATTAGTCATAGAGGGATTGCCATTGCAAAATTTAGAAATTTTTTGCAAGACTTTGAAGAGGAGATGGACAATAAATGAAAAAGGGCGAGTATCTTATTGTCAGAGCTGATGTTCTGCCGGATGTGTTCCGCAAGGTTATTGAAGTAAAAAAACTGCTTGATTCGGGCGAAGTATATTCCGTTAACAGTGCGGTGCAGCAAGTCAAAATCAGCCGTAGTGCCTATTATAAATATCGCGATGCTGTCAGACCTTTTGCCGAGACCAAACGTGGCAGGATGTTTTCCTTATTGCTTCAGATGGAAAATTTTGCAGGAATTCTATCCGCTACCATAGAGGCGATTGCAAATAGCGGTGCCCGCATAGTCAATCTGCATCAGAATATGGCAATTAAAGGTTTGTCCACAGTCCTGGTCACATTGGATGATGCCTTAATGAAGGATACGAAGGCTGAGCTGCTAACCAGATTGCGTCGAGTACATGGGATACGAACAATTACAATTATGGATAAATAAAATAACAACAGATAATGGCAGAGCGCGCTGAAATAGTTTATCATTTTGGCGAGAGATAAAATGCGAAGGATTAGTGTATTTAACGCCTATAAATTTTATGAGCTGGAGCCTGAACGTCATGTTCAGTCTTGGTTTTTTGTACTCTTCCTGGCATATTCCGCATTGATGATGGGTTTGTCCGGCAAAGATTTGCAGACCAGGATTTTGCTGCAAATTACGGAGTGGCTGGTCAATCCCAGCTTGGCGTTGCCGGAAATTGATCCTATATTTTATGTCTATATGTCACTTTATCCGTTGGTTCTGCTTATGGGCTTTATACTAGCTGTAAGTTATGCGGCAACTATGGTCGGTAATGTAATCCGTAAAGAGCAAAAATCTGCCCTGCCGCAGGTTCTGCGCAAAATATTTCCCTTGATAATCTTTTCCTGCATCTGCGGCGGGATTCATCTCTTGTCAATCCTTTTGCTGGAGATTCCCTATTATTTCTTTATGTCTGCCTTCTATTTCGTGCCGCTTAAATTGGTTTTGGAGCGACAGTCATTATCTAAAGCTATGGAACAAAGTTGGCACTTGACCAAAGGATATAAGCTGCAGATATTTACTAGCGTTATTGCTGTTACATTTCTTCTGCGCTTTATGGCACAATTTTTAGTAGGAATTCTGGCCAGTTCAGCCTGGGCGGGAAGTTTGCTGATGGGTTTCTTTTTCGCTTTTAGGATGCTTGCTTCCGGACGCCTCAACGGCATTATCTATCTCTCTCAATTGAGTATTAGGTCGACGGATGACAAATGGGATGATCTCTGACGACTTTATGCCCTGGAATCTACATGAGCATAAAGGAGAGAGAAAATAAGTGATACTGGAATTTGAACAATTTAAAATTGATATAGAGCAACGGAGACAGGAGCTGCTGGACTTAGAACGCGCTTTGAATTTAGATAGTGAGCAGGCGGAATTGAAAGAACTAACCCTTCTGACATCTGACCCTGATTTTTGGTCTGATCCTGATCAGGCCCGCATTACACAGAAACGCATCAGTGTGATTACCAGTAAATCTGCCGAGTATCATAGGTTGCTTAATGCCCTGGATGATCTTGCGGTGCTGTGTGAACTGGGAGCGGAGGAAGGGGATAGTGAGGTAATCCCCGAAATAGCTGCTGCGTTAAAGAGATGGAGCCGTGACTTCGAACATATGCGTTTGAGAACATTGCTCACCGAAGAACACGATTCTGCCAATGCAATTGTCACCCTCCATGCCGGAGCCGGCGGAACAGAAGCCCAGGACTGGTGTGAGATGCTCTACCGCATGTATTCGCGCTGGGCGGAGAGCAATGACTATGAGGTACAGGTTCTGGACTGGCTGGATGGTGACGAGGCCGGAATTAAGAGTATTACTTTTAAGCTGAGCGGTGAAAATGCCTATGGTTATCTCCGTTCTGAGCACGGCGTTCATCGGCTGGTAAGAATTTCTCCTTTTGATTCTTCCGGCAGACGCCATACATCATTTGCTTCCACGGAAGTTTTGCCTGAGCTCGATGATTCAATTGTAATTGAGATCAAAGATGATGATCTCAAGATTGATGTCTTCCGCGCCTCCGGGGCTGGCGGTCAACATGTAAATAAGACGTCTTCTGCTGTCAGAATGACGCATTTGCCAACCGGTATAGTGGTATCCTGTCAAAATGAACGATCACAGATTCAAAACCGTGAGACCGCTTTGCGCATGTTGAAAGCTAAGCTATATACCCTGGCCAGGCAGCGGCATATGGACAGGATTGAAGATCTGAAGGGCGATATGCTGGAGATCGGCTGGGGCAGTCAGATCAGATCCTATGTTTTTTGTCCATATACAATGGTTAAGGATCACCGGACCGGTTGTGAGAAGTCAGATATTGAAGCGGTTATGAACGGCGACATTGATGATTTTATCTATGCCTATTTAGCCGGCGACAAGATACAAAAATGAGGAGGGCGATATGCTAAAAGTATTGGTTGTTATGGGCAGTGATTCTGATTTGCCAAAGTTGAGATCTTGTTTAGAGACTCTGGATGATTTCGGTGTTGAATATACCGCCCGTGTCTGTTCGGCACATCGAACGCCCGAGCTTGCCCATCAGTTGGCTGTAACAGCAGAGGAGGCCGGCTATGGCGTCATTATTGCCGCCGCAGGTCTGGCTGCGCATCTGGCCGGTGTGTTAGCGGCCTATACGACTTTACCGGTGATCGGTTTGCCGATAGCAGGCGGCGCCTTAAATGGTCTGGATGCCTTGTATGCGATGGTACAGATGCCGCCGGGCATTCCGGTTGCTACAGTAGCTATTGATGGTGCCAGGAACGCTGCTTTGCTGGCGATTCAGATTCTGGCCTTGTCATCCCCGGAACTGGCCGCGAAGCTAAAGGCGGCCAAACAAGAAATGGCGGATGCTGTAGCAAGAAAGGATCAGAAACTTCAGGACAGTTTGAATGCTTAGAATAGCTGTTTTTGTGTCCGGAGGCGGCACGAATTTGCAAAATATTATCGATGCGATTGAAACCGGCGAGCTAAAAAATGTCAAGATCGTAAGAGTGATTTCATCTAAGGCGGGAATAGGTGCTGAACGGCGAGCCCTCAAGTATAGGATTCCGTATTCACTCTATGCGCCTTCGTCATATTCAACTGCGGAGGAGATGAGCTCTGAGATATTGCGGCAGTTGCGGGCAGATGATGTAGACCTGATTGTACTGGCCGGCTATCTGCAGAAGGTTGGACCGAAGTTGATTCGGGAGTTTCCGGAGCGAGTGATTAATATTCATCCGGCTTTGCTGCCGAAACACGGGGGGCAGGGGATGTATGGCATCCGGCCGCATGAGGCTGTATTGGCTGCAGGTGAGTCTGTGACGGGAGCTACCGTTCATCTGGTGAATGAAGAGTATGACCGGGGCAGGATCCTATTGCAAAAGGAAGTACCTGTGCTGCCGGGCGATGATCCGCTGAGTCTGCAGAAACGCGTAATGGACGAGGCTGAGAAGATAATACTGCCGCAGGTGATCCGCTCTTTTGCTGAGGCGAAGGAGAGGGGCAGACAACCATTTAAATAATTTAATGAGGGGCCGGGACTTGTGCGTAGACCGGCTGTATATAAAAGAGGTAAATATGAAAAGAGCATTGATTAGTGTATCGGATAAGACAGGAGTTGCAGAATTTGCCCGGAAGCTACATGAGCTGGGCTATGAAATAATCTCAACCGGTGGGACGGCAGCGCATCTTGAGACAGCTGGTATCCCGGTTATTCACGTCGATGAGGTGACAAATTTTCCGGAATGTTTGGATGGCCGAGTTAAGACTTTGCATCCGATGATTTTCGGTCCGCTGTTAGGCCGGCGTGATCTGCCGGCTCATCGTGAGCAGATGAATTTGCATGGCATGCAGCCAATTGATCTGATTGCGGTTAATCTCTATCCGTTCCGGCAGACTGTTTTGCAGACCGGCAAATCCAGACAGGAATGTGTTGAGCAAATTGATATAGGCGGACCTTCAATGCTAAGGGCAGCTGCTAAGAATTATCAGGATGTGCTGGTGGTCTGTGATCCTCTGGATTATGATCGTGTGATCGAGAACTTGAGTGCAGGTGAGGCGGGTATGGATTTACGCTTTGAATTAGCACTTAAGGTTTTCGAGCAAACAGCTGCCTATGACGCTGTCATTGCTGAATGGTTGCGCTCTGAGGCGAAAAATGCCGGGCTCAATTTGGAGACGGGCGCGACATATACTCCTAGCTATATCCATTTAGCCAAACTTCGCTATGGTGAGAATCCGCAGCAGGGAGCTGATTATTATCAGGCGGCCATTCCTGTTCCAGGCTCACTAACCGGTGCTGAGCAGTTATCCGGTAAAGAGTTGTCCTATAACAATCTTGCGGATACGGATGCTGCGCTGGCGTTGGTCCGTGAATTCGATCAGCCTTGTATTGTTGCGGTCAAGCACGCCAATCCCTGCGGAGTCGGAATCTGTGAAGAGTTAATTGGTGCTTGGACCAAGGCCTATGAATGCGACCCGGTTTCTATCTTCGGGGGTATTGTTGCTGCCAATAGGATTGTAGAAGCTGATGTAGCGGCCAAGATGAACGAAATATTTTTGGAAGTAGTTGTCGCTCCGGATTTTACAGCAGAAGCTTTAGAGATATTGAAGCAAAAACCTAATCTGCGCCTACTGAAATTGCCTGATCTGGCAGAGGGTTTTTGCCGCAAGAAGCAAAAGGATATCTTAGGCGGTTTGCTCGTACAAGATGAAGATAATGAAGCCGATGATCAGAACTGGTCAGTGCCGACTCAGGTCAAGCCGTTGCAGACGCAGACTTCCGATCTGCTTTTTGGCATGAAAGTCGTCAAGCATGTTAAGTCCAATGCGATTGTCCTGGTCAAGGACGGTGCTACCGTTGGCATTGGTGCCGGTCAGATGAATAGAGTGCAGTCTGCTCGAATTGCTATTGAGCAAGCGGGCGCTAAGGCTCAAGGGGCGATCTTGGCTTCCGATGCTTTTTTCCCTTTTGCGGATACTGTGACAGAGGCACATCGGGCCGGTGTAGCGGCAATTATCCAGCCCGGCGGCTCATTGAGAGATGCTGAAAGCATAGAATACTGCGATGCTAATAATTTACCCATGGTTCTGACAGGAGTGCGGCATTTCCGTCACTAGGAGGAGGGTCTGATGCCGAAAAACGGTGATATTGTTCTGGTGGTTGGCGGCGGCGGACGTGAACATGCTGTAATTCATGCTCTGTCGAAAAGTCCGGAAATTGCAGAATTGCATTGTGCTCCGGGCAATGGCGGCATCTCTGAGCTGGCAATCTGCCATCCTGCTGTCAAGGCGACTGATATTGATGCGCAAGTGAGTTTGGCTGTTAGATTGCAGTGTGATCTGGTAGTTGTAACCCCTGATGATCCACTGGCTCTGGGGCTGGTGGACAGGTTAGAGGCGGCGGGAGTTAAGGCTTTCGGCCCCTCTGCGGCAGCGGCTAAGCTTGAATCCAGCAAGGTCTTTGCCAAAGAAATTATGAACCGTCTGTCTATTCCTACTGCGGCAGCAAAAATTTGCAGCTCGCCCCAAGAGGCCGTAACCTTTTTGGCTGATTGTATTTATCCAATTGTAATTAAGGCTGACGGACTGGCCCAAGGGAAAGGCGTTCTGATCTGCCAGGATTCTACAGAAGCTGCACAGGCTGTGACAGATCTGATGGAAAATCAGATTTTCGGTCAAGCTGGAAATAATATTTTAATTGAGGAGTTTCTTACCGGTCCGGAAGTGACAATACTCTGCTTTAGTGATGGGAAGAATCTGCTGCCTTTGCCAAGCTCCAGAGATCACAAACGGATTGGCGATGGCGATACCGGGCCCAATACCGGCGGCATGGGTGCAATTGCTCCTATAGCTGAAGTTGATGCTGAATTACAGGAGTGTATCCTTAATACTATCTTCAAACCGGTAATTGCTGAGATGGATCGACTCGGCACTCCTTTCAAGGGCGTACTTTACGGCGGTTTGATGTTAACTGATAACGGACCCTATGTAATTGAATTTAACGCACGCTTTGGCGATCCTGAAGCTCAAGCCGTATTGCCTCTGGTTAAAAACGATCTTTACACGCTATTCAAAGCCACTATGGCGGGAGAGCTTGACAAACACCGGCTAAAATACAGTGGCGATTTCAGTTGCGTTGTGATGATGGCTTCACAGGGCTATCCGGGCCAATATCAGACTGGCTATACTATCTCGGGGTTGGATAATGTGCGAGACGCCTTTGTCTATCATTCCGGGACTGAGAAAACTAATGGACAGTTTGCTACCGCCGGCGGCCGAGTACTTGGAGTTTCAGCCCAGGCCGATAATTTGTATTCTGCGATTGCTAAGGCCTATGCCGAACTAGCTAAAATCAGTTTTAAAAATAATGTCTATCGTCATGATATTGGCGGAGGTCTGAGGTGAAGATGGTCCGGATTGCACTATTTGGCGGTACTTTTGATCCCTTTCATCTAGCTCATCTCAGACTGGTTAATAAAGTGTCGGCTCTGGGTAAATATGATGAGATTATTGTTATGCCGACAGGACCATCGCCACACAAGGAACGGCGCATTTCTTTTGCGGGCTATCGCTTTGAGACAGTGAGGTTAGCATTAAGTTCCTCTGAGGAAAGAGCCTCAGTTTCTGATGCCGAAATAGTTGAAACCGGTGCCAGCTACACAATTAGGACTGTACAGTATTTAAAAAATAAGTATTTTGAAGAATCCGGAGTTGAGGCGAGGATTGATTTGCTTATTGGATCGGACTCGCTGTTAGCGATTGGACATTGGTATAAGTCTAATCAGCTGCTAAAAGAGGTTGACTTGTTGGTGGCAGTGAGGGGAAACGGCCAGGACGAAAGAATCCGGGCTGCAGCGGACTGCCTGCGACAAAAATATCAGGTCAGAATTGACTTCTTGGAGTGGGAGCCTGTAACTATTTCCAGTACAGAGATCAGGGCCAGGCTAATTGCCGGGGAAAGTGCGGATCACCTGCTGCCGGCAGCCGTGAGTGATTTTTTGTCGGAGCAGCAAGTATTTTCTTTTGCTGATGAAATGTCCGTATTCAACGAGCAGGACTGGTCATATCTGCAAAGACTGGAGCAGCTGCAATGGCCGCTCTTAGATCAGGAACGACGGGTTCATGTTTTGAATGTGATGCAATATGCAGTTCATCTGGCACTTAAGCATAATGTCGATCCCAGACAGGCTGCGGTTGCAGGATTGCTCCATGATATAGCGAAAAATCTGCCACTGTCCGAACAATATGATTTGAGCCGGGACGGCTTTGAGGAACTGCATGATAAGATTGTACATGCCCCTGCCAGCGCTACCTTTGTCAGCTCTGAATTAGGCATTTCAGATCAGGACATTTGTTCTGCCATCCGTTGGCATACAACTGCTCATCCCCAATTAAGTGATCTGGGAAAGATCATCTATCTGGCGGACAAGATTGAATACGGTAGAGAATTCAAGTCATTGCCTCCCATCAGGGAGAGAGCTGAACATGATCTGGATGGCGCAATGTTGCTTTGTATGTCCGAGGTCTTTTGTGCTTTGCGACGACAGGGTCTACCGGCTCACCCCTATACACTAGCGGCATACGAAACTATAATGAGAAGAAATTCCGGTAAACAGGCTTAACCGTTAATTGATAAGGAGGAAAAACGAATTGTATCTGGAAGACAATCTGGAGATGACAGCTAAATCGCTTAGAATAGCTGAGGAAATCAAGGCTATTCTGGAAAGCAAAAACGGCCAGGATCTTGAGCTTTTAACTGTTGACGATAAAACTACTTTAGCCGACTATTTTATTCTAGTCACTGGCACCTCAACAACTCATATTAAGACCTTGGCAGATGAAGTTATTTTTCAGCTGAGAGAACGTCTTGAACTTTCGCCCCATCATGTAGAGGGGGCCGATGGCAGACGCTGGATATTGTTGGATTACGGTGATATTGTCGTGCATATTTTTCATCCGGAAGAAAGAGACTATTATAGTCTCGAGCGACTATGGGCTAAGACCGGAAATTATCGTAATCAGAATTCGGAAAAACAGTAATAACCGGATATACAGCCTTCGATAAATCTCTAATTGGCTATAGACTTGGACGCTCATTAGCTGCTAATGACGGCAATTGAACGCTCAAAACTCCCTGTTAGCAATCCCAGCGTGTAAGTATATTACAAAAAGGGGATATAAAGACATGAGGAGAGAACAAAAGCAGCCCAAACGCTGGTTGATTATTCTGATACTGGTAGTTCTTATATTTTCGTTTGCCTCTCTAATCTCCCCGCTTATACATAATCTTGTAAAGGCAGCTAAGTCTGATGAGACAACTGTGCTTACTATTGCTGCCGGTACAAGAAAGGATGTCATAACAGATCAGACCGGCACCTATTATGATCAGGATGAGTTTGTTAGCTCCGAACTATTGCCGGTATATATCACAGGTGAAGTTAAGATTCCGGGTGTCTACCGGGTTGCGGCCGGACAAATTTTAAATGATTTGGTCACTATGGCCGGTGGCTTTACAGCCGATGCCGCACCGGATGCGGTAAATCTGGCTTGTGAGTTAAAATCTAATCAATTATATCGGATACCATCACTAAACGAGCTAGCTGAGAATCCTGATCTATACTTTGAGGGTTCTGCTACAGCGGAGCAGTTCAAGGAGCAGAAGGTAAATATCAATTTAGCTGATCAGTTAGAATTGGAAACATTGCCGGGCGTTGGACCTGCGACTGCACTGGCAATTATAAAATATCGCGAACAGCATGGACCATTCGAGATAATCGAGGATATTATGTTGATTCCGGGAATCAAGGAGGCCAGGTTCCGCAGCTTGGAAGACTTGATTACAGTAAACTGAATACCAGTATAGAATTAGCTCATAGAATTAGCTCTTTGATTATTTTAGTTACAAGCAAGTTACAATTTTTAGAATTCCATATAATATCTATTGCTAGCGAACGTTTCTGAGACTGTTGTACTACCTGTGAATGCTATCCAACTTATGTTGACAGATTTAAGTACGACAGCTAGAATATTCTGGCATGTGGCCTGATACGGTGGAATTAGCTCAGCTGGTTAGAGTGCCAGGTTGTGGCCCTGGAGGTCGTGGGTTCAAATCCCATATTCCACCCCATTTAAATATTGGGATGTAGCCAAGCGGTAAGGCACGGGACTTTGACTCCCGCATGCGAAGGTTCAAATCCTTCCATCCCAGCCATTGTGACCCACTAGCTCAGCCGGTAGAGCATCTGACTTTTAATCAGGGGGTCTGGAGTTCGAATCTCCAGTGGGTCACCAAAGCAAGGGGGCGTAGTAACGCCCCTTTGTTGACATTCTTACAGGTGATTTATTATGCATTTATTCAAACAGCTGACTCGCATTAGTTTATTTGAAAATGTTGCTTCCTTTGTAGAGGAAATGCAAATTAATGAGCACGATTTCATTCTCGCTGCCCGTGCCGTCTTCGAAAAATATTTTGCGCCTTTTAATCTGACTGCACAGGTTGTTTTCAGGTCCAATTATGGTAAATCCGAGCCTACTGACCTGATGACTGATGCTCTGATTGCCGATTTCAATCAGAGCGGTTGCGACCGTATCGTCGCAATAGGCGGTGGTTCTGTAATTGATATGGCCAAAGTGCTGATGATAAAAGATGCACGAAAGACGGAAAGCATATTTTTGCGAGAGGTTCCCATTATTAAGGGGCATAAACTGATAGCTGTACCTACGACTTGTGGTGCCGGCAGTGAAGTTTCACCTGTGTCAATAGTATCGTTAACGCAAAAGGGAACGAAAGTTGGTTTGTCTGCAGAAGAGATTATTCCCGATCATGCTGCTTTGATTCCGCAATTACTGGAGGATATGCCCTATAAGGTTTTTGCCACCAGTGCTATTGATGCCTTAATACATGCTGTTGAGTCTTTTTTATGCCCAAAGGCAAATACTTATACTGACTTATTCAGTGAGCAGGCAATCAAGACAATTGTAACTGGTTTTTGTGCTTTGAGCCGGAACGGAGAAGGCGAAAAAATTAATTTGTTAAAGGATTTCCTCATTGCCAGCAATATGGCCGGCATAGCTTTCGCTAATGCCGGTACCGGTGCAGTTCACGCTCTGAGTTATCCTCTTAGTACGCAATATCATGTAACGCACGGTGAAGCATGCTATCAGTTTTTTACTACGGTGCTCCTAGAATACCAACATCAAAACCCGCAAGGCAAGATCATGCGTCTTAAGGAAATACTGTCTGCTATTTTGCACTGCAGTATAGGGGNTGTGTTTATTACTCTCGAGTCCTTGCTTGATCNGGTAATACCGAGACAACCGTTGCATTGTTATGGTATGGATGAAGATGATATTGAATCTTTTGCCGACAATGTTTTGGCCTTACAGGAACGCTTATTAAGTCAGAGTTATATTAGATTAAGTCGTGAAACGATAATTAGCATCTATCACTCGCTTTTATAGATTTTTCTTTAGCAGATACGGATCCGCTTGACAGATCTGACTGACAGAGTGGGAATATCATAAAAGGTTATCCCCCTAAGGAGATAACCTTTTAGTACAAAGCCATTAAATCGGCTTCTGCTGGTCGGAGTGACAAGACTTGAACTTGCGACCTCGTGCACCCCAAGCACGCACTCTAGCCACCTGAGCTACACCCCGAAGCATTGACGATTCTACTGTTAAAGGCAGAAAGTGTCAAGTTAACCTGCTATAACAGACAATATTATCACTCTTTATTGTTAATCGCTATCAGTGCAGGAATTATATGATAGTTTCCTAATGTTTGATGGCTATTCTCTAAGTATCGTAAAGAGAATAGTTTTGTTAGAATACAATTAGTATTTTGAGGTAATTGACTACATGGTGCGCACGAAAGCTAAAACTAAGCCATTGGTGGAAATATATACTGACGGTGCCTGTTCAGGCAACCCGGGACCCGGCGGCTGGGCTGCTATTTTGCGGTTCGGCGAGCATGAGAAAACAATCAGCGGCTTTGATCCCAGTACAACTAATAACCGTATGGAGCTGACAGCAGCACTAAAGGCCTTGCAGGAATTGAATCAGCCGTGTCGAGTCAAGCTTCACAGTGACAGCTCATATCTGATTAATGCCTTTGAGCATAAATGGCTGGACAAATGGATTAAGAACAACTGGAAAAATGCAGCCGGGAACCCTGTTATCAATCCCGACTTGTGGCGGGCTCTGCTACAGGAGAATGACAGACATGATATTGAGTGGATAAAGGTCAGGGGTCATGCCGATGATGAGGATAATATCCGCTGTGATAAAATGGCTGTTGATGAAATCAAGAGGAGACAATGAGTGATGAATAAAGATGACAATGAGAAGCGCTTTGACTTAAAGCCTGTCCGCATCAACTCTTCAGAAGCAGAGACTACAGTGGAAAGTGAAGGTTCTGTGCCATTCCAGGATGAAAATCTGCTTGAAATCGAGCTTGAGCCTCTGGTCCATCTGGCGGGCGAGTCAATTGATGAAATCATTGCGGCAGATCCGTTGGATGAGATGCTGGAGACAGTGATCGAGTCGGATTTAAAATTTGTCGGTCGTGTTTTTACGGTCGAAGTTGATAAGGTTCTGCTGTCTGACGGAAGGCACTCGCGTCGGGAAATAGTTCGTCATCCTGGTGGAGCTTGTGTTGTAGCATTGGATTTATATGACAATATTTATCTGGTGCAACAATATCGCCTGGCCATTAACCGCCTTACCTTGGAATTACCTGCTGGCATCCTTGAAGCAGACGAAACACCCGAAGAATGTGCCAGACGTGAATTGTATGAGGAAACAGGCCTCATGGCGGAAGATTGGCGACATTTAGCTTCGCCCCTAACTTCTCCCGGCTATTCGGATGAAATGCTTCATATATTTTTAGCTGAAGGATTGTCTAAGGGTATGGCTCATCCTGATGAGGGAGAATTTGTAGCCCTTAAGAGAATCCCTCTTAATGAAGCAGTAAAAATGGTCTTAAATGGCAGTATTTCCGATGCTAAAACGTGTTTGGGGATACTTTTGGCAGCTCGTATAGCTTAAACCATAAGTTGTTGTGGTGAATGATTATGAATTGGTCAAATGGAGAAAATCATAGATCTGCAATCCGCAAAGAAATTTACGGTGTATTTTTTGCTGCCGCCGCTTTGCTGTTGTCTTTGGCTTTCTATGCCCCTCAAAAGTGGACCGGACCTATAGGCTCATTCACCAGAGGTATGGGACTTGGCATTTTAGGCACTGCAGCCTATATTATTCCCGCATTTTTGGTATATCTATCGGTAGAATATTTCCTATCTGATGAACTCAAAATGACTCGTATCCGTCTCATCTGTATTGGTCTGATCCTCTTAACTCTCAGCGGAATTGTCAGTCTGGTTTTAGCTATATATCCTATTCCCGAGATAGCTGAGAACAATCTTTCTGCCGCGCAACTCATAGGCAAACTCTGGAATCATGGGTCAGGTCTTGGAGATGGCACAACCACTGGGATTTGGAGCGGTGGCCTGATTGGCGGTCTAATTGGCTTAGGTCTGCAGACTATAGCGGGTAAGACGGGCGCTATGATTATATTAATCGCTATGACGCTTGCTTTCGCAGTACTGATCTTTAATGTGTCTTATACAGCTTACGTACGTAAGTCGGCACGTGTATTAAAAGATACACAGGCCAGAGTTGGCAGTAGTATTCGCACTAAGATTCAGGATCGAAGAGAACGGGGAGTTGCAGACAGACAGTATGATGAATTGGGAGACAGATATTGGTTAGATCCGGGATCAGTGGACAGTATTAATACAAGTTATGACGGGCTTGATTATCCGGATAATTTAAGACGGACTGCCGGTCATAAGCCGGCTCTAGGGCCTGATTCAACAGATCAGGTCAAATATTACCTGCCTCAAGGTGATCTGCGTGAAAATGCAGGAGACTATGATCAAGGCAATATAGACTACCCTATGTATCGGGCGCAATTGCCAGGTAATTCCCTAAGGACGGATGGCTTATCGACAGAACCTGGCAGTGAGCAAAAGATCTCCGTTGAACATGATACATTAGCTCAGAAGGATACCGTTAAAGAGAAACAGCCTAAAAACGTCGCTGCGCCAGGTTCCGAATCTGACTATAGCCGTAGTAATTGGCAGGATCGCAGCAACGGAACAGTGGCCAAAGACGTCAAAAAAGCTGGTACTAAAGGTGAGCAACTTTCCTTATTCACAGAATATAAGCCTTTTCCTTTAAGTCTCTTGAATGCTGATAGACATCGCAAACCGACCAGAGATAATGTGAAAACAATCAAAGAAATGAGCCGAAAGCTTGAAGAAACCCTACAGAGTTTCGGTGTGGAAGCAAAAGTTACCAATTACACAAGTGGTCCCACCTTGACTCGTTTTGAGCTTACACCGGGTCTAGGTGTCAAAGTAAGCAGAATTGTCAGTCTTAGCGATGATATTGCCCTAAATCTGGCCGCCTATGGTGTCAGGATAGAAGCACCGATCCCAGGCAAATCGGCAATTGGGATTGAAATCCCAAATCGACAAACCCAGCCGGTGCTCTTACGAGGCATTCTTGAAGAACCGAGTTTTAAAATTCAAAGTCAATCTGCCCCTCTCTTATCCGTCATCGGCAGAGATGTTTCCGGACAGCCAATTTATTGTGATATTGCCAAAATGCCTCATTTATTAATTGCCGGAGCCACGGGATCGGGTAAGTCAGTCTGTATAAATTCCATATTAATTAGTTTGCTCTACCATTCCTCACCACAAGATTTACGTTTGCTTTTAATTGATCCCAAAGTGGTTGAGTTGAGTGTATATAATGGGATTCCTCATCTTTTGCAGCCGGTAGTAACCGACCCCAAGAAAGCTTTTGGTGTCCTTAACTGGGCTGTAGTGGAAATGGACCGCCGTTATAATTTATTTGCGGAACGGCAAGTCAGAGATATTCGATCATATAATGAAGTGATTAAACACTTTGCAGATGAAGAGCCGGAGTATTTGCCTTTGGTTCTGATTGTAATCGATGAACTGTCTGATCTGATGGCGACTACATCCAGTGAGGTTGAAGATGCCATTCAAAGGCTAATGGCTAAGGCAAGAGCTGCGGGTATCCATGTCATTATCGCAACACAAAGACCCTCAGTAGATGTGATTACAGGTGTTATTAAGGCCAATATTCCATCACGGATTGCTTTCAGTGTCGCTTCCCAAGTGGATTCCCGAACTATTCTCGATACCGGTGGAGCGGAAAAACTACTAGGTAAGGGGGATTTGCTCTACTTCCCGCAGAGTGCTCCGAAGGCGATGCGCGGACAGGGTGCGTTTGTTACTGATGCGGAAGTTGAAAATGTACTTAATCATATCAGGAGTTTATACGGTGATAATTATGATCCGTCAGTTGCCGAGGCTATTGCCAATCCCGGCTCAGTAGGTCAGAGTGCGGAACGAGATGCTACTGAAGAGCAAGATGAGCTGTTCGATGAGGCTCTAAGGCTGGTGGTTGAGACCGGATATGCCTCAATCTCGCTTTTGCAAAGACGGCTGACTATTGGTTATCCACGTGCTGCTCGTCTGGTAGACAGATTGCACGACTACGGTTATATCGGACCTTTTGAGGGGAGCAAACCTAGAAAGGTATTAATCTCTATGGAACAGTATTTAGCGATGCACGAGGGGGATGATACATAATATTAGTCTCTGATCGACTAAATAATGTTTGAGGCGGTGAAAATTAATGGCGATTATAATTGATGGTGCAAAGTTAGCGCAGGAAATTAGAACAGAGATCAAGGCTGAAGTCGAGGAATTGATAAAGAGTAATAGAAGAGCTCCCGGTCTGGCAGTGATCCAGGTTGGTGACGATCCTGCTTCAACGATCTATGTCAGAAATAAATTTAAAGCCTGTGCAGAGGTTGGGATGGAGTCTTTTGGTTTTACGCTGGAAGATTCCGTCTCAGAACAGGAAGTATTAAGATTGATCTCCGATTTAAATACGGATTCTAGAATTGATGGCATTCTTTGTCAGCTTCCCCTGCCGACACAAATTGATCAAAATAAAATCATATTTGCGATTGAACCGGATAAGGATGTTGATGGCTTTCATCCCTACAATGTCGGTTTGTTATTGATGGGTAATCCTGAAGCTTTGGTTGCCTGTACGCCTTTAGGTTGTATGGAAATGCTTAAGGCATACGGTATACCCACTCGCGGCAAGCGAGCAGTTGTTATTGGGCGCAGCAACATCGTGGGCAGACCAATGGCTGCATTATTGCTCAGTGCGGACTGCACTGTCACCACCACACATTCACATACCCCTGCTGAAGATTTGCCGGGCATCTGTCGTGAAGCTGATATTCTAGTCGCAGCAACCGGCAAGGCAGGCCTGATCACTCCTGACTTCATTAATAGTGACCAAGTTATACTTGATGTAGGAATTTCCCGCACGGCAGATGGTAAAATTGTTGGCGATGTAGACTTCGCGACTGTCGAGCCGCTGGTGAAGGCAATTACTCCTGTTCCGGGTGGAGTCGGCCCGATGACGATTGCAATGCTGCTGAAGAATACACTCACTTCATATCGGAGACGGATGGCTGACTAGTGAATAATCTTGTGATACAGGAGCTTGAGTCAGAGCGGCAGATCTATAGTGCTGAGATTATTTCTATCGGTACTGAATTATTATTGGGTCAAATAGTCAATACTAATGCCCGCGATTTGGCCTGTGAACTTTCTGAGCTGGGGATTAGTAATTACTATCAAGCTGTAGTTGGCGATAATCCTGAGCGGATGGAAGCAGTCATTAGGCAAGGCTTGGAACGTAGTGATCTTGTCATTGCAACCGGCGGTTTGGGCCCTACAGAAGATGATATTACCATGCAGATATGCGCTAAAATCGCCGGCACAGAACTGGTTTTTAATGCCGAAGCTGCAAAATGGATTCGGGATCGAATTACTCGCCACCATTATGTGTTGACTAGTAATAATTGGAAACAGGCTATGCTGCCCAGGGAGACTAAAATTCTATATAATGCAGCCGGAACTGCGCCGGGTGCTTTATTCCAATTAGACTATGCAGGGAAGAGGCGTTATTTGGCTGTTTTACCCGGTCCGCCTCTGGAAATGAACACCATGTTTAAAAGGGAATTAAAGCCTTGGCTGTGTACTATGACCAGACGTCATTTGCAACATCTGTATATTCGAACTATCGGTTTAGGCGAGAGTCGTTTGACCTCAATGATTTCGGATATTATTCACGATCAGGGGACAGTAACAATTGCGCCATATGCAGAGGATGGCGAAGTAGTTTTACGGCTCAGTGTGATGGCTTCTGCGGAGCAGACAATTGAGGAATTGAATGAAATTTTTCAGCCTGTGCTGGTTCAGATTAAAGCCAGGTTAGGGGAATACATTTATTCTGTTGAAAACAAAACTCTGCCACAAATCATTGTAGAGCAGCTTTCTGCTCAAAACGCTAGAGTCTGCTTTGCCGAATCTTGTACAGCTGGGCTCTTAAGCGCTGAGCTGGCCAGTATCCCCGGTGCCTCTCGTGTATTTTCCGGTTCTATGATAGTCTATGCCAATGAGCTCAAGCAGTCTTTACTGGGCGTTCCGGCTGAAATATTGCAATATGACGGTGCTGTCAGCGAGCAGTGTGCAATTGCTATGGCTGAGGGGATTCGCTCTTTGTTGCAGACTGACTATGCAGTGTCCGTAACCGGCATTGCCGGGCCTGGAGGAGGTACTGATAGTAAACCTGTCGGGACTGTCTGGATTGGTTTGTCAGAGCATTCAGGAACGTTTGCCCGTCATTTTATACTAAGAGGAGAACGCAACCGAATCCGCAGAATCGCAACGCTCAATGCGCTTGATCTTTTACGCAGGCAGATTTCTGCAGAATAAGGGGAAAGAATAGGATGAGCAAAAGAAGCCTGTCAAAAGATCTATCCCTAGTGACAATTGCAATGATGGTAAGCCTAGCTGCAACAAAAGCTACCGGATTCATTAGGGAGATTCTAATTGTTCCTGTCCTAGGATATGGTATTAATTCAGATGCCTATAATATCGGTTTTCAAATCCCTGATCTTTTTTATCAGATGCTGGTGGGCGGAGCTATTAGCGCTGCAGTTACGCCATCCCTGAGCTCTGCCATTGCTAAAAACCAGGCCAAGCGCTTCTGGAAGAGTTTAAGCACATTCATTACTGTGATGACTTTAGTGTTAATTGGTGCGAATATTCTGGGTGGAATTTTTGCTCCCTATCTGATTAGGGCCTACAATATGAAGCAGCCGGCTGAAGTTGTTGACTTGGCAGTCCGAGTTACAAGAGCTCTATTTCCTCAAACAATTTTTCTTATGTTGGGCGGTTTGCTGGCAGGTGTTCTCTACGGCAACAAGATTTATCACAAGCAGATGTTTTCCACCTTCATCTATAATATTGTCTGCATTTTCTTTATTCTGTATTGGGGAGATAAAACCAGTAGCGGACCGGTTCGTGTAGCCTTCGGCGTCGTAATTGCCGCCTTCGTCCAGTTTGTATATATTTTGGTGCGGGCGAGAAAAGAGATTCGTCCCTATCGACCAAATCTTGATGTCAAAGATCCCGGATTTAAAGCACTTGTTAGATTAGCGATTCCTACTTTGATGTCGGGATCTGTTATGCAGATCAATTCAATTATCCAAACTCATTTTGCTCATCAGTTTCAAGGGGCAGTTACCGCTTTGCGCCATGCTCAGGTAACAAGAAATTTGCCTTTGGGCATTATAGTGGTATCAATGACTAATATTATTTTACCCACTTTGTCATATGAACATGCACTAAAGAACTACAAAAATATGCGCCGCATCTATACAAACGGCCTTCGACGCGTCCTTTTCATGGTTATGCCCTTTATACTGATTTTCGTCGTTCTTTCGCAAGATACGATTCGTGCCATATTCCAGTGGCGGGGAGCAATACCTGAGAACCGTATCGCTATTGAGGCCGGTCTGTTGCAGATATATGCCTTTTCTCTAATTCCTGCTACCTGTATTCAGGTTTTAATAAATGCATTTTATGCGCGAAAAGTGACTCGGATTTCGGTACTGACCTCAATTGTCTCTCTGGCTTTAAATCCTGTCCTCTGTATATTATTTGCCAATACTCTAGGATTTGGTTTATATGGTATTCCTATTGCGAGCATTATTAATGATCTAATCAGATGGGCAATTCTGTCCATCCTATACAAGATGCATATTCCTCAGGCCAGGCCTAATCGGATGTTGCCATTCTATCTGCGCTGTCTGTTCATATCCCTGATAACGGCTATTGTATTGATGGGAGTTAATACACTGCCTCTACACCCAGCCGGCAAGGTAATGCAAATTGTGGTGTATCTGGGTAAAGTCGGAATTGCACTGATAACCTGGTATTTTGCCGGAATTGCTATCGGCCTTAGAGAAGCAAAGTTCATCCAAAAGGAGGTGAGAAGAATTTTGGGCTTTTCACCGGTAATTGAGTAGTTTTTGTTCATTGTGGCTCATTTTAGTCAATCACGGCTTGCTATTTTAGCCAGTTTTCTTGACTAAAGGAACTACTGCCAGCAAAATCTTTATAGTTGACAGTTTATTTTTGTTGGCTTATCATCAATGGGAACATACGTTCACAATGATTCATGAAATAATTAATATGATAAAGAGGAGCAGATATGGCCAGAGCAAAAAAATCTTCCAAACATAGACAGAATATTGAACCGAAAGCTAATGAAGAAAGAAAAAAGGCTTTAACGGCAGCGCTAAATGAAATTGAAAAACAATATGGTAAAGGTGCAATCTTGAAGCTGGGAGATGAGGTTGATTATGAGATTTCTTCTATTCCTACCGGGGCACTATCACTTGACATTGCTTTGGGCATTGGCGGTCTCCCGCGCGGACGTGTTGTAGAAATCTTCGGACCTGAGGCTTCCGGTAAAACAACCGTGGCATTACACTGTATTGCGGAGGCACAGAAATTAGGTGGAATTGCAGCTTTCATAGATGCAGAACACGCGCTGGATCCATCCTATGCAGCCAAATTAGGTGTAGATATCGATAATTTGATTGTCTCCCAACCTGATTATGGTGAGCAGGCCCTTGAGATAACTGAAGAATTGGCACGAAGCGGTGCTGTTGATATTATTGTCGTTGATTCCGTTGCAGCCTTAGTCCCCAGAGCTGAAATTGATGGTGAGATGGGCGATGCAATGGTTGGACTGCAGGCAAGATTGATGTCTCAGGCATTGCGCAAACTGGCCGGTGTATTGAATAAATCACAAACACTGGTTATTTTCATTAACCAATTACGCGAGAAAATCGGCGTTATGTTTGGCAATCCGGAAACAACAACCGGTGGCAGAGCGTTGAAGTTTTACTCATCGGTCAGACTCGATGTCCGAAGAATAGAGACCTTGCGCAGTGGCACGGAGATTATTGGTTCCCGTACCCGTGTAAAAGTAGTTAAAAATAAGGTGGCACCTCCATTCAAAGAAGCGGAATTTGACATTCTATATGGTGAGGGCATCTCCCAGACGGGTTGTCTGATAGATATTGGCGTCGAATTGGATATAGTCAATAAGAGTGGATCATGGTTCTCATATCAGGGGGAACAGATGGCTCAAGGACGTGATAATGCCAGACAGTATCTGATTGATAATCCTGAGATTGCTGAAGAGATTGAAGAAAAAATCCGTGATCATTTTGAGGCAGCTGATGAAGAGTCAGAGGAGTCGAATTCTGTGGATAAGGATAAACTGGCTTTAGATGATGTAGATGATCTGCTGGGGCTTGATTAATGTCCAATTTTTTAGGCAGTGATGACAAAATTATCCTTTGATATTTTGCGCGAAAAAGCGGTTAGATTCATTGGCCTGCGACAGAACAAATCCAGTGGCCAAGTCAGAGCACGCCTGAAAAGGGAAGGTGCTGATGAATTGCTGATTGAAGCTGTAATTAGCTATTTGCGAGATATTGATTATATAAATGATTTCAGAGCCGGTCGTGCGATGATGAGAAGCTATCAAGGGCGGCGTTTTCGCTCTCGGCTTGCCGTTCAGTACGAATTGAGGCGAAAAGGTGTTCCAAGAGATATTGCTGAAGAACTTGTAGAAGAATTACCGACAGATCATGATTCCGCTTGTCAATTAGTGCATGCGCGGTTTCCTAATCCGAGTAAGGCTGATCGCCAACAAATCAATAATCTGCTCCGGAGCAGAGGTTACGACTACTCCATAATCAGGGAGATAATTGACAAATATCTTGCCGGAAAATAGTATAGCGTAATGAAGTTTTATTTACTGACTCTGGGCTGTCCCAAAAACCAAGTTGATGCCGAATTTATGAGCGCGCGACTCACTGAGGCTGGCCATACTTCATGCTCTGAGCCGCGAGACGCTGATCTGCTAATTGTTAATACTTGTTCCTTTATTGAACCCGCCAGAGCTGAGGCGGTTGAAGTAATTTTAGATTTGTTACCGTATAAGAAGCCACATGGCAAGGCTGAGTATCTGATATTGACCGGCTGTTTGCCGCAGATGATTGGCAGAGAGATTTTTAAGGCATTGCCGGAAGTAGATGCCATACTCGGTACTGCAGAGTACGGACTAATTGTTGAAACAGTTAGTGCACTGATAGCGGGGGAGTGGCCGGTCGATAGATCCCCCCAAGGTGTCGGCGGTATTTCACATTTGTGTGGTACGCGTGTGCCGGCCAGTCAACAATATGCCTGGCTGAAGATTTCCGAGGGATGCTCTAATCACTGTACTTATTGCACCATTCCGTCTATTAGAGGCCCACAGATTTCTCGCTCTATTGAAGATATCCGCCAAGAAGCTCTGTCATTAGCTGCTCGAGGAGTACAGGAAATAATATTGATCGCTCAGGATACGACTCGTTACGGTACAGATATCTACGGAAAGCCTGCATTGGATTTATTGTTACAGGAACTAGATAGTAAATTACCTTCTGATATCTGGATAAGGATGATGTATTTTTATGCTGATTCCATTACCGACAACCTGATCGATACGATAGCTCAATCAGTCAGAATTCTGAACTATATCGATCTTCCTATTCAGCATGCGTCAAATACTATTTTAAAGCGTATGGGGCGCTTGGAGACATCAGAGCTGATAAAGGGAAAAATTGCCCTGTTACGGAGTAAATTGCCTGGATTAATATTGCGTACAACTGTTATGGTAGGCTTTCCCGGGGAGACAGAAGCTGATATTGAGATACTGCTGAATTTGATGGAAGAGATCAGATTTGATCGGCTTGGCTGTTTTATCTTTTCGCCGGAAGCAGGGACTCCTGCTGCCAGATTAACACCTAAAATCAGTTCTGATATTGCTCAAAATAGATATGATAGGGTAATGTTAGCACAAAGTAGAATTGAATTAGCTAAAAGTCAAGAACGAATAGGAACGATAACTGATGTTATCTTTAGTGATTATCAGGAAGGTGATATACTTTATCAAGGGCGCAGTTACGGCGAAGCACCGGATGTCGACCCTGTGATCTGGGTGGCGTCAACTGTACCTGACCTGGATCTGAATAGACGCTATCCTGTACGAATTGTTGAGGCGGATCATTATTCTTTAGTGGGGGTTACTGAGTATGAATATTGCGAATAAGTTAACAATCAGCAGGATTATTCTGGTTCCTTTTATCATGCTGTTTATGCTACCCCTGCCTTTTGACTGGGCAGCTAAATGGAATAGTTTTGTGACTGGCTTAGGTGGTCATATAATCGCTCTTACTTTATTCATACTAGCTTCTATCACAGACTTTTTGGATGGCCACTACGCTAGAAAATGGGGGCTTGTATCCAATTTTGGTAAATTTTTAGATCCGATAGCCGATAAACTGTTGGTAATTTCTACCTTTGCCTGCCTAGTGGCTTTGGATCGGGCTGGAGTAGTGGCACTGGTAATTATTATTGCTCGTGAGTTTATAGTTACCGGTATGCGTCTGATGGCTGCCCAGCAAGGCGTGGTAATTGCAGCAAGTATGTTCGGTAAAGCCAAAATGGTTACTCAATTGATCGCCATCATATATCTGTTGGCATTGCCAATTATTTATCAGATAACTGATTTGAATTATCCCAATAAGCCTTTGGAGATTTTTGGTACAATCCTGGTTGGAATTGCGGTTATTATGACAGTCTTGTCCGGAACAGATTATCTGTGGAAAAATCGTAAGTTTTTTGCGGATTAATAATTGCCTAACTATTAATATCCCCGCTGCTAAACTTGACATTTTGCTGATCAACCACTAAAAGTATTATATTAATGCAGAAAACCTCTGCTTTATAATATGGAGAATAGTTCTTAGGAGGAATCTATAATGACTACAGAACAAATATTTGAACGCGTACGCGATATGCTGGCTGAACAATTGCGTATCAGTCCGGAAACCATTAAAATGGATTCTAACTTCATTGATGATATGAATGCTGACTCTTTAGACATTGTTGAAATGGTAATGACTATGGAACAGGAATTTGATCTGTCCATACCTGATGAGGAGGCAGAGCGTATTAAAACGGTGGGTGATGCTGTCGCATTCATTCAGGCCAATATCTAGGCGTACTATTGTTTAAGCAGAGCCCCTTATGTATTGAGGGGCTCTTTTTTTGAAGAGGAGGTGAGATATGGAAAAGAAAAATTTGCAGGAATTAATGAGTATTTTGTCTTATGATTTCAAAAATCCTCAGTTATTGGAAACAGCTCTCACTCACTCGACATATGCGTATGAAAACCGCGGCATTGAAAATAATGAACGTCTTGAATTCCTTGGTGATGCTGTTTTACAACTTGTTGTCAGTGAGCGCCTCTTCTTCATGCCCAGCAAACCCCAAGAAGGGGAAATGACTAAGGCGCGATCTCTTGTAGTCTGTGAACGTACTTTAGCTAGAGCTGCTTCGGATATCTCTCTGGCGAAATATTTACAGCTGGGTAAGGGTGAATTGATGACAGGNGGTTCAACAAAACCTTCGAATCTCGCCAATACGCTGGAAGCCGTTTTCGGAGCTGTTTACCTGGATGGCGGCTTGTCAAGCGCCAGGAAAGTTATTGTTGCACTCCTAGCTTCTTATCTGGAACTGGCGATGAGCGGAGAAATACAATATGATTTTAAGAGCAGGCTATTAGAGCTTGTTCAGACAGCCAAAGGTCATAGCACGCTTAACTTTGTTATCATCGCTGAGGAAGGACCTGTGCATGACCGAACGTTTACGGCTGCAGTTGTTGTTGACGATATAGAAGTTACGTCAGGACGTGGCAGCAGCAAAAAGGAAGCCGAACAGAACGCAGCTCGTAAAGCATTGACCATGATAGTCTGTGATGATTCCGGTTGTGGTTTGCTCTCGGACCTTACTGAGAGTATTCAAGACGGGGTGGACGATTAATGCATTTGACTTCCCTGGAGATGCAGGGGTTTAAATCTTTTCCAGAGTACACAGTGATTGAATTCCATAAAGGTATCACTGCAATTGTCGGGCCGAATGGATCCGGAAAATCTAATGTAACTGATGCCATTAGATGGGTTCTAGGCGAACAGAGTGCGCGCTCTCTGCGTGGCGACAAGATGGAGGATGTTGTCTTTAACGGCACTGAAAATCGCCGTGCCATGGGCTTTGCTGAGGTTGCAATTAATTTTGATAATAGTGATCAGGCCTTGCCGCTGGAATATAATCATCTACGGATTGTACGCAGGTATTATCGCTCCGGTGAGAGTGAATATTTAATTAATCAGACACCTTGCCGACTGAAAGATATTACAGCACTGTTCATGGATACGGGCATTGGGAGAGATGGTTATTCTCTAATCAGTCAGGGCAAGGTCGATGAAGTCTTAAGTTCCAGGTCTGAGGACAGAAGACGAATATTTGATGAAGCGTCAGGAATAGTAAAGTACAAGACACGTAAACTGGAAGCAGAACGCAAACTGGAACGAACAGATACTAATCTGATTAGAATCAATGACATTCTTGACGAATTATCAGACAGGCTGCCTCATTTGCAAAATCAAGCAGAAAAGGCTCGAGTTTTTCTGGAATTATCCACCAGTGCAAAAAAGTTAGACATTGCTTTGATACTACACCAATTAGACGTCAGGAAACATGAGGCCAGCAGACAGTCTGAGGTCAGGAACCGTCTGTCGGAAGATCTTGCAGCCGCTGAGACAGAAGTTGCCCGTGTTAGACAAGATTATGAATCAACCGGTCACAGCATTCGCGAGCTTGAGCAGTGTACTGATAATCTGCGTCAGAAATATGCGCAAGCGCTTGATGAATTATCTCTTAAGACCAATAATATAGGTTTGCTCAATGAGCAAAATAAACATTTGACCCGAGAGAAAACGGAAGCTCTTTCTGAACTGGAAAGACTGTCAAGACAACAAGAGCTGCTGGTAGCCGAGCAAGAGACGAGAGAACATAAACAAAATGTTTTAGAACGTCAGAAAGAAGCATTTGGAAAACAACTTTCTGTGGTCGAGAAGCAGTTTCAAGCGCTGTTAGAACAAATGGACGAACAGGCTCAAGCGCAGGATCACCGCAGGCAGGAGTTATCTTCTACACGGGAAAAGATTTTTGCTATTGAAACAGACCAAATCAGGCTTCAGAGCGAAATTGAGTTGCTGGACAGACAACAGAACAGCCTGAAACAGCAGATCATTTCATTTAAATCAGAACAAGCTGCTCTAAACAGGGCTAAAACAGATACCCAAACAGCTTATACTGCTTTAGAACAAAATATTTCCCTGTTGTCTGCACAACGCAGTGAAACTGATCAGTTCCTTAACAAGAAAAATTTAGAAATTAATAGTTTGGCGGCAGAGCATGATAATATTCTCCAACAGATCAGAGACTATCAATACCAGCAATCAACATTGACCAAATTAGAAGAGAATTTAGAGGGATATCAAGCTCCCGTCAAGAAAATTATGCAGAAAGTGCAGTCTGACGCTGATTTTGTGCCGGATATGATAGGTCCTCTTGGTGCACTGATTGACATGTCTCCTGAATTTGAAACGGCCATAGAGGTGGCACTTGCGGCTAGTGCCAATTATCTTGTTACCAATACTGCCACAAGTCCTCAAATTCTTATTGAATGGCTGCGAGAGACTGATAATGGACGTGCCACTTTTTTACCGCTTGAAACTATAACACCTAGAAAGCTCAGCTCTGATCTGATTGCTAGTGCACAAAAAAATCCCGGTTATTTGGGTCTCGCCTCAGATCTAGTCAGTTTTCCGGAATCAATTAAAAATGTTGTGGAATATCAGCTTGGACGCATACTGGTTTGCGATACCTTTGATCATGCCCGTACAATGGCCAGTGATATACAGTATGGCTGCAGAATTGTGACACTGGAGGGAGATGTTTTTCACCCCGGCGGTTCAATAAGTGGCGGTTCTATTAAGCGTTCCGCATCGGGTGTAGTTGGCCGGAGCGGTAGAATTGCAGAACTCGGCCGTAGAATTGATCATTTATATAATATCCGACCGGAGTTGAGTCAAAAACTAGATGAGGCTCGTGCTGAACTGCTTGTGACCACAGCCCAAAATGATGAGATTATGGCTGAGATTCAGCAGCTTTCCGAGAAATTAAACAGTCAGCGTTTAAAACTGGATGGCTTTTCAGAAACTGAAAATAAACTCAAATATGAATTAGAGCATTTGGAGACTACCTTAGCAGAATTATCAGCTGAAAAAACCAAACTGCAAGAGCAGAGCATAGCAGCCCAGGAGGAACTAAGAAATGAGCAAGAAACTCTAGCTGCACTGACAGAAAAAATAGAACAGGAAAGTGCGAAAAGAGAAGCTGCCAGGACGGAACGTGATAGGTTGCGTGAACAGCAGACTGATCTAAAGATAGCCCTGGGATCAATTGAGCAGTCTTTAGCGGGTATTATTGACTTTATTAAGCATCTTAATGAACAAGCAGTGTCTGATGAATTGAGACGTTCTCAACTGAAGCAACTTGTGGTTGCAGCCGAAAAACAGCATTCAGACAATATGTTAAGCCTTGAACAATTATCAGCTGAAGTAGATCAGGTACGAGACGGCATTTCCAGTTCGATAGCTGAAATTGATGAACAGAATACAGAAAAGACCCTTTTAGAGGATAAGCGACTGAGACTATTCCATAGTATTGAAACTCAAAGTGAGAGTCTATCCTCAATCAAAGGCGAATTAGTTAGGCTTGAAGAGGCATTATTAAGAATCGAGCAGAGTAATGATGTATTGCGCAATCGCCTATGGGAGGAATATGAGCTTACTGAAGCTACTGCTCAAGATTGGAAGCAAGATATTGTCAGCTACAATAAATCTCAAAAGGAATTTAACCAGTTGCGTTCAAAAATCAGGGAACTGGGTACCGTCAATGTGGACGCTATCCGCGAGCATGAAAGCTTAATGGACCGATATGATTTTATGACAAAACAACGCAATGATATTGAGCTGTCCAGGAGAGAGCTGACAGATTTGATTAAGGATCTTGATTTGGCAATGGCTGATCAGTTCCAGCATTATTTCACTGAGATCAGTATTAATTTTGATTCGGTGTTTAGGGAATTATTTGGAGGCGGTTATGCTGAATTATCATTACAGGACACAAATGAAATTCTTAGTACTGATATTATTATTAAGGCACAACCACCCGGTAAACGTTTGCAGAATCTAAGTTTACTCTCAGGTGGCGAGAGAAGCCTGACAGCAATTGCCTTACTATTTGCCATCCTCAGAATGAAGCCGGCGCCGTTTTGCGTTTTTGACGAGGTTGAATCGACGCTTGACGATGCCAATGTTCTAAGATTTACTGATTATATCAGGCGCTATGCCGATAATACTCAATTTATTCTGGTCACCCACCGCAAGGGAACTATGGAGGCAGCGGAACGTCTTTATGGTGTAACTATGCAGGAAAGGGGAGTCTCCAGTATTTACTCTATGAAACTGTCAGATTATCCTGCGGATTAGATAATAAATATCAGGTGAGAAAATGAGCTTATTAAATAAATTCAAAGACGGCTTATCCAAAACAAGACAATTCGTTACGGAGAGTTTCAATCGTGTGGCTGCCAGCTTTGGCATTTTTGACGAAGACTTTTTGGATGAGTTAGAGATGATTTTGATCCAGGCCGATTGTGGCATAGAGGTCTCAACCAAATTAGTTGAATCTATCCGGGACAAAATTAGAGCTGATGGCAAAGTAGATAGGGAACATGTTCTGTCAACACTGAGACAGGATATGCTGGATATTTTGCAGACGAAAGCTTTCACTCCTGATTTCAGTTCACTCAATGTTGTTTTTATGGTCGGTGTGAACGGAACCGGCAAGACAACAACTGCCGGGAAAATTGCTTATCAATTTCAGAAGCAAGGCATTAAAACCATGTTGGCTGCAGCAGATACTTTTCGTGCCGCTGCCATAGATCAGCTGAAAATCTGGGGAGAAAGAGCCAATGTTCCTGTCATATCCAATACCTTGGGAACTGATCCTGCTTCTGTCGTCTATGATGCAATGCAATCTGCTAAAGCCAGAGATGTCAAATTACTGATCATCGATACCGCCGGTCGTCTGCACAATAAGCCGAATCTGATGAGTGAAATGGAAAAGATGCATAGAGTAGCGGCCCGTGAGGGTCAAGAAGTATCTGCTATCATTCAAAATCTACTGGTTCTGGATGCAACAACCGGCCAAAACGCTGTTGTTCAAGCTCGGGCCTTTAATGAGTCTGTCGCACTGGATGGCTTGATTATTACTAAGCTTGACGGCAGTGCGAAGGGCGGNGTTGCTCTTGCAGTTGCAGATGAGATGTCGCTACCCTTGCTTTATGCCGGTTTAGGTGAAGGCATTGATGACCTGGCTGATTTTGATGCGGAATTGTTTGTAGAGTCATTGCTGCCTGAGGAATAGCCTGATGAATCAGCACTGCGGTGGTGTCAACATTTTAGCTTGACAGCTATAGTCTTTCCCGCTATGATTTTCATATGTGCCGAAATTATGACCCGGAAACAGAACATTTGCAGCTATGTACCTTGCTTGATTTTTATGGCGATCTACTTAATGCAAGGCAGAGAGATATCATGAGACTCTTCTATTATGAGGATCTCTCTTTAGCCGAAATCAGCTCCCTGAAGGGAATTTCCCGTCAGGCCGTCAACTCTGCTGTACATCGTGCTGCTGATAAACTGCGGGAATTTGAGCGGACACTAAATCTAGTTGAATTTTTCACCAGCACTAAAAGTTTGCACCTGAATTTAATGGCTGCGATTAAGAACAGAGACTGGGATGATGTCGAATTAGTGCTGAGAGACTGGCAAAATTTAGAGCAATTGCATGTTTTAGAATAGAAATAGAGGGAATGAATGGCTGTTTTTTCTGGATTATCTGAAAAGCTGCAAGCGATAACTGATCGTATACGCGGCAAGGGTAGAATTACCGAACGCGACTTGAAAGATATGATGCGTGAAATCAGATTAGCTTTGTTAGAAGCTGATGTCCATTATCAGGTTGTGAAGGATTTAACCAAAGAAATTTCGGAGCAAGCTGAGGGAAAGGAAATAATCAAAAGCATCACTCCCGGTCAGCAAATAGTCAAAATTGTTAATGATGCTTTAACTGAAATACTGGGTGGCTCAGAGAGCAAACTGGCTGTCAATCCCAGAGGATTTACTGTATATATGCTCTATGGTTTACAGGGCGCAGGTAAAACTACAACTGCGGCTAAACTAGCTTATTTGCTTAAAGAACAAGGCAAGAAGCCAATACTCACTTCTGTTGATGTGCACCGTCCTGCAGCAGCGGATCAGTTGCAGATTCTGGCCGAAAGTATTGACGTTCCATGTTATATAGACAAAGCTGAAAAGAGAGCTGACTTGATTGCAACTGAAGCGCTGGCTAGAGGAAAGTATTTACTCTGTGATACTTTGATTGTTGATACTGCCGGTCGCACAACAATTGATCAGGAGATGATGGCTGAACTAAAAGCTATTGCCTTAGCAGTAAACCCAGATGAAAAATTATTAATAGTTGATGCCATGATTGGCCAAGAAGCTGTCAATGTCGCATTAGAGTTTGATAAATATATCGGTCTGGACGGTTTTATCATGACCAAGCTTGACGGTGATGCGCGAGGTGGAGCGGCGCTTTCAATCAGGCGCATGACCGGAAAACCGATTAAGTTGGTCGGAATGGGTGAAAAAATCGACCAGTTGGAGGTTTTTCATCCGGAACGAATGGCTTCGCGGATACTTGGTATGGGTGACGTCGTAACCCTGGTGGAGAAAGCTGCTCGCCAGATAGATGAGGCTAAAGCACAAAAAACTCTGGAGCGCTTACAGAAAAATCAATTTACATTGCAGGACATGCTGGAACAGTTTGAACAAGTAAAAAATCTGGGTTCGATGCAGGACATGATGGCGATGTTCCCCGGCGGAGCAGGAAAGCTTAAAGGAGCAGAAGTAGATGAGAAGGAATTTGATCGCCTTGCCGCAATCATTCGTTCTATGACAATGCGTGAACGTAACAATCCTAAGATCCTCAATGCCAGCAGAAGAAAGCGCATAGCAAGTGGATCAGGAACATCGATCCAAGAAGTAAATCGTCTGATCAAACAGTATGAGCAGACGCAAAAACTGATGAAGCAATTTTCAGGTATGTCAAAAGGCGGGAAAAGAGGTATGCTCAGTAGATTCGGCCTTGGTTTTTAGGCAGACACTGTTGCTAGATAAATAATAATCTTCGTTGGAGGAAAAAATGGCAGTAAAAATTCGCTTAAAGCGCACTGGCGCTAAAAAACAACCCAGCTATCGGATCGTGGTGGCCGATTCTCGTTCACCTCGCGATGGAAGGTTCATTCAGGAGATCGGATTCTATAATCCGCAGTCCAATCCTAAGCAACTCACAATTGATGAGGAAGCTGCAAGAGACTGGTTGGCTAAAGGAGCTCAGCCGACTGATACCGTAAGAAGTATCTTAGTTAATGCAGGGGTTCTGCCCGGCAAGGCTACTCCTAACAGTAAGAAGGCTCCTTCTGAAGCTCCGATAATACCTGCAGAACAGGCAGCGGTTGAACCCGAAGATAAGCCTAATGATGAAACTGACACCAATGACGCTGCAACTGCCGCGGAGCAGGATTCTGGTACAGATGAAGCCGCGGTTGATGTCGAGGCTGAGTAAAATGAAAGATTTCTTGCGCAAATTAATAACACCACTGGTTCATTATCCTGAGGAAATTTCTATTATCAGTAATGAGAAAAATCGTCAGCTGGTTCTGGAGATTCATGTTGCTCCGGAAGATATGGGACGGGTGATAGGCAAAGGCGGTAAGCGTGCTAATGCGATCAGAACGATCATGAAGGCTAGGGCAGCGTTGGAAGGTCGTCATGTTATGGTAGAAATTGTTGATTGAGGCCTAAATTGATCAGCAGCCATTTTGTTATTGGTATCATAGTTGGAACCCATGGTATTGAAGGGAGACTAAGGGTCAGGCCTCTTACTGATGAGCCTGACCGATTCCTCAAATTGACAAAAGTTTTGCTCAAGGGAATATCTGATAGTTTCTGTGAATATGAAGTTACAGAAGCTAAATTGCATCGCCGACAGATCTTAATAAGATTAAACGGCATTGATTCTATAGATAAAGCCCAGGAATTGATCAACCGTGAACTGTGTGTTGCCCGGAGTGAAGCGCTTGCGCTGGACAAGGATAGCTGGTACATAGCTGATTTGATTGGATGCAGAGTATATGATATTGCTAGAGGCTATTTAGGTACCGTTAAGGACATTCTGCAGCAACCGCATCATGATGTATATATTGTTGAGGATAAACAGAAAAAAGATTTGCTTTTTCCGGCCCTGAAGTCAATTTTGATTTCGATTGATCCATATAGTGAAAGAATCGATGTTGAATTACCCGCAGGATTGTATGAGATATATCGTGAGTCTGAGAGATGAAATTCCAAGTTTTAACATTATTTCCCGAAGCGATCTTGCCATATCTGGAGTCTTCGATTCTAGGACGCGCTGTTGACAAGAAGTTACTGGAGATAGATTTAATTCAGATCCGTGACTTTGCTGTCAATGAATATGGCAAGGTAGATGATAATCTATATGGTGGCGGCAACGGGATGTTGATGATGGCGGAGCCAATCTGGCGAGCATGGTGTTGCGCCAATAATCTGGAACCCGATTCTGCCTGTAAATCTCAAGTGAAAAGCGGGACAAAAACCTTATTCTTGTCTCCACGCGGCCGAATTTTTAATCATCGATACGCTATCGAACTGCTGGATATGGAACAGATAATTCTCATCTGCGGTCATTATGAAGGTGTTGATGAGAGGGTCATTGAAAAAACAGGTGCCGAGGAAGTTTCTCTCGGTGATTTTGTCCTGACCGGTGGTGAGCTGGGGGCCCTAATTGTTATTGATGCCATAAGTAGGCTGATACCGGGAGTATTATCTGATACCGCTAAGCAACAAGAGTCTCATGCCCAGGGCATATTGGAGGAACCACACTACACCAGGCCTGCTGATTGGCGCGGCCATCGTGTTCCTGCGGTACTTCTCTCCGGTCACGAAGCTGAGATCGAACGTTGGCGCAGATTGGCAGCTTTGAATGCTACTTTGGAACGAAGGCCTGACCTGTTGGAACAATATCCGCTTTCGGCTGCTGAATGGGAAGAACTACTGGACTTTCGCGCTACTGAAGCGAACGAATGAGTCTGTTAATCCTTGCTGATATGCTAGAATAACTTTATGACTTTTCTACTGATAATTATTTTAGTTTTGACGGTTCTGCTTATATTGATCGGAACCATGAGCAATGCACTGAGCCTGACTCTGATTGGAATCAGCGTCGGAGCATTGTCCTTTCTTACTTACAGGAATTTGCACCTACATTATTATGCTTTTAAAAAACAGCAGAAATTAGGCGGGAAATGGGCTGGCAATATGCGCTATATCAGTGGCATTACCGGGAGGATTAGTGATTCCTGCTTCTTATTTTTGACTGGCCAGAAAGATCTGGTTCTGGATGATATGCAGACGGATCTGGTCATACGCAGTGATGAACTGGTGCGCCTCTGTGTGATTGAAGCAGCTTTGCTGGCTCAGATCAATGACCGTGAAATTGCTGAGATGATGGGGATGGAAACACATCCGGCACTACACGCCGTGCGCAGTTGGTTAATCCGCAACCCTGAAGCTAAGAGACACTATATTATGATGTTGTACCTGGTCAGAGAGATTGAAAATATGCCCCAGAAAGGGGAATTGGTATTTTTCAGTGATGTTGAGGGTAGGGGACATATTAAGGAATTACTGCGACAGCCGGAAATTGCGGTCAAGGCAATGTTGATACCTAAAGGAACCACGATTGAAGAGCTGTACCCAACTCATGACAAAGAAAGCATAAGGAAAAAAATTCACTATTATGGTAAGAGCAAAAAAGCATTGCCGGCAAGTAAACATAAAAATGATGAAAACACAGAACCATTTAGCCCTTTGTCATAGTAATGGTTTTAAGGCAAAATATAATACAGAATTTTTTGTTCAAGGAGTATCATGAATATTGAACCGCGCAAAGCAGGACAACTTTGCCTGCTGATTGAAGAGAATATTTCCCATGTCATGGTTGGGAAAGAAGATGTTATCCGCAAATTGATGATTTCGCTAGCAGCCAAGGGACATATCCTGCTGGAGGATGTTCCCGGTATCGGCAAGACAACCCTTGTTTCCGCTTTAGCAAAATCGCTGGATTTAAATTTCAGTCGAATCCAGTTTACTCCGGATGTCATGCCCTCAGATGTTACCGGCTATAATATGTACAATCCGGCTAAAGCAGCTTTTGAATTTCACCCCGGGGTTATTATGACTCAGTTGTTGCTGGCCGATGAGATCAATCGTACTTCGCCCAAGACGCAGTCTGCTTTGCTGGAAGCAATGCAGGAGAGTCAGGTAACCGTAGAGGGGCAAACATATGAATTGATGCAGCCATTTATGGTTTTAGCGACTCAAAACCCAATTGAGCAGGTTGGTACCTATACTTTACCGGAAGCTCAGCTTGATCGTTTCATGCTGAAGATTACTTTAGGATATCCTAATCTGAATGAAGAAATGGCTATCCTAGGTCGCTATTCCGAGGATAATCCTCTTGATGATCTGAAACCGGTAGCATCGGCGCAGGATATTCTGTGGCTCCAGGATCAGGTGCGCTATGTTTATGTCAGTGATGCTATCAAAAGATATATTTCCATTTTATCAGCTAGAACCAGAGAGCATCCTGAGCTGGAACTGGGCATTAGTCCCAGGGCTTCATTGATGCTGATGCATGCTGCAAAGGCTGAGGCTTTACTCTCCGGGCGTGACTATGTTCTGCCTGACGATGTGCAGAATATGCTTTTACCTTGTTGGAGTCACCGCTTAATCGTGAAGCCGGAGGGAAGACTGAAACAGCAAGAGCCGGAGATGATCCTAAAACAATTATTGCGAGAGATCAGAGTACCGGAGCGTTAAAGTGACGCGAAGATTCTTCTGGATCATTCTGCTCCTGCTGTTACTCTGGGTGGGTGCCAGCTATTACGGATATGCTGTATTTCGTATCAGTATGATCCTATTATTTGCTGTCCTATTCTTTAGTTTATTTAATGTTATTTATTTGAGATTTAAGGTTAAGATTGAACCTATGCGCTACAGCCAGGAGATATCCCGCCTGGAAACAGCAAATTATTCATTGGATCTGAGTCTGGAATCTATTCTTTTGCCGGCTCAGCTGCGCATGATCGCCTGGTCCAGCCAATCTGATGAAACTGTTCTATCTGAAAGCCGTTTGTTGAATCTGACAGTTCGCCCGCGCGAAAGTAGAAAATTGGTTGCCTCCCTGGAAAGTCTGCATTGTGGTTTCCTGGAATTGGGTGAGATTGATCTTAAGGTTCGTGATTTGTTTAAAATTTTTTGGTTGCGAGTCCCCGGTGTTGAAAAAAAATTGCGCTTTACTACTTTGGTTTTGCCGCGCCTGTTTTATAAGCAGCAAAGTGCATCTGTTGTTAAACAATTAATTGATGAGGGGGAGCATGCCAGAGTCAGATCATTCGATATATCGGATGAAATTGATACCATTAGAAAATTGCAACCGGGAGACACCATGCGTCGAATTCACTGGAAAGTAAGTGCTCGTCTGCAGAAATTCATGGTGAAACAGTACGAGGATCCACGTGAGGTGCGCTACTATATTATGTTGGATCCCGCCTATAACTTAACTGAGATCAAAGATGACGTCCGACGCGATCAGGAGAATTTTGCCAGGGATGATATGCTAGAATTGACTGCTAGCATTATTGCTGTTCTTCTGGAACAAAAACAATGGGTTGAAATGGAAACCTGGCATCCTGCTCGTATGTTTCAGGCCTCAAACGAGACCGGACATCTTGGCTTTTTTCGGCGTCAATTGGCATTGCTGCCACAGCAGTCTATGCGAGATATGGGAAGTCAGCTAGAGAGACTTAATGTTATTTACTCTATGTCATATTATGTGCTTGTTGTCAGAAACCTGACAACAGAGCTTGCTCAGCAGATAATCTCATTCCAAAAAACTTCTTTGGGCGTAATGCTGTGTTTGATGGAGTCTCCGTCTCTTAATGATTTGGAACTGCAAAGGGCATATGACGAGCTACTTAATGAGGGCATCCAGGTCGTAAGATTTGCAGATCTGGTTCAGAATAATAGTCTGAACCAGAATGCGAGGGCTAATCATGGCTGAGTCACCGCGCAAAGAATATCAATTCTCCCTAACCTCGGTCCCTTCCGCAGGCGATAAGGAACTACGGGCTAATCTCAATCGGGCAGACCGTATTTTGCATTTCAGCTTACGTTTTGTCACCACTCTGATTTTTTCACTGCTGCTTACCAAGGTTGTTTTATCTTTGAATGAAACTGCAATGAACTGGCCTTTACAGTTTGTTGTTCAATTGGTATTTCTCTCTTTACTGGTAATTAGTTATCGTCACTATAAAATTACGCTGATCGTCTTTCTTGGTACTGTTGTTATCGCATTATTGATTGCTGTTCTTTATTTAACCGGTATCAGTGAGGGATTATACAACTCTACGCTAGCACACCTTGTCAATTTTATTGTTTCCGGAGCTGATTACTTATTGGGCAAGACGGATGGCAATTATGCTCATGTTTCATCGTATTCTATAGTGCTGGGTCTGGTGATATTAATCCTCTGCAGTCTAGGAATCTATTTATCTTCACATCCCTGGCTGATGCTGATTGCCATTGGCGGGTTAATGACTGTTAACCTTGAAGAATGGGTGAGTGGGGATTATATACTGTTTTTTATCGGCACTGCCTGTTTGTTGGTGATGATGAGCATGCAAAAGCATGTATCCGGTCAGAACACAAATAGCAGTTCTTCATTATTTGCACCCCGCAACTGGTCATATAAGGAAAGTGGCAAACGATTATTGGCAGCTGTTTTAGTTACTGCTGTTGTTATAGGTGCTCATTTTATCATTCCGCGTGATTTTTTCTATAATAGTGCCATTGATCGTTTTATCAGTCGTCTAACAGGAAAAAGTCATCTGAAAGAAGATTCTATCGGCTATGTTGAATTCAGTATTGCCGAAGCAGGCTTTTACCCCTTGGAAAATCGTTTGGGCGGACCTGTTGATCCCTTAGATCAACTATTTATGTATGTGACAACAGGTCCGCAGGAAATCTATCTGCGCGGCGCCACTTTCAGAACCTATACCGGAACAAGATGGACCCAAGACTCAATGGATCAAAACTGGATGTTAAATCATAGCAGAAACAAGGACATCCAAGCTAAAATTATGGGACTAGCTGTTGCAGGTCTGGATGACCCAGATGATCTGCGCAATCCGATATTTCCCTTATTAAGCCAGGATTATGTTTTGACGCCGGTAGCCAAACAACAAGTTATTTTTAACGGCGGCAGAATCGATACAGTTCAGTATACAGAAAGTGGAAATGAGGTTTTTGCTTATTTCAATCCATCGGGAACGTTATATGCAGACCAGTCAATCCCTGACGAGGGATATACAGTGGAAGGACAGATCTTTCAGTTACAAGCTATTCATGATATTGAAAAATTGCAAATGTTCCAGCTCGGTCTAGGTCCCATGCAGAAGGAATATCTTCTGGACTCCAGTGAGAAGGCAATCTGGACTGATCTTTACAATAAAGAAATCTTAGTGGCATATATAAAGAATTCCGAGCCGGAGCTCTGGCAGTTAATAACTGATGAAACAATGGCTGAGGCGCCGAAGGCGCTTAAATTGCGCGAATGGGTTGCCGAAAATATCAAGTATCGGCTGGATGTGACTGCCCCGGATCCTAATGAAGATTTTGCTCTTCATGTCCTTAAAACCAAAGAAGGATATTGTACCTATACCGGCACATTATTGACAGCTCTTTGCAGAATCGCGGATATTCCTGCACGCTATGTCGAAGGCTTTATCGTCAGAGCGGATGCCTCGGCTGAAAATACAGTATCGACCAGGTCTATAGATGGAAACAACGCTCATGCCTGGACTGAAATCTTCCTGGATGAGATTGGCTGGTTACCAATTGACGGTACGCCGGTTGCAGCTCAGGAACAGATAACCGGGCGTGATCAGATTCCAGAGCCAACACCGTCCCCTACGCCTGAACCGGAACCTGAAGAAACTGATCCTCCCGAGCTGCCGGAACCGACACCTGAAGTATCCGATCCTGATGATCACAGTGATGACAATAAGCCTGAAGAACAGCCGAGCGCATTATCTAGCTTACTCAAAAAACTGGGGAGCATTCTATTAATAATCCTGAAAATTTTGTTGTATCTATTGCCACTTCTAATCTATATTTTATGGCGTAGACTGGTATATAAACGCAGACATGATCCTGCCTGGCTGCGTAATCGCTTCGCAGAAAAACCACAAGAACTTCTTCAGGCCATCCGCCAGGACCTAAAGCAAATCTGGGGTCTGCAAGGGATTGAGCAAAAGAGCGGTGACACTTTGAGACAGTGGTTTATATCTGCTGCAGTTGCTTCATATGATGCTCAAGTATCTCTGCGTCTAATGGAACAGGCCATATATTCTGCGGGATTAACTAATCTCGGACATGATGAATGGGAGAGTTTATTAGCTTTCTATCTAGCTGAAGAAGTAAAATTAAAGGAGAGCATACCGAAGCTGAAATGGTTGACAGGCCGTTTTCTCTGGTCTTACAAACACCCATTGTGAGTGTTTAAGGAATAACTATAGATGAGTCAAAATATGAAAGGAGAGTCCCATTATACAACGGCACTTGATGCCTATCCCGTTCTAAAAGACTGGGTTAGTCAATACCGTGCTGTAAACGCCGTTCAGCCTAAATATTATATTCGTACATTTGGTTGTCAGCAGAACGAAGCAGACAGTGAAATAATGGCCGGTATTTTGGAAGATGCTGGGTTTCTGCCCACTGATTCATACGCAACGGGTGACCTAATCTTAATCAACACTTGCAGTGTCAGAGCCAATGCTGAAGACAGGTTTTTTGGGCATTTAGGAAGTCTCAAGCAATTTGCCGGGGAAAAAGGTAGACGTATCATAGGCACTTGCGGCTGTATGATGACGCAGGATATTCACAGAAGCAGAATTGAGCAGTCATTTCGCTTTGTTGATTTTATCATGAGGCCTGATCAGATATCTTCTCTTTTATCCTTGATTGAAGATGGGCTGATTCATAAGTCAATCTATTATACTGAGGATCGGTCTACCAAATTTCATGAAAATTTACCTATATCCAGACAAAGAAAATATCGGGCACTGGTTTCAATTATGTATGGCTGCAACAATTACTGTTCTTATTGTATTGTCCCTTACACCAGGGGGCGCGAGAGAAGCCGCAAGACGAAGGATATATTGCAAGAGATTATGCATGTAGCTGCTGAGGGCATTCCGGAGGTCTTGCTTCTAGGCCAGAATGTAAATGCTTGGGGCAAAGATTTTGCTGATCAAAAACAACAAAATTTCGCCTGGCTATTGTCCAAAGTGTCTGAGATCAAGAGTATTAGGAGAATTAGATTTATGACTTCGCACCCTAAGGATCTCTCGGATCAGCTGATAGAAACTATCGGCCGTATTGAGCAAATAGAACCACATGTTCATTTACCCTTACAGTCCGGCAGCAATCGCATTTTGACCAAGATGAATAGGCAATACAGCCGTGAACAATATCTGGAAATTGTTAATAAGCTTAGAGAAGCTAGGCCTGGCCTAAGCATATCTACCGACATTATTGTTGGTTTTCCGGGTGAAGAATTGGCAGATTTTATTGATACTATAGATGTTATGGACAGAGTCAGATTTGATAGCGCTTTTACTTTTATATACAGTCCTCGAATCGGAACCCCTGCTTCAGAATGGTACAATCCTATAGATAGGGAAGTTATACAAGAAAGGTTTGAACATTTAGTTGAATTACAGAATGAGCATAGCTTAACTGCAAATATGAAGCTTATCGGACACAATGTAGAAGTCTTGTGTGAGGGGAGGAGTTCCGGCGATAAAACTATTTTGTCCGGACGGACAGCTGATAATCGTTTAGTGAATTTTATTCCTCAAGACAAGAACAGAACTGATGCATCTTCTAATATAATACCAGCGACTGATAGGGAAGGGGAGTTTATACCTGTCCATATCACTGCCGCCAAGACATTTACGCTTTTAGGTGAGGAAATATGCCCTTAACTCTCAAAGATATTGAAGGTGAAAAACTGTCTCCAATGATGGAACAATATGTCGCTGAGAAAAATAAGCGGCCTGATTGCATATTGTTCTACCGTTTAGGCGATTTTTTTGAGCTTTTCTTTGATGATGCAATATTAGTTGCTCGTGAGCTGGAATTGACACTTACCAAAAGAGACTGCGGACTTTCTGAGCGAGCACCGATGTGCGGAGTGCCCCATCACGCGGCAGATCTTTATATCAGTCGTCTAGTAAATAAGGGCTATAAGGTTGCCATCTGTGACCAGGTGGAAGATGCCAGTCAGGCAAAAGGCTTAGTTAAGCGTGAGATTGTAAGGATAGTTACACCTGGAACAGTAACTGACTCAGCCGCGCTTGATGAAACAAAGTATTCCTATATCGCCTCTGTCTACAAGGCAGGACATGTATTCGGTTTGGCCGCCTGCGATGTTAGTTCCGGTCATTTCGAAACAACTGCCTTATTGAGTGAAGCGGCCGATAGACGTTTAGTTGATGAGCTGTCCAGGCTTCGTCCATGCGAGCTATTAATCAACCAACTAGGTTCAAAGGATCTAACTATATTGAGTTGGTTAAGAGAAAATGATATAGCCGTGACGATCTTGTCTGATGATTATTTTATTCCTGCCGACATTGACCCGGATATTCTGGAATACTCAGATAGAGACTATCTGTGGCCTAATGCTTCTGCTGCCTTAGTTCGTTATATTGCGGACAATCAATTGCAGTTACCTCAGAATATTAGAAAAATTTTCCCCTATCGACAACAGGATTATATGTTGTTGGATCAATCTGCCCGTAGAAATCTGGAACTAACTGAAACAATAAGGGATCGTTCATATAAAGGCAGCCTACTCTGGGTGATGGATCGTACCAAGACCAGTATGGGTAGCCGTTTACTGCGCAGCTGGCTAGAACAGCCTTTACTTAATCAAACTGATATTGAGGCTAGGCTAGATGCTGTGGCAGATTTTCTAGACCAATTCATCGTCAGAGAGAATTGCCGCGAAATGCTGGCAGGCCTTTACGATTTAGAACGACTTTCCAGCCGAATAGGTCTAGGAACGGTCAATGCACGTGATTTAATCGCCTTGAAAAATGTCTTAGAACGTATTCCTTCACTTAGATCCGAGCTGGAAAATTTAGTAGCGGATACCTTGCAGGATCTGGTTTCTGATCTTGATCCTCATGCCGATCTCTATACATTGTTGGAACGATCACTAGTCGATGATCCGCCAATTTCACTAACTGAGGGAAAGCTAATTAAACAAGGCTTTAATGAAGAAGTTGATGCCTACAGAGACATTTCTGAACGAGGTCAGGATTGGCTTTTAGAATATGAACAAAGGGAGAGAGAGGCAACCGGAATTAAGAACCTACGTGTTCGCTACAATAAGGTCTTTGGTTATTTTATTGAGATTACTAAATCAAATCTGCACTTAGTCCCCGATCGCTACATTCGTAAGCAGACTTTAACAAATGTTGAAAGGTATATTTCCGAAGAACTTAAAGAGCGGGAAGATAAATTACTCGGCGCTAAACAGAAATTGAATGATCTGGAATATGAACTATTTTCCGAAATCAGAGAACAAGTGAAGATGAATTTGCCATCATTGCAAAGAACTGCTCGAGCTCTGGCAGGATTGGATGCATATGCCGGGTTAGCTGATTTGGCAGATCGTGAGAGCTATGTTCGTCCTGAAATTACAGACGATAATTGTCTAACTATATCGCAGGGAAGACATCCGGTTTTGTCCAGACTTACGGCTCAAAGCACCTTTGTGCCGAATGATCTTGAGCTCGACACACTTGATCGTCGCTGTATGGTGTTGACAGGTCCTAATATGTCAGGGAAGTCAACCTATATGCGACAAAATGCACTAATTGTCTTAATGGCACAAATGGGTAGTTTTGTACCTGCTCAATCTGCCAGTATCGGACTGGTTGACAGAATTTTTACTAGAGTCGGAGCAGCTGATGACATTGGTAGCGGTCAATCAACCTTTATGGTAGAGATGACTGAGGTTGCAACGATTATGACCCAGGCCACAACATCAAGCCTACTGATTTTAGATGAAATTGGCAGAGGTACCAGCACCTATGATGGTTTATCCATAGCCTGGTCTGTGCTGGAGCATATTGCAGATAAATCATATTTGGGCTGCAGGACTTTGTTTGCTACACATTACCATGAGCTTACTGATTTGGCAGAGCTCAAAAATGGTATCTTCAATGCACATATAGCTGTAAGTGAAAAAGAGGGAGAGATTGTCTTTTTACATCAAATACGACCTGGCGGCACAGATGATAGTTATGGCATTGAAGTGGCTAGACTTGCTGGGGTACCACAATCCGTAGTAACTAGAGCTAGAGAGTTGGTAATGCAGCTCGAGGCTGATAATCAAGGGAAAAGATTGGTAATGAGGAAAGGCGCAAAGCAGCAGGAGGGTCAGATCGATCTTTTTAGCACTGCACGCAGCGTCTATGAAGCAGACAAACTTATTGCTGAGATTGAAAAGATTGATATTGATCAGATGCGGCCGATAGATGCGTTAAGTAAATTACATGATTTAATTCAAATTGCCAAAAAAATGCGTAATCAAGGTTAAGAGGAACTCAATTCATGGCTTTAATAAAAAAATTAGACCCCGTTACCATCAATCACATTGCTGCAGGTGAGGTTGTTGAAAGGCCTGCATCAGTAGTCAAGGAATTAATCGATAATTCCCTGGATGCAGGCGCTACACAAATTTTAGTTTCGATCCGCAATGGCGGTATAAGTGAAATAGAAGTTAGTGATAATGGAGGTGGCATGACGGAAGAGGATGCCAGACACTGTTTGCTAAGTCATTTCACCAGCAAGATTACTACTATAGACGATTTAGAAACAATTACTACAATGGGATTTAGGGGTGAAGCTTTGCCTAGCATTGCCTCGATTTCCCGTCTGCGACTACGCACAAGAGAACCGGGCGCTGAGTTGGGCTATGAAATTAAATCCGAAGGAGGAAAAATAATTGCAGCTAATCCGTGCGCGTGCCCGGAAGGAACGGTGGTAACTGTTAATGATCTGTTCTATAACACACCTGCCAGATATAAGTTTTTAAAGAAAGACAGTCTTGAAGCCGGTTATATTGCAGATATCATGGGCAAATTAGCTTTGACCAGACCGGATGTGTCTTTTCGACTTCTTAATGAGGCAGGGAAGAGCATACTCTATACGCCCGGAAATAACGATCTTTTAAGTGCAATTTACGCAGTTTTCGACCGTAAGACAGCTGAAGGGATGATTCCCTTTGAAAATAACCAGCCTCCTGTATTGCTATCCGGCTATATTTCAACACCTGAAAATGCTCGTGGTAATCGGGCACGACAAGTTTTCATAGTCAATGGCAGGAATATCAACTCTAGAATACTATCTGTAGCTATTGATGAATCTATTCGTGGCTGGTTTGTTAAAAGCAGATTTCCTGCCTTGGTCATGCAAATTAATATCCCACAGGAATTAGTTGACATAAATGTCCATCCTCAAAAAAGCGAATTGAGATTTTGGCAGGAAAAAGAGGTATTTAGCGCCGTCTATCATACTATTCAGAATGCCCTGGCATCAGTCTCAGGAATCCCCAGTGTTTTAGAACCAAATAAGGATCAAATGCAATCGGTTTTACCTGCTTCTGTTGGTAGTGAAAGGAAATCATCTACTAGTACAGATATCAGTACGATTGTGGTGGATTCAGTGGATGAGAAAGAGCAACAGAGACATGAAAAACTTCCGGATAAATCTTTTTCCAGTACAAAAACACAGAGCATTCTGTTTAATGATGAGGCAAAGGATAAGCAAATTTCCTATTCCGATATGCTGCCTGATCCATTAGATGAATATATTGCTATGCCCCTAACGCGGCCGGAAACACAAACTGACTTGCCAGAACAAGTTTCATCAGGACAAATCTCCCTTGAGCATCTGGACATCACCGGCATCCAGAATGCACGTATTATCGGCGTATATGCTAATACTTATATTCTACTTGAAATGGAGGGTGAACTGGTCATAATTGATCAGCATGCCGCGCATGAGCGCATTCTATTTGAAGAATTACTGAGCAAAGAGCCTAATCAAGAAAGAAAAATGCCCAGTCAATTATTATTGAAGCCACTTAAGATGAAAATTACTCAGTTGGAACTTGCTGCAGTCACAGAATATAGAGAACAAATTGTCCAATTAGGTTTTGATTTTGAGGATTTTGGAGTCGATTCTATTGTGATTCGTGCGGTACCTGAAGTGCGTTCAGAACTTAATCCTGAGCTTGCTTTTTCTGCAGTTATAGAAGCCTGTGTAAACGAAAATATAAAATTTGCCAATGGAAGACAAGACCTCCTACATGATATTGCTTGCAAAGCTGCCGTAAAGGCTCATGACAGATTAGATCATCTAGAAATTAAGCGCCTCCTGGCTGACTTGCAAAATCTGGATAATCCTTATCATTGTCCGCATGGCAGGCCAGTACTAATTCGATTTTCTCGTCATGATCTCGACAAGATGTTTAAGAGAATTATTGGGTAAAATGCTGCTATGTTGAGCAAGCGGAAAGATCAAACAGAAAAATGGGCACACAGATTAGCCCATTTTTGCGATTTTATTGTTGAGTCGGCTCGCGAACAAGCCAATAATGCTGCTATAGTGATTTGCGGACCAACAGCATCCGGCAAATCAAGCCTGGCAATGTGTGTTGCTGAAAATCTTGACGGATTAATTGTTTCGGCTGATTCCATGCAATTATATCGTGGATTTGACATTGGCACTGCGAAGCCAACTGAGGCCGATCAAAAGAAGATTGCTCATGCCATGATCGATATTCTTGATCCCGATCAAAGTTATAGTGTGGCTTTATATACCGAATCCGTAACTAAAATATTGCTGGAAGCACAACAGTCAGAGAAGCAAATCGTAATATGCGGCGGAACGGGACAGTATATAACTGCTCTGTTGGATGGGATCAGCTATGCCAAGCACAGCAGAGATCATTTGTTGAGAGCTGAAATTGAAAAGGAAGTGGACAACAATGGCCTTGAGATGCTTTGGCAGGAGTTGGTCAAATTAGATCCCCAAGCTGCACAAACAATCGCACCAAGTGATAGACGCCGCATTATAAGATTTCACGAACAATATCGCTTGACCGGTAAGACGCGCACTGAAATTAACCAACAATCAAGGGTACAAGACAGCTCCCTGCGTTTCGTTGCTTATTACCTCGACCCGGGGAAGGTAGAACTCAATCACAGAATCATAGATAGGGTAGATCTAATGCTTGCTTCAGGCTTGGTAGATGAAACCAGGACTCTACTCGACAAGTACCCTGATACCAGTCTGCAACCATATTCAGGTATTGGTTACCGAGAAGCTGTTGCTTATCTCCAGGGTAAATATAGTCTGTCAGAGATGAGGGAATGGATCATTATTCATACTAGGCAATATGCCAAAAGACAGCGCACATGGTTCCGCCCACGTACCGATTTATACCGTCTTTAACTTGCATTTTATTACCTGAATATCCTGACTTTTATTAAAATTGTTCATTTTTGTCGTGTCTTGACATGATTTAATCATTATATTAGTGTTTATGTACTGTTTTATGATAAAATTACATACCTGGCTCTCATGAAGCAAATATTTTTTAAGAAAGGAATGTGCTAACGCTAGCATAAGAATTAAAATGAAGGACAATAATAACAATACCAACGATTGCTTTTTGGAGAAACCTAGAGGGACATTAAAAACTCATTTAGAGGAACAATTCCTGCAGAAATGTATTGCTAGTTGTCTGCCCGTAGAAATATTATATCTTGACGGAACAAGCTTATCTGCCATAATTTTGGACTTTGATGATATTTCACTCTTTGTGGATCATAACGGTTCAATAGTTCTGGTATATAAACAGGCACTAACACATATTCGTCCTCAAATGGCCATCAAATATGTGTATAGAGATAAAGATTTATCCTCTACAGAGCTGAGAATATTACAGCGCCGGGCGAAATACCCCACGTACTATTCCTAAAATCCGATACGACTCATCTTCAAAGGGGATTAAAGAATAGGCCGAGTTTTCCGGTTTGAGATAGATACGGTTGTTTTCACTTACCAGACGCTTTACAGTAGCTTCAGTATCCAATAGGGCGACAACTACCTGTCCTAGCTCAGCAGTAGGCTGTTTACGAACAAAGACTATATCCCCATCCAGAATATGAGCATCTCTCATGCTGTCACCACTGACTCTAAGGGCAAACATGTCATCTGAGTCAGGGAAGTAACCGGCGGGAACAGAAAGTTCACGCTCAATATTCTGAGCTGCCAGAATGGGAACACCAGCTGTCACACGTCCGATCAGAGGTATTTTCTGTTCGTGACCTTGCTCTAGAGCAGGCACACTAATTGCACGTCTTTTACCTGGCTTCATTTCAATTCGGCCGAGTTCACTAAGCCGTTTCAGATGATTGTGGACAGTAGAAGTCGACTTAATTCCAACACCCTTGCAAATATCCCGGATGGAAGGTGGATAGCCATTATTCCTGATATAATCAATTAGAAAGTTATAAACAAGTTCTACAGTCTGTTCAACGGTCGCACGCGTAAAAGGGTGTTTATTCATTCATTCCTCCAGAAAAGCATTTATAGTTATAGTAAAGTTAAAAATTTATTACGCTAATCTTATCCCGAAACAGAGATCTTGTCAAACACTTGTTCGCTATCTTTGGGCAAATATATCATATTGATATGAATGCTAAATGACAGAAGGGAAGTAAGGAATTTACATTTCAGGTATAATGGTATAAGTAATAGCAAATTGTTCGGAGGTGTCTGGTGTCGAAAATCCGCAAGGTAGAATTGAAGCCTCTTGATAATGATGATAACGATAGTAAGCTTGAGCCATTGCATACTAACTCCCAGGCGCTTGCTGATGATACAGTGCAATTTGACAATCTACTAACCGCAGATACTAAACTCCAAACTAGATTTGATGATTATCAATCTGATCTCTCGTCGCCAGTTGTTGATGAGACCCAATATCATGATCCACCGTCAGTTGTTGATGAGACGAGGTATCACCACGATAAGGAAGTATCTGATAAGGAGACTGCTGTCTTTACGGCTGCTTACGATCCAATTTTGAATCAGGAAGAATTGTCTAAAGAATATTTTGATGAGCGCTATAAGCTCTCGGGGCATACATCAGTTAGGAAAAAAAATATATTGAGAACTGGCTTAAGTAACGGCAATTTCGATTTAGATTCACAAATCAAAACAGGAGCAAGGGTATACCGCCTGAAGGGGTTTACCACAGTAGCCAGAATCACAAGGAAATTCCACCAGGAGAACAGACAAAGAAAGCTTAGGAATTTGCTAACAGTATTGGTCATAATTATTTTTGTTGTGGTAATGCTTATAATATATAACCCTATTAAAGATATTCCGGAATGGCGCAAAATATTGGGTGTTGATAGCTTATACGGAGACCAAACGTATACAACAACGACACCTAGCAGCTCGGAAGCGCAAGATGCATCAAGTTTTCCGACTGACTCTGACCTTAACGACTGATTTAGTCTTGTTAACTAAATAAATCTATCCTCTCAACTTCGCAAAACTTTTATTTTGCGAAGTTGGTTAAATAGATAGTATCAGCAATTAGCTCATATTTAGTGGAAATTGGTAACAAGAGTGCATTACTACATGATACTACCCTCTCCAGTTAGTATCATGTAGTAATGATTAGGATCATTGTGTCTTATTCTGATCCAGGTTTGGCGCTTGATAGCTGTAGAAAAGTTTTGCAAATGAAGATACCAGCATAATCCCCACTGCCAGTGTTCCGGTTATTATTAAGGTGCGTACAAAGCTATCGATGAAATGATCGTGTTGTGCCGTAACAAAATAATTCATCGTGCGGTAGATATCATATCCCGGCACCAACGGGAATAGCCCGGCTGTCAAATATACTGTTACCGGCTTCTTGGTAAATCTTGCCATTAGCTCTGAATAGGTTGCCAAAAATATAATGGCTATAAATATAGCTACGCTATAGTCGAAATTTTTACTGCTATTAATTTGTGCATATATTAGCCAACCCAAGCCTCCCCCTACACTGCCGACAATTAGAGGCAGCTTTTTGACATCAAACATGATCATAAAGGCAAAGACACCCAGGATTGCAATTAAAATTGATTCCGGTCGATTGGGATCAATCGAAGTTAAGGTCGGCAATTCTGAATGTGGTCTATTGAAGACATTGGTCAAAAAAGATGCCCCGATACCGGATCCTACGGCAAGCGCAGTAGCTGCCAGAACAGTCTCAATCATCTTGATCAGACCGGCCAGGTAGTCGCTTGCAATAAGATCACGAATACTATTGACTAGCATTATTCCCGGGAATAGGTACATAAAAGCTCCCGCCGTCATAAGATGGATCTGATTGCTGTAAGGCGTAAACAAAACCGGAAACATCAGAACATAGATCATTGTCCCCCTGACAATATTAACAAAGATTCTATTACTTCCCAGACGGCGTAATGGCTTAACAATAAAGGTCAAAAGTGCAGCTACAACCGCCGCCCAGAGAGCCGATATTAAGGAAGAGCCCGATAATAAAGTGAAAGCAAAGCCTGTCATTGCAACGCCAATTGTATAGATAAACTGTGAATATCTGGGAGTAACAAGAATCTCATTGACTTCATTAAGTGCAATCTTAACATCAGGTCTTTCCCGATAAACACGCCTTGTAAAATCATTTAAAAGATGTACCCGGTTTAAATTTGTCTCAACTTCTCTAACAAGTTTGGTTATGACTATAGTGTTTCCATTACTATCCTGTGCTGATACAGTGAGATAGTGAGTGATTGCAAATACCTGCGGATCAGAAAGATATTCACTGTAACTGTCCAGAATACTTTTTGTACTGTCTTCGACACGATAAGTCTCTGCACCATTCTGCAAAAGTCCTGTTCCGACTAATGCAGCAAGTTGCATAATTTCATTTTCAATACTTGTTGTAGCTGTCGTCATATATCTTATCTCTAACCGTCTAGCCCTAAGCCTCTTGTTTGATCCAGCCTTCCCTGCACAGTAACTCTGCCATCAGGACAGCACCGCCGGCAGCGCCACGTAAGATATTATGTGATAAACAAATAAACTTATAGTCAAAGAGATTATCCTCTCGTAATCTACCAATATTTATCTGCATACCTTTTCCAGCACCGGCATCAATTCGAGTTTGAGGCCTGTCATTCTCTTCTCTGTAGTAGAGGAATGGTTCAATCGAACTGGGTAAGCCTCTCACCTGCTCCGGAAGTGCAAAATTATTCCAAGCAGCTATAATATCGTCTTTTGTTATATTATTCTCAAAGCTCATGGAAACAGCAGCCAAATGCCCATGCTCAACTGGAACACGTAAACATTGGGCCGAAATTATAGGTTTTGAGGCCAGTGCTATTTCTGTATCTGAAATCTGACCCCAAATTTTTAGAGGTTCTAATTCACTTTTAGCTTCTTCTCCGTCAATATAAGGAATTACATTGGCTTTCATCTCAGGCCAGTCTTCCAAGCTACGCCCGGCACCGGATACAGCTTGGGCAGTAACCACATTAATTTTTGTAGGACTAAATGACATTAACGGGTGAATTGCCGGCACATAACTCTGGATAGAGCAATTAGGTTTAACGGCTATGAAGCCTTTTTTTGTTCCTAAGCGCTTTCTTTGTTCGTCAATGATTTTGGCATGCTGCCAATTGATTTCGGGGATTATCATGGGCACATCCGGAGTACTGCGATGGGCGGAGTTATTTGATACCACCGGTAACTCCAGTTTAGCAATTTTTTCCTCCAGAACATAAATATCTTCCTTGGGCATTGAAACGGCACAGAACACAAAATCCAATTCATCAACAAAAGACTCCAGTTCATTCAATGAAGATACTTTAAGATTTGCAATTTTTTCAACTGGAGGCCTAGTAGTTTTAATCCGGTTTTTAATAGCATCTTGGTAGGCCATGCCACTTGAACGCTCGGAAGCAAATAAATGTTTTAGTTCAAACCAGGGGTGGTCAGTCAGCAATGATACGAAGTATTGCCCAACATATCCTGTCGCCCCTATAACACCGACGCGGTACTTTCTTACCATATTAATTCATCCTCCTATAGGCTCTCATCTTTGTAATTAATCTGTAAAGCAGATAATATTATAATAATGATAGCAATATTCTCATGGTCGTTGACCCGATTTACTAACTTTACCTAATTCAAAGGATCAATACAAGTCAAATTTATTATCTGTCAGAAAGTAACTATGGCAATTATGAATGATAAAACTAAATGCAGAAGACTTGATGATTTCCTTGGTTATTTCCAAGCGATTCGTGAGCGGTCACCTGCAACTATCAAAGAATACAAATATGATCTGATGATGTTTCTGCGCTTCCAGCTCAGCAGAAAACTTGACCTTCCCGCTGATCAGATATGGGATGACATCGATCTATCCCAGGCCAATGATCAATTCCTAAAGGAAATCCAATTAAGTGATCTTTATTTGTACATTACCTGGCTCAGCACAGAGAGAAAGAATAGTGCTGCTACCAGAGCTAGACATATATCTGCGATTCGTTCTTTCTTCCATTATTTAACTACTAAAGCCCATCTTTTAGATGAAAATCCGGCTGCAAATCTGGAGATGCCTAAGCAATTACGACGTCTCCCCCGCTATTTAACATTAGATGATAGTAAGAAATTATTAGCTGCAGCTGAAAGCACAGACGAATTATACCGTGCTCGCGACTATGCTATTATTACGCTTTTTCTCAATTGCGGCATGCGTCTATCGGAGCTGGTTAGTATCAATCTATCGGATATTAGAGAAGATACATTGATAGTAATGGGTAAAGGTGGCAAAGAGAGAACAATTTATTTAAATGGTGCTTGTATCGCCGCTCTTAATGATTATTATCCGGAGCGCATCAAACCTAAGGAAAGCGATAAGGATGCTCTTTTTATCAGTCGCTTGGGTAAAAGAATGGGCGCCAGAGCTGTACAAAATGTGATACGGAAAAATATGCTGGCTGCCGGCATTGATCCCAAACGCTATTCAACTCACAAATTAAGACATACTGCTGCTACTTTGATGTACCAGTACGGCAAGGTGGACATCCGCAATTTACAAATGATTTTGGGTCATGAAAGTGTTGCAACTACTGAGATTTATACTCATACAAGCAAAGACGCTTTGCACGCTGCAGTGGAAAAGAATCCACTCAGCAGCGTGCGCAGGCATCAGTCAGATATTGAACATGAATAGCTATTGGTAGGGACGTATATAATTAATTATTTATTTTCAATCCCAGGCAGATCTGATTCATCATTGACCTCATGGTCATGCACATCTTCTTCTAAAATAGAAAAGAGATTACGATTATCATCATTAAGGAGATCATGTTCCTGATAGTACTGCAGTAGAGCTTTCTTGACTGCTTGCTCAGCCAGAGCCGAACAATGCATTTTAATTGGTGGCAAACCATCCAAAGCATCTGCTACAGCTTTATTTGTCAGTTCAAGTGCCTCCTGTACAGTCTTGCCGATAATCATCTCAGTGGCCATACTGCTGGTAGCAACGGCTGCCCCGCAGCCAAAAGTCATGAATTTGGCATCAATAATAACTTCACCTTCAATTCTTAAATCAACGCGCATAATGTCGCCACAGACAGGATTGCCCACCGTGCCTGAAGCAGTTGCATTAATAATTTCACCGACATTACGCGGATTTAAAAAATGATCCATAACTTTATCGCTGTACTTCATATCTTAATTCTCCCTTCAGCAAGTTGGCTCCCTGTTCAGGAATTATATTATTGATCTTGCCCTGTTTAAAATCAGCATACAATGGTGATATCCGCCGTAGTTTTTCTATTACGCCGGGCAAATCAGATATCATGCGATCAATATCAGAATCAGTATTTTCACGACCTAGGGTAATGCGCAACGATCCGTGGGCAATCTCATGAGGCAAACCAATTGCCATTAACACGTGCGAAGGATCCAATGATCCTGACGTACAGGCTGATCCGCTGGAACACATATAACCCAACTCATTCAGTAGTAGCAAGATAGATTCACCTTCAATAAACTCAAAGGATAAATTGATATTGTTGGGCAAACGTTTCTCATAATGACCATTTAATTTACAATATGGTATCTTAGTCATCAGTTCTCTGATCAATCTATCGCGCAGAGCAGTTTGGCGTCGGGCTTCCTCGGGCAGGTCCATAAGGGCGAGTTCTAAGGCCTTGGCAATACCAACTGCAAAAGCTGTGTTTTCAGTGCCGGCTCGCTGACGTTTTTCTTGCGCACCGCCATCAATCAGGTTTACTATCTTAACCCCTTTCCTGATATACATGATTCCCACTCCCTTAGGTGCATAAAATTTATGACCTGAGAAGCTCATTAGATCAACATTAAGTTCTCGGGGTTTGACCGGTATGGCACCCAATGCCTGGACTCCGTCCGAATGGAAGATAACTTGTTTTTCTTTGCAGATTGCCGCAATTTCTTCAATTGGCTCTGTCGTTCCGATTTCATTATTGGCCGTCATAACTGATACTAGAATTGTATCGGGTCTGATTGCAGCTTCAATCTCTTTAGGATCAACCAAACCATAACCATCCACATCTAGGTAACTGACTTCATAGCCAATTCTTTCCAATGCTTGCATACTGTGTAAGACAGCATGGTGCTCAATTTTGGTTGTGATCAGATGCTTGCCCTGTTTACGTTTAGCAATGGCTGTACCCTTAAGAGCCCAGTTATCAGACTCCGTACCGCCAGAGGTGAAGAAAATCTCATCCGGCGACACTTCAAGTAGCTCAGCAATCTGTTCTCTGGCGGTCTGTATATATTGATATGCTTCTGCACCTTCATCGTAAAATGAGGATGGATTGCCATATATATTTTCTAAAATTGGTAACATTGCTGACAGTACTTCCGGACGTACCGCAGTAGTTGCTGCATGATCAAAATAGATCCTTTCTTTATTCATAGAAGATCTTCCTTATCATTATTTAGACATGCCGGGATATTTAATATCAACCTAAGCCAACATTAATCCAGGTATGGACAGTCGTTGGTAACTCGCGTTACTCAGTTTCAGTTTTATTTTTACCTGATTCCCTTAGCCTTTTTACTTCATCGAGCCAGGCTTTCACCTTAGCTTCATAACCATTGTCCGAAGGCTGATAGTATCGGCCCTCTTCATATCCCTCAGGCAGAAAACGCTGATAAGACACTGCCTGTGGATAATCATGGTCATACTGGTATCCGATGCTGTAACCTAGCTTTGACAAGTCCTGTATTGGTGCATTGCGCAAATGGAAAGGAATTTCCGGGATATTACCTGCTCTAATATCATCAAGCGCTCGATTTATTCCTAGATAGCTACGATTAGATTTGGGGCTGGTTGCAATCGCAACTGTTGCCTGAGCGAGTATCAATTTAGCTTCCGGCAGTCCGATAGCTTGAACAGCATGATGGGCAGCTACTGCCAACGAGAGCATTTGTGGATTTGCCATACCAACATCTTCAGCTGCACAGATCATAATGCGGCGCGATAAGAAGCCGATATCCTCCCCCGCTTCCAGCGCTCTTGCTAAATAATGTAAAGCAGCATCAGGATCACTACCACGCATAGATTTAATAAAAGCGCTAATCGTATCATAATGGTTCTCGCCTGCTTTATCATATTGCGGCGCTTTTTTCTGCAGACAATCCTGCATAATCTCTAGATCTATTGTAATTGTATTATCCGATTGTTCAGTAGTAAGAACAGCTAATTCTAAAGCGTTGAGAGCAACTCTGGCATCCCCGCTGGCAAGTGCTGCAGCAAGTTCTAAGGCCTCATCAGAAATGTCAATATTCAAAAAACCAAAACCCCTATCAGGATCATCTATTGCGCGCCGCAGAAGACATATAATGTCGTTATTGCTTAGAGGATAGAGCTGAAAAACGGTTGATCTGGAAATCAGAGCCTTATTGACTTCAAAGAAGGGATTCTCTGTTGTTGCTCCAATCAATATCAAGGTACCACTTTCAACATGTGGCAGCAGTGCGTCTTGTTGAGCCTTGTTGAAACGGTGAATCTCATCAATAAATAGGATCGTTTTTCCCTCAGGAGTTATTAGTGGATTTTCCGCATCAGCAACAACCCTCTTGATATCAGCAACGCCTGAGGTGACAGCATTCAGCTTCTGAAAACGGTAACTTGTTGTTTGAGCAATAACTTTGGCTAAGGATGTTTTACCTGTGCCGGGGGGCCCAAATAAAATGATTGTGGATAGGCGGTCAGCCTCAATCATGCGTCTGAGCATTCGTCCCTCAGCCAAGATATGAGATTGTCCGACGATCTCGTCTATGGTTCGCGGTGCCATACGAAAAGCCAAAGGCTCACGTCTAGCATATTTATACTTATTTTCTGAATAATTAGAGATCGGCATATAGGGGATATCGCTCACACAAGGTTGCAACTTCACGGGTAATCCGGTCTTTTTTAGCGTCATAGTCATGTATGGCATCAGCGATTAGACCGGCAATCAGGTCCATATCTTGCGTATTAAAACCTCTGGAGGTAAGCGCAGGAGTTCCAAGTCTAACACCGGAAGTAATTCTGGGCGATTCAGTTTCAAAGGGGATCGTATTTTTATTACAAGTGATGTTTACTTGGTCAAGTCTGTTTTGCAATTCTAAACCTGTGATACCAGACTTGCGCAAGTCAAGCAAGAGCAGATGAGTATCTGTTCCACCGGAAACAACATCAACTCCCCTGCTTAAGAAGCCGTCCGCTAACGCAGCAGCATTGGCTAGCACACGTTTTTGATAGTCTACAAAGTCTGCTTGCATAGCTTCCTTAAATGCAACTGCTTTCGCAGCAATAATATGCATTAGAGGACCGCCCTGTGTACCCGGAAAAACCGCAGAATCTACCGCTTTAGCATGCTTTTTTTTGCACAGTATAAGTCCTCCCCTGGGCCCACAAAGAGTTTTATGGGTAGTAGAGGTTACGAAATCGGAATATGGGACGGGATTCATATGTAATCCAGCCGCTACAATGCCTGCAATATGTGCTGCGTCCACCATTAATAGCGCGCCGACTTCATCGGCGATTTCACGATAGGCTGTGAAATCAAGAGCTCTGGGATAGGCACTGCCGCCGGCAATCAATAGTTTAGGTCTTACTTTTTTAGCTTTTGATCTCAGCACATCAAAATCTACTTGACAATCTTTAGGCGATACATGATAGCTATGAGACTCAAAAAATTTGCCGCTGATATTTATTTTCATGCCATGTGTTAAATGGCCGCCATGATTCAAATCCAGTCCGAGTATTCTGTCACCGGGATCCAAAGCTGCAAGAAATACCGCAGTATTGGCCTGGGAGCCGGAATGAGGCTGAACATTGGCATGCTCAGCACCAAAGATTTCCTTAGCACGATCAATTGCCAGCTGCTCAACAACATCAGCATATTCACAACCGCCATAATAGCGTCTGCCGGGATATCCCTCCGCATATTTGTTGGTCAAAACAGATCCTGTCGCTTCCAGTACAGCACTGCTGACAAAATTCTCAGAAGCTATCAACTCCAGCTTATTCTGCTGACGCAGCAATTCACCTCTAATTGCTGCAAAGACTTCAGGATCAACTTGTTTGACTGCTGAACAACATGGAATTTTCATTTTCCCCTCCGTTAACTGTATATATTTCATAGAATTTAGCCAGATTTTCTGCACAATTAATCATAACATATCAGTAGAGTCAGATTACTTTTTCATGAGAAATTATCCCGTAAAAATATTGTCCTAATCTCAAGATTGCTCAGAGCTTCAGTTACTAGTTGCTCTAAATCAAGTTTATGTTCCGCTCGTTTAGCGTCTTCGATGGAAGCAGTGGTTTTAGGATGTCTGGCCACAAATACTGTACAACAATCATCATATGGCTGAATGCTGGTTTCATAAGTACCTATTTGCTTGGCTTTAAGCGTAATATCGTCCTTATCTAAACCTATTAAGGGCCTTAAGACCAGAAGCTCTGAGGCCTGTTCGGTTGTGACTACGGAATCCAGAGTCTGACTGGCAACCTGACCAAGACTTTCACCGGTAATGAGGGCTTTCAGATCGTTATTGAGAGCAATTTTAGAGGCAATTCTCATCATCATGCGCCTCATGATAATTGTAAGCATATTTTCCTGGACGCAATCGTTCAAAGCAAGCTGGACTGAGGTAAAATTCACAATATATAGGCGATGATTTCCTATATATTGTGAAAGAATCTGCGAGAGATTGACCACTTTATTTAAAACCGGAAACCCTGTATAGGGTGGTGTATGAAAATAGACACAATCCAAACGCATGCCGCGTGATGCCATCATCCAAGCTGCAACAGGACTGTCTATTCCTCCGGATAACAAAACCAGACCATCTCCGCCAGTGCCAACAGGAAGTCCTTTCTGGCCAAGTATCTTATCAGCATACAAATAAATTTGGTCTCTGATTTCGATGGAAAAGATTAGATCGGGATTGTGTACGTCAACGGTAAGCAATCCAGGAAAGCGTTCTAATAAGAGAGACCCGGCAGTACTGGAAACTTCATAACTGCCAAGTGGAAAGCTTTTGTTTATTCTGCGGGTTTCAACCTTGAAACTTAATTTATTTTTCTTTGACAATATACAGTCAGCATAGTTGGAAATTTGCTCCCAGAGTAGGATGGGATCCGCAGGGAAAGCTCTAACAAAACTGGCGGACACAATCCCAAATACCTTGCTAATTCGATTTAGAATCTCTTGTGACGGGAACTCATCAGTTTTGGGTCGGATCCAAATCCTGCTCTGGCTTTGTTCAATATGAAAACCGCCGAGATCACGCAAGCGATAGCGAATATTACTAATTAGCTGACGAAAAAACAGACTACGGTTGACACCTTTAAGAGCGATCTCACCAATCCTTACCAGTACCATCTCTGAGAAACATGGTCTATTACTTGATGTTTCCGACATATCATAATCTCCATCGTAAGTATTCAGTGCCAATTATCTGTGCAGCCTTGATCACATCTTTACTGGACAAATATTTTGAAAAACTAATCCTGACTGCACCTAAAACCTCCTGATCTGTAAGACCTAGATTACGTAAAGTTATATTTTCCTTACCGTGCAGACCAGAGCAAGCCGATCCGTGCGAGATATACACACCTTGATTACTGACGGCATTTACTAAAGTTTCACCACGTAAGCGAGGGAAAGATAAAAGTAATATCTGCGGCACTCCGTTTGCTGGTGATACAATACGGAACTCATCTGTCAGTTCGCTCAATTTAAAGATAAACTGTTCTCTATAACTTTTGCATTTCCTGTAGTTTTCTTCAATCTCAGCATCAGCTAGTTCCGCTGCTGTGGCCAATGCTTTTACTAGAGGCGCATTTTCTGTACCGGAACGAAAGCCGGACTGTTGTCCCCCGCCCAAAATAAGTGGTTCCAATATAGTTTTCGGCTTTTTTATTAATAAGCCAATGCCCTTTGGAGATCCGAATTTATGACCGGAAATTGACATTAGATCACAGTCAAACTCAGTAAAATTTAGTGGAATTTTGCCTGCTGCCTGCACAGCATCCAAGTGAATTTTTGTTCGCGGGCTAAGTTTTCGGATAGAGGTAACAATGTCAGCAATTGGAGTTACAGCACCTGTTTCATTGCTGACCAAAATGAGACTAACTATACCTGGATTCTGATCTTCGATGGCATCAAGCAAAGCCTTCTTATCTACTGCACACGATATCGGATCAAGACTGATTTCAGTTAGATCATAATGGATGCTGGCTGCAACTTTTCTTGTAGCTTCGTGCTCACCAGCCGTTATTAAAATCCGCTTTGGCAGTCTTGTATAAGCACCCGCTAAGCCCTTAAGTGCCAAATTAATCGATTCTGTTCCGCCTGAGGTAAAAATCAAGTCAGCAGGATTAGCTTTGAAAACTTGCGCTAAAATTGACCTTGCATCCTCAATCATCGCCAGAGCATTATGTCCTGCAAAATGGCTAGATGCAGGATTAGCATAAATATCTCTCAAATCAGAGCAATAATTGTCGAGAACATCAGTGCAGATCGGACTGGCAGCAGCATAATCCAGATAGATTGCGTTGTTCTGCATATCAATTAATTTCAAGTCGAATCAACTCAGGGCGTAAAGCAGTTCTAATTACTTCACAGATACTGCCATTGCGAGCAAATAAGGGGCCTTCTGCGACAAGTATAAAGGAGCGTCTGGGGATTTCCAGCATCTTAGCTTCGCGATTACGAGCGGGTCTCGCAATGATGTTAATACTACCTTTTGTGGGCAAAAAGGCATATTTATTTGACTTGATATCTACCATTCTTTTGCCGGAACTGATGCTTTGTCCAAGGTCGGGAAAAATCGAGACAGGGATATATGATGAGCACCAACCATGAATCTGATGGTCATAATATATCGGCCACTGTGCCAACCAATATCCGGGATGCTTGCCCGTAAAACCAAAAATCTCATCCAGTTCACTTTCCGGCTCAACTAACATTACAGGCCTAAGTTCAATTTCATCATAGGAATTTAGGTTAAGAAAAGAAAAACTCAGGGCATTAAAGTGAGGAATCGCTAAACGCTCAGGTTCTGTTGATACATAAGTTCCTCTTCCCTTATGGATCTCCAAAATTCCATCAGAAACTAATTCTGAAATCGCCTGTCTAACTGTTGGTCGCGACAAATCAAGTTCCTTACATAGCTGCATTTCGGAAGGGATCCTATCTCCCTGCTTGTATTCACCATCCTGAATGCGCTCTACAATCAATTCGCGCAATTGTGCATATAGTGGAATACTGCTGTGTTTGTCTAATTTCATAATTGACCCCCAAAATCTGGCATTCTAATAAGATGTCCTTACATCATATCATAGAACATAATATTTACAAGCCATTAGATTATGGTAACTACAACCCGCCTACTACGATTTTTGGTTGATTGGTAGATAAGTGATATGTTCAACTTCCTGTTTGTCATTAAGATCAACTAATGCTGCCAGTATAATTGCAATTTTATCTTGTAGGCCGTTATCAGACAGAAAAAATTCAGCTGTTCTAAATATACGGCTTCTTTTTTGTTTAGTAATTGCTGCTGCCACGCCACCGTATTCGGCCGAACTCGATGACCTAGCCTTAACTTCTACAAAATAAATCTTGTCATCTTTTCTGCAAATTAAATCTATTTCACCCACATTAGGAACTGAATAGCGACTCGCAATAATTGCATAGCCTTGTCCGGATAAATGAATAGCTACTTGCCGTTCACAATTCTCGCCTATATTTCTGATCGCGGTTGACAGCTGACCTTTATGCTCCGGCTTAAGAAAACTCAAGCGATGTATTGGTGAAGCTCCAAATTTATCCAAGGCATTATAATGCTGTCTAGTGCCATATCCTTTATGGGCTTCGAAACCGTATTGTGGATAATGCCTGCTATATTCGACCATTAAGCGATCCCTGGAGACTTTAGCCAATATTGAAGCAGCAGCAATACAATTCACCTTAGCATCTCCTTGTACGAGTGGTTGAATTGGGATCTTAAACCCCGGTAAGGCCATAGCATCGGTCAAGACAATATCCGGCTTAACACCAAGCCCCCTAACGGCATCCGACATAGCCTGAATCGTAGCATTCCTAATATTAATCAGATCAATTGTGTGTGCCGCTACAGGAACGATGCTATAAGCAATCGCATAGGTTAAAATTTCTTCAAACATTGCTTCGCGGCGTTTTATCGTCATTTTTTTAGAATCATTTAGCCCCGGCAACTTCCTATCTGCAGGCAATATACAGGCAGCGGCTACTACCGGACCTGCCAAGGGTCCTCTTCCCGCCTCATCAACCCCTGCAATATTTTGATATCCTTGTTGGGCTAATTGATCCATATACTTTTGCATCTCAATCCAGCGCAATTTATCCTGCTCAGTAATTCGCATTTTATATGATTTGCCCAGGGTACTATCTGTCATTATTATTCAGCCTTCCCAATTTTGCTTATGGCCACTCCAGGCTGATTCTTCCGATCTTGCCGCTTCGGAATTCTTGTATAAATAAATTGAAAAAGCGAGGTAAATCTGGCTGTCCACCGCTGGCTAAACAATTCCTTTTAAGCGCAGCCTGTTGGAATAGTTCCCAGCTCTCTTCCACGGACAAAGCAAATGTATTCTTAGATTTGATACCTATACCAAATCTAGCTTCAATTAAGTCAGGATAATCAATTAAAAGTTGGCGAAAGAGAGCAAATGATACTTCTTCAATGGGTAAGATATCGTCAGGAATAGCTCCGGTTGCAGCTAAATTTCTTTTCATCTCAAATGTATCCAAGCGTGGGGGCAAGATTCCCGGCGTATCTAAAACCTCAAAATCCGTTCCTCCCCTAATCCAAGCCAATTTCCTCGTAACACCGGGTTTATTAGAAGTACGGGCCGATTTTCTGCCAATTAAGCGATTAATCAAGGTTGACTTTCCGGAATTAGGGATACCAACTACAACTATTCTAAGTGGAGAGACTTTTTTGCCTTTTTGTCGTGCTATGAATATATATTGTTGATTATAATCAAGCAATCTCCGTTTCAAGTCCATGAGATCATTATAAGAAAGAATATTTAAAGCCAGCCAAACCATATCCTTTGTAGCTGCCTGCCTCAACCATTTCTCAGTACACGATGGATCAGCCAGATCCGCCTTGCCCAAGATTGTCCAAACTGCTTTTTTCCTAAACAGTTTATCCAGATCAGGATGACGCGACGAGCTCGGCAAACGTGCGTCACAGACTTCTAAAATCAGATCTGCGCGTGTCAGACTAGACAATAGCTCACGCCTAGATTTTGCCATATGTCCGGGAAACCAATTGATTTCTTTCAAATCGATCTGCCTCTGTTCATAAAAGAGTTAAAAAAGCTCCGCAGAGCGGAGCCGATTAACAAAATACTATCTGCGAGTTGGTAATTTCTCTCTGACCTTGGCCGCTTTGCCAACACGGTCCCTGAGATAGTTAAGCTTAGCGCGACGAACACGGCCTTTACGCACTACTTCTATCTTATTGATTTTAGGAGAATGAACCGGTAAGACACGTTCGACGCCAATACCGTATGATACCCTACGTATAGTTATGGTTTCATTGACACCGCTGCCGCGACGGCCAATTACTGTGCCTTCAAAGATCTGAATGCGTTCGCGTGCACCTTCTTTAATCTTGAGATGGACGCGAATAAAGTCGCCAATATCAACATTCTCATGAGCATCTCTCAAAAAATCACTTTCAACAGCTTTAACAATACTCATTTTGCGTTCCTCCTCTCCGACGGATGTTCTTACACGCAAATGCAGCGGACCATCCTATAAATAAGCCAAAATTGATAATATCAGATATTTTTAACCTCTGCAAGCCTACTAGCATAAACCCAACGAAGATCAAACATTGCATACTCAAATCAGTCGTTTTTCGACCGCATCTAAGATCGTCTCAAGTACTTTAATTCGGGCGTATAGCTTAGAATTAGACTCTACCACCGTCCACGGCGCAAACTCTGTATTGGTGTAACGCAACATATCATCTACTGCATTCTCGTAAATATCCCACTTTTCGCGATTGCGCCAATCTTCTTCCGTAAGCTTCCAGCGCTTCTCCGGCGTGTTCTCCCTTGCTTTGAACCGATTCAACTGCTCTTCCTTGTCGATTGCCATCCAAAACTTTACAATAATTGCGCCCCATTTGTGCAACATATACTCGAATTCGTTTATCTCATTATAAGCCTGCATTATTCGCACCTGAGGAGTAAATCCCTCCACGCGTTCCACCAACACACGACCATACCAAGTGCGATCAAAGATAGCAATATGTCCCGTCACAGGCAACCGCAAACAAAATCGCCACAAATAATGACGAGCAAGTTCATCTGACGTAGGTGCTGAGATTGGATGCACTGCGTACCCTCGGGGATCAAGCGACCTAGCCACTCGCCTGATACTACCACCCTTTCCAGCCGCATCATTACCTTCAAATCCAATAATTATGGGAATCCTATTTAAATATATCCTGTTGTGCAACTTTTGCAGCTTATCGTTCAACTCACTGTGTTTTTTATTGTATTCCTCCTGTGACATCTCACGGTTCAGCTCATAGTCCTGTATCTTACGTGTATGTAAAAGCGTAAATTTCTTGCTCACATAGGGTTTCCCCACTACCTCTTGCTCAGGCTGTACAGTTGTGCATTTATGCAGCGCCACCCGTAACTCTTCGGCAACCCTTTGCATCACCGTTGCACGCATGTAGTACCTATTCTGCGCATTTACAATCACCCATCGTGCATGTGGGCAATCAGTTACCTCGATTACACTTTTATAAAACCGGAGATTCTTTTTGTAGTTTTTTAATTTCTCCAGATCAGCCTTCGTCACACGCCAAGCTGTCTCTTTATCCATAAGCAAGCGATCTAATCTCCTTTTTTGCTCCTTCTCAGAAATATGCAAAAAAAACTTCAAAATCAAGTATCCATCGTCTGTTAGCTGCCTCTCAAACAATTTCAGCTCCTCTAGATCGGAATGCAAATCCTCCTTACTAATTATTTCCTCTCTCACCCAGGTTAATCCTGAATACCAGGAACGATCAAACACTGAAATGCGCCCCGCCGCGGGAATTCGCTCCACAAACCTCGCGATCCATGGCTTGCGCAATTCACGTCCGACCGGCTCACGCATAGAATAAACATTAAAGCCGCGCGGATCAAAATTTAATATCAGAGAAGAAATTGCTGTGCCCTTTCCTGATGCACTAAATCCTTCAAATAGAATAATTACAGGAATCTTTGCTGCAATCACTTGCTGCTGCAAAACAGAAAGTTCCACCTTCATACGCTCTTTTATTTCGTCGTATTCTTCCTTGCTCATTTGATATGATTTTTTGTTGTCCGGTAACATTGTCTTTTTCTCCGTTCACTCAAGCTTGCAGATGATCTCATCATGTCTGATATTTCTGCACATTGCATAAAGGGGTTTCAGGTAAAAAAGAAAAGCAGATTTTTCTATTAAAATCTGCTGTCCTATTTGGTGGAAGCGAGGGGAGTCGAACCCCTGTCCGGAACCGTATTCCCATGAGTTTCTCCGGGTGCAGTCAGTACTTGGAGTATTCCCCTTCCGCCACGCCTACTGACAGGCTTGACGGTCCGGTAGCTTTAAATACATTCTAACCATCAAGCAAGGGTTAGAAAGTTTCTCTGTTTAACCTCCAGCAGATAAGGTCTGCCAAATGACGTCATGACTCCTGATGGCAGATATTCAGGTATGACGGCCGCAGTGCTTATGCAGCGGCTAGTGCCGGTTTTTTGGCATTTAAAAATTTTCTCGTTTTTTACAGAGGCCAACGAGAATCCTCTACCCGCTTCTCAAGATGCAACAACCCCGTCGAAACCAGTGCGCTCCCAGATTCGACGCAGTGATATATATTATACAATAGATAGCTATGAAATTTCTACCTTTTACCGGCTAGTCTGAGTGCTAGAACCACCATATTGTGTTAGTAGTTCTTCCTACCATTCCATATTCACACAATGATTTCCGCAATCAGCTCAAGACAACGAACCAGATAATAAGCAAAATAACTAGTCCTATCAGGAATCCCAGTAATAGATAGCGGAAAAATGTAGCAAATGGATTTTCCCTAACTTTATTGTCCGTATCAGGACCATGGTGATAGCCCATGTCACCATCCTCCTGCAGGTCATCAAATTCATTGTTGATTTGTTTCATACGTGAGTACTCCTGTGCCGCTGAGGCTGCTCTACCGGCAGAATGATAATCATTATTATACCAATCATCTCCGGGAATATTATCATGAATACCAAAGGCAGTAGTTTTCTTCTGTTGATTAAATTTCTCAGAAGGTCTCTGATATGGATTCGGCATAATATGCTGATACTCAGAATCTTCTGCAGGTACCGGCATAGGTTCACTATGTTCTAAACTCTGGATCTTTACAGCAACAGTAGTATGATTTTCAGTTTCATTGTATGACAGACTGCCTTCATGAATTGCTCTAATTGTGCCGGCAAAAGCATCCGGTGACAGAAATTCTTGACGCATATCAGCTGACGAATAAGCACTGTAGACACTTTGAGTTGCCATTAAAATAATATCTCCCGGCGTCAGAACCAGACGTCTGATAGCAGGTTCAAATTCAGTTATGGCAATAGGACTCCCCTGACCAAGCCAGATTGATGGGTTGCCGTTAGCAAACATATTCGGCTTCGTCAGGCGCAATAAATCTTCGTCTCGAAAAAGAAAAGAGGCAGTATTGCCCAGATTCAAAATATAAGCATCATTGCCATCAATCAACAGCAGACATAATGATATGCCCCCTGCCTGATCAGTTTTATTACGGATTTGAATTTTAATTCTCTGGTCTGCTTCGCTAAGGAAATCCCGACTAAAGCTAACAAAATCAAATTCGTCTCCTCTGTAAAGATCCAAGTGTTCTGACATTTCAAGGGCCAAAGCCTGAGCCACACGTCCTGACAGGTCACCGATGGCAGGTCCGCCAAAACCCTCTGTCACAATATAGAGTTGATTATAATCGGAAGAACCGATGCTTTTTTCCTCATGACCGGAAATCATGTCAGGATAAATCCTGCCTTGGCAGGAGAATGTGTCCTCATTGACTTTTCTGTTAAAACCTGAGCCTGTTAGCCCAATCATCAATGTCTTTGCCATTTATTTTAGTAACCTTTCGTTTGTTCTTTTAATTTGGTTTCAATCATTCGTTTGACTTCCCGTTCTTGTTGACTGGTTCTCTTATCATGGAGCTTCTTCCCGCGAGCAACACCAATTTCTAACTTAACCAATCCTTTACGAAAATATATTTTAACAGGAATTAGAGTTAAACCCTTCTGCATTATACCAGCCTCAAGGTTTCTAATCTCGTTTCTATTCAGTAATAGTTTTCTCTCGCGCATAGGATCAACATTAAAGCGATTGCCTTGCTCGTAAGGAGAAATATGTAACCCGATCAAAAATGCCTCATTATCACGGATTGATATCCAGGAGTCAGCAAAAGCAAGATTGCCCTGTCTAAGAGATTTAACCTCCGTTCCCTTCAAAACAATTCCTGCCTCTAAGGTCTCTAAGATGTCATATTCATAGAGGGCTCTGCGATTCTTTGCAATCAATTTCATTTCAGTACTATGGCTCAAATAGATATTCCTTTCAATGCCTAATATTGTCACAAAACAATTACTATTCACAATTAGCAAACGATTATGTGAATAATTTTAAAATCACTTTTACCGCAAAGTCTAATTTTCAATCCTTATTATCACTGATATCAACAGTATTAACATTTTACATAACAAATCAATGTGATTTGTGTGACAATCAAATTTCGGATAACTCCCAAAGTGCTGTAGCGTTTAGAGACAAGTCAGAATAAATGCCATCTCGCCACAGAAAATAGCCGGCTGCGGCTATCATAGCTGCATTATCGGTGCACAATTTGATATCCGGCACAATCAGTTTTACACCAATTTGATCCGCCATCTCAGTGACTGCTTCTCTGAGTCTGAGATTTGCTGAGACACCACCTGCTAAAGTGATAGTCCGGGCATTGGTTATTTTCTGCGCTTGTGACAGATGAGCAGTCAAAATTTCAACAATAGTTTCTTGAACTGTAGCTGCAAAATCTTTGTCACTGAGGATTTCTCTGCGACTCTGGCCATTTTTCTTTGCCAACTGTTCCGCTTGATTTAAAACATTTAGAGCGGCGGTTTTTACACCGCTAAAAGAAAAATCCAGACTATCTTTTATTAGCGGATGTGGCAAGGGAAATGCTTTGCAATTACCACCCTGTGCTTTCTGTTCAATTATAGGACCGCCGGGATAGCCTAGTCCAACCGCACGTGCCAACTTGTCAAAAACTTCGCCGGCAGCATCATCTTGAGTTCTAGCAATCAATGAGTAATCAGAATAATCTTGTACATATACTATATGGGCATGAGCTCCTGACACAACCAGGGCTAGAAAAGGCGGTTCTAATTCACTATCACATAAATAATTGGCAGCAATATGACCGGCTAAATGATTTACTGCAATCAGTGGCCTCTCAATAGCAAAAGCTAAGGCTTTAGCCGCACTAACACCCACTAATAGTGCACCTATCAGGCCAGGACCTGCGGTAACTGCAATACCGTCTATTGCGGCTAAAGTTAAGCCGGACAATGATACCGCCTCTTCTATAACTGGCAATATTGTCTTCACATGCTGCCTGGAGGCCAACTCAGGCACCACACCTCCATATGATTGATGCAGATCAATTTGTGACGCAATGACATTGGAAACAATGCGGCGCCCATCTGCAACAATGGCTGCTGATGTTTCATCACAGGAAGTTTCTATACCTAAAATGTATATTGGTTCTGCTCGATCGACTGCTATATTTTTACAATTAGTCATGCGCATATTTTAGCACATACCGTCAATCCATTATTTACAGCTAATGGTACAATTAATTAAGAATAGAAAGGAACAGAGCTATGCAACAGGGAAAAAATTTTAATCCGCTATTTGTGTTGGCTGCCTTGTTAGTTCTGATTCTTTTAGCAGTAGTATTGCTGGGGGCTGTATCATTTATCCGAGCAGACCGAATGATGAACTTGCCTGCAACCCCTTTGGATCCTTTTGCAGCTAATATTATCGGTAAGCACCAAAATATAAGCTTCCGCTCATCTCAAGATCAGTTCAAGCTAAATGGCTGGTGGCTGCCTCACCAAACTCAGACATCTAAAGGAACAATAATTTTAATTCACGATCGCGGTAAAAATCGTCTTCAATTTGGATTGAAAACGCATCAACTTTATGATTTTTTTACGGAAGAAGGTTTCAATGTTTTATCATTTGACCAGAGAGGAAGCGGTGAATCCTCTTCAGGCCTGCATGCCTATGGTTACAATGTTTACGAAGACGTACTGGCAGCTTTAAAATACGCTAAATCAAGAACGCCGAAAACGCCTCTGATCTTAATGGGCTTCGGAGCCGGCAATAGCGCTATCTGGCAGGCCTGGTCTCAATTACCAGTCCAAGATGATGTGGAGTCAAATGAGTCTGATGAAATTGCTATCAGTCGGCAAGATATAAGCGCCATTATTATGGACACTCCGGTTAGATCCACAGAGGATTGTATAATTTCCGATATTAATCTATCACAACTTCCCGCTAAATGGTTTTTTCGCTGGTCAATCCCTCTGGCCATGCGCTTATCAGCTGGCAATGCAAAAAATGTCGACTTTTTAGAATCAATTTTAGATGCCCCCTGCCCTATCTATCTAACCATAAATAGATTAGATCAAGTCTATGCGCAAGATAATACAAAAATTTTATTTAATGAGATTGAACGTCTCAGGTCTAGCACCTCGTCGCTCACTATAACTGAAGGATCAGGTCATGTGACCGGATGGCTTGACAATCAGGGAGTATATAAGGATAGTTTAAGGGAATTTCTGAGGTTTTGGTTTGGAGATTAATTTTTCCCGGTTGAACCGAAACCACCGCCTCTGTTTGATCTAACAGAGGCAAGATTATCACACAGCTCAAACTCAACTGAAAAGGACTTGGAAATTACCATTTGTGCTACCCGGTCCCCTTGATTAATGCGTATTGTTCCAAAGGGAAGGCCATCTTCCTCAAGCCAGATATCAAAATCCTGAATCAGGTTATGACTTTGGTTTTTTCCACTAGTTGCAGAAAGAAAAGCTAAATAACTGCTTTTTCGGCATTGTTGTTGTAGATAATCAAGCAACTCCGGTTTTTGTAATAACAAATCCGGCAAAGAGCTAAAAAGAAATTGATTATGAATTATTATTTTGATTTCATCTCTGTAATCGGAGTCGATGGTTCCGGGACTGTTAGGAATTCTCAGACTGGTTTTTAGCGCCAAACCGCTTCTAGGCCTGATTTGCGCTTCATATCCAAGAGGAAGTGCAATCTTAATGCCGGTAGTGATGAGGCCTGTTGAACCGGGCATAATACGACATGGTTTAGAGGCAGTGAGGTCATAGCCTGACGCTTCCGCTGAAGCCCTGCGTGGCAAAGATCCACCGTCCAGAACCTCAATGTAGACTTTTGGTTTGTGCACCGGAGTATTCTCTTTCATTAGTCTTTCTCAGGAGGGTATTTTTTTAAATCCTCTATACTGGTTTGTCGCTCTGCAAGTGAATGATCCTTAGCAATCATTGTTTTTCTGGGCCGGACTTGTCTAATTTTATTCTCTTGTGCACTTGTAAGTTCAGCTAGCCTTTGCTCATGAATATCACAGAGATTCTTATAGTATAGTAAGTCTTTCTTTAGTTCCCAGAACTGTTCTCTGAGTCTAGCCAACTCAGCTTTAAGCTCAATTTCATTCTGAACTGCATTATCTTTAGCCATAATTGCTTGTTGTAAATCAGCTTGAGCCTGACGCATGGCATCAACAGCATTCACCAGAGCCAATACCTGTGTCGAAGTAGAATTCATATGGGGATAACGGCGGGCAATCTTAGTAATCAATTCGTCGGCAATAGATGCAATTTCTTGAATATAATTCGGGTCTTCAGTGGCTGAAAGCTGATAGACCATACTACCTATTCGAACTTGAATTTTTTTGACTTCGTCTCTCATGTAGAGCTCCTGTTACAAAGATTGCCTATAGATTATAGCAGAATAACAAGCTGATAAGTTAATCACTCGGGAAACAAGAGATCTGACGCAGATAATTATGCAAACCGAAGAGTTGATTCGGACTTAGTTCCTCAACGCGAAAATCTCGCCTAATCTCGGATTGCTCTAAATAAGATATAAGCTCATTCTCCTGATGTGAATCCTTAACAACATATCCCTCACGACGGAGCCTGCCCAAAAATTGCTTACGCCTGCCCCGGAAAGCATAAAGCAAAAAGCTGACGAAGCTTTGTGCTGATATTGGATCCTTTAGTAAGCTAGCCTTTGCTGCTGTAAGTTTCAGCAGTGTGGATTCAACCGGTGGTTGCGGCTCAAAGGCACTGGCGGGAAGTTTCATGATTGTTTTCACATTGCCATATAAAGATACCATTACTGCCAGAGGCCCATACTCTTTAGTTCCGGAATCGGCAGTGATTCGTGTCACAGCTTCACGTTGCACCATCAACACTAGCATTTTTGCTGAAGGTAATTCAGTTAGTAACTTAAGTATGATATTTGTCGTCGCATAATAGGGTAAATTGGCGGCAATCTTTATTGCTTTGTCCTGTCCTCCAAGTTCAAGGACAATATTCAACAAATCTATATTCAAAATATCATCCCAGATCAATCTAACTTTGGGTCCCAAAAAGTTAGCCAATTTTCTTTGTAGTATAGGTTGAAATCTCCGGTCAATTTCAACTGCAACTAAAAAGTCAGCTTTTTGAACAAGGGGTAAAGTAAGATTTCCCGTGCCTGGACCGATTTCCAGAACCAAATCATCAGGACAAAGTTGCAATGATTCTACAATAAAAGAAATCGCGCGCTGGGATACAAGAAAGTTCTGTCCCAGTGCGCGGTTGGGGATAAGATCAGTCGTCAAATTATTCAGTTCAGATACTGCCATCTTAGGGTTCAATATACCAGACACGACGAGTAGAATTTTTTAGTTTTCCTGCACTAAGTAAATCTCTAATTGTAAAATCGTCAAGACAAAGATCAATATCTGTTTTGGTCAGCCTGCCGACATCGCACACAACTCCTATTCCATAGCCCTCAACAAACATAACAGTACCAAAGGGTATATTGTCGCCATATCCCCAAAGATGGGTAGCTATTACTCCAAGTTGAGTCGGTACGCCACAAGCTGTTGTATTACCCGGACTTTTTCCTACATCATGGCCAAACCACATGTTGTGCAAACTCTCCGTCGGCCTAGTGCTGCTAAGTTTCAGTGTAATACCATCAATCGTGATCGTACCCGCAGCTTCATCAACCGAGAATTTGTTATAGGTGCGGCCTGGTATGCCGGTATCGCGACTAATCAATCTTTTGATCTTGTTCATATTTGTTCTTGCAGCAGCTCTATTATAAGAACTACTGAAACTTTTCTCATTGAAATTCCCCCGAGGTTTGACAAGGCCCAGATCGGTGATAGTCCCTGATTTTTCAACGGGTGGATTTGTTTCAGAAGTCACCTCATCGCTGTTGCTCTCGGGAGGTGAAGTAGCTTTCTCCTCTGTTGGTTCAGCTTTTTTCTCAGTAGCAGGAGGGTCAGTTGCAACAGTAGTTGGTGCACTGGTAGGGGCACTGGTTTGCTCCTTACTTGTAGTCAGAGTCTGAGTGGTAGTTGTTGTCGAATTTTTCCTAGTCGGTTTTTTAGTCGTCAGATAAGGATTGTTAACATAACCTTTCAAATCGGAATATTCTATTAATGACCAATCTCCTTGCAGTGAAAGTTCTATAACTGCTTCACCTTTCGGAATTGTTAACATATACTCGCCATCAGCATTAGGCTGCTTACGCATTCTCAGATCAACAGCCGTATATTTGGTCCGATTCACCTTTACGGTTTTGGGCTTAGACTGGGGCGGATTCTTGCTTAGCAGCTCAGATAAGATGAAACCCTTGCGACCTTTACTGTCAATGACCTCAGACCAACTATCACTACGGGATATTACATTAACCTTTTCACCACTTGCTAGTACATCAATGATGTCCTGATCAGACTCAGCGCTGGCCTGTGCTCGCAATCTAGTATTCATGACAGTATAACGCGTCAGATCACAGCTCTTCCAAACAGAAGAAACTGTAGTTACAGCTATCTCGGAATCGGACTCTTCAACATTAGACTTCTCGACAACCGGAACATCATTTTGCTTAGCAACGGGCGGGACTGCCTCAGCAGCGGCAATAGTAGTTTCTACCGCAGTACTTTCTTCAGCAGACACATCAGGTTCAGTAGTTTCATCGGTGGGGGTTTCCTTGCGTCCTGCGAGCTCAGGAGTAATAATCTTTTCATCCGAAACTGACCTAGCAGGTATGCGCTCAAAGCTACGAACAGGAGCCTGCTGTTTTAAGCGATCGCTGACGAATACTGCTGCCACAATAACGCACAATAAAGTCGCAACCGCAATTAGCAGTTTATCGAGTTTCGTTTTTAACATAATAAGTTTTCTTTAACCCTCTTCCCTTTCCATGGACAAATAATAAGTAATAACCATCCACGAATTAGTTAATGAGTTTATAAGTCTGATTATTTTATCTGATCTTGCTCCAATTGTCAATCACCGAGCCATTTAAGGGCACTTTGGAATATTGCCTGGCTATAGCGAATAGTGTCATCATTTTGGGAATTGGTCGCTCTTATGCGTTCGATTTGAGCAAATTTCCCCAGTATTCTTCCATCAGGACTAATTAATCCTTCAATCCCCCAAATGGAGCCTGTCGGATTCCAAGGCTCGAATCCGGTTGGCTCACCCATGGCATCGGCATAACAAAATGCTATTACATTTTGTTCTGTCATAAAGTCCAAGGTTTCCATTGAAGCTATTAGACGGCCTCTATCGCCGGCAATAGGTACCCTCTCAAGTAAATCCGGGGTATGCAGCTGTAACCAAGGTGATCGGACATTCATATATCTTGTAGTTACTGTACGCGATATGAAGCTGCCTCCTCTGCTGTTAGGCGCAAGAGCCGGCATTTCAGGATTTCGAGTTTGTATTTTCCCATATGGCAACAAGCCTAATTCCAGCAATTCAGCAAAGCCTCTGCCTACACCGAGTATCAAATGATTCTTATCTTCCAGCCAATTCATCAGATTTTCAGCAACTGAAGGCTGGCTGAATACTGAATAGGCAATACCCTCCGCAGAGCCGGGGAATGTCAATATATGTGCCCGATTCAAGCTAGCTTTAAGTTCGCATATGCTGTCTGCGATTTCCTCCTGACAACGATTGCGAAACACCGGGAGCTCGACTTCGGCGCCAGCTCGTTTAAAGGCGGATGCCATGTCGTTTTCACTATTAGTTCCGGGTAAAATCGGTATTAAAACTCTAGGTTTTGCTTTTTTGAGAACGACAGCCGGCCCTGTTTTATAGAAATTTGGCATGAGTTTGGCGTCAGACAACAGATTTTCTGCCTCAATTGGATACACTGATGCGGGATATATCTCTGCCAGCGGTTCCAGCCAAATCCTTAACAACTCTGCAAGGCCAATATTTTCGTTATCATATGAGAGCTGACCATCACCAGTAGTTGCACCCAGAAAAATCCCCCCTGCGGCAACTATATCAGCTTCTGCTACACTTTCGTCAAAACTTACGATTAGACTGCCGGGTGCAGGCTTAAATAGATCCAAATTATTATTGCATGAAAATTTGAAGCCCAGGGCCTCACCCATTAAGGCTTTTGTTACAGCAACCGCAAGTCCTCCACCGTCAACAGCAATTATATTTTGAACTTGATTACTCTGGCAGCTTTCATATATGAACGACAGGGTTTTCAGCCAAGGCTCGAGATCAACGATACAGATTTCATCCAGTGGCACAATAAAAGCATAAACTTTCTGTCCTGCAGCTTTCAGAGTTGCTGAAATAACTTTATCGACAGAGGTAAGACCAACAGCAAAAGCAATCAGTGAAGGCGGTACACTCAAATTTTCAAAAGTTCCGGACATACTGTCTTTGCCGCCTATGGCGGGTACGCCAAAGCCCAGCATTGCGTCGAAGGCGCCTAATAATGAAGTCAGTGGTTGGCCCCAGCTCTGGGGATCAACCGTTTTCCCGAAGTATTCCTGCAGACTTAATCTGGCTTGAAAAGGATTTCCACCCATAGCCAGAATTTTACTTAAAGCTGACAGGACAGCAAAATAACCGGCATGGTACGGGCTTGCTTCAGCAAGATAAGGATCGTAGCCACAGGTCATAAGCGATACTGAATCGGACAATTCACCCGGACCGGTTGGAATTTGCGCTGCCATACCCATTTCCGGTGTCAACTGCGTTTTGCCGCCAAGTGGCAACAGAACGGTGCCGGCACCAACAGTGTGGTCAAAACACTCAATCAAACCCCGCCGCGAACATTGCGAAATATCAGATAGTAACTCCGACAATCTAGCAACAAAACCGTGCGCAGATTCTGCCCCTGTAAACCAGCTCTGAGCTTGAGACGGAGAAAATAATGCTGAGGTCTGCTGCCTTGCACCATTAGTGGCCAAGAAATCTCTTTGTAGTTCGACGATCGTCTGACCTTGCCAAATCATTTTAAGAACAGGTTCTTCTGTCACTACCGCTACTTCTGTCGCTTCCAAATTTTCTTCCGCAGCATACTGGCAAAATAAAGTTGCCTCATCTGCTGAAACCACTACAGCCATTCTTTCCTGTGATTCAGAAAGAGCAATTTCAGTACCGTCTAGTCCTTCATACTTCAACGGAACAGCATCCAGATTAATCAGCAGCCCCTCGGCTAACTCGCCAATTGCTACCGATACACCGCCAGCACCAAAATCGTTACATCTCTTAATTAATTTTGCTAGTTCCGGCCTTTGAAATAAGCGCTGCAAATTTCGCTCCAGATAGGGATTCCCCTTTTGCACTTCGGCAGCACTGAGTCGATGCGAGGACTTATGATGACTTTGCGACGATCCGGTGGCGCCACCAATACCGTCTCTTCCTGTTCTGCCGCCAACCAGGATAACAATGTCACCGGCCAGGGGACGCTCCCTCCTCACCTGATCGGCTGGCACTGCCGCCATAATTGCACCGGCCTCAAGCCTCTTAGCTTCAAAGCGTGGATGATAAAATTCAGCTAAATGTCCCGCAGCTATGCCAATCTGATTGCCGTAGTTGCTGTAACCTAAGCTGGCTTGCTTAGCAATGTAACGCTGAGCCAGCTTACCGGGCCGGACGCTCTCATAATTCTGCCTGGGATCCGCTCCCCCTGAAACTCTCATCGCCTGAAAAGCATATGCCCTGCCTGATAATGGGTCGCGAATGGCACCACCCAGGCAAGTGCCCGCACCGCCGAAAGGTTCTATTTCTGTCGGGTGATTATGCGTTTCATTCTTGAACATAAGGAGGACATCTTTATCGATTCCATCCTGTTTCACTGTCACACGGATACTGCAAGCATTAATTTCTTCAGACTCATCAAGATCACTGAGATCAAATTTAGTTTTGAGTATTTTGGTGCAGATAGTGGCCAAATCCATTAGAGTTACAGGACTCTTACTTCCCTTTTGCTGATCAAAAAACTGATGCCATGAGAGATAATGATGCCAACTGGACTTAATATGTTCACGCAAATCTTGGTCAAACTGCTCCGGAAAATCAACTTGTATCAGCTCGGTATTGAAGGTAGTATGCCGACAATGATCGGACCAGTAGGTATCAAGGACTCTAATCTCAGTTAAAGTGGGATCACGCCCGATCTCCAGGAAATGTGCCTGAATGTGCCGCAAATCAGCCGTAGTCATGGCCAATTGCTGATCAACACAGAAAGCATTTAGTCCTTCTGAGCTCAGTTCAGTAAAACCTTTATATACTGGAATCGTCTGCGGCACATCTTCATGAATAATGTCAGATTCTATAAAACTGGCAGTACCCGACCGGTTTTCAACGGGATTAACCAGCCAAGCTCTGATCTTCTGTCTGTCTGCTAGGCTAAGATCGCCGTAAAACAGATAATGTCTGGCAGATTTGACTGTTCCGGCTGCTCTTCCCAGTGATATCTGTATGGATTGTGCTATCAAATCAGATTCTTGATCATATTGACCATCAATTGGTTCGACTATTAATTCATAGTCCGGCTCTTTTAAATTTGCTTGCTGCAGATTCGGCGAGCCATCCTTGCGAGCAAATATTACGATCCCTAAAGTGGGGTCAGCAATCAGATCAACAATCATTTCAGTTTCATGTCTCGATGTACTAAAGAAATCGACGCGAGAAAGAACAACCATCTCTTGCAAAGAGTCTACTCCTAAAAAATTTTTCAACTCGAGCAATAGAGCCTGCTCCATCGTATCCAAATCCGGTCGATTCATGAAATAGATGCGCTGCAGATATTCTGAACCGTAAGTCATGGCGTTATTCTCCTTGCGATTAAATTATTACTGCGACTCCAGTGTTTGTTCCGCCAGACGGGTAGACCTATCGATAAAGTCAGCCAGATCTTCACCGCTCAAAAGGCCTTGAGCCAGCCTAGTCAAATCAAAAATGTATGATGCCAATCTCCTAGCTGACTCTTTACGTTCAGGTAACTCATTCATTCGCAGCAGGCTGGTTATTAGCTTAGAATCTTCATTTAGCAATAGCTCCATTTGCTGTTTAGTTAGCTCCTCCTTCTTGTCGGCCGGCATTTGCGCATCAAGAGCCATTTGTTGAGAAAACTCTCTGATACGACGCATTTCTTCAGGCTCATGCAAAATGGCAGGAGGTGCATTAATTCCTAAAGGCGATAATTTGAAACCTGATATTTTAAAGTCAGTAGCAGTGGGAAACAGATCCATCAAATGACTCAGGTCATTATCTGCTTCTACTGAATAGTCAGAATCAGCTCTGACGAATTGTCTCTTCCCTTGGCTGTGATATTCAATAAATGACATCAGTGGCGTATCAATTTCTTGATCCATAATCAGCACTGGTATTTCCTGCTCTTCAGCAATCCTGACATGAACTGCCAATTGATCAGCAGCCGGGGTATAGAGCACCTTGTCTGCAGGCAATTCCTGTTCAGATAAATATTTGCCTTTTGTAGTAGCGAATAGCAAAGAGGGCTTAACATATTCATAAAATTTTTGATCAGAGAGAATGCCGTATTTAACAAAAAGGCTAATCTTGGGCCATACACTCTCATAGTACTCTCTCTCTTCGGTGTTTAACTTATTGAGACGTTCTGCCACCTTGCGCACAATATGTTGTGATAATCTTTTGAACGAGGGATCGTTCTGCAGAAAGCTACGCGAAACATTGAGCGGTAAATCCGGACAGTCCAGCATCCCTTGCAGTAGAAATAAAAATTCCGGAATAATCTCTTTGGTATTATCGGAAACAAAAACCTGATTATAAAAAAGTAAGATCCTTCCTTCTAACGTCTGAATATGATCTTTGATCTGAGGGAAATATAGTATCCCCTTCAGCCTGAACGGGTAGTCCATATTAAGATGGACCCAGAAAAGTGGCTCCTGGATACTGTTGAATGTATCTTTATAGAAAGTAATATATTCTTGATCGGAAATTTGTGCAGGGGGCTTGAGCCAGAGTGGTTCCACAATATTGACAGCTTCTTGATCAGAGATTTTATCCGTTATGAGATTAATATCATTCCATAATTCAGCTTCTGTATCAGACTCAGTTAAGTAATAGATGGGCCAGGACATAAAACGACAATATTTATCGATAATTTGTCTCAGCTCAGCAGAAGTTAGCCATTCCCTATCTTCAGGCGTTAGTGTAAGAGTAATAGTTGTACCTCGCTCGCTCCTGGTCCCAGGACTCATTTGATATTCAATACCTTCCTCGCTTTGCCAGAGTACCGGTGTAGCGCCTTCCTGCCATGATAAGGTGTCTATCTCAACTTTCTCGGCAACCATAAATGCTGAGTAAAAACCCAGACCAAAATGGCCAATAAAGCCGGCATCTTCAGCACCGCCATGCTCTTGATAATATGTGACAAAGTCAGTCATTCCTGAGTAGGCAATTTGATTGATATATTTATCAAGCTCCGCCTCTGTCATACCAATGCCATTATCTACAATCATCAGCTTACCGGTTCCAGTATCGAAACGGATCTCAATCCTAAACTCCTCCTGATCTAATTCTATTTCACCCATATTGGCAAGTTGCCTTAGTTTGGATAAAGCGTCTGCCGAGTTAGAAACTAACTCCCGTAGGAAAATGTCGCGATTTGAGTACAGCCACTGTCTGATTATGGGGAAAATATTTTCTGTGCTAACCTGTATCTGACCCTTTTTGATCTTCATAATTAAATCCTTTCGTAAGCATTGAGTGTGCATAAGATTCTAATCGATAATCGATTAGACCAATTATATAATAACAAAAAGACACAATGGTCTGTGTTAAGTCGCGCCCCTACTCTGTCATACTGAAATACCTAAAGGCTGTCAGTCTTGTCATCGTAACTTATGCATCGCAGTGCTTATTTAATTTTCTCAATACTTTTAGTTGTAAATAGTTGTAAAATATCTTTTGATAAAATAGTTGCAAAGGAAATTCAACTATTCTTAGACCGGAGGCCATGATGAAAAAAAAGAGATTTCTCTATGTTTCTCTTAATATATTGGCTGCCACTTTCATGCTGGTAGGCATATACCTGTTAATCAGGCCCTATTATCAAAATTATCGCCAAAGAACTAAAATTGATGATATTTTGGCGGAGATGAAGATTACTCAGACCGACGGACAGAAATCTACATCCGAAATAGAGCCTGTGAAAGAAATTGAAGTGAGCTTTGCACCAGATGCCTATAAAGTTGATGGTGAGGAATGGGAAGATTTTGCCAAACCATCCTCTACTGAACCTGAGGCAAATACTAGAAAATTTGTCAAAGTAAAGGCTTATGGCCGACTAGATATACCCTCAATAAACTTCTCCATGCCCATCGCTGACAATGCTACCATACATTCCCTAAGGGTTGCCATTGGCCATTATAAACCCTCAGCACCAATGGGAGGAAAAGGATACTTTGTCTTATTTGGACACCGTGGGTATCGACCCGGTAACTATCTGCATCATATCCATGAGATAAAACCCGGTGATGAAATAATCGTTGTCAGCAGCGAAAATGCCTATATATATATTATGGACAGAAGTATTGAAATTGAACCATCATCATTGATGAAAAAAATTAACGAACGCACAGATCAAGCAGGGATCATAATTGTCAGTTGCACACCATTGCGCAATACCGCTACCCAAAAACGAGGATCACTTCGCTTTTTGCTTTATGGGCATTTGAAAGAAACAATATCCCTGACGGAAAACTGATCAAGAGATCTGTATATCTTACTGCATTAGACAGAGAAAACCCGGCCATCGACTGGCCAGGCTTTCTTTCAGCAAAATCATCTTATTCGGGCATTAGTTCATCTAAAGATATCTCATTTAATACTTCACGAAGAATAGCTGCCTCTTCCCTACTCAGAGTAATACCCTTACTCATTTTATCGTGATCCGGTGACCAATCGCGCAGATCAAGCTTTGCTTTACTCTCATTCCAGCTAACAAGGTTTAACTCACGATTCCAGCCTGACCTGCTGGTGCTCAAAACTGCAATATTTTTCTTAATCTCGTATTTAAACTCGGCCATGTTATTTTCCCTCCGCAATTTTTAACTTACAGTGCATTTTGCCAAACGGACAACAATGTGTCAAACTCGTCAAATAGATGATTTCTGTACCCTCCAAATCTCCTGAGCATACTCACTAACTGTTCTGTCAGAGCTAAATCTCCCGCTGTTGACTATATTGACCCAACATTTCTGACCCCATCGCATCTGATCTTGATATGATTGGTGAGCATAGTTGCGTGTTTTCCTATATGAATCAAAATCTCCCAAAACATAGAAAGGATCACCTGCCTGCCACTGAGAGCCGGTTAGCAGCGAATCATAAAGGTCTTGGAACATTCCTGTGCGATTATCGGAAATGGTGCCATCAATCAAGGCATCAACCACTCTTTTTAACCCCTCAACATTTTGATATTGCCATTGGGAATTATAATAGCTCATTGTCGCAGGGAAGTCAGCTATTTTGGGTCCGAACATGAAACAGTTATCTTCTCCTACCTGATCCAGAATTTCTAAATTGGCACCGTCATATGTACCTAATGTCAAGGCGCCATTCATCATAAATTTCATATTGCCGGTCCCGGATGCTTCCATACCTACAGTGGAAATCTGTTCTGAGATATCTGCAGCGGGGAAAATTCTTTCCGCTAATGAAACATTATAATTATGAAGAAAGACAACCCTCATATGATCATTCACATCAGAATCATCATTAATCAAAGCCGCTAACTCAGTTAAGAATTTTATTATTCCCTTAGCTCGAAAATATCCCGGTGCCGCCTTAGCACCAATGATATAGGCAACAGGCGTTATTCCGTTAGAGGTACCTTTGTCCTTAAGTTTAAAATACTGGTCTAAAATTTGCAGACCATTGAGTAATTGTCTCTTGTATTCATGAAGTCTTTTGATCTGAACATCAAACAAAAAACTACTGTCCAGTTCAATTCCCTCGTAGTCTTTAATAAAATTCACTAGTTTCTCCTTATTTTGGGACTTAATCTCTAGCAAATTTCTAATCAGCTTGGGATCATCTTTCTCTGAAGCTAAGGATTTTAACAGATTAAGATCCGTTACCCAATCTTGATTGCCTATTTTTGTCGTCAGCAGATCCGCCAGCAGTGGATTGCACATCAGGAGCCAACGTCTTGGTGTAACCCCATTGGTTTTATTATTGAATTTCCCCGGCCATTGTCTATAAAAGTCTTTAAAGAGAACATTTTTTAAAAGATTGCTATGGATAGCGGCGACGCCATTGACTGAATAACAGCTGTAGCATGCCAGTAAAGCCATATGTATCTTGCCATCATGGATAGGAGACATTGACTGAATAAGATCCTCCGGCAAATTTTTCTCCGTTAGCTCATCTTCAAACCTTTGGTCAATTTCTTTAATAATGTTCAAGATGCGTGGGAAAAGAAATTGGAAAATATTAAGATCCCATTTCTCCAGCGCCTCTTCCATCATAGTATGATTTGTAAAAGCAAAGGTCTTACGAACTATTTCCCAAGCTTCGCCCCAACTTTGTCTGTTTTCATCTATTAGTAAACGCATCAGCTCCGGGATCGCCAAGACAGGATGTGTATCATTAAGCTGAATACAGTTAAACTCCGGAAATTGTGAAAAATCTGTACCATGTGTGCGTTTGAATGTTTCCAAGACATTTTGCAGTGAGGCAGACACGAAAAAATACTGCTGTCTAAGTCTTAACACCTTTCCATCATATGAACTGTCATTCGGGTACAGAACACGGCAGATGTCTTTAACGCGGTTACGCTCAATGACAGCATCATCAAACCTTTGTGAATTGAATAAGTTAAAATCGAATTCCTGAGCCGGTTCCGCATCCCATAGTCTGATCGTATTGATATTATCAGTACCAAAACCGGTTACCGGAAGATCGTAAGGAACAGCATATACTTTAAAATCTTCATAATGGATTAAGACTTTCTCTTCACGGCGCGGTATTAGAAAAGGATACCCATCGTTATCTATCCAGTTATCCGGATATTCCTTTTGGAAACCATTCTCAATTTCCTGACGAAACAAGCCATAATGATATAATATACCGTATCCCGTCACTGGCAGATCCTGAGTAGCACTGGAGTCGAGAAAACAGGCAGATAAGCGCCCTAGACCACCATTGCCCAATCCCGGATCCGATTCATGCTCCAAGATATCCAGTAAATCATGACCTTGCTCTTTAGCAAAGTCCTGCACAACATCATAGAGATTCAGATTGATCAGATTATTGAGTAAACTTCTCCCTACCAAAAACTCTGCGGAAAAGTAATGAGCCTGCCGCTGATCATTATAAGAGCGCCGCGTAGTCTCCCATTCCGGTGCCAGCAGGGACATAATGGTACGGGAAAGAATTTGCCAGAATTCCCTTTCAGTCAAAGATGATAAATCTTTGCCATAATTTGCCTGTGATAGTATCTGCATCCTCTCGGAAAGAATCGTTTTATCCATTAGCTTCTCCTTATGGAATATTGTTTTGCCACAGCTATTATAATTGTAAGTGGCGTCGGTGACAATTTAAGGTATACTTATTTTGTCTATTGCTGATCAATCATCAGGAGTAAATGTGAAAAAAAATAGTAATGACAGTATCACAGACGCGACCAAGACATCATATTCTGTTCAGGCAGAGAATCGCTCCCTGACTCAAACTGAATTATCAGTTATAGAATTTAAAAAACGTCGCAACAATGCTATTTTACAAGAAAAGGAACGACTGTCCGGCATCAGCGGTCGTACCGCTATTATATTTGCTCTATTCATCGTTATTATCAAATTAGCTGAACAATATTTCCCGCCATTTGGTGAGTTGATTGGCGTCCACAGCTTTCGTGGACAGGCAATACTCATGTTACTCATAGTGGGGATTATCCCATTTCTGACTTCAGTACTGATCATTCTTCTGGAACGACCTGCAGCCAAATTCATCTGTGGAGAGAAGCCTTCACCTATCGCCTGCCTATTGGCGTTTTTATCTGGTTTTCCCTTGATCTTTTTTGTTTTGACAGTAGAACAATTAATTACTTTGCTTTTGTTTGATAAAACATTGGTTGGAACTACCGGTTGGAATTTATTAAATCAAGGTATACTTCTCTTTCAATCATCAGGTATACAAATTGCTCTAACCGTCTTGATTGCATGTTTAATTCCGGCTTTAGGCCTGACACTGCTTATTAACGGCTTGATACAACCTGGCCTGTCATCTGGATCATATCAAAAGCGAGCGATCCTCAGCACCGGTTTATTTGCGGCTGTGACGGCTCTGGATTTAAGATCAGTGCCGTTATTATTACTTGTATTCAGCTTTGTTAGTAAAATCAGGAGCGATAGCGATAGCCTCCTGCCTGCTGCCTTGGCTAATTTCGGTATCAATCTCGGCTGGTTAATCTACCCATTTATATATCAATTTACTGCAGATTTGTTATGGGGACAACTTCCTGGTTCAACCGGGCAAATTATATCCCAGACCTTACCCTTAATGCTTTTCTCGGCCATGCTCATACTGCCAGCTATAGTTTTTTTTACCAATACCAGAAACCGTACTCTAGCTGAAGAAAGAGAATTATTACAGCAAATTTCAACTGACAAGGAAAATGTCAGTCCAAAAAAACACAAAATTGATTACCTCTTCTTAGTTGCCAACATCATTCTGTTCGCAATTCTGATATTACAGGATTTAATTTAGGAGGATATATTATGATGGACGATAGAGCTAAGATGGATTTAGCCTTTATTCTTTCTTTTTTTAAACACTTTCTGCTCTTAATTCTAATTGCCGTCCTTCTATTTATAGGTTCACGCGCATTGGTAGTCCTGGCTCCTATTTTATTTGCTCTCGTATTGTCACAGGCGGCAGTAACTATCAGTAAATTCATCCTTAAACATTGGCAGAAAACAGGTACCGATCAAACATTGACTAAACACCCGCATCGAGTTCAGAAAAAGCTTTCAGTTTTTGTTTACATCGTGATTTTGCTTCTTCTGTTAGCACTGATCGGAGGTCTAATGTATTATCTGGTCAGCATCCTCCGCTATGTCTATTATCAATTCCCTAATCTGATTCGCGAATCGGACATTATAAATAAAATATCCGATATTTTTCATGATTCAAAGAGTTTCTTTGGCATAGAATTGAATCCTGCCATCAGCGCTAAAATTGAGGAAAGCATAATCTCTTTCACCCAAAAAATAATTGCAGCTTTACCGGGTGTTCTAGCAACAATGTTGCAATCCGCAAGCAGAATGATCTCAGGTCTGCCAAGGACAATCTTGGTTTTGCTTATTACCGTTATGGCCGGTTATTATTTCATAACCGAATCGAATAAACTCTACGCCTTGTTATTGCGTTTTATTCCTGACCGCGTCTTTGTACGCAAAATATTCTCCGTTACAAATAGGTTAACAAAAACCTTATTTCGGATATTGGGAGGATATATTGTTCTGCTGGCATTTACATTTCTGGTATCGCTAATAGGTTTTTTAATTATCGGGGTACCTAATGCAGTAACCTGGGCAATTGTAGCTGCAGTTGTCGATCTATTGCCAATTTTGGGAATCACAACAACATTAATACCGATGTCATTGTATTTTTTCATTCAATCTTCGCCTTGGCAAGCGATCGGAGTATTGATTCTAATGGTATCTATTATTATTATACGGCGATTTATTGAACCAACCATATTAGGCAATGCCATGGAACTGCATCCTATAGTTACACTACTTAGTATGATAGTCGGCATTATGATTTATGGTCTGGCCGGATTACTCTTAGGGCCTCTGGCTTTTGTGATTCTTAGAGAAATCTTCGTTGCTTTTGAAATGGAACAGAAAATTAGGCATATTTTTGCTGAATTAATGACAAAGAGAGGGCAAGCTGATTTGGACGATTAATTATACTAATCCCGGTTAGTGCGATACTGCTCAACTTTTTCCTGATGTTCTTCATAAGTTTCGGAAAAATCATTTGTGCCATCACCTTTGGCAACAAAATACAGATAAGAATTAGCCCCCGGCCAGCTTCGTTCAGTTGCAGGCCACAGCACACCTTCCAAGGCCACTGTACCAGGAGAATTAATCGGTCCCGGAGGCAAAGCAGAAATACTGTAGGTATTATACGGATTGTCTGAATATCGGTCCAAATCTTCATTTGTAACCCAAAGAATTGGTTTAAGGCCGTCTTCAACTCGCAAATAATTGATAGTAGCACAAGATTGCAGCGGCATATCCAATTTCAAGCGATTGAGAAACACCCGCCCTATTTTGGGCATTTCCGCTATCGGTCCCTCCTTCTGCACTAAAGAAGCGAGTGTTATAGCCTGGTCAAGACTTAAACCGATTTTGGCAGCTCGTTCAGAATAATTGCCGGCCCTGAGTTTAGATTCAGTATTATCGAAAAATTTTCTCAAGATTGATTCCTCTGACTCATTGATATCAAATTCATAGGTATCTGGCCATAGATACCCTTGCATCAACCATTTTCTATCCCGGTCAGAGTGTATTTCCTGAATAAAATCATAATCAATAAAGAGATTTGGTCTACGCATCATCTCATCCATGATATCTTCATTAAAACGGAGACCGGCTTTACGCATCCGTTTCTTAACCTCAGAATATGTCAGCCCTTCGGGAAATGTAATTTGCACTGGTTTGGGTTTACTAGTTAGAATCAACATCATCTCGTCATAACTCATCTCCGGTACAAGATAATGGGTCCCTGAACGATATTTGCCATCAAAACCGTTAATCTTCGATAGCATCTTGAAAGCGAATTTGTTTTTTATTAAGTTATTAACAAGCAGTATATCTGTAATATCATCCAGATCAGAGTTCCTGGGAATATAGATCTCTACTGCACCGGGTGTAAACTCCGTGATAGGCGATTTACCCTCTTCTTCAAGCAAGCGATTCAATTTGTTTAGACGTTCATTCTGAGCAGTTACGTAATTATATCCAGTAAAATAGCCAAAAACACCTACCGCAACAAGGGTTAGGATTAAAGCAAGAATGATAATTGTACGGCTAATTTTTCTGGACAATTCTGCTTCCCTTTCGGCACATTAATTAATCTATTATATCATGCCATCTCATTGCGACCACGCCAGATAATTTGAATGGGACTTCCGGCGAAGCCATAAATCTCGCGCAAGCGGTTTTCTAAATAGCGGTCATAGGAGAAATGAGTCAATTTGGGATCATTGACAAAGAACAGGATCCGCACCGGGTAATTACCAATTTGAGTGCCGTAATAAATCTTTAAATGTCTGCCTTTGTCTTGGGGGGGCGGGTGCATGATTACAGCGTCACTAATAAACTCATTCATTTGCGAAGTTGAAATTCGAAAGCCACCCGCCAAATAGGTTTCTTTGAGCAAAGACCATAGCCTACTACAATTAGATCCGGTCAATGCCGAGACAAAAATAATCGGCGCAGATTGCATAAAATGGAAACGGCGCTGGATCTCGCGCTTAAAGCCCTTGTATGCTTCTGACTTGTCCTGAATCAGATCCCATTTATTAACGGCAAATACACAGGTTCTACCCATATTCCATGCTAAACCGGCAACCTTAGTATCTTGCTCCGTGATACCCTCTATTGCATCAAGCAAAATTAGGCATAAATCTGCCCTCTCTATTGTCTGGTTGGCTCTAATTACACTGTATTTCTCTATTCGCTCAGAAACCTTGCCCCTGCGTCTCAAACCAGCGGTATCAACTAAAATAAAATTGCCGTATTCATTGCTGACAAAGGTATCTATTGCATCCCTGGTAGTTCCGGCTATTGAAGATACGATAGCTCTCTTCTCTCCTGTTAGGCGGTTAATTAGGGAAGATTTGCCGGAATTCGGTTTACCTATCACAGCTACCCGGATAGTATCATGAGGCAGATCGTTGGTAAAATCTGTAGGAATATGTGCAATAATAGCATCCAATATCTCCGCCAATCCTAATTTGTGGCTGGCAGAAACTGCATGCACCTCAGAAAAACCTAATTGATAAAATTCATAAAAACCGGGCGGTGGATCCCCGGGTTGATCAATTTTATTTACAGCAACTATTACCGGCTTGTTACTACGTCGCAACTGTCTAGCGATTTCCAGATCTGCAGCGGTCAAACCGCTTTGAATATCCGTCATAAAGATAATGACATCAGCTGTTTCAATAGCAATCTCGGCTTGAAACCGCATTTGCAACAATAAGTCATCTGTTGATTCAGGCTCTATACCGCCTGTATCAATCATAGAAAAGCCGATTCCCTGCCATTCAGCATCAGCAAAAACGCGATCCCTAGTGACGCCAGGTGTCGGGGCTACAATCGATATACGCATACCGGCAAGCATATTAAAAAGTGATGACTTACCTACATTCGGTCTGCCTACAATTGCGACTGTCGGCTTATTCATAAATCTACCTTTCTAGAAAAAAGCAACGGCTCCTACAGGCACCGTTGCTTTATGTCATTAGTATCCGGTTAGAGATTATTTTTCTTCAACAGCAACAATCTCGCGACCTTTGTAATATCCGCAGCTCTTGCAGACTCTATGGGCTGCTGCCAATGATTTGCAACGCGGACATTCCACTAAAGTGGGTGCACTGATTTTCCAGTTAGCTCGTGCTCTGCGGCTTCTCGCTTTTGACCATTTGCGTTTCGGGACTGCCATTTGTCACACCTCCATCCATTTGCTGTCCTCTCGGACACTTGTCTCCGAGCCGTTGTAGGTATAAACGGCTACTCCCGTTGAGACGCGAAATGTATTATCACTTATCTAATACTATCTTGTCAAGAATTAATCCTGCAGTGATCCGTATATAACAGTTCACTGCAGAACCAATTTCCGGGACAATCTACTTATCCAGTCCAAGCAGCTCGACGGTCTGAATTGCAATTGAGAGTTCCTCATTTGTCGGGATGACAAATACTCTAACCTTCGATCCGTCCTTAGAAATATCAGCAACCTTAGCTCTAAGGCCATCATTCTTGCTGCGATCAACCTCTACGCCCATAAACTCCAGATTTTCAAGCATTCTTGCGCGAGTATCCGTATCATTCTCACCGATTCCGGCCGTAAATACTATAGCATCGACTCCACCCAAGGCAGCAGCGTAACTTGCGATAATCTTTCTGCCTTGATACACAAACATATCTAATGCCAGCTTTGATCTTTCGTTACCCTCAGCGGCCGTTGCAGCGAGATCTCGGAAATCCGAACTAACCCCTGAAACTCCTCTCACACCTGATTCTTTATTCATGATGTGATCAATCTCATCCGGAGTCAAATTTTCCGCCTTCATAATATAAGGTACAATGGCTGGGTCGATATCACCGCAACGGGTGCCCATGGCTATTCCTGCCAATGGCGTGAGTCCCATGCTGGTATCAACGCATTTGCCATCTTTAACCGCAGCAAAGGATGAACCATTGCCAAGATGGCAAGTGATGATTCTGGTACCTTCAGCTTCGCCCCCCAGGAGTTCTACTGCCTGCTGCGATACATACATATGCGAAGTGCCATGGAAGCCGTAACGGCGGATTCCAAGCTCCTCATAATAGCGGTAGGGCAAAGCATAGATAAAGGCTTCAGCAGGCATCGTCTGATGGAAAGCAGTATCAAAGATCGCCACCTGCGGAATACCAGGCATAATTTCTTCGCAGACTTCAATACCGGTTAAATTGGCCGGATTATGCAGGGGTCCCCAGGCAAAGCATTTACGAATTGCCTGCTTAACCTCGTCAGTAACTAAGGCAGGAGCAGTAAACTCTTCACCGCCATGCAGGACACGGTGGCCAACCGCTGAAATCTCGTCAAGCTCTTTAATAACTCCATATTCTTCAGAAGTAAGTTTTTCGACCATCGCAAATACAGCATCACGATGTGTTTTGAAATCCATATTCCCTTTGAAAGTTTTGCCATCACTAAGCTTGTGAGTCATGCTGGGATCATCAATGCCGATACGCTCACAAAGACCTACACACAGGACCTCGCGTGCCTCATAATTGATTACTTGATACTTGAGAGAAGAACTACCAGAATTAATTATTAGTATTTTCATAAAATATTCCTTATCCTCCGGCTTTAGCCATTATTAATTTTGTGTACACTGGAGTACAGTTAAAGCAACTACACCGACAATGTCGTCAGCGCTGCAACCACGAGACAGATCATTGACCGGTTTGGC
>JGI24710J26742_10000026_pt1 | contig 111720 bp, 100 predicted proteins | sample BioPla2DNA2_FD_26742 | JGI IMG/M metagenome (IMG submission 26742) | reverse complement strand
CGGCAGTACAATGGTTCTGGAATATTTGCCAAAAAATCTCTCGCAACAGTAATAATCTTCCTTTTTTACATCTTTATCCTGTTCAATTTCACCCTGTATCGTTAAGTTGTTATCACTCAAAGAGATCTTGATATCTTTTTTGTCTACACCGGGAAGCTCGATCTTAACCAATAGTTTGTCTTTCTGGTCAATCAAATCGGTTGCCGGATTCCAGATTCCCCCTTCTTCCCATCTTCTCCTCCTAGGTCTTTCCTGTTCTCCCATCACGTCAAAGAAATCATCAAAAAAGCTACGCATAATCTGTCCTCTTGGGACCCAACGAATTATAGCCATATTCATATCCTCCTATATTTTTATGTTACTTATATTACTTCAATATTTATCAATGTTAATAACAATTAATGCTATTAGCATCTAATATTATTATACTCATAATATTGATGTTGTCAAATATTTTTTATCTAAAATTAGTACTTAAACGCCTACTCTATATCTTCTTTGTGACTTAGAAATCAAACTATTAGGACTGAGAATATAATTCTCTTTGGGGACATCTGAATCTAAACTATTTCTAATTTTAAAAAAAAGATTCTAATTATAAATATATTTGTACAGTGCCAAACAAAAATAAATCTGTCCTCCGTAGCGTTCCCGAAAATGGTTCAAAGATGCTGATAATTGCACCCTACAATGATAATGAATCTTTAGGAGCGCATTATTCATCGAACGCTCTGTTAAAAACGGCACTCTGGTCAAAATCATCATAATCACCAATGGTGATGGATTCAAAGCGGTAAAGATTTATAACAAAAAACAATTTGCCAAACCGTTGGATTATATCGATTTGGGGTATAAGTGTCAGAAAGAGACCATAGCTGCTATGACCTCATTGGGTGTAGATATTAATGATATATACTTTTTAGGTTACCCTGATGGGGCATTTCCATGTCTGGAGAGATTATTTCAACACACCTTATACCAATAAATTTACTGATTTCAATATTTCACCATATGACAACAGTTTTACTCCCGATGTTCCTTATACCGGTAAAAACCTCTCTGCAGACATAATGAAAATAGTGGAAGAGTTTCAGCCTGATTATTTAGTATACCCTCATCCTAATGATAGACATCTCGACCATTGGGCTACTAATGCTTTTGTCAAATATACTTTAAACAAAATTGGCTTTTGCCCATCTCCGGTCATATGATAGTATTTACCATAAATAACTCTGCCAGGTATTTCTCCACATCGCTCGCAAAGGCAATTGTGTGTATCTAACATCCGTTTTTATCATCCCATTTTCTAAAATTAAATATTCCTTTCTCCTCACCCCTTTTTAATTCTATCCTTTTTGACCTAACCTGCCAATACAGCAGACACCTTATTTAATTTTTCTACAGGAAAGTTAACCGATATGATAAATGGCACTTAGATTAATAAAGAAACTGCAATAGGAATCCATATTCTTTTTCTTATAATAATTGTCCCAAAAATAACAGTTTGCTATCAAAAATAAGGCGGGTTTTATTGTCTTATCAAAAATATAGAAGGTTTATTTTTTATTCTTATTCAGGAATTTCTGCGGGGACCTGATATTGCTGAACGTATTGCGCTGAAATAACATCCAGGTTTTTATAGACACCACGATAATTTTCAGGCAGCATAGTAGCTAAACGAGCCATGATTTGTTCGGTCATCTCTCGCTGGATTTCTCTGTTCACTTTTGATTCGTTAACCAATAGAAAAGGTTGACTAACTGCTATAGTAATTTTGGTTCTCCTGAAGCGCTTAATATTATCCCAGAATTTTTCTGTCCCATAATGAGCAATTAGTACTAAAGGTACCTGACTCTGCAGTGCAATATAAGCGACCCCGGGATGACCTTCTCTTAATATGCCTGTTCCGCTTCGAGTTCCCTCCGGTGCAATACAAAGAATTCTATTATCTCGAAAAGATTTTCTGATCTCTTTAAAAGTTGACTTACTCGGATTTTCTCTATCAATAGAAATAGCTTCCCAGGCATTGCCGAGTATCCTTACAAACCAATTATCCCAATTCTCCTTTTTGGTAATTCCACGCACCCTGCGAGGATGGAGTAAGGTGTATATAAGGGGAGCATCCAGAAAATTAATATGGTTTATCACCAGAAGCAAAGGTCCCTTTTGGGGAACCGAGGAAAGACTGTCTCCTTCAAATTTACAAATCAATTTTATTATACCTTTAATCACCAAGGTCAGCAGTTTTGCCCAAAAGTTCACTATCATCTCCTATTAGTGGTGATAACTTGCAGAGTTGAGGGAATCATCTTAATCTCAGGTTCAGTACCGTTTATGCAAATTGTTTCTCCATCCGCATGGACAGTCACACCTCTAGAGATAGACTTCAACAAGACTTTATCCGTATATGCCATAAATGTACAGGAATAATTGTTCTACTGTCCTTCCATGTAAAGCGCCATAGCTTTTAACAGAGATAGCCTCAAACCATGCTGAATAATGGAAAAATTAGATTATCTGCTATTTATTATGGAAGCACATAGTAGCCCATTTCAAGTTAATCTTAGACTGATTCTTTATGCTTTTATGGAAATTATGGCATACATTCAGATAACAAAAATACGACATATTATTAAATTATCATTAGCAATTACTTTTAAATAATTATATCTACACTATAACTATTAAAATTACCATAATTGCTCTAAATAAAATATGTCGCATTCTCTGAATAAAATTTCTGTAGGCGGTTCTCTCTACTGCCCATATTAAGCTTGATACCGGATAAGCCTATTTTGTAAATTCTAAAAAATTATTAAGTTAGTATCAAAATTAATCTTACCAGCCTCTGTACTGCATCCTCTCTTCTTCAGGAATCTTATCTATGGAGATACCCTTGATAGCCTCACCCAATCCTTCGGAAACTCGGGCAATAAGCTTTGGGTCATTATAGTGTCGAGTGGCTTCCACAATCGCTTTAGCTCTCTGTTCAGGGTCTTCGGATTTAAAGATACCGGAGCCTACAAAAACACCATCACAACCTAATTGCATCATCAATGCTGCATCAGCAGGAGTGGCAATACCACCTGCAGCAAAATTAACTACCGGTAACCTGCCTAATGAGGCTACCTCTAAAAGAAGGTCAAAAGGCGCACCATACTCTTTTGCTTTCACTATCAACTCTTCTTTACCAAGCCCCTTCAATGCTCTAATCTCCTCATTTACGCAGCGCATATGCCTTACCGCTTCAATGATATTTCCGGTACCCGGTTCACCTTTGGTTCTAATCATAGCAGCACCTTCTGCTATTCTTCTTAAAGCCTCTCCTAAATTTCGCGCACCACAGACAAAAGGAACTTTAAAATCAAATTTATTGATATGGTATTTATCATCTGCCGGCGTAAGGACTTCGCTCTCATCTATATAGTCAACTTCCAGCGCCTCTAACACCTGAGCCTCTACAAAATGGCCAATTCTTGCTTTCGCCATTACCGGAATGGAGACTGCTGCAATTATTTCTTTTATTTTTTTAGGGTCAGCCATTCTGGCCACACCGCCGGCAGCCCTAATATCAGCCGGCACTCTCTCCAGCGCCATTACTGCTACTGCACCGGATTTCTCTGCAATTATGGCCTGTTCAGCATTTACCACATCCATGATAACTCCGCCTTTAAATGTTTCTGTTAAGTCTTTTTTGGTAATATCGATAGGTTTTTCAACCATTCCTAAATCCTCCTGGTCTACTGATTGGTAAGAAATCTCTTTTCCCTTTTTCCTACTGCAATTACATTATATTACACCTGTAAAGACTCTTGCAAGGAGAGAGGGTAGAATAAAATAGTAGTGACTGTCTTTAATAAAACAACAGACATTAAGATGCTTACAAATCTTTATTTTTCATTCTTAAAAACTTGTCTTCCCAGCAAGGCTTGAGTCAGAGTTACCTCGTCCGCAAATTCCAAATCACCACCTATAGGTACCCCATAAGCAATTCTGGTTGTCTTTATATTAAACGGCCGGATAAGCCTGGCAATATAAGCTGCAGTTACTTCTCCCTCAATATTGGGGTTAGTAGTCAAAATAACTTCTTTTATCCCTTCTGTTTTTAAGCGGGAAATAAGTTGTTCAATGGTGAGATGTTCCGGCTCAATACCATCCAATGGTGAAATAGCCCCTTGTAAAACATGATACAGTCCCTTATAGCCTCCGGTCTTTTCCACCGCCATAAGGTCCCTCACTGTCTCCACCACGCAGAGCACATCTCTTTGTCTGGCATTATCCTGACAGATTTCACAGACATCCTGGTCGGTAAGATTATAACAGATACGGCATTTTTTAATCTTTTCCTTAGCATTGACAATGGAGCGGGCTAAAATATTTGCCTCTTCTTTGGAAATATTCAGAATATATAGGGCCAATCTTTGTGCGGTCTTAGGTCCTATACCGGGTAATTTTGCCAGTTCTTCAATTAATATTGCTAATGGCCTGGTATATTGATAGCTCATTTTATCAATCCTCAAAACAAACCGGGAATATTTACTCCACCGGTCAATTTTTTCATCTCTCCACTTACCATTTCTTTAGATTGCCTTATTCCTTCATTAACCGCTGCTAAAACCAGGTCTTCTAACATCTCTTTATCTTCCGGGTCAATTATATCCGGATTAATATGAATTTCCTTAATCTCTTGTTCTCCATTTATAGTTATTTCTACCATGCCGCCACCTGAGGCAACCTTGACCTCCCGGTCAGCCAATTGTGCTCTTATGGTTTCCATCTTTTTTTGCATCTCTTTTGCTTGCTTCATTAAAAATCTCATATCCATATTTAATGACCTCTTTTCTTATTCCTCACTAAACTCTCCGCCAAATAAATCATGAGCTTTTTTAAAAATATTGTTCCTGTGAATAATCTCTTCACTATTTACCTTGTTTCCTTCTTCCGGTTTTAGTGTTTCAGCAGTAGCAGTATGGTTATCTTTGATTCTGTCTTTATCCTCATACAGATCAAGGTTAAGAGCTTCATCAGACTCATTATCTGATATAACACACTTTAATCTAATTCCATAACTGGCTTCCTCTTTAAAAATCTCTTCAACCTTTTTCTTATTCTCTTTTTTTTCTAAGCTTTCTTTATGAAAGAGAAACTTTTTAGGAAAACCGATTACCAGCTCTCCATCCTCGATGTGAACATTCTGACCGGCCATTAAAAAAGCGTAAAGAGAGATTTTCTCTTTCCGTATTCTAGCCAATACTTTGGACCATAGCTGCTCGAAATTATCCTTTTCAGGAGTTTTATCATCTGCTGTTATTTTAACCTTAGCCGGGCTGCTTTCTTGATCTTTTTTGGGTGGTGTCTTCAACTTTCCTCTCTTTTCCGCAACAATATCCTTTTTATCAATCTTGCTCTCTGAGCGAATATCCCCATCCTCAGTTAAACGCGTTCCCTTTTCCCCACTGTGGGCCAGCCTTACCACCATCAATTCCAATAAAACCCACGGATAATGATGAAATCTTATCCTTTCTGCAATACCTCTTAATTCTTCTATAATCTTAAGAATTGCAGTGGTGCTCGATTTTTTTGCTAATTCCTCAACCTCTTCCCATTCTGTCTTTTCAAAATAAGATAGAGAAGAAGAGTTATCTTTACCCAAAATCTTGAGCAAGGACAGGTTATGAGTGTAGATAAGCAGGTCTTCCACCAATTGACCAAGCTCCACACCTTCCCTAACAAATTTATCGATTAGCTTAAGCCCTGTCCCGGTATCTTTATTAATGATAGCGGCAATTAATTGCCTGAATATCTCGTGTGGAATTAACCCCAAGATATCTCTGACTACATCAGATGTGATTTTTTCTTCACTGTAGGCAATTACTTGGTCCAGAGTACTTTCAGCATCTCTCATCGAACCGGTAGCCGATTCGGCAATTAAATGGAGGGAAGGTGCATCAATTTCTATTTTTTCTTCTTCTGTAATTCTTGTTAGTTTTTCTACCGTTTCCTCAATGGAAATCCTGCGAAAATTAAAAACCTGACACCGTGACAAGATGGTCTTGGGTACTTTATGCGGTGCTGTAGTAGCAAAGATAAAAATTACTTGCGCAGGCGGTTCTTCTAAAGTCTTCAACAGGGCATTGAAGGCCTCATTGGTTAGCATATGCACTTCATCGATAATATAAATCTTGTATTTCCCCTCTGTGGGAACAAAACCAATTTTACTTCTTAGCTCTCTAATCTCATCGATTCCCCTATTAGAAGCCCCATCAATTTCCAAGACATCCATTGATTGTCCCCCATCTATACGGGTACAGCAAGTACACCTGTTGCAGGGGTTTTCAGTAGGACCATTCTGGCAATTGAGTGCCTTAGCCAAAATACGGGCAGTGGTTGTTTTACCAACTCCACGAGGTCCGGAGAAAAGATAGGAGTGGGCTATACGTTTTAACTTAATAGCGTTTTTTAGAGTTCGGGTTATATGATTCTGTCCCACAACATCTTCAAAAGATTTGGGTCTCCATTTTCGATAGAGGGATTGATACTGAGTCATTTACCATTTCCATTGTGATTATAATTAATGGGTACAAAAAGATGGCCGTGCCCTATTCTCGAGCTCCCTTTCCAAGCGATATCAAAACAGTTAACTCCAACCAGGCTTCCCTACGGCACCCAAAGTGTTTTACTTACCGCTGCTTCCTTCCGAACCTGACGGGGTTTGTAATTCTTTGCTGCATAGGACCCAATCTTCAACGCCACTTATTTCGGTCAGACCTTAAAAAGGAAAGTCCTCAAATAGGAATTCAACCCTGCTGTAGCGGATTGCAGGTTCAGGGCACCGCTAGCTCCCCGTCTAGCACGGCCATGTTCAAAATTACATAGTTCAAATATGTTGTGAACTTTATTTTTAATGCTTATTAAAATATGGCGGAGAGGGAGGGATTCGAACCCTCGAGGCAGTTGTGCCGCCCAATCGCTCTCCAGGCGATCCCGTTATGACCACTTCGGTACCTCTCCATATCATTAAAGCCTAAATTAATGCTAATAAAAGAATCAGAGGAAAGACTATCTTTACCATAAGAGAAAAATGTCTTATTACAAGGTTGGCTTTTATTCTAATACATTTTCGAAAAAAAATCTACTTTTTTCTATTTACCCTATCGGTATCTCTTAACTCCCACCTGCTGGCAAAAGGAGATGATTTTACAACGCGAACACCGGGGGGACACAGGATTACATATCTTTTGACCATGTGCCACCAAATAGGTATTGAAATTTATCCAATGTTTCTGCGGTAAAATCTTCATCAAATCCTGTTCTGTCTCCAAAGGCGTTTTAGTCTTTACTATACCAATACGATTAGAAATACGATGAACATGTGTATCTACAGTAATGGTATCGATATTAAAGGCAATCCCCAAAACCAGATTGGCCGTCTTCCTGCCCACACCGGGTAGCGTCATCAAATCATCTATATTATCAGGTACAATACCATTGTATTTTTCCAAAAGGAGCCGGGCGATATTCTTTATATTTTTTGCTTTAATCCTATAAAATCCCACCGGATAGATTAAACTTATAATCTCATCCTCACCCATTTTCGATAGAGTAAGAGGGTCCGGTGCCCTGGTAAATAATCTATCCGCTGCCTGGCCGGTAACTTCGTCTTTAGTACGGGAAGACAACACTGTGCTTATTAAAACTCTATAGCAGTATTCTTTCTGCTTCTTAATTTGATTAATTAGAGGAAGGTATTTAAATGCCGAGATCTCTTCGTATAAACTTTCCATTAAAGCATCATAATCTAAGGTTCTGCCATAGTCTAAAATCATAAAATATCTTTTTATACCTTCTTTCTAAAAACTATTACTATTCAACTATTCTTGCCTTATGCACTGTATTGTATAATGAACATAGCTGATAATTTTCTAATAATCGTGGTTAACTCCTCATCATTACCGTTAACTATATTCTAACATAGGACCTTCCAAAATCACCACAAAAAAGGGACTAATCTATACCTGACTTTTTGGGCATATTCTTTGTAGCCCTTCAATTCGCCGAGCAAGGATTTATCTTCTAAACCTGTACGAATAATGAATATAATCATAAAATGTTTACCGACAAACGGAATGTCTCATTTTACTATAACTATTCTAACATTTTAACAATAAACAGGCTTTCAAAAATTTTAATTAGGGATAAGAATGAAGTAGTTCGAATGGTTAATTCAATTGGCTTTCTTATTTTCTTATTCTGAGAATGCGTCCATTATTTATTTTTAGGAGCTCTTCCGGAGATATTTTTATCAGCGCATATTCAGAACCGCCGCCGGATAACACGACATCTCTTTCCATAACAGCAGGGTCAATCAGGAATTCTGCCTGATAGCCGAAGGAGGGAGTCCCTCCACAGGGATAGCCGGTTTTCTCTAAAATTTCCTCCGGAGTGGCAATGCGCGGCCTCTCAATAGCTAAAGCTTTGCCCACCCGGGAGGTACTTACCCTATCATCACCTCTGACAATGGCTACTATTAGTTGGTCATCAGAGCCGATTAAGCATATATTTTTTACACAATCATCGGGCTGGACTTTTGCCGCATCAGCTGCCTCCGCTACCGAATGGCACGATTGCTCAAATTGAAGGTATTCACATTGAACATTATTGTCCTTGATAAAATTTTTCAGTTTTTCTTCATACTGCTTCATGGCCATATCTTAAGCTTATAATTAAATCGAAAACTGCCTTTCCTCAATATTTTCTGATTCACAGACACCACACCCCTTACAGGCGGGGAGTTCTTAGTGGATTAGAGGATAATATAAATACTATATTATTTATTTTTTCTAATTGCTCTTACGATTACCTTTTCGATAGACCCTATATATCTTATAAGGGGAGAGCCCCTCATTTTCAAAGGTGCGGCGGGAAGGTAGATTGTGTTCACATATAGTAGAAGCTTCAAAGTAGTCATACCCTTTCTTCTCTGATACTTCTATGATATGCTTAAACATTGCTCCGTTTACTGCCTTGTTTTGAAATTCAGGTATGACAAATTGGGCAAAGCCCCTTATCCCGTTAATCTTTTGCTTGTACCAAAGATACTTAAACAGACCAAAAGGAAATAGTTTGCCATTAATTTTTTTTAATACCTGATTATAATCGGGTATAGCCAGTACAAAACCGATTGGCTTGCCTTCTGAACGGGCTATATAAATTAAATCTTTATCTAAAAAGGGGAGGTATTTTTTCATCTCTTCAAAAAATGATTCGAAAGTCGGTGGGTTGGAGTATTCAAAACCATTGTCCACTTCATTTCCTGCCTTGATAATCTTTTCAAATATTTGGCAAGCATCTTTAATCTCTGCATCAAGTTTTTTAAAATTGACCTTTTCAACAGTAAAATTAAATTTTTTCATAGCATAGTCTGCTAATCTCTCGATCTTGCCCTTTAATTTTCCTAGTTCATTAGAGTAATAGGCATAAAAATCCATATCTTTAGTAAAGCCGGCGTTTTTCAACAGGGTCTGGTAATAAGGTGGATTATAGGGGTTCATCAAAATCGGAGGGCTGTCAAAACCTTTTATAAGTACACCTCTTCCTTCTACATCATCATCCGGACAGAGAGGTCCTACTATACAATCAATTCCGTACCCTTTAAGCCATTCCAGAGCTTTGTCCATAATTGCCTCTAAAGCCGGTTGGGAATTAACCACTTCTAAATAACCAAAATATCCTACATTATCACGAATTCTTATATTCTTTTCTTGATTTATACCAACCAATACCCTACCTAAAGGGGTATCGTTTTCCCAAGCCATAAAAAAGGCGTGCGGACCACAGTTGATCTTTCCATTGCTATTATTGCCAGTATTCAAGAAAGAGCTCAACAGATCATTCTTTAAAGGCGGAACCCAATGTGGGTCATTTTTATATATCTCCCAGGCAAAATTAATAAACTCCAACAGTTCTTGCTTATTCTTTTTTAATTCTCTAGCCTCTATCAATTGTACTTCTCTCACCTGGTTATTGTGAATTATTCTACTATTTTCCAAAACTTCTAATATTTTGCGCAATCATCTTAATAAAACTTTATTGCAAAATTATGCTTAGTTCTGTTAACAAGAATAAAACATAATTTAAAATTATATATGAACTTGGCGTAGAAGTCTAATGATAATTTCATTAAAGTGAAATGGAAGGTTAATAATAGCCAGCAATATATGCCCCTATTATCTTAGTGGGAATTTTCACATGAAAACTGACATTTTTACCTTGTGTGGAAGAATGACTCTATCATTCTCGATTTGGAAATTTTCTCATATAAGATCGGTTACCATCATATCAAGCACGAAAGTAAAATAATAAATGTATTCACCTACTTCCCTGTTCTTTGTTATCTTCTCTTAAACCCCTTGGAAGATCTGTCTCTTTTACTCCTATCTTATTTAATATTAATCAATTTTTCTAACCGCTGCCAAATATCCTTTATTTCTTCAGTTACCCTATTTTTACTATACTCTACTACCGGCAACCCCTTTACCAGGGCTTCGGCAATGACATTATCAAAATGTATTTTACCGATAACCTCAACCTTATTTTTATCACACCAGTGTGATATCTGATCTGAGTTTTCTAAATTAAGGTCAAATTTATTGATTATTGATACCGCTTTGACTCCAAAATGTTGTGTTACTTTAACTACTCTCTCTAAATCATGTATTCCGGCCAGAGTTGGCTCAGTTACAATCACCGCTAAATTGGCACCAGTTAGGGTGGCTATTAACGGACAACCAATCCCCGGGGGTCCGTCTGTTATAATCAGATCTAAATTCTCTTCTTGAGCCACTCTTTGAGCATTTTGACGAACTAAGGTAACTAATATTCCTGAATTTTCCTCGGCTATACCTAACCGGGCATGCACTAAAGGTCCGTAACGAGTTTCTGAGATAAACCATTCTCCGCAGCGGTTTTTCTGCATCTGAATTGCCGCCTCAGGACAAATGTGGGCACACAGACCGCACCCCTCACAGGAAATCAAATCTATGGTTGTTCGGTTATTTATGGTACTGATGGCATCATAACGGCATACTTCCCGGCAGAGGCCGCAGTCGGTACATTTATCTATATCAAGGATAGGCACCAATCCGGCATAAAAATCATGTTTCTCTTTAACTTTAGGGTGAAGCAATAAGTCGAGATTGGAGGCATCTACATCACAATCTCCCAATACTTTGTTTTTTGCCAAAACAGCAAAACTGGCAGTTATTACAGTTTTACCGGTTCCGCCCTTTCCACTTATAATCACAATTTCTTTCATTTAAAAACCCTCAATCCTTCAAGTCCTATTGCTTATTATTAGGATATATGGCATACTGGACAATGTTCTCAAAAAGCCTGCTAAATTTGTGCTTATAGCCAGAGTCTATACTGACCATAGGTATACCCCTGGAATATGCTGCAGCAATCTCCCTATCATGGGGGATAGATAGCAAGATGGGTATGTTATGTTTTCGGCAATATTGTTCTACTCCGGAATCCCCAATATTACATCTATTCAAAACTACACCATGTGGGATCCGTAATTTTTCCAAAACTTCTACCGCTAAAACCAGGTCATGCAGACCAAAAGGGGTTGGCTCTGTTACCAATACAGTATAATCACTGCCTTTTACCGCCTCAATAACCGGGCAAGAGGTTCCCGGCGGTGCATCGATAAGTATAATTTCTTGCCCTTCAGCCTTAGAACCTTCTTGCAGTCTACAGCGGTATCTCTTCATAGCTTTCCTCTTAATCTCTTTTATTATAGGCACTGCTATTGGCTCTCCAATATTTAAACGGCCATGGATAAAACTAATTGAATCTGTCCTTCCCTCTTCTAAAATTCCTATCTCTCTACCCTCCTCAGTTATCGCCTTTTCGGGGCATAACAGAGTACACGCACCACACCCGTGGCAAATTTCCGGAAAGACTATGACCTTTTCTTTGGTTACCGCAATTGCATTAAAAACACATACCTGTCCGCATTTTCCGCAAAGATTGCATTTCAGGTAGTCAATCTTGGGAATAGGAACCTTAACTGATTCCTTATTTTGTATCACCGGTTTTAAAAAAAGATGCCCATTGGGCTCTTCCACATCGCAGTCTAAGAAGTGTATCTTATATTTTTTATTCTCAGCCAAAACTAAGGCTAAATTAACCGCAATAGTGGTTTTACCAGTTCCGCCTTTTCCACTCGCAATTGAAATTATCATTCCCGGTCCTACTCCCATTGGTCCGGCATCATTGCCTCTCGGCATATTTTTCACTTCCTTTTCTTTTTTCGACATTAACTATATAGTGATAATGGCAACCTTTATCAATAATAAAAGATAAAATATATTTTACTTCTTCAGAGCATTACATTTTTTACATAAGCCATAAAATTGAATGGTATGGTTTCTTACGGTAAAATCATACTTTTTAGCCAGTTCTTTTTCAGTTTTTTTAATTAATTCCGTCTCTTCTTCAGTAAAATCATCATAGTCTATTACTCTGCCGCAATCAGTGCATATCAGATGGTGATGGTGCGCCATTTCGTTATTTCCGTCACATAACTCATATCTGGCACGACCATCACCAAAGTCAAATTTATGTACCAAACCCATTCTAACCAATAATTCTAAAGTTCGATAGACTGTAGTCAGCCCTATGGCCGGATATATTTGATGTACTTTTATAAAAATATCTTCAGCACTCAAATGTTTTTTTGCCTCATCTAAAACCTGTAATATCACCTGCCGCGGCATGGTAACTCTGTAACCGCATCCCCTTAACTCTCCATGCCATCGACCGCCCGGTCTGCCCTCACCCCATCTTCTGCCCATAATCATACTGCCAATCCTCTAATTATTATTGATAATTATTCCCAGCAACACAATACACTCAATCATTTTTCCTGTCAACTTATTCATATATCCGATTGTTAAAAATCGAACTTCATGCCGGTCTGCAGCGGCAAGAATTTCTCCTGAAAATGGCTGTGTAATTCAACCTGTGCTTTAAACCCGGTGCAATGTCCAGCCATAATAGAATCAATATCAAAACCGGCCAATGCTTCTACGGTCTTCTTTATCCTTTCCATTGGCGCCTCTACCAGATGAAGGCCACCGATTATAGATCTTATCTTTTTCACACCGGTCATCTCTATGGTTTGTTTTACAATATTCACTATCCCGGCATGGCTGCACCCGGTTACAATAACCATCCCTTTATCTTTAAAGTTAGCAACTAAGGAGATATCATCATTCATTCTATCTTCTATAATTTTATTATTGTCAGTTATAGTCTTTAGGGCAATCCCCACCTCTTCAAAATCAGTTTGTCTTTCGACTTCACCGGTAGTGACGAGTCCGGGCATAATCTGCAGAGGGTCAGTTGTTAAATATAAAGCGCCTCCGTTTGCTTCTATCTTATCTCGACTATCTTCCTGCATTACCCCCACATGTCTTAAATAGGGATTATCAATAAAATTTAGTCTAAAAAGACCGGGATGGGCAACAATTGGAAAATCACTTTTACCAATAACCTTTAACAAATCAACAATACCCAAAGTATGGTCATAATGGCAATGTGTTAGTACTATGGCATCGAGTATTTCCGGATTAATATCCAGCAATTTCATATTATGCAATAGAGCTTCATGGTTTTGCCCTACATCGACTAATATATTTTTCTTAATATTTGCTCTCCATGCTTCGATTAAAAAAGAAACGCCATGCTGTCCCCAATAAGGGCTTTCATATAAGACAGAATCCTCTGCTACCACAGTAATACTCATTTTATCTAAATATTTCAATAACATTTCTCCTTGTTCCTTTTATTTTATATTGTGCATTTATGCTGCTGCAGTTTTAGTTTTGGAAGATTGAGCAATTAATTGTACAACTATTATTACTATAACAGTTGGCAATAACCAGGCCAATCCTTGCTTACCAAGAGGTAGTGCTGAATTCATACGGGTAAAGAAAGTATTACCGAACCCTAAGCCCGGCAAAAAATCACCTAGACTGAAAAAAATAGCAACTATAACTCCGGCCTGCGTAGCTAATTTCACACTATTAAAATCAGAAAAGAGGTTCATAATCAATATTACTAATAAAGTTGGATATAAGAGCATTAGCCATGGTGTAGTATAACCCACCACCTTTGATAGACCGATAACTCCAATTAAAAAACCAACTATACTGCTCAATATAACGGTGGTAAGATATTTTAATTTACCATTAGTAAGTTGTTCAAAGGTATCTCCGGCCGTAGAGGTAAGACCTACCGAGGTAGTAATATTAGCAAAGGTAAGGATAATAGCAAAGACGATGGTACCAAAAAACCCTAACAATCCTCTGGCAAATTCTACGGTCAATATACCGATTTGTGCATCTGGGAATTTGGCACCGGAAGTAGCACCTAAATAGGTAAGAACGGTAGAGGTCAAGAATAAAGCAACAGCGGTGATAGAGCCGATTACAATTAAATTGTTTTTCCGTGCCTCTCTACTTTTAAGCCCTCTTATATTGAATTCATTGATAAGCCAAAGTCCGAATAGAGAAGCCCCTAAGGCATTCATAGTATTATATCCGTTTAATATACCTTCGGTAAACGCAGTTGGAGAACCGGGAGACACCGGACTGGCTAAAGGCGAAACTATCCCTTTAACCACCAAGACTACCATAAACACGATTAAGGTTGGGGCAAGATATTTCCCTAACTTATCAATAACTTTAGAACGATTATATGCAAAATAGAAGTTAAAGACAAAAAAGATAAGCAAGGTGACCCATATCGGTACACCGGGGAAAAATTGCTCCACCGCCATTTCATGGGTAGCAGAACTCACTCTCGGTAGAATAAAAACAGGCCCTATGATTAACATGGACATGGTAGTAAAAACAGCACCGAAGTTCTTGCCAAATACACTGGATGCTAAGCCAAATAGAGATTTGTCCTGCATAGAGACTGCTAAATAGGCAATGAGTACCCCTAAACTATTGATGACTCCATAGCCTAGCGCGGCAATAAACCAACTTGTCCCTGAATCCCGACCTAAAATTGGTGGAAATATTAGGTCTCCAACACCAAAGTGGCCCGAAAAAATGGCCGCAGAAATTATAAAGACTGCGCCCCAAGGTAATAATAAATTTTTGTTCTCTTGATCCATTTTAATTAACTCCTTTTCTAAAAATAAAAATAATGAAAATAAAACACTAAAAAAGATACTTTATTTTATTTGAATCATCCCCCCTAAAATCTTTTGGTTATTTTCTGTATAGAAAATTTAAAACCAATCATATTAAAAACAGTCAATTGAAAAGGTATCTGCATCAAATATAAAACGATAAAAATCTATACAAAAGACTTAACTTGTAATGATAATCATTTTTAATAAGAATAGACAAAAAAAGAGAAACCTCAAATCTAACAAATTTTTAAAGTGCAAAATTAATTTGCTAACCAAAGACGGAATCGAATAGCTAAAATGTATGGAGCATTTAGTATATATGCTATCATAAAATAAGAGCAACGCTACTATTTTTTCACTAATTTACAGTAAATTTTCACTTAATTAGCTAAAATATGATATTTTATAAACAATTTAACTTATTGGAAAAATAAGAGTAAAATTTTGTTTGGGGCGAATGACTAACCTTTTCTAATTTTAGTAATAGCTTCTTGATATACCTTGGTAAGGACTACTACATCCTGATTGTAGGTAACACCATTAAAGCCGTCTTCAATAAATTGTTTAGCCTGTTCTATGGTGGTAGTATGAATAAAGATGAATTTTCCGGCATCTTGGACAGCTTTATAAATTCTTTTTAGAGCAGCTCTAAACTCGGGTGCATCAAATTGTGCCGGCTTACCCAAGGCAACTGAGAGATCATAAGGACCGATAAAGATTCCATCTATTCCTTCAATCAAGCAAATCTCTTCAATATTTTCTAAAAAACCTCCGGTTTCGCACTGTGGAATTAATATAGTTTCTTGGTTGCACACTCTAAAATACTCTTCTAAATCACCGCCGGCAAAATCTGCAAAACCAAAACCACCGCTGCGAGTCATAGCTACGCCACGCTGACCAACAGGATAATATTTTCCATATCTCACAATATCTTTTACCTGGTCCACTTGTTCTAAGCAGGGAATCACCAGCCCCTGGGCGCCAATATCCAGCATTTTTAAAATGGAATCACGGCTATGGTTTTTAACACGCACCAGCGGTGTGATACCGCGTACCTCAGCAGCAAGAATACTGTTCATAGCACTTTCTACATCAGCAGGTCCATGTTCTGTGTCAATTATTAAAAAATCTAACCCGGAAAGCCCCAAACATTCCACTGCCAAAGTACTGTTTAGCCCGCAAAATGTCCCAACTACAGCTATCCCCTGCTCCATTTTAGCTTTCATCTTATTTTTCATTATCTTACCCTCCTTCCCCTTCCTAACGATGTTAATACTATTACTATAGAAATAAAAAGCTATTTCTTTTCAGCAGTTATTAGTAAGCTGTCGATAACTCAAATCTTTTACAAATAGCTTATTTTCTCTTATCATACCGTCATCTCTTTATTGGTAATGAATAAGATTAAAGAAATAAATATTATTCTCTCTAACGCCCATTAAGATGATTTTTCGATAAAGAAAAATAAATGGGTTTAAAACTTGAGAGATTAAGCCCAAAATATAAATAACCTGAATAACTCAGAGCTTAGCTCTCTTAGTTTTTCTCAGGAATATAATACCTGATAATGATATTTTCCGTTTTGGGAATATTTTTCTCTCAACTTCAAGACATATATAAGCTGCTGGCTGAACAACCGTCATATATGTTAGATGGTCGAGAGAAAGAAGCACCCCGTGAGGAGTAAATATATCAATACATCCGGCCATTCAATCTTTGCCAACCTATAAAGCTAAATAAAAAGGCGCATTCCTTAACATAAATAAGTATTTCATAAATTAATCATCGCCTAGGTTATCAATGTAATTACAGATTTTCAAGACTTCGGGATTGCTGACTACTTTTGTCTCCAAAATTGTGCGATTGGACAATTCTTCACCCCAGAATTTTCTATTACCGGTACTATATTCTTTAATTGTAGAACCCTGTAATGAGCCGGCATCAAAATAAAGACCTTTGGTTACCGAGTAAGAATATATGGGGGATCCGGATTCAGAATCAATTTCAGCCGATACAGATCTGCCTATAGGACCAAGAGTCCAGGCGAGCGTTCCCCCGAATTTGAAGGATTTTTCCATAAATGCTTCCAGCCCACTGGTACTATTAATTACCAATAATAAATCAATGCTTTGTATTCCTGCCCGGGCACCGATTCCGAAAGCGCTCACCTTTAGAAAAGCAGGACCATACCACTTGCCGGTTTCCCGATCTTTTCTCAATACTATTCCCTTACCCCCTTGTCCGCCTAATCCGAATACCGCTACCTCGGTCAAAGAAGGAAATATTGCTACTCCTTTTGCTTTCCTTAATACGCTTCTAAATACACCGCTATCTAAAGCAATGTCCATATCTATCAATGCCTCTTTCGTGTCGCTGATAATTTCGGAAGGAGTTTCGGATGCGGCAAAAACAGCTAATTCACAGAATAATAATATTGTGGTAAAAAACAGAATACTGACAAACAAAATCATCAGCTTACGTGTTTTCATTTTACCTAAGCCTCCAAATAATAAAATTGTTTACTCCTTATCATTTTATCTTAATTCAGAGAAAAAAACATTATTAATATTTTAATAGAATTTTAGTGAGGTTGTCAGAATAAAAAAGGTTACTTTTTACCTAATATTATAGATTAAAGAAACTTTTAAAACTGGCTAGAAAATTTATTGAGAATAGTATATTGTTTTATCTAAAGTCAATGAACCTCCCCGCAACAGAGTTGTGGGGAATTTAACCTAGGAGATTAAAAGACAAATTGCTCTGTCTAGGTCACTATTTGGAAAATGAATGAATTGTCAAATGAGTAAGTGGTAATTGGGGGAGGGAACATGGGTTGTTTGTTCCCGGTTTTTGGTTCTAAATTTTCTGTATTTAGCCAATGCATATTCAAAATACAAGGTGAATAATATATTTGCAGAATATAATGAGTTCAGAAGTAAACTTTTATTAAAAACTGAGAACTGCTATCTGAAAACTGTTAACCAAGAACTGAAAGCCATCCCACTTACAGATATTTCATATTTTTATTCGTAGCGGAGCGCATCTACCGGATTCATCTTTGCTGCTTTCATAGCAGGATACAGACCAAAGAAGATACCTATAAACAAGGCAAAACCAAAGGCTAAAACTACCGATATACCGGAGATAACGAAGGGCCAGTTACCATATTGGGATAGGAAATAAGCAGCAATCCAGCCAAAGCCCATCCCTGCTATTCCACCTAAACTACTCAAGCTCAGCGATTCCATTAAAAACTGCCACAGTATGTTTCTATTTTTAGCTCCCAGGGCTTTGCGAATACCTATTTCCCGGGTACGTTCAGTGACTGAGACCAGCATGATATTCATAATCCCAATTCCTCCAACCAACAATGATATGGCGGCAATACCCCCTAACATTAAGCTCATAGTCTTAGTAACCGAACTTACCGTTTCCAGAAGCTCGTCTTGACTGGTAATTCGAAACTGTTCCTTTTTTTCATCCTGTAAATATTTCATCAGGAAGTATTCCAATTCCTGCACAGCATTAACGGCGCCTTCTGAGGAATAAGCCTGCCCAATGAAAGAATCAACATATTTATGGGTGGTTAGCCTGTCCATAGCTACTGATACCGGAATATAAGCCCGTTCATCCAGATTGCCGGCCATAGAGCCGCCCTTTTCTCTCATTACCCCGATAACCGTAAACTGAAATATTCGGTTCTCATAGTTCAATCTGACCGTTTCGCCAATGGGACTATCATCTTCAAACAGATCTGCGGCAAGTTGTGAACCCAGTACGATTACCTGCCTTCTCTCCAGATCGTCACTCTCCCCAATAAAAATCCCCTGAGCTACTTCATAATTATTTACCTCGGCATAATCAATCCTGGTTCCTATTATGGTAGCATTAACATTTACTTCATCAGTGATTAATCTGCTATTGAGTGTTTTTACCGGAATAGCTTTTTTTACGGATGGACAGAATAATTCAACATGTTCGACTAATTCTAAGGTAAACTTATGTAAGGAAACCGTCCCACCGACTCTACCAAACTGGCCTCTGGTCATCCACGGATAGACGGTAATCATATTGGAACCTAAATTGGCAATTCGAGCAGTTACCTGTTGGGTTGATCCGGTACCTACCGATACTATGGCAATGACTGCGCCGACTCCGATAACTATACCCAGTATGGATAAGAAACTCCTCATCTTATTAGCCCATAGACTGTTCAGTGCGATACGTAAGCCTTGTAAAATCATGCCACCACCTCATCCTTTTCTATCAATCCATCCCTTATGTAGATAATACGCTTACCATAAGTAGCTATTTCCCGCTCATGGGTAACAAGAATAATAGTATTACCGCTTTGGTGTAGCTTTTGAAAAATCTTCATAATATCATGGCCGGTTTTAGAATCCAGATTACCGGTAGGCTCATCGGCTAAGATAATAGAAGGGTTATTAACCAACGCGCGAGCAATAGCGACCCGCTGTCTTTCACCACCGGAAATTTCATTGGGACGATGGTATTCCCTATTTTTCAACCCCACACTATGTAATGCTTTTAAAACTATATCCTTCCTCTTCCCGGAAGGCACACCGGCATAGATCAGCGGCAGCTCAACATTATTGAAATTGGTTGCTCTGGGCAAGAGATTAAATTGTTGGAAGACAAATCCAATCTTTTTATTACGAAATAGGGCTAACTGATTATCATTCAATTTTGCTACATCCTGCCCCGTAAGATAATATTTTCCCTCAGTAGGATAATCAAGGCAGCCGATGATGTGCATTAAAGTAGATTTACCGGAACCGGAAGGACCCATAATGGAAACAAATTCCCCTTCCTCTATGGTAAAAGATATCCCTCTCAATGCCTCTACTTTTACCTTACTCAGCTGATATATTTTTTTCAGTTGCTCTATCCTCATTATTCTGTTCATCTTTACCTTACCATAGGAGGAATAGGCATTCCTCCGCCTATACCGCCAAACATTCCTCTTCTGTCCTGACTGTCACTATTCATCCGGTAACTATTGACAATTATCTTATCCCCTTCCTGTAACCCGCTAATCACCTCCTGATAGAATCCATCGGTAATACCGGCTTCAATGGGGGTGGGAATGGGCTGTTCGCCTTCCGCTTTCAGCACCATACTGCCTCTGTCTCCGGTGAAAATGGCGGTTATGGGAACGATGAGGGCATCTTCTACCAAATCAACGATGATGGCTGCAGTTGCCGAAAATCCCGGTTTAAAGAATGGTAATACCTCATCAATGAGCAGTTTTACTGGAACGGTAACCACTCCTCCTTCCATTTCGGCATATTCCGCTACCTCAGTCACTGTACCGGGAAAGGCCTGTCCTTTCATAATATCGAGCTCGATTTCTACACTTTGCCCCACCTCTACCTCTAAACAATCTACTTCACTGACAGAGGCAGTAACCTCATATGCTGAGTCATCAATCAGGTAAACTACATCACGAGCCCCTTCAATAAAGTCACCTTCCTCTACAAAGAGGTCTACTATTTTCCCGGAAAACGGTGCCCTCAGTGTTTTTGATTCATAGCGGTCCTGCGCCACTTCCATAGTCAATTGCTTTTCTTCAATCTGGCTGGGAGAACCGGTAATCTTAGCCACCTCAAACTCATTTTTAGATTTCAAGTAATTGAGATGTTCCTGCTTATCTTCTAATTTGACCAACTCCTGTCCGCCTATTACCGTTTCTCCTCTTTTTACCATTATCTTTTCTACCATACCTCCGGTAGTCCCGGTGCTGGCAAAACTCAGATATACCTCATTCACCGGTTTGATATAACCACTGGTAGAAACCGTTTTTTTGATATCGCCCCTTTGTACTGCAATCACAGCCTGAGGTTCAATCTTTTCGTTTGGAGCACTCTCGCTATTCCCTGCTCCTGCCTGATAAGAATTTAGTTGCGGTATGGGTAGATAATCTCTCCGGTAATAGAGAGCGGCGCCTATAATCAGAATTAGAAGTAACCAGATTAATAATTTTTTCATTTTCATATTCTATCTCCTAAGCTCCCTTCGGTAAGTAACCCAAAAAATGCGCTAATTTCATACGGTCAATAAACCATTGGTCATAAGCCTGTTTCACGCCCAGTTCTTTTTCCTGTAACCCTATTTGGCTATTCTCCCATTGAACCGGGCTAATCGCCCCTCTTTGGTATTGTTGCTCTATTATGTTCAACTTATCCTGCTCTTTTTCTAATGCTAATTGCTGAGTTTGCAAGACCAACTGATTATAATGGTCTTGTTTAAGCAGCTGTTCGCTTTCCAACTTTAATGTTTCTTTTAAATAATCTATGCTTAGCTCTTTGCGTTTTATATACTCTTCTTTTTGCTGCACTTTTAGCTCCTGTGCTCCTCCGTCCGCCAGTTTAACCTGAAAATCGAGCATAATGAACCAGCTGTCATCCGGATAAGCATAACCGCCGGATAGGTTTATGGTAGGTTTCCCTGAATCTCTGGTCCATTCCAGCTCTTTTAATCCTTCTTCTTTTTCCAACAGACTATTTTTAAGTCGATAATTTTGGGATAAGACTTGTTCAACAAATACATCTTGGATATCTTCTGTAATAGCCAATTCGTCTATCTGTTTGAATAGGGTGGTCAGAAAATCACTATTCCGGTCAAAGTCCACCTTAACTTCTTCAGGTAAGCTGAGCAGAAGAGACCATTGCTTTTGCGCCTGAATAAGGTCTTGCTCCGCACCCCAGAGCTTATTCTTTGCCTCTTCCATGGCGATTATCGCCTCTGCCTCTTGCTGATAGCCGCCCTCTCCCAATTCTGCCTTTTTCCTGACCCGCTCTAACTCGGCCTCCGCCAATGCCTGTCTTTGGACTATTAGCTCTAGCTGTTCCCGGGAATGGACAATATTTAGGTATTTCTGAATAAATTCAATCTGCTTTTCTACCTCTTCCCATTTTAACTCCTCAATTTTCATAATCAGGCTGTTCTCCAGAGCATAAACCTGTTTTTTCTGTTCACTCCAGGTCCGGGGATAAAGATTTTGGTCTAACCTGAGACTGCCATTTACCTCTTTGGCCAGGGACTCCGGAGAAATATCTGATAAGCCGGTATTATCAGACTGCCAGGTCACATTACTAGTCAGACTTAAATCAGAGGTCAACAGTTTTTTAGCCGAGAGAGTCATTTCGGTTTCAGGAGCAAATCGGTTTTCTGCCATCTCCGCCTGAAAGGGTTTTTCCTCTCCTCCTAAACGCCAGATGGGAGTTATACTTAAATCCACTTGAAATGCCTTTCCTGCTTCCAATATTTCCAGATTACGCTGAATGTCTTCAATGCTATAGCGAATATTTTGCAAATCAAGATTATGCCGGACTCCCCATTCCAGCGCCTCTTCTAAACCAATCTCTCGGGCTGAAAGCGGGGCGGGGTAAAGTAGCAGAAATATTCCTGCGGTAATACCGAAGATTGTCAGTATTCTTTTTATTTTTATATAGTTATATTCCATTACCTTATCTCTCCTTCTTCCAGCATACCCATTATTCTCTTTAGCTCTAAATGTGATTGATAATACTGCCGAAATGATGAGATTAGACGATATTCGGCATCTAAAACCCCTATGGTTGCTGAGAGTAATTCACCGTCAGTACGCAAACCTGCCTCTACCTGCCGCCTTATAGTGGTTTCATTTTCCTGCATCTGCTTCAAACTCTGTTCGCTTAAAAGAATATCATTTTTACTCTGCCGGTGATTCTGCCATTGGGTTTGTATTTGAAAATCTAGGTCCTGTTTTAAGATGGATTCTTCTAATTCTGCTACTTTTAGATTATTTTCCAGTTTTGCAATCTCCAATTGCGACTCCCGGTTAATCTTTGCTTCTTCCAGTCTGATGTTAGCCAGCCCAACCTCAATCTCTTTACTCTTTATACTTGCACTATTTTCACGAGCCTTTGCCAGTGCTGTGGGCAGGTCTATTTCCGCGAGATGTGTCATTTCCATAATTTTTACCGAAAGGTTGGTATTATGATTAATTCCCAGGTTATCCTTAATTTCTATGAGCAACTGTTCATAATCCAGCTTTGCTTTTTCATAGGAAAAACGGGCATTGTAATAGGTATTGCCCTGCTGCAATAGTGCCAGGTCAACGCTGTAGCCGGCAGCCACCTGTGCCTCTACCTCTGTCAGAATTGATTTTTCCAACTCTGCATTCTTTCTTTTGCGTACAATATCTTTCTCTGCCAGCATCAAGCGAAAATAGTTATCTACCGCCTGTATAATTAATTGGTCTTTTTGATTTTGGAAGGTATCTTTCTGCTGCAGCAGATTTATTTCTTTTTGTTTGGCCAATATCTCGGATTTAGTTAATAAATTTTCTGCTTCCAGCTGAAGGGTATCAATCTCTATATTTTTTAATTGCAAGAGGGCTTTTTGAAAGTCCATGTTATTGGATATTGCCAGAGTAATCATATCGGAAATACCCAGAGCGGTTTTCTCCTGAGTTAGGCCTGGAAAACTAAGAATGGTCAGAGCTAAAAAGGACACGCCCAAGCACCTCAGCCATCTGTTCATTGTGGCAAACCTCCTTATTAATTTGACAGAAACGGTTTTATTACTAATGTATTACTACCTGACATAAGCATCATCTCCTATTGTAGAATTTCGATAATTTTTCTCTAATAGACTATGATGAGCAATATTTGTGCCAAAACTGGAAGAAGGAATAATTTTTTTAAAATATATTTTACAATATTATAACACTCTTGAAATAAGTAGTATTAATATATCTGTTGCCCCTCAATATTTATCCATTAAAAAGATATTTTATACCGGCACACTTTAGCTGCGAAATCTTCGCACAGTTTTATCTTATCAATCGGGTAATTTTTACACACTATATAGAGGAATCTTTTTTAAAAGTGACTAAAAATAATCTTATTTTTTTACAAAAATAGGCAGTTCCGGTTGACAAACATTAATCTGCTCCTATAATATATTTAGCTATCTCAATATTTAGTTTAGCAAGAAGCAAGCCCTTTGCAACAAATTTTCAAAAATGGTTATTAAGGCTTAAAAGGGTTGAATAAGGAAAGTACTAATAATGAAAAATATACTGAATATGGTCTTCTCAAACTTATTTCGAGGATAGCTCGCTATTTCAGGGTGCAGTTGGATAAAGACCTGAGTCAGAATAATTTGACCATCTCTCAGTTCAAGGTATTAGCTTACCTATGGGAACACGGCGAGCAGAAAATAAATCAGAAAATGATTCATGAATTTCTGGAAATTAAGCCCTCTTCTCTGACCAAATCAATTCGTATACTACTGTCAAAAGACCTTATTAGGAAAGAAACTGATTCGGATGATTTCAGAAGCAGAATAATCATGCTTACTGAAAAAGGCATGGAAATTAAAAAGATCTGCAAAGAGAGTATTACCGAATCAGAAGCCTACCTTTTACAGGATTTGTCCGGCAAAGATATTAATACTCTTACTGAACTCCTGCTCAAGATTAAGAAAAAAATAAAGCATTGATATCTTTTTTATTTATAGTCCTGAGATAGATCGCTTTACCTTTGGGTTCTAAAGTTATTTGCCAAAACATAAGAAAAGGGAAAAATTATTCAATTATACCGGTGTAATTATTCATATTCTAGGGAGAGTAAATCGAGGATTAATGCATGGATGAAAAAAGAATACAAATTCTCAGGGATAAGCCCCCTTTAAGCGCCATCCTAAGTCTGTCCGTACCTACTATTTTAGCCATGTGGGTTCAGGTTTTTTACAATCTTACCGACACTTTTTTTGTAGGGAAACTAAATGATCCCTATAAGGTAGCCGCTGTTTCGGTAGCTTATCCTATATTTATGATTTTAATGTCCGTTAGCGGGGTGTTTGGATTTGGTGCGGCCTCTTTTATTTCCAGGTCATTGGGCAGGCAAGATTTTTTAACGGCCAAAAAAACCAGCGCAACAGCCTTCTATTCCTGTGCGATTTTAGCGTTAATATTCACTACCATCAGTCTGACACTTATTTTTCCAATATTACGTTTAATCGGCGTAACTCCGGAAACACGTAAATATGCTTACGATTACCTTTCGGTAATATTCGGCGGCAGCATTATTGTTATGCTCAATTTTATGTTAACACAGATGCTTCGTTCTGAGGGGGCTGCCAAGGTAGCTATGATGGGAATGTTTATCGGAACCGGTTTAAATATTATTCTGGACCCTATCTTTATTATGGTGTTGGGCTATGGGGTTAAAGGTGCGGCAATCGCCACTATTATAGGTCAGGGGACAGGCCTATTATACTACTTCAGCTTTTATCTGCAAAGAAGAAGCTTAGTATCCATTCATTGGAAACACTTTTCTCCGCAAAGTGAAATATTTTTAAATATTTTTAAAATTGGTATTCCGGCATCAATCCATAGTTTAATGATAAGCACTTCCCAAACTCTGGCTAATTATATGGCTGCCAGCTATAGTGATATGATAGTAGCGAGCTACGGTATTGTTCAGCGAACCTTTTCAATGTGTATTATGACCTTAGTTGGGTTATCAGATGGAACTCAGCCCTTGATTGGTTATAGTTATGGTGCTCGTAATATCAAACGGCTTAATAAGGTTTTTAAAACTGCTGTTATTATGGCTACCGGCATCTCTCTTTTTTTTGTAATATTCTTCTCTCTCTTTGCCGGACATTTGATTCGGATCTTTATCAACAATGAACAGGTAATTGAACACGGAATCCGGATTATGCGGGCATTCCTTATAGCTTTGCCCTTTGCCGGAATACAATTCTTAATAAGGGTCAGCTTCCAAGCCCTGGGTAAAGGAAAACCGGCTTTAATTCTGGCTCTAACCAGGCAGGGCTTGTTTTATATCCCGTCCCTCTTTTTTCTAAATAAGCATTTTGGGCTATCAGGGTTTATTTATGCCCAACCCTTTGCCAATGTTCTTACTTTTATTTTAGCAGTACTACTATTCAATAGAATTAGAGGACAAATTAGCGAAGAACAGACCGAGGTAGAAAGTGAAATAGTTACTGCTGCCGCTAAATTGGATGATTCTTTACAGAAGTGCAATTAATGGCAGTATTCATTTTTGTTCTATGCAATTTATTTGGTATATTATAATATTGACTTCCGTAAAGTCTGAAATATAGGTATTTCCTTTTGGCTCCTCCCATTTCCGGGTAATGGCAAAGGATTTAAAGCATAGTAATTAAAACTAGCCCAACAAACTACTTTTCCATCTCAGGTATAGAAAGAGGAAGCCTTCCGTACGGGATCTTTTTCGGCTATGCCTATATAGATTGGTTTTGCAATTCTTTTTGCATTTGCCTTTTATTTAATCTATAATAATGTGTAAATCTTCGACAGGCTGAATTAATAGTAATTAAAAAAGTTGGTAAACAAGGTTGTCTGAATTTAAAGAAGAACAGCTTATGCCGGATTTTTTATCAAAAGATGGCTTCGCATTTAAAAACCCTACCTTTCAATACAATCCCTCAGCATTGCTTCTTATTGATAAAAGCGGAAAAGTGCTGGCTGCCAATCCTCAATTCAGCCGTCTTTTTGATTATCAAGCCGAAGATTTGATTAACAAAGAGCTTGACACTATTCTCACTTTTTCAGAAGAGGATTACAAGAGTTACCTAAGTTATTTAACAAATCCTACCCAAGAAGTACGCTCCCTGGAAGCAACATTGGACAGGAAAGGACATTCTGCTTTAGATATAGAGATTTCGGGGTATCCTTTTTTCACTTCAAAAGAATATTTTCTGGGCAATATATTAGCATTTAAAGATATTTCCCTCAGAAAGTACAATGAAAGACTCAGCAGAGCCTTATTCAACATTTTTCGAACTGCTAATAGCGATATTTCTTTATCAGATTTATATGATATTATTCGTGTGCAGCTAAACCAAATTATTTTCGCTGAAAACTTCCATATCGCTCTATGGGATGAAGAAAAAAACCAAATAACTTTTTCCTATTTTATCGATGAAAAGCACGAACTTACCGAAGAAAGCGATAGGCCAAGTCTTTTAAAAAGTCTGGCAAACTATATCATAGAAAACGGTAAGCCACTTTTAGCGGATTATGCTCAGATATTAAAACTTAGTAAAATGGGGCAGTTGGCACCGTTCGATAAGGGAAAATTGACTGAAGAAACCTGCTGGTTGGGAGTACCATTAAAAATCGGTATTCACCTTAAAGGATGTATGTCTGTAGCCAATTATACCACACCGAATATGTATTCGGAAAATGATATCAATTCCATGGTATTTCTTTCCAAACTTGTGGCTGCCGCTATTGAAAGAAAGATAACTGAAATGGAAATCCATCAAAATCATGAGAAGTTTGTCTCTCTCTTTGCCAACAATCCCTTAGCTGCGGTCTATTTGGATATTGAAGATAGAGTACTGGATATTAATCCCAGGTTTACTGAACTATTCGGTTACACTAAAAAAGATATTCTGGGTAAAAAAATGAATCAGTTCAATTTCTATCCTCAAGGGAAAAAAGAGGAAGGAGAGGGATTAACTAAAAAGACCTTCTACTCTCCCCATCTCAAATTTGAAACAATCCGTAGAGCCAAAGACGGTAGAGACATACCTGTACAGATTTCCTCTTCTCAAATGAAAATTAAAAATCAGATTAGTGGAGTTATTGGTCTCTATGAGGATATTACCGAGAAAAAACAGGCGGAGGAGGAAATACGCCAAACACAAGAAAGATTCGAATCTCTCTTCAGGAGTAATCCTCTGGCTGCAATCTATTTAGATAAAGAAGATAGGGTATTTGATGCCAACCCTCAATTTACCAAACTATTCGGCTTTACCCGAGAAGAAATGGTGGGCAAGCGCCTGGCCCAGCTCAATTTTTACCCCTTAGAGAGGATTAAGGAAGGAGAAAATTTGACTGTTAAAGCTCATTCTTCAGACTCTCTCATGCACGAAACTTACCGCAGGACTAAAGAGGGCAAAGATATCCCGGTACAAATTTCCACCTCTCAGGTAAAAATTAAGGGGCAGGTGCAAGGATTTGTTGCCCTGTACCAGGATATTACCGAACAGAAACAAAATGAGACTTTGCGGCAGGTCCTCTATAATATTTCTCAAGCTGCCAATGCTCCCATAGCCATTTCCCAACTCTACCGGGATATACATACTGAATTGAAAAAAATAATCAACGCAACCAGTTTTTATATCGCCCTTATGGATGAAGAAAAAGATGTATTATCTTTTGTCTATTATAGTGATGAGCAGAATACCAATTTTTCTCCTGTAGGCTTAAACCTTAAAGATTCAGTTACCCATTACTTAATTAAACAGCAGCAATCATTACTTTTAAATTATAATCAGATACATGGATTGGTATTGGAAAAAAAGATTAAAATTTATGGTCCTTTAACGGAAAAAATATGCTGGTTGGGTGTTCCTCTAAAAATTGAAGGAAAAACTATCGGCGCCATGATTGTCCAGGATTACCACAATCCAACCTGTTACTCAGAAAAAGATATCAAACTTATGGAGATAATGGCTTCCCAAGTAGCTACTGCCCTGGTCCGAAAACAGAATGAAGAGAAGATTATTTATATCAGCTTCCATGATTCCCTGACCGGCCTCTACAATAGAGCTTATTTTGAAGAAGAATTAAAAAGAATGAACAACCCTCGATTCCACCCTCTCAGTGTAGTAATGATGGATGTTAATGGCTTAAAGGCTATCAATGACACCTTCGGACATAGCCAGGGAGACCAATTATTAAAAAATTTATCGGTGATATTAAAACGTAATTCCCGTGAAGTCGACGTGCTGGCAAGACTAGGTGGTGATGAATTTGCTATAATTCTGCCTAATACTACCGGTTCAGCAGCAGAAGCTTTTTGTCAGAGGATAGCTAATGATTGCCGGCAAAATAATTTTGAACCGCTCTATCTTAATCCTAATATTTCTATGGGAATTGCTACACAGGAAGGCAAACTACTGGACTATGAGGCAATTTTAAGAGAAGCTGATCAGAGAATGTATCAGAATAAACTATTAAACGTAAAAAGCAGAGAAAAATATCTTTTGGACGCTTTTCTCTCCATACTAAGTGCCAGGGATATACATACCGAAAAACACTCTCAGCGGATGGTGAATATTGCCTACAAAATCGGGCAAAGGATGGGTTTAGGCCCTTATGATTTGGACAGACTGCGCTTATTAGCCCTGTTGCATGATATCGGTAAGATTGGTATTCCCGAAAATATTTTATTCAAGGCAGAGCCCTTGACAGAGGAAGACTGGAAGATAATAAAAAACCATCCCAATATCGGATACCGAATTGCAAAAAATATCCCGGATTTTTCCTCTATTGCCAATGAAATTCTCTACCACCACGAACGATGGGACGGTAAAGGATATCCGGCCGGTTTAAAAGAGAAAGAAACTCCTTTGCTTTCCAGGATTATTGGACTGGTGGATGCCTTTGATGTCATGCAATCAGTTAAATATTACAAAAAACCACTAAGCCGGGAAGAAGCAATGGAAGAGATCAGGATAAATGCAGGCACTCAATTTGACCCGGAACTGGTTAAAATTTTCTTCGAAGTTGTCAACCAAAAGTTGTTAAAATAAATTCTTTATCCCATCTTTTCCAGATATTTTTCATAGACAGAAAGAGCATTCCGGTCGTGCAGCACAAAACGGATACGTTTTACATGGGTTAATTTAGATAATAAACTTTTTATGGTACGAAAAGTAATTTGAGCGGCTTCTTCCATCGGGTAACCAAAGATACCGGTAGAGATTGCCGGGAAGGCAATGGAACCGATATGATGTTCGTCTGCTATCTTCAAAGCATTACGATAACAATTTGCCAATAATACATCTTCAGGGCTATCCATACCATAAACCGGACCCAGACAGTGAACGACATATTTATTGGGAAGATTGTAACCGCCGGTAATAACTGCCTCGCCGGGTTTGATAGGGGCCAGTGCCCTTCCTTCTTCCTCCAAACCGGGTCCAGCTGCCCGATGTAACGCCCCGGCTACTCCTCCCCCTGTTCTTAATTGGGCGTTGGCGGCATTCACCACGGCTGTCATATCTGCCTGAGCTGCAATATCGCCCATTATACATTCAATAGTTTTTCCGTATACTATTTTCTTCATCGAAACCACCCTTCTTAAAGAATATCTTCTATTATTCTATCTTAAATTGTTCTTTTAACAAATATTTTTCTAAAAAAGGGCGGAGATTATCATTAATGGTACCGATGCCAACCAACGGCCGGCGGTAATTTTACACCTAAAGAAGTATTTTGACCATTGTCAATAAGTAGGAGAAAGAATTATACCGATCTCCACTCCGGAGGAAACATGCAATAAGTAAGAGTAAATAAGATAGATAAAGTACACCAACAAGTTTCCACCATTTATCTCATAAAATTTTATTTTTTAGATAGCTAATATAATTGCATTAACAATCATCTATTATATTATTCTAAATAATTAGCTAAACTTTTTATTTCAGTTCTATTTCTTTTCGATAAAAAATTTAATTAAACTCTAATCAATTTCTCTGCCAAATAATTCCATATCGGTTGGTTTTACAGGCTCAAAAGGTTCAGAAAGCCAGGAGATATTTAGAAAATGTTTCATACCGATATTTTCAGTCGCTATATTGCCGCCCCAAGTTCCACATCCCAAGCTTAGAGTAAAAGGCATTCCATTATACCAGTTACCGCTATTGGCCAGGCACTGTGGCTGGTTGACCATTATACGGCTAGCTTTAGCTCTTTCTCCAAGAGCTTGTATATGTTCATCATTATTAGTATGAATTCCACAAGAATGACCTAACCCTTGATAGGAAATAAGTCTATCTACCAAATCAAGGGCATTTTCAAAACCCCCACTGTATCTATAAACTGCAACAACTACGGCAAGTTTTTCTCCTGAGAAGGGATAACCCTGCCCAACCCCGTCTTCTTCTACAATGAAGAAGGCTTTACCATCCGGCAAGTTAATTGAAGCGGCTTTGGCAATGATTTCCGGTGCTTGTGCAACTAATTTCGGATTGGGATGTTCACCGTCTGGGAAAAGAACCGGGCCTAACAAATCTTTTTCTTTCTGGCTTAAAAGATAACCACCTTCACTAATGAGTAGCTGTATAAAGGCATCGTAGATACTATCTTCCACTATTAAGGAGTTTTCAGTGGAGCAACTGGTAGCATAATCGAAAGTTTTACTCTGCTTTACTTTGTTCGCTGCAGCAGCTAGATCAGCTGTCTCGTCTATAATTACCGGAGCATTCCCTTGTCCAACTCCATAAGCCGGGGAACCGGAACTATAGGCTGCTTTAACCATGCCTGGTCCGCCGGTAGCTACTACTAAATCACAATCTCTCATTAGCTGACCGCTCAGTTCGAGGGTTGGCTCTTCAATGCATTGTACCAGATCGACTGGGGCATCGTTTTCAGCAAGTGCCTTTCTCATAAATTCTGCCATCATGCAAGAGGTTTTTTTGGTTCTGGGATGAGGGGCAAAAATAATAGCATTACGCCCTTTAATGGTAAAAAGACCTTTTATGGCTGGTGTTGCCTCACAGTTAGTACAGGGCAACAATGCACCTACCACTCCTACCGGCTTGGCGTATTTACTTATTCTTTTGACTGGATCATACTCTATTTTCCCAATGGTTTTCATATCTTTTATGTCACGCCAAGCACCACGAACTTTATTTTGAATCTTACTAAACTTGTCTTCCACTTTTCCCATTAAACCTTCTTCTACAGCGAGCTTGGCACATCTCATGGCATTGTTTTTTTTCAGACACTCAATGGCTACTTCTCTGCACAAAAAGTCAACCCTTTCTTGAGAATAGCCTTCTATTTCTTTAAGTGCTACTCTGGCTTTAGCAATCATTTCAGTAATTTTATTTTCGTTACCCATTCTAATTATTTCCTTTCTTATTAACTTGTATTTATATTTTAAATTGTGGTTATCATTCAAAAACTACCAATTTAATAAAAGATATTGAACTTGACAGGTCCTTTTTGAAAGTTAAATAAAGATTAAATGGTGACATAAAAGAGCAGATAGCCAAGGCTAAGCCTCCCGGTCAACCCATTTTATCAATCTCTTACAGCTTATAGCCGATATCTTGAACCCTGACCATGTTTTGACACGTACAATCCCCTCACCGGTAGATGACTTATTTTTATTTTATCTCAAATTGTTCTTTTAGTAAATGTTTTTCTAAAAAAGGGCGGAGATTATCATTAATGGTACCGATGCCAATCAATGAATGGTAGTAAAATTTACGCCTAGAAAGGATATCTCAAAGAGAGTAATAGAATTTGGACTACCGCTGAAGCACCCGGAAAAGTAAAGATTGAGTTAATGGGCAGACCTGATTAAGGAATCTTAATCTTTATCGACTATCTATAATTCAAAACCCAGAAAAGTTTTTACCAAAAAGCCTATCAGGGAAGAAAGCGCGGCTACACCTATACTAATGGAAGCCATTTCTAAAAATCTTTTTTTAAAATCGTAATCATTGACTACCGAAATATAATAGTTAAAAACAAAAATAATGAACAGCGCTACTGCAATGGTCATGGTAAAACTAAATAAGTAATTTTTATACAAAAAATAAGGAGTAACCAGCGCTATTACGGTTAAAATATAAGCAGTTCCGGTATAAAGGGCCGACCTTTTTGCTTTTTCCCGGTTTTCCGGATCAGGGTCAGCCTTATTAGACAAATACTCGCTAGCTGCCATAGAAAGAGAGGCAGAAATACCGGTAATTAATCCCAGGAGGGCAATAATTCGAGAATTCCGAATAGAGAGGGTGAAACCGGCAAGTGCCCCGGTCAACTCCACTAGGGCATCATTCAAACCCAATACTATGGAGCTCATATATGACAGTTTTTCTTCATTGATCATATTTATCAGCTCTGCCTCATGTTTTTCCTCATCTTCAATAATTTTTTTTATTTCCGGAACAGCATTAAACATCTGTTTATATTTTTTTTGTGTCGCTGCTTCACCCTTTTCTTGTAATTTAATACTGAAGGTTAGACCAAATGCCCGGGCAACAAAAACATAAAAGAACACCTTAAACCTGTCAACCTTTAAATCTGTTTGAGTATATTTCCTAAACACTTTGGCGTGTTCTTTTTCATCATTGGCAATCTTTGCCAAAATTTTCGAATTATGCGGATCTTTAGTTAACTCTGCCAATTTTCCATAGACCTGCTGTCCCACCAACTCATCTTGCTGGGCTTTTTTAAGCTCAGCAAGCTCTCTATCACTAAATCTATAATCCATCGATAACTTACCCTTCCGTAAAATTAACCCGACTGTCAAATCTATTACAGGGTTAAAGGCAAACCTGTTAACTATATTGCCAAGAAAAGTATAGAAAGTATTGTTGCCGTTAAAAAACCGATTATAGCGCCCATTATTACTTCAAATAGGGTATGGCCAATTAACTCTTCCATACGCTCACTCTTAAATCTGGCATCTTTAGAAAAAAGTGATATTAACTTATTTAATATCTTGGCCTGCTCTCCGGTAGCCCTTCTCACACCTGCTGCATCAGCCATAACTACCACAGCAAATACTCCGGCCAGAGCAAATAAAGACGTATCCCAGCCCTCTAAAAACCCAATTGAAACCGCAACGCTGACCGAAAGGGCTGAATGGGTACTGGGCATTCCTCCGGCTCCGAATATCCTGCCCCAGTCCCATTTATTGTCTGCCATATAAAATAGAATCAATTTAATCCCCTGATTGACTGTCCAGGCCAAAAAAGCAATAAGCAATACTCTATTATTAAGTATTGATAAAAAGTCCTTAAAAAAATTTATGCTGATTTTTCTCCTTTTATTACCTTACGAAAAATATTTAGACTGCAAATAGCTATCGTAACAATTAGTTGATCAGCGAAAACATACTATTTCTTGTCTATGTATAATTCCCCGGCATGAGCAAAATCTTCTGTGTCCATTTCTCTGATAATTATTCTTACTGCATCTTTGGGACAATTAAGGGTTTCTGAAATGGCTTCAGTTACCTTATTTACCATCGCCCTTTTCTGTTCCACTGTTCTTCCTTTCAACATCTCCACCTGTAAAATTGGCATATTTTAACCTCCTTTCTTCTGAAATAAAAAACGTAAATTATGTTATTTAAAATAAATCTTCGTAAACTTTTTAATTATGCTTAGAGAAATATTTTAGGGAAGATCAAAACCTATCTCTAACGGTATTGGAACTCTGAAATAAATATATTCCCGGATGATTTCATTTAAATCAAGTTTCGCCAAATTTTGCTGTTCAATTCTAAGCGTAATCTCTTTCTCTTCACCGGGGGATAGATTGAGCTCTTTAATAAGTGGTGTAATATAATCCTGAGAGGAGCCTGCAATAATTCCCTTAAGTGTATTATGGCTATTATTACTGATTAAGAATTTTGCATCAGAAATCTGATAATCTTTTTCCCCGGTAATTGTAAACCCTTGCAGAGGACGAATGGTAATCGTTTCCTCTCTTTCCTTTATGTACCCTTCTATTCTTATGGTAATATTCTTGTGGTCAGGATCATTGTTAGTTAGGCGGATATATTCTCTTACCACTCCTAGGGCTTGTCTTTCGGTATCATAGACAAATTTTACTTCTAATTCCTCTTCCGGGGCTAATGATACCGGAAGTTCTAATTCGTCCTGCTGGTAGAAAACTTGTTCGGGTAAAGCTATATCTTCAATGTCTAAGTCTAATTGCCCTTCATTGGTTATTAGTACCGAAAATGAGGAGGTATCGCCGGATGAAAGTAAGCCAAAATCCCATTGATTTGTTGATAAATGAATCTTAGGGGCAGGTATGACCTCTACAGTGCCTTTGATAACAAGCTTCCTCCTGTGATTCTCCGGGTCATTACTGTAGATATAAACAGAATGAGAAATGTCCCCCTGATAACCTTTAGGATTGAAACTCACCTCTAATTCAGTAGTTTCACCGGGCTGCAGTTTCTTATCCGACAATACGGTAGCGGTACAACCACATGATGTCTGCACTCTTTCAATAATCAGGGTTTCTCCTCCCTCATTCTTAAGGGTAAAGATATGGGCTTGCGGCTGGTCTGCTTGTATTATTCCCAAATCACCCACTTCTTCCGAGACAGCTAGTACCGGCGGACCGGTGAGTTTGTTGGTTATTCTGCTTATTAGAAATCCTATCCCTAAAAGGATAATCAGAATTATCGATACTATTATCACAAACCTGTTTCTTATCATTACTATTATAACCCCTTTTGAATTAAATTTAGTAAGAACAATGGTTCTAAGAAATTTTTCGGTATAATTAGAATAAGCTATATCAGGCTTATTCTTCTCTCATTTATATTTATCTTTCTAATCTTGCCAATCACACTGCTTTCAGTGAATCCTTCCTTGTGCAACAAGTCCAGTGCCTGCTCGACATCTCTTTGGGCAATGGAGATGAGTAATCCGCCTGAGGTTTGAGCATCGTAAAGTGTTATCTCTTTGGCCGGTTCCAGCTCAATTTTCTTTTCCACCCCGCAGGAGAATATTTCCTGATTAGCGAAACTTCCCCCTGGTATAACTCCTTCCTGAGCAAGCCCAACAGTATTTGCTAACAAGGGAATTTTATCAACCTCAATATCTGCACCGACATCACTGCCCTGGACCATTTCACTGAGGTGTCCCAGAAAACCATATCCGGTAATATCGGTCATACTGTTTATAGCCAAATTTAAAATATCATCGGAAACAGCATTGAGTTTTGACATCCAGCCTATTGCTTCCTGAGCTTCATTTTCGGATAAATATTCACTCTTTAAAGCGGTGGAGATAATACCGGTTCCCAGTGGCTTTGTTAATATTATTCTATCTCCCTCCTGACAATTATTATTGCAGATTACTTTATCCGGATGCACTAGCCCCACGACTGCTAGACCGTATTTGGGCTCAGAATCTTTCAGGCTATGTCCCCCCACCAATATTGCTCCGGCTTCTTTTACCTTTTGCAGCCCACCGCTAACAATTTTTTCTAACTCTTCTAATCTATTTTCAGGAAAGCAGACGATATTTAAAGCCATTAAGGGCCTGCCGCCCATGGCGAAAACGTCACTTAAAGCATTGGCAGCAGCAATCTGGCCAAAGGTAAATGGATCGTTCACGACAGGAGTGATAAAGTCGGTAGTAAAGATAATGGCCGTATCGCTATTGATACGGTATACCGCTGCATCTTCATTGTTTTCAAAACTGCTTAATAAATTATGGTCTGAAATTTGATTCATCTTTTTAAGAACCTCACCGAGGTCCTGATAGCTCCATTTAGCCGCTCACCCTGCCGCTGTAACGAGCTGCATTAATCTCTTCTTATTGTCTTTCTTATCGGACATCCATCTCACCCCCTCTATTTCTATAATCCATTCTTCTTAGCATAATGTTCTCTCATTGCCAATTCTTTTGGTTATACCCTCTTCGTCCATTCTGGTCAAGAGCGGTACAATATATTTTCGACTGATATGCAGCAAATCACGGACCTGGCCAATAGTGATAGATTTATTCTTTTTTAAAAAAGCTACGATTTCATCTTTCATATTTTCATATATTGCCGGTGTCAGACAGATATCATCTGCTAATTTTATAACTTCTCCCATCTCTTTTAAGTAGTTAATCATCTCTATATTTTTGGAAAAAACATTTTGCAACTCCTTCTCGGTGGGCAGGCTGTTGATGTTCTCATTGAGATATTGCAAAATTTCCTCTCTCACTTTCTCTTCTGATTCCGTCAGTTCAATAGTATGTTCGAACAAAGAAACCATTCCATCCTTCACTGCTATACTATTTTCTTCCACCAAATATTTTAATAAATTATCAAACAGTTCTTCTGACAAACCGGGCAATTCATTTTTCAGCTGTATTGAAGGAAATCCCTTTTTTAGAGGATAATCACTGTGCTTCTGTTTTAAATTAGCTAAGACTCGGCTGATTAATTCATTCCAGAATTGATTATTCACCACCCGGTCATCAATTAAGAACAGGCTGCTATTCTCGTTTAAATTATCCAAATGCTGATAGATTTCTACTTGAGAAAAAGGGCTGTTCAATAACAAGAGGCCTTTTTTGATAGTCTTATATTTCTCTAATTCACTGAGGATAAGTGAGTTAATGTCCAGTTTAGACCTGCTTTCCAGCCATTTTTCCCAATAAGGATTATGAAAACTATGCTTATCCTCCTGCAGAGCGAGCACTCTTCCGCCACCTATGGTCTCATTGGAGCCTGGCAGTCTGATAATAAAGTGATCACCTATTATGAGCCAGAGCGGTTCTTTAAAGCGCAGCTGGACATAAGATTTTTCCCCGGACAACATTTCTTTTTGTGAGAAGATAATAGTCCCTCTCAAAATTTTAGTATGTGAAATAAATTCGACTTCAGTACCATTTTTCAGACGAAAAGGATTCTCCCGGGAGAGAAGGGCGAAAGAGACATCCAGAAAATTCCCCGAAGGAAGTGCTTTGAGACCGGAAATCAAATCCCCTCTCCGAACTTCTTCTTTTTTGATACCGGAAAGATTTAGCGCTACCCGGCTGCCTAAAATCGCTTTTTCTACCGAATCATTATAGCTTTGTATCTGTCTGATGCGAATCGTTTTTTTTGATGGAAAAAGTGTTGCTGATTGATTCTGATACAAATTCCCATCAAGTAATGTTCCGGTAACTACGGTACCGCTCCCCTTTATCTCAAAAACCCGGTCCACAAAAAGACGGGGTTTGTTAAGGTCTTTTTTAAGGGGAATGAGACTGCTGACACTCTCTACCTCATGCCTTAACAGATCTATACTATCTTTATCATTAATACTGAACTTAAGAATAGGAATATTAAACTTATTTATACCGGTAATCTTATCTTTTATTTGCTGTTCCGTTTCTGCTATACGCTCCGGTGAGGCTAAATCTGTTTTGGTAATAATTACCAAGCCATAATTGATATCTAATAATCTGATAATCTGAAAATGCTCTTCCGTTTGAGGCATCCATCCTTCTTTGCCATCAACGACTAACAGAAAGGCATCTACAGTGGTTATACCGGTAATCATATTGCGAATATAATTTTCGTGGCCCGGCACATCGATTATTCCTATTTTTTCGCCCCGGGTGGTTTCCAGCCAGGCAAATCCGAGGTCAATAGTCAAGCCTCTCGATTTTTCCTCCGGCAGGCGATCGGCATCGATACCGGTTAGTCCCTGAATGACGCTGGTCTTTCCATGGTCGATATGTCCGGCAGTACCAAAAATAACCATAGCAAATTATCTGACCTCTTCTTCATTATATTTCTGATAAAAGGCAGATTGAATGAGTTCCACTAATTTTTTGTCATAATGGGGTTCGATTGTTCTGGGGTCAAAGAATAAATGTCCATCCTTTACTCTCCCTAAAACGGCAGGATCGGATAATCTTAATCTTTTATCTAATTCTGCTACATCTTTCTCTATTTTAAGACCTAAGAGATAGGTAGGCAAGGTCTTCCCCGGTAAGGAACCGCCGCCGATAAGAGATACTCCCTCACTGATATAGGCAGGAATCCCTCTCTTTTTTAAGCTGCGAGCTAAACGCATACATCTTTTTTTAATATCTTCGGCAGGAACAGAGATCATTCTCCAGAGCGGTAAATCTTCTATAGCTCTTTCCTGTAAATAGTATAATATGGTGGATTGCAGCAGGCATAGGGTAAGTTTACCTACCCGAAAGGTACGATAGAGAGGGTCTTTTCTGATTCGGTTAATATACTCTGATTTCCCGCAAATAATTCCGCCCTGGGGACCGCCTAATAATTTATCGGTACTGAAGCAGACTAAATCGGCATCACTCCGTACCATTTCCTGCACCATGGGTTCATGGGCTAAAGCAAACTGCTCAGTCTGCAGAAAAGCACCGCTGCCCAGGTCTGCCACTACTGGTAATTTATATTTTTTCCCCAATATTTTTAATTCTTTAATATCAACCGACCGGGTAAAACCTTCCAAAGCAAAATTACTCTGATGGACTTTCAGGATTAAACCTGTATTTTCAGTAATGGCATCATGATAATCAGTTATAGTAGTCTGGTTGGTAGTCCCTACTTCCCGGAGTATAGCTCCGCTTTCCCGTAAAATATCCGGAATGCGGAATCCGCCGCCTATTTGTACCAGCTCGCCTCTGGAGATAATGACCTCTTTATCTTTAGCCAATACCTTTAAGATAAGAAAAACAGCAGCAGCATTATTGTTAAGGATAAGGGCATTTTCCGCCCCGCTAAAAACTGACAGCATCTTCTCTACAAATTCTCCCCTTTTACCCCGTTGCCCATCCCAAAGATTATATTCTAAATTATTAAAGCCGGTTAAAGCAGGCAGTGCATCGTCAAACAAGGTCTGTCCTAAGGCTGCTCTGCCTAAATTGGTATGCAAAACTACCCCTGTTCCGTTAATAACAGGCTTAATCAGGGATTGATATTCTTGTTCGATTAAAGTAGTGCAGCTCTTTATGATATCGAAAATTGTTGGGGGCAGAGCGCCGGCTCTGATTCTTTTTCTCTCTTCCGCCAACACTTCTCTGACCAGAGGGGTAATCATTCTTCGAGAGTAACGGCCGCTTAATAAGCGCAGCTCTTCTTGTTGTAAAACTTCCTCCACACTGGGAAGCTGAGCTAATTGAATATGCATATTGTTTGTACGGTTATCTTTACGATTCTTTTCCAAAATAGAGATTTATTCTCCTCTTTTAAAAATATTTGTTAATAGATTTAGTAAAAACTCCAGGCGCATTTCTTCCGATAAATCTTTCAATAATGATATATTCTACCATATAGAGCCTTAATAATAAACAAAACCCATTCCAGACCGGAAAACTTTTCCGGTCCAGAATGGGTATTTTCAGTTTAAAATGGCGAGAGGGGTGGGAATCGAACCCACCGCGGTAATGATAAATTACCGCCCACGGATTTGAAGTCCGCAAGGTCCACCAGAACCTATCCACTCCCACCCTGTTATAATATAGTTTTTCATACCTGATAAACTATCAGGTTTATTACCTACGTCAGCCACCGCCGGTGGGTGCAATAGTAACAGTAATAGCAATTTTGGCACTCTCAGTTATACCATTATCGGTATAGCTGACGGTAATGGTGGTATTCCCTTTTGCTTTAGACGTTACCTTACCTGCTGTATCGACTGTGGCAATACTGGGATTGTTAGATACGAAAGTGCAAGCGGCTTTATCGACTGTCTTACTGGAACCATCATTATATTTAGCAGTAATAGATGTTATTGTTTTTGTATCACCAGCTTTAGTAAAAGACATGCTGGAAGGAATTACAGTAATTGAACTCAACTGTTTTGTGCTTACCGTAAGAGAATAATTCTGTGTATCCATGTACCAGCCATCTCTCACTACTATACCTACCTCATGTTCTCCCATCTGTTCGGCAGTCGGTGTCCAATTTATTAATCCGGTTCCTCTGTTAATTTCCATTCCTTCCGGAGCAACAGTGAGACTGAAGGTCAATTCCGTTTTTCCATCATCTTCTACTACAACCTGATAACTATAAGGATTTCCAACAACTGCAATTTTGACCGGTTTGGAAATTATGTATACCGGTTCGTTTCCTGAAAAGAAGGGGACTGCGCATCCGCTCATCAGCAAAGAAATTAAGAGGATAATAAGAATTACTAAGTAGTTTTTCTTTTTTTTCATTCTTTCACCTCCCTCCGTCTTAATTTTTAAACTTTATCGGACTGTCATAAATTAAAAATAAAAATCTCTATCATACCTTTTATAAAGATTTTTAATTAATGATTAATTATACCACCTTTTTAAAAAACCAAGCCAAATTTTTTACTCTCTTTTTCAATTATTTTTTACCCATTTTTCCCCTATGTTTTCAGAAGAACTTATCCTACAGTCAGGTGGTATAGGATAATAAAAACTAAACCCGATAGAATTATGAATTCCACCATTATTTACATTTAGCAGTCTCAAAAAATGAATGTTTGCGATACTCATGGCAAGAGCTTTTGTTGACATTATGCTTTTTCCTGTTATGATATATTGGAAATCAATTACTATTATGTAGTGCTAAGTTAAAAGTAATGATAAGGAGCAAGAAAGTGGAAATAAATATTACTGAAAAAGCAGCTGAACAGTTGAAGAATATGCTGCAGGAGCAGGAATCATCTGATAAAAAAATCCGTGTGTTAATAACCGGTATTGGCTGAGGCGGTCCCAGACTTGGCATTGCTCTGGATGAGCAAAAAGAAGATGATATAAGCTTAAATGTAGACGATCTGGAAATTATCTTGCATCAAAAATTAGTTGATTCTATCAAACATTTGACTATTGATTACAAGAGCTACTTATTTTCAAAAGGTTTTCGAGTCTATTATCAGAATTGGGATTCTTACGACAGCTGCTGCTAATAACGTATGTAGCAGTCCTTAGGGGGAGGGTTCCCCCTAAGGACTGCTGAAAAAAATTAAATCAAGTTTTTCAAAGATAATATTAAATATTATTTAAAATCTCTGCTATTCTTCTATAAAATAGATGTGGCTTTCTTTTACTCTTTCTTTGCTTACTCTCTGCCAGATAGCTGCATAAGTTTTTATCTGCGGCTGATAGAGCTTTCGCAATTTAGCATAATCTTTTACATTCAGCGGGCAATCGGTCTTGTAATCTACTATTACCCAACCATCTGCTTCTTGAAAAATTAGGTCAATGGTGCCAGTTAAAATAAGCGGCTTTTTCTCTTTTTTGTGCTGCTTTGCTTCTCCGCCAATCAATTCAGGGTAAAGAGGATCATCCGGTACTATTTTCAGATTAAAAGGCACCTCGGTATACCTCTCCAGTGCCCTTTCTAAGCGTTTATATAAATCAGATTGTCTGAATTTTTGAATTATTCCCTGCAATTCGTCTTTACGTGAAAGCTCTATACTATTCTTTTTCAGCACAAAAATTATATACTTTTCTAATAGGTCGCCCTCTTCGGGTTTTTTTATAAAATAATCCAGAATTTCATGGACTGCATTGCCCCAATCCCGACCGCCCCTATCGATAGTGGGAATGAAGGATGGTTTAATTTCAAAAAATTCCGTTAATCGGGAGGCACTGGTTTCCAGATAGGTATTTGCGGAAAGTTTTTTTCGCCTTTGTTCTAATTTCGCCATCTCTGTTTTATATTCTTTCAAATTATAGCTCTTTTTTATTATCCCAAGCGGCATATTATTCCCGGCAGGAATTTCTAAAACGGCCTCAGGTGCCAGTTTTTTTAATAAAGGTCCCCAGACATTCTGTCTGTTATCATTCTGTCCGGCACCGAGGCTGCTGATTACCAGCATATTTTTAGCCCGGGTAGCTGCCACGTAGAGCAGCCGGGTTTCCTCCGCCTCCAGATAGGAAGACTCTAAACGGCTATATTTTTCCCAATCCGGCGGTTGGGCAATGATTGGTCCGTTGCCAAAATAATTGTATCTCTGAACGGTAAAATGGCCTTCAGGAATGTCTCCAAAACGTTCAATATAGTATTTTGGTTTTGGTTTAGAAATACTATAGGACATAGCCAGAAAGACAATGGGCGATTCCAGCCCCTTGGCTTTATGTAGATTCATAATCCGAACCGCATTTTCGGTCACTCCCATCTTAAACTCTTCCTCTGCACCGGATTCCCATAATCTCTCCAGCTGCTCTACCATTCCGGCATAGCTGAAGTAATCACGCATTTCCAGTTTCCTTAAGTATTCCAAAACAAAGAATAATTCACTACCCGACTCATTCTCAGTAATTCCCCCTGAGAGATAGGGCAGCAGACCTGTTTTAATCATTATTTTTTCCAGTGCAGTTACCGGTGAATATTCTGAGCTCCAGAAATAATATTCTCTTATTTGCCGGAAGAAATCTTCAAATTTTTGACCTAATCCATTTTCTAAATCATCGGGAATATCAGCAAAGAGAGTAAAATTACCGCCGGCCTCCTTATATTCATAAAGCTCCTGGTCAGAAAAACCAAAAAATATTCCTCTTAACACCGCTACCAGCAGTATTTGATTTTCCGGATCTTTCAATAAGCACAGCAGCTTTAAGAGCTCTCTTAGATAGAGTGATTTGTTCAGAGCGGTTGAGCCTGATACGGTAACGGGAATACTATATTCACTTAGAACCTTAGCATAGATATCCATATCTTTTTTATATCGTAACAGAATCATAAAATCCTGATACTCCACCACAGATGAGATTCCCTGTGCTAATTCCTCTTCTGTCCGCACAATTTTTACCTTACTATTAATCCAATCTCTAATCAGTAAAGCAATGGCCTGGGCATCATTTTTAATTGTTACTTCCCTCTCTTTACCCGGAGAAATAAGAATTTGATAGACACCGGAAATAAAGCCTTTCCGGTCATCACGAGTAGTCTGCATAGGGGTATAATTTACCTGCAGTTCATCTTCCTGCCCGGGGAACAGGTCCTGAAAAAGCGGGTTAATAAAACGACCCAGGGAATGGAGTGAGCGGAAATTGGCATTAAGCCGGAGAACCTGCCCTTTATTTTCAGCTATCAACATTTTAACCTGATTATAAACGGCAATATCTGCCCTGCGAAAATGATATATAGCCTGTTGAGGATCGCCAACTACGAAAAGACTGCCGTTGCGCGGAGATAATTTTTTCCAATCTCTTTCTGCCAGCTGTTCACCGGTCAAAAAGAAGATAATCTCTGCCTGAATCGGGTCGGTATCCTGAAATTCATCAACCAGAATAGTCCGGTATTTCTGTTGAAAATAGCGGCGCACTTCAAAGTTATCTCGCAATAGCGCAGCGGTATTTAATAGTAGGTCTTGGAAGTTGAGTAGAGAATGCCTTGCTCTAAACCGGTGGTAATAATCGACTGCCGGTTTAACAAAACAGAAGATGGGGTTATGGCAATATTCCCTCCACCGGGTGAGAGTCGGTTCAATATGTTCTTTATTTAATTTTGGTAAAATAGTATCTCTGTATTCTTTAGCTTTATCTTTAGAACGCCAGCATTTGAGGGTCACTGCTCCGGTCTTTTGAGAATTCTTAGAAAATTGTTCCAGCAGGGAAATTCTAAAAGGATAATTCTGAGCGTAGAGAGGTGACATCTTTAATCTCTCTGTCTGGAGAACAATCTGCTGCACTGAGTCAAATCCTTTTTCCGGCGGTATTTCCGGTATATACTCTATCGCCTCTTTACAAAATAATAATAACTCATCCATTGCCTTATCTAGCGGCGGTTTATCAATCTTTTGCTGTACAATCATTACCTCGGGAAACTGACTGACTAATTTATAGATTTCCTCTAGGTCGGATATCTGAATCCCCAATGCCCGTAAATTTTGGAAATGATCATGCTCCTGTATTCTCAAATTAGCCAGGTATTCTTCCCAGGCCTGCTCCATAAAAATAGCATTATCAATATCATCCATCTCTTTAAAATCAGGGTCCAGTCCCGCCTCTATGGGACGTTCTCTTAATATCCGGGCACAAAAAGAGTGAATGGTGCCAATATAGCATTGCCCCATATTGTCTAGTGCGCTGAAGAGTAATTCTTTTTCTTTTGCTATATTTGTATGCCTGTATTCCGATTCAATTTCTTGCTGAAAACGCTCCTTCAGCTCCAGGGCAGCTTTGCGGGTGAAGGTTATGGCAGCAATCTGTGCCACCGTATATCTGCCGGACTTGACCAGTGCCACCATTCTCTTTACCAGGCAAGATGTTTTACCAGAACCAGCGCTGGCTTCCACCAGAAAATTATGTTCAAAGTCACTGAATATTTTGTTTCTTGCAGACAGGTCTTGCAGAATTATCTTCTCTTCTTTAAACAAAGTGCTGCAGCCTCCTCATCTCCTCCAGAGCCGGTTCACTGAGATATTCTTTTCCTTTGTCCCCTTTTAAAACTATTATTTTATTCTGTTCCAGAATATCCTTATAATCCAGGCACATATACTCATCCGGCTTTTGGGTCATGGCAAAAGAACCCTTTGCTACTATATTGAGCAGCAACTCTATAATTTCCAACACCTGTTCTCGGGCAGGTTCCTTATATAAGACGAGTTTCCCCAACCCGGAGACAGTTGGAAAATAATAACCCGATTCACTGACTTTGGCCTGATAGTTTTTTCCCTTCCGGGTTAATATCTTTTCCAGAGCAATTGCATAGAGTCCATGCTGAATCTGCTGACCATTTCGAAAAGGGTTACTATCATTAAAATCTTTCGAGCTCCCGGTCTTATAGTCAATTATACGGTAAGTCCCATCCGGCAATAGATCTACCCTGTCAATCTTCCCCTGAACACTGACTCTTCTTTTGTTAGAAAGCGTTAATTCTACTGCTTTTACCTTTCCTAAAACTTCATGCTCATTCTCTCTGGTTCCGAAATTCAATTCAAAATACTGCGGGAATTGTCCCTGAAAATTCTTCTCTTCTTCCGCTAAAAAAATCCGGCCGGAATCCAATATATCTCTCTTTTCTGCCTCATAGACTAATTCCCCCGGTGGAGCCAAATATTTTCTTTTTTCTGCCAGACTCTCCTCGATAATCTCCTCTAATAACTGCCAATGCTTATTAAAAACGGGTATTACTTTTTTATCCGAAGAGTATTTGAGTAGGGTTTTGTAAAATTTTTCATAAATATCATGAAGAAAAGACCCTCTCTCTAAAGGGCTCAACCACATGGTAGGGTCATAGACCATCTCCTCCATCGGTTTTACTTTTAGGATGTCTACCAGAAAATAGAGATAGGGACAATAGGCTATTCTTTCCAGCTTGCTGGCTGACAGTACTATACCTCTATTTTCACGTGGGTCAACGATGCTGCCCTTCACCTCTATTTTGCCATTATAGACATTGAATCCTTTTTCTGTTCTGGTTTCATGAGCCTTCATTCCCTCACGAAAAGCACCATATTGCTGATTGAAAAGATATCGCAAATCTCTCTGTTTTTTATGAGCAGCATGAAGATAGAGCTCACCGCTGTCCAGAATATCCGCACTGTTTTGTGGAATAAATTCTTTTATCGGGCTTAAGCCCCGGTAGAAAGCTTGGTAATTAAGATTGGGATTCCTGCTCTGAAGTCGGTAAAGACATAGCATTAGGTTGGCAGGAGCCTGTTCGGCTTGTTTTACGGTATCAAAACAAGAATAAGAGAGGAATATTTTCCCTTTCTGTAAGAAAATAAGCCCCAGCATGCGTAACTCTTCTAATTTATCCCTTTCTCTATTCCCTAACAGTTGTTTAAAAGGTCCCCTTTCAAATTCCAGTAATACCGTATCATCACCGGAACTGCCCGGAAACTTCTGATAATCCATACCCACCAAAAAAGTATAGTTACGATTTAACCAGATTCCTTTCTTATAGCTGGCTATATGCAGGTGCCCGGGCAGGGGCGCAGAGCAGTTAATACGCTCCTCTGTAATAATATTTCTTATGAGGAGCAATGCTTCGTCCATCGGCAACCGTAGAGAGGTATTTTGCTCCAGAACAGCCAACTTTTGAGAGATAATAAGAGCTGCCTCTTTATCAGAAGCACTATCCTCTATTAAGGCATACTCGTTTAGAACCCGAATCAAACCACCGGCTAGCTCTGTCAGAGAAACAGGCTGCCCGAATTTATGTTCCGGGATTTCGGAAAAAATCTCATTTACCCATTCCCGGAAAACCTGTAAATATTCTATCTCCCGGGATAGCTCCTCTTCTTTTTCTTCCGGAATATTCTCCATTCTTTTTTTCGTTTCCGCTATCGCCAATTCAATACCCGGGATATAACGTTCTCTTCCCCAGCCAATAGGAGATTGCCTAAGCAAAGAAGTAATTTTGTGCAGTGTCCGTGTATTTTCTAACTCGGGCACCAGAGAGGTGTATACCAATAGTTCAACCAATCTGTTAATACTATAATTGTCATTAATCCAGTCCAGCAGGGAAAATAAGAATTGGGCAGGGTGGCTGTTTTTAATATTGATACCGCTATGAAAAGTGATAGGTATTCCGTAGAGCTGGGCTAATTGGTAAAAATACTGAGAATAAGGCTCCTGAGTAGTATAGAAAACCTGTACCTCATCTAAAGCACACCCCTCCTTAATAATTTTTCTTAAGACCTCTTTAGTTTCATTATATTCTCCGTATACCTGATAAAATTCCAAATTCAAATCTTGATATTCTGAGAAATTAGCGTTTTCTTCCTGATACCTTAAATCAAAAATTCCTTCTTTGCCAAGAAGCGCTGTTTTTTGAGAAGCAGCCAATGGATAATTGTTCGGTGCTATTTTGACTTCCGGACAATTAATCTCCAATATTACTGCCCTATGCCTTATCTTTTTATTAAAAAAGTGTAATTCTGTTTCATTCATAGGCAGATTAGCGGGAACTAAAAATACTACTTCTGATTCTTCCGGCGGCACTTGTTCCGCCCAGTGGTAAAGCCCTGCTTCATCTATTAGTTTTCTTTTTTTGAGTTCTTGTTCATAATGTGCCATTACCAGCAATAAATCCTGCATTTTAGGTGACGCAGGCAGTAAGCTTTTGGGCAATTTATGTGTAGAAAAACCAGAAACCCGGATCTCTTTTATAGTTCTGAATATGGTTCTGGCCAGAGAAGGTGATATTAGAGGTAATTTAAAATAAATGAGCTTATCTTGTAATGATAGATCCTTTAGAATCTCAAGGATTAGTATTTGTCCTGAAGTACTATCCAGAATCTGACATTCTTTTTTTAATAAAATCGGGGAGCACATTTCCCGGGCAACGTCAAAGAGTGTCGATATATATAAATTCAAAGCAGAAAAACCACTCAAAGTGAGGTTTTTCTGAAAGGTATTACCATCTAAATAGGAAGGAGCTATTAATATTTTCTTCCGAAATAAAGCTTGGTCGCATACATCTTGCAAGTTTGCTAAGAATTGGTGCATCTATTCTTCCTATTTAACGAGTTTATTTCTTTTCCTTCTGGAAGGCAGTAATCTTATCGAGAGCCCGGGTTAGATTACTTTCGCTTTTGGTAAAAGCGTGGCGAAAAAGAGTAAGTCCGTCTTCATAATAGCGCGGCACCAGGTGTACATGAAAATGAAAGACGGTTTGTTTAGCAACAATGCCATTGGATTGAATGATATTCAAACCGACGGTTTGAAAAATTTGCTGATAATCAAGTGCCAATCTTTTACAGATTTTCATAATATGGGCAAGTGTATCTTCCGGGATTTCATAGATATTCTGATAATGCCCTTTTGGTATAACCAGGGTATGGCCTTCGGTAACCGGATAGGCATCTAAAAATGCTATACATTGCTCATCCTCATGAATTAGATAAGCTTCCTTTTCTTTGCGAATAATCTGACAGAAGACACATTGTTCAGACATAATAACACCTCTTCTCTGATTTCAATTTAAAATAACAATCCTCTTTTTCTTTTTTCCAATTGTTCCCAGTCAATTTCCCTTCGCCTGGGAAAAGATTCGGATGTACCCGGCTTTTGTACGGAATAGGAGGCAACTAGATTGGCAATCTGTGCCGCTTTCAGGATAGAATCTGATTCCATTAAACCATAGATAAAAGCGGCATTAAATAAATCACCTGCCCCGGTAGTATCTATTACTGTTTTCACCGGGAAAGCAGGGACATTAATTAAGTTGTCCCGCTCTAAAAAACTGCATCCCTGAGCACCCTGTTTAATAATTACCTCTCTGGCGCCCCAATCTTTCAACACCGTAGCCCCTTGCAATAGTTCTTTCTCGCCGGTTAAGATTTCTACCTCTTTTTTATTGGGCAGCACATAATCTACCATAGTCCAGAGAGCATGTTCAGGTATTTCTATCAGAGGAGAAGGATCCAGAACTGTTTTTAATTTATATTTTTTAGCTAACTTAAGGGCAAGCTCAACCGTATCTAAGGGGTATTCCAGTGATATACTGAGCCACTGTGCCCTGGCAAAGAGATACTCCAGCCGTGACAAAAAATCGGGCTGAACCATTCTATTAATGGCCGGAAACCCCAGAATGGTGTTTTCTCCATCAGCACTAACTAAGATAGAGCAGATACCGGTCTTGCTGCTATTACTCTTTAAGATATACTCAGTAGAAATCTTGGAGTTTCTTAAAATAGAAAGCACATAGTCTCCGGCAAAATCATTTCCCACTTTTCCTAATAATAAAGCCGCCACTGTAAGATTAGTGAGCGCTACTGCCTGGTTGGCACCCCGCCCACCTAAAGAAAATCTCAGATCTTTGGCCCGCATATTATCCCCTTTGTTAGGAAAACCAGGGATATATACTAAGCAATCCAGATTTATTGCCCCAACCACTATCACTGTGGACATCTTATCCTAACCTTATTACTTTATATGGATTTACTTCTTCCCTATTATGTTATGAGATGAAAATTATGGCAAAAAATGCTTTAGTCGTAACATTAATACAAGATACTTCAGAGATTTAGTAAATGTCTCCTGAACCAGTCAATGGTATAAGGAGTTACAATATCAAAATAATCCTGACAACAGTGGTCGGCATCTTCAATATAGAGCAGCTCTTTGTCTTTCCCTGTTGCCCAATCCATAAAATAATAGGCATGTTCCGGTGGAACGACCTTGTCCTTACCGCCCTGCACAATGAACATGGGACGTTTCAAAGGCGGAAATTTTTTAATATCGAGATGACCAAATTGATCGAACAACTCTCTCATATTGGAATAGCCGCTCATATAGTAGACCGCTCTTTTGGTGAGAATGGACAATTTCCTGATATGGGAAAGCGGAGGAAAATAGGCGTACCCGCCATTACTGCACACACAATCGATACGGTCATCGAGTGCGGCAGCCGTCACTGAAAATAAACCGCCAAAACTTAACCCGATAACGCCAATGCGCTCCATATCTATCTGAAAATTATTATTCATTTCCAGCCAATCTATTATAGTAATGATAGTCTGCTCGTAGTCGGGAATTAAACGCATACTCCGGTGCATTTCCCCTTGTCCGGGGCCATCAAAGCTGAAAACATTAAAGCCTGCCTTTAAGAAGTCCCGGGCGAAGAAATGATTCTCTACTTCTTTGGCATTATTCAATACATTGACAAAGATAATCAATGGTGCTCCGGGTTTATTAGCCAGCATCAAATATCCCGGAATATGTATTCCTCGGAAAGGAATTTCTACCCGAACAGGCCTATCCTGTTCTTCATATAAAGAGATTGCTCTCGCATAACACCTTCTAACTGAATCCTGTGATTTAATCCTTTGGGCTACATCATAGAAATTAATAAAGGAGCCGACATGGTAGCAACCGGCTGCCTCGTGAAAAAGACTGCGAGCTAAAAAAATATTCCCTTCTTTCTCTGCAGCTTCGGCTAATTGCTCTACCTCCAACCCTTCCTTGGACCACTGCTTATTCCAATCAAAATAGTTTTTTACCCTCTTTACTACCCTTTCTGTCCGGAAAGTGTCTACTCCGCACATGGCAAAACGGCTATAGCCGATAGTAGGGATAGCTTTTTGCACGGAAATCATGCGAGCAAATATCCTCTCGCCCAGTTTCATAGGCGGTAGAGTGGGTAGGGAGGGTTGGGGCAGAGCAGCTTCTTCCTCTATTAATAAGAGTAATAGCCTTTCTTTCTCTTCTACCTCCTCTTTCAATTTAAGAGCAAGAGAGGCAGAAAAACCTTCCTGATATACTTTTTTTCCATAAAACATCTGCCGGTCAAGCGGTTGAAGGGCAAGCAAATCTAAAAATTCTATCTCCTGTCCATCCAGCTTTTCCAGCGATTTGAAATATATCTGAAAGAGTGCTGAGTCAAATCTGCCCGGCAGATAATCCTGTATGGTAGTAGTCTGTTGAGCTCTTTCCGCCATACTAAAGCCGGTAAGAATAATTACAAGTATAAAAGAGATCGTGATAGATACAAATAATCGGGATTTTATCAATTTCAAGAAAAGAATATCCCTCATAATATTTCCCTTCTCTTCTCTATAATGACTTTTTTAATACCGGTATTTTTATGCCTGATGTAATGACCGCTTTTTCTATCCCATCCTCATTTTTCATTTTGAAAATGCCTTTTTAATAACATAAATGTTCAGAAAGAAATTATTAACAGGATTATCAATTGCTGGTATCACTGTTGTTGGTTGGCGAAGCTCCCGGTTTTTTATAAGGTACCGGAATATACTGGACAGATGGTCTCATTCCCGGACGTTGAGGGTAAAGATCCATCAATTCATAAATTTCCTTAGGCATATCGGTCGATACACATAATCCTAATTCTTTTGCTTCTTCAAATTTGATAGGATAATCATGCGTCCATCTGCCTTCGGTAAGGGTTTGGGCAATTTTTTCCGCCTTCTCTTCACTGCATTTGTTCTCTATTAGTAACCGTTTTACAAAGTTATAGACCTGCGCAATTGCTTTGCGAGCAATATCAGCCTGAATCAAGGTTTCGTCATCAATCTCATTTTTATCTTTATCTTTCAGCACATTGAGGATAGAAACAGCCGGGTATTGCCCTAATTGCGGGTCTACCGGACCTAAAACGGCATTTTCATCCATAATTATCTCATCCGCCGCTAAAGAGAGCATGGTCCCGCCACTCATGGCGTAGTGGGGAACGAATACGGTTACTTTCTCTTTATGACGTATTAAGGCATTGGCTATCTGTTCAGTTGCCAGTACCAGTCCGCCCGGTGTATGCAAAATAATGTCTATAGGAACATTATCATCGGTCAATCTAATTGCCCTAAGAATGGCCTCCGAGTCCTCAATGTTAATGTAGCGAACTAAGGGTACTCCCAATATACTCATGGTCTCCTGTCTATGAATCATAGAAATTACCCGAGAACCTCTCTTCTTTTCCAGACGATGAATGAGTGTGATACGAGATGATTCCAGGTTTCTCTGTTTAAACCAGGGTGACAGCATAGAAAAAATGAAAAAAATCCAGAAGAACGTACTAATATACTCCATACTTAATGGAACCTCCTTAAAATATTTTCTTTAAGAAACCTTTCTAATACTTTTATCTATAGGAATTTATGAAAATAGCTTTTCGCAATCGATAGAAATAATATCGTAATACCTCTTTTATTATAAACAAAGTACTTAGCTATAGCAATAACTTAAGTTATCCATTAAAACTTGAAAACATGTAAAAAGAAGCACTTTTAAAGTTACATTCCGTATAAGTGCTTCTTTTATATTAATAGCTGGATATAAATATTTTTAGTTAAGGCTATGCCTTTAGTAATTTGTCGGTTTTAATTGGAAATGGGCTTGAGGATGGTCACAAGCCGGACATTTGCTTGGTGCACTCTTTGATTCTAAGACATAACCGCAATTTCGACAATGCCAAGCTACTTTTTCATCTCTTTTAAAGACCTTACCATTCTTTAAATTATCCAATAGTTTACGAAATCTTGCTTCATGCTGCATCTCCACTTTAGCAATTTCCTCAAATTGCACTGCAACATGTTCAAACCCTTCTTTTCTAGCAACTTCAGCCGCTTCTTTATAGATAGTGTCCCATTCTAATAGTTCGCCTTCAGCGGCAGCTTCTAAATTTTGGGCAGTGCTGCCAATCATACCGGCCGGATAGCTGGCTTGAATCTCAACCTCGCCGCCTTCCAATAGTTTAAAGAACCTTTTGGCATGTTCCAATTCATTATCAGCGGTTTCCTGAAAAATTGCCCTAATCTGTTCATACCCTTCTTTTTTGGCTACACTGGCGAAATAGGTATATCTGCTTCTGGCCTGTGATTCACCGGCAAAGGCTGCCAGTAAATTTTTTTCTGTTTCTGTACCTTTTAATTTTCCCATCTTGTTCTCCTCTCAGTTTATATTATGTTTATCTATTCAGATTGTATTTATCTCAATTAATAATCAACCGGACTCATTCAGACTGACTGAACTTCCTTAACCTCCGGAACGTCTTTCTGTAAAGCTCTTTCAATACCCATCTTTAAAGTAACCTGACTCATAGGGCAACCCCGACAGGCACCGGTCAATTTTACCTTCACAATTCCATCATCGGTTACTTCAACCAATTCTACATCTCCTCCATCGACTTGGAGAGAGGGTCTGATCTTTTCCAATGCTTTTTCTATTTTATCTCTCATGTGGTTTCTCCTTTTGATTTTTTATTAACTCCACAATTTTAAAGGGATTTTCCTTTTCGCTTCTTAATCTCCTCTGCTAATCTCTTGCCCAATAAAAAAGATTGCTCTTTAACCTCTTCTGTAAAACGAGCCCCGCTGGCAACAGTATCTACGATATTAAACTTAAAAGCCCGACTGATCTTTTTTAAACTGGCCAATGCCGGTTCTCCTCCGGTACCTCCTGAGGCAAAGAGTACACAGGGCAAATCCGCCGTCAGACTACCTCTTATCTTACTCTGAACGGGATAAAAAGTCCTATCAAAAAAACCCTTCACGGTACCGGCCATATAATCAAAATAATCAGGTGTACCAATAGCTATACCTGAGACTGCCCTTAAGTCATCTTGACTGGCCTCTTCAGCCTTCTTAAGTATAACCTCAAAGCCATCGGTCTCCATAATCCCTTCTCTGACAGTCTGAGCCATTTTCTCTACAATGCCGCCTTCGGAACCATAGATAATTAAAATTTTATCCAACTATAACCTCCTTAAATTGTTAGCCTTATTCCATGATATTATTAAAATTTACCTTTTTATTTAATATGTTCTAAAAAAGCATATCCTATTAGCTAAGGCTACCGATTAGGTAGGCACACAATCTGAGCCCCGTAATACTTCTCTGGCTCTGGCTAAATCCTGCTCTAAAACCAGTATTCTAACCTCCGCTAATCCATCTGCCACAAAAGGATGAACGGAACGTGTAACATCTGATTGTAATATACACTTGATACCATAACTTTCTAACAAACTTTGTATAGGAAGGGCGTCTACTTCAGTTGCTACTGAGCAGAGCAGGACTACTTTTGAATCTTGCAATCTATTTTCATCCATGTTTATTCTTTTTCCCGCCTGTCCTAATTATTTTTTACTGCTCTTGTTTCACTATAATTTATACTAAATTGAGCCAATTTATTAGTACTCTATACCAATTCTAGCTGAAATACCCTTCTGGAAGGGGTGCTTGATTTCTTTCATTTCAGTTACCAAATCTGCTAAATCTATTATTTCTGCAGGAGCATTTCTACCGGTAATTATTACTTCTACGGTTCTCGGTTTTGCTTTTAAAAAATCCAATACCTGCTTGATTTTTAAAAGACCAAAATCCAGAGCCACATTTAGTTCATCAAAAATAACTATATCATATTTTCCGCTTAAGGCACCTTCTACCCCTTCAGCAAAAGCCCTTTTGGCCTCTTCAAAATCAATCTCTTTGGCTTTGCCCTTATAGATAAAGTCTTTGGTACCAAATGTTTTGAGAGTTATTTCCGGTATATTTTTGAGAGAATGCAGTTCACCATAATCCCATTTTTTCATAAACTGCACTATTAAGACTTTTTTATCCCGCCCGGCAGCCCTCACAGCTTGCCCCAGCGCTGCGGTCGTTTTCCCCTTACCGCTACCGGTATAAACCTGTATCAAGCCTTTCACAACTTCACTCCTTATTTAAGGAAATTATTAATTGAAATATTACCTTATATTATTTATAATAACATAGAATGCTGTACAAGTAAAAACTCTACCGGCAAGTATAACCTTATTTATTATGCAGCAATTGAATAGCCGGAACCCGTTAATCAAAAAGTAGATTGAAAACTGAATATATTATCCTGACAGGTTAAGGGAAGTGTGGTGCAAATCCACCGCAAGCCCGTTACTGTAAAAGGTACCGAAAGCTGCATAACGCCACTGGAACAAAAGTTTTGGGAAGGCGCAGCAATTAGACAGCCTCAAGCCAGGAGACCTGCCTGTTGGGAACCCGTTACACTCTTTCGTGGTCAAAGGGTGTGTTCTTTATTTTATAAATGAGGTTTTTCCAATAAAGGAAGGAGAAAAATTATTATGCACAAAAGATTAATGATGCCCATGGCTATACTTTTAACGCTATCTCTGCTTGTACTTATATCTTTTCCGGTATGGGGAAACTCACAGGATAATTTATTTCCAATCACTTTAGTTGATGTCCTGAACACAGAAGTCACCCTTCTACAAAAACCGGAAAGAATCATCTCTATCGCACCCCACACCACTGAAATCATCTTTGCTTTGGGACTGGAGAACAAACTGGTAGGTAGGAGTGAATTTTGTAATTATCCTCTTGAAGCCGAAAATATTGAGAATATCGGTTTAATGTCACCTTTGAATCTAGAAAAAATTATTTCCTTAAAACCAGACTTAGTCTTGGCTTATGGAGGATATCAGGCCAAGGAAATTCCCAGACTGAGGGAATTGGGTTTCAAGGTATTGGTAACCGAGCCAACCTCCCTATATGAAATGCTAGCTACTATAGAGCTTATTTCGACTGCCTGTGGAGAACCGAAAAAAGGAAGAGAACTGATTGCAAATCTACAGGAACGTATCAACCTGATTACATCTCTAAATACCGCAATAACAGAAACAGACAGGTTAAAAGTATTTACCGGTTCAAACTATGAGACCATCTGGAGTCCGGGTAAGGGTACCATATTTGATGAATTAATTACTTTAGCCGGTGGGCAAAATATTGTGGCGAATTTAGAAGGATGGGTACCTGTCAGTGCAGAATTAGTGGCACAGGCAGAGCCGGACATTATTATTATTTCCAGTGGCATTATGAACCCTGAAGAGACTGATAAGATGAAGCAAGATGTGATTGACCATCCGGGTTGGTCTCAGATACCGGCTATCAGAAATAATCAAATTTTTACCGTGAATGAAGACCTTTTTTACCGTGAAGGTCCTCGTCTGGTCGATGGATTAGAACTCCTTTATGAAATTTTTACCCAAGTCAGAGAAAAATGAATATTATGGTTATCCCAATTGGCGCTCTAAGGCCTTTTTTATACTGATTATTGGCTTTTTTTCAATTCTTATTATTGGCTTTATTGCTTTAAATTTTGGTGCTATTGCTATTCAGCCCCAAAAAATATGGTCTATCATATGGCAACACCAAACAGATGATAGCTTGGGACTTATTATCTGGGAACTGCGCTTACCAAGATTAATAATGGCTATGCTTGCAGGTATGGCACTCGCTGTGGTAGGTGGAAGTTTTCAGGGAATCCTAAGAAATCCACTTACTGATCCCTATATTCTGGGGGTATCGGCAGGAGCGGCTTTAGGGGCTTGTATTGCTATTGCTTTTCAATACACCATGGGATTGTTTCTGGCTCCATTTTTGCCGGTCTTTGCCCTTTTTGGCTCCTTCGTTTCTATCTATTTAGTATATCTTTTATCCAGGAAAAGATTGCATTTACCTACCACAGACCTTTTATTATCAGGAGTAGCAATTAATTTTTTCTTCTCGGCTATCATTACCCTGCTCTTAGCTATTTCCAGACGGGGAACACATTCCATGTTATTCTGGCTAATGGGAGATTTATCTACCGCCAGCTGGCAAAAAGTATCCTGGATTGCTCTACCGGCCTTTGCAGGAACCATATATCAGATATCTGCTGCCCTGGAGCTAAATGCTATGGCACTGGGTGAGGAAGAAGCATTACATCTAGGTATACAGACCGGCAAATTAAGACTTAAAATATTTCTGACGGGCTCCATGATGATTGCTGCGGTGGTCTCTTTTACCGGGCTAATTGGTTTTGTGGGATTGGTAATTCCCCATATTGCCCGCCTGCTGGTAGGGCCTGACCATCGTATTATGCTCCCGGCTTCAGCTTTAATGGGTTCTCTTTTTTTGCTTATCTGTGACACCCTGGCACGCAGTATTATGGCGCCCAACGAGATACCTATCGGGGCAATCACAGCTCTAATAGGTGCACCGCTCTTTATTCACCTGCTCAAAAGGAGGAATGATTCTGATGGATATTGATTCTAAACCGATTGTCTCTTTGGAAGGAGTTAGCTTTTCTTATAATAGCCAACCGGTACTTCAAGAGATAAATTTGTCTCTCTTCCCCGGGAAATTTATAGGCATTATTGGTCCCAACGGCTCAGGGAAGACTACCATGCTAAAACTAATATCAGGTATTCTTACCCCTCAAAAAGGAGAAGTAAAAGTAGACAACCGGAATGTTAGAACAATACCACGCCGTGAAATGGCTAAGATTATCTCTATGGTTCCACAAGAATCCTATGTTGCCTATAACTACAAGATAAAAGAGATAGTCTTTATGGGCCGAATTCCCTATATCAATCAGTGGAAAGGTGAAACAATTCCAGATTATCAGATTTCGTATGATGCTATGGAAAGGACAGATTCTTTAGGTTATGCCGAGAAGAGAATCCATCAGATCAGCGGCGGTGAGAAACAAAGGGTGCAAATTGCCCGGGCGCTGGCACAAACTCCCCGGATACTTATGCTGGATGAGTTCACATCACATTTAGATTTAAGTTATAAATACGAGATCAGCAAAATTCTCCAAGACGCTTTAAAGAAAGAATTAAAATGTATTATATCTGTTTTCCATGACCTTAATCTAGCGAGCTTCTGTTCTGATCAGCTCATTCTATTAAACAAGGGTCGAATTGAAACGATAGGTACTCCGCAAGAGGTTATCAATGAATACAACTTAAAAAAAGTATACCGCACCAAACCATATATCATACAACACCCCGAGCTGTCCATTCCACAAGTCATTATGTAATCGTTTGACTAAAGCTAGATAGCATTTTTCTCTTACTGTGTGTATTTTTAAGAGATTTACTTTACAACTTTTGTTGCCAACAACTACTCCATCTTTCAGGAAATATTCTGATTTTCAGCATCCTCTCGGCTGATACTTTTTTGATTGCTTCACAAATATTATTAATAAATCTAAGCTTGGCAAAAAAGGTATCTGTCTACCCTTATCATGTATGATAGTAAAAAATACACCTTTAGTCTGGCAGACAAAATATCTTCCGGGTTTTAGACAGGCTTGCCGAAATTTTATGAAACTGATAGTATTAAATAAATCTGTATTTTGATGGATAAAGGTTCATATTGAATTTCCCGGAAATTCTTTTATTTAAATGGAGGTCAATTTATTGAAAAGAAAATTCTCTTTTGTTTTTGTCATTTTAGCCATATTGCTTTTATGTAGCTCCCTGGTTCTGCAGGCAAGCTCTGTTTCAGTCTACGTCATACCGGTTAAAGGGCAGATAGAACCCGGCTGGCTGCTTTTTTTAGAACGCTCTCTAAAGATGGCGCAAGAATCCGGGGCACAAGCTGTTGTTCTGGATTTAGACACACCGGGAGGATTTATAGACACAGCCCGTGATGCTAAGAAACTCCTCGATGAATTTACCATACCGGTATATGCTTATATCAACACTGATGCCCTTTCCGCCGGTGCGTATCTGGCCTTAGCTACTGATAAGTTCTTTATGACTCCCGGCTCTACCATTGGGGCGGCAGAGCCAATACTATTAGGCGGTGGTCAAGTAGACGAAAAGGTAATCTCCTTTTGGGAAGCCGAGATGAGAAGCACTGCCGAAAGACGTGGAAAAGACCCGCTTATTGCAGCAGCCATGGTACGCAGACAACTGGCTATCAATGGACTGGTAAAAGTAGGGGAACTATTAACCCTTACCGCTCAGGAGGCAGAAAAACTCTCTTTCAGTGACGGCACCGTAAATTCTATATCAGAACTTCTGGACCGGGTTGACTTATCGGGGAGCGAATTGATATATAGTTCGGCTACTTTCTGGGAAAGACTTAGCGGCTGGCTGATAAATCCGATAATTGCCACCCTGCTCTTAGTGTCGGGTTTTTTCTTTGTGGTAGTAGAGATATTAACTCCCGGTTTTGGTATAGGAGGGCTTTTGGGTATATTCTCTTTCGGTCTTTACTTTGGCGGACATTTTTTGACCGGAGTCAGCGGTTGGCCTGCCACCCTGCTCTTCCTTTTCGGTATTGTACTGCTGGTGATAGAGGCATTTATTCCCGGTTTTGGTATTTTTGGTATAACCGGTCTGGTTGCAGTTATCATATCTATCATTCTGTCAGCTGCCTCGACTGCTTACGGAATATACATGCTTTTAATCTCTCTTCTTATTGCCGGAATTGGAAGCTTTTTATCCTTCAAATATTTACAACGTAAAGGTGCTTTAAAAAGTTTTGTACTATCCCAATCGGCTACCCGTGAGGCCGGTTATAGTTCAGGTACAGATTATAGTTTTCTGCTGGGCAAAGAAGGTCAAACCATCACTCCTTTACGTCTAACCGGTAAGATTGAAATAGAAGGAAAAAGATATGATGCGGTTAGTGAAAGCGGTTTTTTAGAATCTAATGAAAAAGTGAAAGTTATTAAAGTAGAAGGATACCGTATTGTAGTTCGAAAAATAATTAATAAAGAATTGCAAAGATAATTATATTGGAGAAAGGAGAAAATTAGCTATGCTATACATTGGGAGTACTTTGCCGCTTCTGGTAATCATATTTCTTGCGGTAACAGTTTTTTCGGTAATATTCAGTTTTATTCCTTTAAGATTATGGATTGCCGCCTTAGCAGCGGGAGTGAGGGTGAGTTTGGTAAATCTTATCGGTATGAGATTGCGTAGAGTTATCCCCTCTAAAGTGGTGGAACCCCTGATAAAAGCGACCAAAGCAGGATTGGATCTGAATGTTAACGAACTGGAAGGGCATTATTTGGCCGGCGGAAATGTAGATAAGGTAGTTAATGCCCTCATTGCGGCTCAAAGAGCCAATATTGACCTGGGATTTGAGAGGGCTGCCGCTATTGACTTAGCCGGTCGGGATGTTTTAAATGCTGTCCAGATGAGTGTTAATCCTAAGGTAATTGAAACCCCTACCGTAGCTGCCGTAGCTATTGATGGCATAGAATTAAAGGCAAAAGCCAGAGTTACAGTTAGAGCTAATATTGAACGTTTAGTAGGCGGTGCCGGGGAGGAGACTATTGTGGCACGAGTCGGCGAAGGAATAGTTACTACCATTGGTTCTGCGGAAAACCATAAAAAAGTGCTGGAGAACCCGGATGATATCTCTCGTACAATACTAAAAAAGGGCTTGGATTCCGGCACAGCCTTTGAAATTTTATCCATCGATATCGCTGATGTAGATGTAGGGAAAAACATCGGGGCAAGACTGCAGACCGACCAGGCAGAAGCTGATAAACGTATCGCCCAGGCTAAAGCTGAAGAGAGAAGGGCTATGGCTGTAGCCAAAGAGCAGGAGATGAAAGCATCAGTGCAGGAGATGAGGGCAAGAGTAGTAGAGGCTGAGGCTGAGGTACCCAAAGCCCTGGCACAGGCACTGCGAGAAGGAAAATTAGGAGTTATGGATTATTATCAGATGCAAAATATTCAATCAGATACCCAGATGAGGGGAGCCATATCTCGGATGAGCACTGATACTGCTAAAAAAGATAATACAAAAAAATAAGTATTACCGGTATAAAAAATTTATAAAAATAATAGATAGTCAGAAACTACCTAGAGGTAATGAGATGCAGTTTTTAATATTTGCTTTTATCCTGATGTCACTTCTTTCCTCTTTAAGAAAGAAGGCGAGAAGGATTAGAAGTAAGGAACCTTTCTTTGACCCCTGGTCTTTTGGAGAGGAATCACCGGAAGATAAAATGGAAGATACTCCAGAAAATACAGCAGAGACCGCAGATATGGGAGTTTTAAAACCTGCCGAGAAACCGGAAATCAAAGAAGCAGAAGAACAACAGGATGTAATGGATGATATCCTCTATGCAGAAGAAGATGAAAAGTTTGAACCTTTGCCCAAACAAGAAAAGGTAGAACCATTCATGCCCTCATTGTTATTAGATGAGGAAGGAGAGAGAGAAACAACAAGATCTTTGGATTCGACCGATTCTCAACAAGTGCTGAAAGAGTTGTTGTTGGGTCAACAACTGCCTTTGGCAATTATAGCTTCGGAAATTTTAGGTCCCCCCAAAGCTCTTAGACCGACTAGAAATAGACTTTAAAGAATATATATATAGAAACTATTTCTGAAAAATCGACTAAGGACTCAGTCAAGAAAGCATGAAGTCAATTTAGTATTCCCAAGAAATCTTAACTATATATGTCACTATTAACGGCGACCGGTAATTACAAGTCGAAAAATACATTTTTTGACCTTTGTTTTCATGAGCAGAGGGAGTAGCACAAGTCTGGCTATCATTGAACTCAAATATGAAAATACACGTTCTGAACCACCGGAAAAAGCAATTTGTCTATTCTGCTTTAAAGATATCATTTTAAGTAGAGTAGAGCCTAAATTTTTAAGGCATTTTTGGGACAAGCATCTACACATTGCATGCACTGAATGCACTCGGTGCCGTTTTTTCGTTTCCGGGAATTATTGAGAATTTCCACCTCCATTGGACATACCTGTTCGCATTTTCCACAAGAAATACATTTCTCTTTATCTACCCTAACACGGGTGAGAGAGAAATAGGTCATCGGCTTTAAGAAGATAGTAATGGGGCAGATATATTTACAAAAAGCTCTGTTGTCCTTAAATTTGTAGGCTAAAACTATTCCGACTATATAATAGATAATGTTTCCAATAATAAAACACAACCACATGATATACTCTATATCAGGAACTTGCAGAATAAAGAGTAAGGCGACAAATATGAATGAAGCTATAAAAACAATGTAGCGAATAAAGCCTATGGATTTTCGAGGGCCGGCAGGCGTTTTGAACGGAAGAAAATCCAATACCATCGCCGTCCAACAAGCATAGCCACACCAACCGCGACCAAAGAGCAAAGGACCGAAAATTTTTGCAATAGCATAATGGAGTGTACCGGCTGAAAACACTCCGAGAAAAAGATAAAACCAAAAGCCCTCTATCTGCATATTTTCCCGGCAGATGATACCCAGATACACGAGCATATACAAACCGACTGCAAGCTGAACCACACTGCGGGCATATTTTTTCTTTTGGGTATATAGTATTAAACCTATCGCAATTGACGTTCCGATATACGTAAAATTAAAAAGATAAAATATCGGACCCATTGTAAGCCATGTCGTTACAGCAATAATTTCAAACAAGAGCCACATGCTAAGTGCAGGCAAGTATTTTTTAATTTTCATATCTATACCTCTCCATACGTGGCTCTAATAATTGTGAATGCTTTGAGATTCTTTGTCAATAAGTGAGGAGCGAGAAGAACTTCTTTAACTTATTGAATATATATAGTTAATTTGCAAACTAAGTTCTGATTTGATATAAGCGGTAGAATTTAGTTTGAGAAGTCTTTTATAACGGATTTTAATCCGAGAAATACTCCTGCCGGAAAAGAGAAATCATGAAAGAAATAATAGGTCTGATGATTATATTTCAACAGAATTATTTCTACCATTCACTTTTTTTGTGTGTTCTATAACCCAGCACACATTAAAAAAACAGCGGTTGAGCTTAAAAATTAAATCTTAACCGCTGTTTTTTCTCACCTACATCTGATTGGTTCTGTTTTTAAAACTTCCTATTCTAATCTGTAGGACCAAGTACCATCTTCATAATCTACGATCATAAATTTGTCATAGAACTCTTTCATTATTGCATCCGGGTCGACATCTGCCATTCGCTCCGGATAGAACTCTTTAGCCATGTACAGGACCGGATAAAATGAAAGCGGTGACCGTGAAAAATCGTGGGCAAAAACAAATAGTCTTTTGTTTTTTATGGCGTCCAGGTCTTTCCAGCCCGGTCTTGATATCACTTTATCAACATGATCCTGTACCGTATGAGGATTGCCGGAGGATTTATAGCCGAGTCCTCCGGATAGTACAATAAAATCAGGATTTGATACGAGAACTGTTTCCGGGTCTAATTTGCCCGAGTTTTCAATCATGATATCTTCAGCAATCCACTGGCCGCCTGCCTGGTTTAATATTTGAGTCCAGCCTCCTTTTGCTGAGGTCATGCCGTTATCTCTTTCATAATAAAATGTTACCGGCTCATCTATATTGGCCAACCTTTCTTCAACCAAATTGAACTGAGCATCAATGAAATCTGTTACCTCTTTTGCTCTTTCTTCTCTACCGAAAACTTCGCCCACTAGTCTGATAGTGTCTCTAGGTGATTGTATAGCGTCTTGATACATAAAAAATAGATAGACGGGGATGCCTGCCTGTTCGACTTTATCCATTTCCTCTCCGCGTGATTGTCTGAAATGTTCAGATGAATTCATAAAAAAAACATCGGGCTCTAATTTAAATAGCGCCTCCAAGTCATAAGGACCCCGCCCACCGGCTAGACTCTTAATATTTTTTAATTGCGGAAAATGTTTTTCGTATACTTCTTTATTGATTTCATAGTTAGGAATCCCTGTACCTGTAACCATGTCTGCGTATTCATCACCTAAAACCATAGCCAGCGATTCCCCAAGGTCATAGTTATTGATAACAAATGTTTCTATCGGTTGTTTGATTGTGACTTCCCTCCCGGCGGCATCTACAAATGTACGTTCAGTCGGTTCCGTTTTGCCAGGCTCGCCGGCGCAAGCACTCATGGTAAAAATAATCATCATTGCCAATACTACTGTAATTAATCTTTTTGTGTTCTTCATTTTTTCACCTCTTTTTTCTTCATTTCTATAAACTGTCTTTCCAAATCATAATCGTATTCTTTATTTAAAAAATCTCCAATTAAAATCAACCCCCCTTCCACTTTGTCGTGATTAAATATGTCCATAATATTGCCAAGATTACCATGGATTATTTTTTCATTGTGCCAGGTAGCATTAGATACAATGGCTATGGGTGTCTGTTTACTTCTATATGCTGCAAAAATGTCTATAATTTCTTTCAGATTATCTATCCCCATAAATACCGATACAGTACAACCCAGAGCCGCTATTTTTTCTAGGTTTTTTCTTGATTTGTCATGATTGTTATAGCTGGTGCATACGAAAGTATTTGTTACCCCCATACCTGTTAACCCGCGTTTAAGAACTGCGGATGATGCAATAGCGGCATTCACGCCCGGTATAATCTCGAAAGCAATATCGTTCTTTTCAAATCTGTCAATAAGTCCACCTACCATGCCATATAAAGCAGGATCTCCCATAGTGATAAAAGACAGGATTTTATTTTCCGCTACTGCTTTTTTCGTATAATCCAATTTTTCATCGTACGTATACGTAAAAGTATCTAATATCCGACAACTGCTTTTCGTATCTACAAACATTTTTTTATTGATAAATCGTTCGCTCGTAAAAATATAATCCGAGGTATCGATTATTTTTTTGCTTTTAACGTAATAAGCTCCGGGTCTCCCGGACCGCCCGCAATGATATAGACACGAGACATTGCTTACTCCTTTCCAAATAAATTGATTTCATTTACTGATGATTCTGCTACGACAAAGGTTGTATCATTTTGGTCTTTAACCAATTTGCCGTGTACCCCGTATACATCTTTAAGCATAGCGACATTGATGATTTCCTCAGGTTGTCCGCAAGCATATTTTTTACCGTCGTTTAGGACGATGATTTTGTCCGCGTATCTTGTGGAAACATTGATGTCGTGCAATACGATAATGAATTTGATTTTTTTGTGTTTGATGATTTGTCTGATGATATCGAAAAGTTCAAGTTGTTTTTGAATATCCAGATTATTGGTCGGTTCGTCCATAATAATCAGCTCCGGCTCTCTGATCAGAGTTTGGGCTATGGTTACCAGCTTTTTCTGACCTCCGGAAAGTTCATTGATCTTTTTGTCGTAAATAGGGAGTAAATTCATGGTATTCAGGACATTATAAACCTCATCAAGTTGATCATCGGTTACTTTCCAAGACAGGGAAGCGACTTTGCCCAACAGTACAGTTTCAAAGATTGTGAGTGATGTATTTTCTACATCTCCTTGAGGAAGATACGCCATCAGTTGAGCTTTTTCCTCAAAATCCAATTTGGACAAGTCCTGATTGTTCCAAAACACTTTTCCCTCGTAATTAAGTATTCCGAATAGGCATTTGAGCAGTGTTGACTTTCCGCAGGCATTAGGCCCTATTATTACATTGAGATCAGCGTCAAAATCGACAGATAATTCTTTGAGTACGGGTACATGCTTATGGTAACCAAATACGAGATTTTCAGTGCGTATCATTTCATGCCACCTCTATGCTGTAATATCAAATAAATGAAAAATGGAATCCCTACCATGGAAGTTACGAGTCCGATCGGCAGAATAACCCCCGGAACTAAAGTTTTGCCGAAGGTAGATGCTACAGACAGCATCAATGCGCCCACCAATGCGGAAATAGACAACAAGAACCTCTGATCTTCTCCGCCGATCATGCGTGCGATATGCGGGGCAACGATTCCTACAAAACCTATTGTTCCGGCAAAACTGACCGATGTAGCAGAAAGTATTGCGACCATAATGATAACGGTTCGTCTCATTTTTTTAACATCTATGCCCAAGCTTAAAGCTGCAGAATCGCCAAGAGTAACAGCCGTAAGGTGCCAGGATTTTTTGAAAAATAGAGTATAAATGACGATTAAAACAATAAACAAGATTAGAATTTGCGTCCAATTGATCTTGGTTAAATCTCCAAATGACCAAAATATAAATGATTGCAAATCGTTTTGGTCAGCGATAAATTGCAAAAAGGTAGTCAGGGCATTAAACAAAAAACTCATCGCAATACCGAACAATATCAGTACACCCCGATCCCAACCAAATCGCTTTGATAGTGTAAAAATAGAAAAGGAAGCCAGTATAGAAAAGCAAAATGCGGATAAACTGATTAAGATATTATCAAAAAACGGGGATATACTGATTCTTAATATGATGACTAGGGCAGCTCCGAAAGATGCTGCTGATGAAATACCCAGGGTGTAGGGACTTGCCATGGGATTATTCAATATGGTTTGCATTTCACAGCCACCTATTCCAAGAGCAGCCCCTACTAAAATGGCAGATATCGCGACAGGCATACGAATGCTCCAAACGATGACACGGTTGATTTTACTAGAATCACCGAAAATAGCATTGATCGTTTCTACTAGAGTTAAACCGGCGCTGCCAACAAATAGATTGACAATAAAAGATATAACAATTGCGATGATTAAGAAAACAATTATGTATTTTTTCTTGCTGACAATATTACTATACAGGGCTTTGCCCGGAGATAGTTGCATGACAGGCTATCCTTCTATTCTAATTTGATATACCAATGTCCGTCTTCAAAATCTAACAACATATATTTGTCGTAAAATTCTTTCAATATTTCTAAAGGTTCAATATCCACAAAATCCTCAGGATAAAAGGTTTTTGCCATGACTAAGTGCGGGAAAAAGCAGAACTGATCTCTCTCTTGACCATGACCGATGAGAAAGATATTGTTATTTTTCACAGCATCCAGATTTTGCCAACCCGTTCTTTGTGTATATGATCTGATGAGTTCTTGGCCTTCTTCCAAATCAGTCCCTATTCCAACACTGCCGGCAATTATGATATAGTCGGGATTGCCGGATAACAAAAACTCGGAATCTATCTTAACGCTATTTCCCAGTGAACTATCTACTATATTTTTTCCGCCAGTTTTCGTTACAATTTTGCCCCAGGCACTTTGATCTGACCAGGTTACGTCATACTCGTCCTTAGTGCCCGAACCTTTTTCCATGTATACGGTAGGCTTGTTTCTCTTATCTTCAAGGTTTTTACTCTCAATCAACTTATATTGTGAATCTATAAATCCTGCTATTTCGTCAGCTCTTTCTTGCACACCGAAAAGCTCTCCCACTATTTTTATAGCGTTTTGCGGAGATTGGGAAGGCTCTTCGCTGATATTCAATATGACGGTGGGGATATTTGCTTTGGCAAGTTTTCCAATTAAATCGTCGGAGTTTTCGCTATAATTAGCAATCATATATAAATCAGGTTGGAGCGATATGATTTTTTCTGCATCTATTGGACTACTTCTGCCACCGCCAATTGACGGCAGGTTGTTTATTTGCGGGTATGATTTGCCATATATGCCTTTAATCTGGTTGTAACTTTTGGTTATCCCAACCGCTACGATTTTATCCATAGCCTCTTCGCCTAATACGGACACAACAATATCGGCCGTACCCCATTGGTCAACCGCTATTTTTCCAATATTTTTAGCTACGGTCAATGTATTCCCCTGTGCATCAGTAATCTCTCTGGTTGATTGTGAGGGTTCTGGGGTTTTTTCATTGGCAACGACTTCTTCACCTGTCTTGTCGGTATTATTTGAACTGCAAGGAGCTGTCAGCACCATCAACAAAAAAATAGACAGCAGAACTAAAAGTGTTTTTGAAAATTTAGTTTTCATTATTTTCTCCTCCTTTAAATAATAAAAAAGCCTCTATCGATACTTCGTATTTTAGATAGAGGCTTTAAAAGCGCACAAAAAAAAGCACCTACCTCCCTCGAAGTAAGCCATTTTGAATTTTATAGACCGTCTCCTGACTTAAAGATCATCCCGATTATGACGCCTTCCCGAATTGCTTCAGTGGCCTATGTCCAATCAGTCCCTTATCACAGTAGCGGGGCTGTGCTGTATTCTCAACAGCTTCCGTGATCTGTAAAATTTAATATTCGATATTTATTTTTTTTATTATATCGTCAATCAATGCAAATTGCAAGAAAATGTACAATTAATTTTTTTCACTTCTTTAACATTCTTTCTGTGAGGCCGGATAGCGTTTGTTGTTTATAGAGCGCAAGGCTTGATGCCCATATTCGTTGATATGTGCGGTGAGGAGATTTGAATTTTGTTCATACGTAAGCCTTTTTGAAGATTTTGTTTGCATCAAAATATATATTTGATGAGCGAATCTGTTTCATATGAGCTGTAGTATATATAAGTACCGTACAAGATACTTTTTGGGCAGCATAGTTTCTTATGATAATTGTACTCAAAAACACATAAGCCCTCCCCAAATACTCTCCAAAAGAAAGATTGACAGGATAAGTTCTCAGTGTTATTATAAATGACAGTTGAATAGAATACACCGTTTAAGTGTCACCAATTTTGACAGGAATTGGTGGAGAATAGTGAACCCGGTTAAAATCCGGGACGGTACCGCCACTGTATGCGTGGAGGCACCGCACGCGACGAAAGTCAGTCATTGGGAGCAATCCTGAGAAGACAGTGCGGAGAGCTTATGATACGCGAGTCAGGAGACCTGCTTAAACGTGTTTGCTGTCTATTTGTTCTCGATTTATGGAGAAATAAACATCTTACTTTGCAGGAAATCGGCTGCGGCAGTTTTGCGACTGCCGCAGTTTTTTGTTTTATAGAGCAAAACTTCTTGCATTGTTCTCTCTAATTGTCAATTGTTTTTCGTGATGTATACCATAAAATATATTATCAATAAAAAAATGGAGGAAATTTCAAATGAGACTCACAAAAAAAATTACTTATCTAATGCCGGCATTATGCCTGGTTCTGGGATTGGCAGCATTTGGCGCTCAGGGAAGCGCTGAACAGAAGCCTGTTATCCTTGCTGTCAGCTTTGGCACCAGCTACAACGAGACCCGCGAGGTAACCATCGATGCAATTGAGGCTGCCCTGCAGACGGCGTACCCCGAATACGAAGTTCGCAGAGCTTTCACCTCTCAGATTATCATCGACATTCTGGAAGAGCGCGATGGTCATAAGATCGACAATGTAGAGGAGGCTATGGAACGTCTGGTCGCTGATGGCGTTAAGAAAGTAATCATTCAGCCCACCCATGTCATTCCCGGCTTCGAATATGACGACCTGCTGAAGGATATCTCCGGCTATACTGAAAAATTCGACAGCATGCAGGTCGGTACTCCCCTGCTGACTTCCGATAAGGACTATGGCACTCTGGTCGAGGTCCTGAAGGAAGAGACTGCTGCTTACAACACCGAGAAAACTGCTGTTGTCTTTATGGGTCATGGTACTCATCATGAGGCCAATGAGAGTTACACCAGAATCGAGAAACATCTGCATGCCGCCGGTCTGGTTAACTACTTTGTCGGCACTGTTGAGGGTACTCCTCTGGTGGATGAAGTTCTAACAAAGGTCGATGCCGGTAATTACGACAAGGTCGTTCTGCTCCCCCTGATGATTGTTGCCGGTGATCACGCTAATAACGATATGGCCGGTGATGAGGAAGGATCGTGGAAGGATGTATTTGCCAAGGCCGGTTATGAGGTCGAATGTGTTCTGAACGGTTTGGGCCAGTACAAAGGCATTCAGCAGATGATTGTTACACACACTGCTGAAGCAATTGCTAAATAGGTATTTCTTGCAAACCAACATGATGAAACTGCTTTTATGTATATTCGTATATACATAAAAGCAGTTTAGAAAGCAGGTACTCCATATGAAAAAAACGCTGATTTTCGTGCTGTTCTTTTGTTTGGTAACAGTCTTATCAGGTTACACAATAAATAAAGAGCCCGTAGACAACAATACCGTGGAACCTGTGCCTCAAGCCAATGTTTCTGAGAACACAGAGAACTCTGTGATATCGAATGATACTTTCACAACGGTTACAGAGGATGATATTCTGAAACCCATTTACGCAAGCAGTTTAAAGGATGGATCATACCTAATCACCTTAGATTCCAGCTCATCTATGTTCCGCGTAATCAAGTGTGAATTAATCGTAGAAAATAATGCAATGAAAGCCATTATGACTATGAGCGGCAGCGGCTATGGTATGGTATATATGGGTACCGGTAAAGAAGCTTTACTTGATACTGAGGAAAACTATATTCCTTTTGTTCTGAACGAAGAAGGGGCTAAAACCTTTACGGTTCCCGTCGAAGCACTTGATATGGAATTGGACTGTGCCGCATGGAGTATTAGAAAGAAAAAGTGGTATGACCGCACACTCATTTTCCAGTCGGATGATCTTCCTGCTGACGCACTGATTGTGAGGTAAGCCTATGACACGAACGATCGCAATCCTGCTTTCCTGTTTACTCATTTGTACCCTTTTTATTGCCTGCAGCGAAAAAGAGTTAACAGACGGAAATTATAAAATTGAAGTAACTTTGTCCGGCGGTTCCGGCCGGGCAAGCGTTGAGTCTCCTGCAAAAATCATGGTGAAAGGCGAAATGATTACCGCAACGATTGTGTGGAGCAGCCCCTATTATGAATACATGCTTGTTGACGGTGTTCAGTATAATCCCATCCGGACTGAGGGCAACTCAACTTTTGAAATTCCTGTTGTCTTAGATAAAGATATGGCGGTCAGTGCTTCTACCATTGCAATGAGCGAACCTCATCTGATAGAATACACACTGCACTTTAATAGTTCTGCAATCAAAGGAGAATGAGTATGAGGCGCTGCATTGTATTTTGCTTAACGGTAGTCTTGCTACTCTCGGTTCTCTGTGGTTGCAAAACAACTGAAACGAAAGAAGGTCCGGGGAACGGTTGGGAGCCAGAGTGCAGTATGGAGCTGCAGTTTGCCACACAGTTTTCCGTAGATTATTACACGGGTGGTTATAAGTTGATTTCTCTGGCAGATGGGAGCAGATTCCTGGTGATACCGGATGGCTCTGAGCTACCCAAAGGGGTTGCTAAAGATATCGTCCCTCTATATCAGCCTTTGGAGAATATTTATCTGGCAGCAACCGCCTCTATGTGCCTGTTTGATGCTCTGGAGCGATTAGATGTCATCAGACTGTCCGGAACCCGTGAAGACGGCTGGCATATTGAAAATGCCCGACTGGCAATGCAGGAAGGTAAAATCTTATATGCCGGAAAGTACAGCGAGCCGGACTATGAGATGTTGCTAGATTATGGTTGCCCTCTGGCAATTGAATCTCTAATGATCGGACGTGCCTCCGAAGTAAAGGAAAAACTGGAAGAGTTGGGTATTGCAGTGCTTGTTGACCAGTCCAGTATGGAGCCGCACCCCCTTGGACGCACGGAATGGATTAAGCTGTATGGTGCCCTGCTGAATGAAGAAGAAACCGCAAACGCCCTGTTTGCAGAGCAGGTCGATTATCTGAATAAAGAAATGAGTGCAGAAAGTTCCGGTAAAACGGTTGCATTTTTCCATATCAGCTCTTCCAATTACGTTGTTGCCAGAAAAAATGGCGACTATGTAACAAAAATGTTGGAACTGGCTGGCGGCAGCTATGTGTTCGATAACCTTGGTGATCCCGAAACCAGAACCTCGACCGTGCCAATTGAAATGGAAAAGTTTTTTGCCACGGCAAAAGATGCAGATTATATTATCTACAACAGCACCATTGGCGGGGAAATCAGAACCATTGATGAATTGTTAGCAAAGAATAAGCTCCTGGCAGAATTCAAGGCCGTCCAAAACGGTAACGCCTGGTGCATGAGTAAAAATATGCATCAGGAAACCATGAGACTTGGTCAGATGATTGAAAGCTTCCGGAAGATTTTCTCCGGTGAAGTAGATGAGTTGGATGAATTGCCCTACCTTTATCGGTTACAGTGAGCGACTACCGCTCCTTCCACAGGAGTTTTTGCCTTATTACTTTGAAAATAACTCGAGATTTATCGATGAATATATAAATACACAAAGAAGGGCGACTAGCTATGAAAATAAACAAGAATAGTACACCCTCTATGAATAAAGAAAAAATCAGGCTCGGCAATATTGGCCGTTTTTCTTTTATCATGCTCCTGTTAAGCGGCCTGCTGATTCTGGCATTGATTATAAATGTCAATATCGGCTCCGTTTCTATTGCGGTGCAGGATGTATTCCGCATGCTTTGGGAGGGTATCCGGTATGGGATTGCCAATGCGTTTACCAATGGCGGATATGCACAGGAACTGGAAGCTGTTATTAAGAACTCTACCAAAAGCCAAATCCTGTTCAGTATTCGCATTCCGCGCATGCTACTTGCCGCAATCTTAGGTGGCGCACTATCCGTGTCCGGCTATCTTCTTCAGGTGTTCTTCCGTAATCCCATCGCAGGCCCCTTTGTCCTGGGTATTTCTTCCGGTGCAAAGATGGTCGTGGGTATTACGCTGATTTTTCTGATCCATTATATTGGCAGCGTTGGCTCTCTTGCACTGATTTTGGCTGCATTTCTGGGCTCCTTACTGATTACTTCTATCGTTCTGCTATTCTCTCAGAAGGTGCGGAATGTCTCGATGCTGTTGGTGATCGGTATCATGGTTGGCTACATTTGCAGTGCGGTGACCGATTTTTGCATTACTTTTGCGGATGACCATGATGTAGTTAATTTGAAAAACTGGTCTATGGGTACATTCTCCGGGGCCAGTTGGGATAATGTAAGTACTGCTGTGCTGATGTGTATACCGGGAATTGTGGCGGCACTCTTACTCTCCAAACCTATATCTGCATATGCGTTGGGTGAAGGTTATGCCCAAAGTATGGGCATGCGCATCAAACCGTTCCGTGTTTTGCTGATACTGCTCTCCAGTCTGCTGTCTGCGTGTGTGACGGCTCTTGCCGGCCCTATTTCCTTTGTCGGTATCGCAGTTCCCCATATTACCCGGACACTGTTGAAATCATCGAAGCCGGCCTTTGTAATACCGTCTACCTTTCTTTGCGGTGCGGTATTTTGTGTATTCTGTGATTTGATTGCAAGAACCGTTTTTGCGCCCACTGAACTGGCAATTGGCACCGTCACTTCCGTTTTCGGTGCGCCTGTTGTTATTTATATGATGGCAAAGCGCCGTTGGACGCAAGAGGATTGATATGGAATACTACTTTAAAACCGAAAATCTGGCGGTTGGCTATAATGGAAAGATTTTGATCTACGATATCAATGTGCAACTGGAAAAAGGAAAAATCCTCACATTAATTGGGCCAAACGGGGCAGGCAAGTCTACGATCCTTAAATCTATTACCCGCCAGTTGGAGACGATTCGAGGAACAGTCTATATCAATGCGCAGGAAATCTCCTCCTGGTCGCCCAAAGATATGGCAAAAGAGGTAGCAGTCGTTTTAACTGACCGAATTCGCCCTGAGTTGATGACCTGCGCAGAGGTTGTGGCTATGGGACGCTATCCGTATACAAACTTATTCGGCAAACTGACACCAAAAGATATGGATGTCGTGCGGGAAGCGTTGGAACGTGTCCACGCGCTTGATCTGGCAGGGCAGTATTTTACTACCCTTTCAGATGGACAGCGCCAGCGGATCATGTTGGCAAGAGCAATTTGTCAAGAGCCTGAGATAATTGTCCTGGATGAACCTACTGCCTATTTAGATATTCGCCACAAAATTGAACTACTGAACATTCTTCGGGAGATGGCACAAAAAAAGAATATCACCGTCATTATGTCTTTGCATGAGATCGACCTTGCTATAAAGATCTCCGATTATCTTCTCTGCGTGAAAGGTAATACGATTGAGGCTTTTGGTCCACCGGATGTTATTCTGGGAAACCACACCATTGAACATCTTTATGAACTACGCAACGGCTCGTATAATCTGTTGTTCGGAAGTATTGAGTTGACAAAACCGGAGGGCGCTCCAAAAGTGTTTGTGGTAGCCGGCGGCGGTTATGGTATCGCTTGCTATAGAGCATTACAAAAGCAGGAAATCCCCTTTGCGACAGGAATCCTTTTTGAAAACGATGTGGATTGTCAGGTCGCCTTGGAATTGAGCGATCACGCCGTGGTGACTCCGGCATTTGAAGCAATGACAGATGTGCAGTTTCAGAAAGCCTCTGACCTCCTGCTCCGGTGTGAAGCGGTGATTGATGCGGGAACTCCGGTGGGGACACTGAATCAACTAAACCGTAAACTCCTCCGACTGGCAGAAGAAAAGAATATTCCCATTTATCGGAGCAAAGATAGGCAGGAGGTGTGGGCATGGAATACATAATTCCCAGAGTTGTTCTGGCCGGGACAAACAGTGGCTGCGGCAAAACAACGGTTACATGTGCCATCCTACAAGCACTGGTCAATCGTAAATTGAAAGTCGGTGCGTTTAAATGCGGACCTGATTATATTGACCCGATGTTCCACAGCCGGGTTATCGGAGTAAAAAGTTCCAATCTCGACTTATTTTTCTTTCAAGAGAACACACTGAAATATCTGTTGGCAAAGAACGGATCTGGCCGGGACATCAGTGTGATTGAAGGGGTAATGGGCTTCTATGACGGCATGAGTTTAACGACGACTACTGCAAGCACATATGAAATTTCACAGGTCACGCAAAGTCCGGTTGTTCTGGTTGTCGCTGCTAAAGGTGCGTCGCTGTCTATCTTGGCTACTATTCAAGGATTCTTGAACTTTTGCCCTGATCATCAGATTTGTGGTGTCATTCTGAATCAATGCACCGCCACGACTTATTCTGTCCTTGAAAAAGAGATTCAAACACGCTTTACAGGCAAGGTTCAACCTCTTGGCTTTTTACCTGTGATGCCAGAATGTTCTTTGGAAAGCCGCCATCCGGGACTTATCACTGCGGCAGAAGTACAAGTCCTGCGTGAAAAACTGCAAAATCTGTCAGTACAGGCGGAGGAAACTATTAATCTTGACGGCCTGCTGGCGCTGGCTACAACATCTTCCTCCATTTCTTGCGAAGCGATAAAACTACCCCGCCAGCAGGAGCCGGTCCGCATTGCTGTGGCTCGTGACAATGCTTTCTGCTTTTATTATGAGGATAGTCTGGATGCATTGCGGGAAATGGGTGCAGAATTGGTTCCATTTAGCCCCTTGTCAGACCAGGAGTTACCTCCCGATATTCAGGGACTATATCTCGGAGGCGGTTATCCTGAGCTACATGCTGAGAGGCTCAGTGAAAATAATGCTATGCGCACTTCCGTCAAAACGGCTCTCGAGCAGGGTATTCCTTGTATCGCGGAATGTGGCGGCTTCATGTATCTGACGGAATCGATCAGCGAATTTCCTATGGTGGGCTTCTTGCCCGGAAAAAGCTTTGATGCCGGAAAGTTAATCAGATTTGGATATGTTCACCTGAAAGCCAATCATGATAATATGCTATGCAAATCCGGAGAAGAAATTTCCGGACATGAATTCCACTATTGGGACAGTGAGAATCACGGAAGTTCCTTTACGTCCTCGAAAGCATCCGGAAAAAGCTGGAAATGTGTACACGCAACGCAGCAACTCTATGCCGGATATCCTTGCTTCCATTTTTATTCTAATCCCGGTTTTGCAGTCAATTTCTACAATGCTTGTCTAAAGGAGAGATATCGTCATGATTGAAAATATCAAACCTACCGACATTGAAAAACGCAGCTTTGAAATCATTACGGAGTTTCTTGGTGATAAGGAGCTCGATCCGAAAAATGAACTTGTTATTAAAAGAGCCATCCATGCTACCGCTGATTTTGACTATGCAGACAATCTCGTGTTCTCCGATAATGCGGTAGCAAAGGGTATTGAGGCCCTTTGTAGTGGTTGTGATATTGTTACGGATACTCAAATGGCAAAGTCCGGTATCAACAAAACGATTCTAGGAAAGCTGGGAGGCACTGTCCATTGCTTTATGTCAGACCCAGATGTGGCAGAGGAGGCTAAACAGCGCAATGTCACACGGGCTATTGTGTCCATGGAGCGTGCAGCTAAACTGCCAAAACCCTGCATTTTTGCCATTGGAAACGCCCCTACTGCCCTGATTACTCTACATGGCATGATAGAGGAAGGAAATCTTGACCCGGCACTGATTATCGGTGTTCCTGTTGGCTTTGTAAATGTGGTAGAGAGTAAGGAACTGATTATTAATAACTCTACGGTCCCTTACATTGTTGCCAGAGGACGTAAAGGCGGCAGTAATGTGGCTGCGGCGATTTGTAATGCGCTACTATATCAGATTATACGGTAATGTCTATGGAAGAATATATCGTAAAAGACGGGAAAAAGCTCCGCTTGGGTTATACGACAGGCTCCTGCGCTGCCGCCGCATCAAAGGCTGCAGCCTGGATGCTTTTGACCGGGAGGTTGAAAGAGAAAATACGGATCAGCACGCCAAAAGGTATCACATTGGATTTGGAGGTGCTGCAAATCTCGATGGAAGAAAACACCGTGTCATGCGCTATTAAAAAAGACAGCGGAGATGATCCGGATGTAACCAAAGGTTCGCTTGTTTTTGCACAGGTGACTCGTACAAAAACACCGGGGATTACCATTGACGGCGGAAGAGGTGTTGGACGTGTGACAAAGCAGGGTTTGGATCAATCGGTAGGTGCAGCAGCCATTAACTCTGTTCCCCGGCAGATGATACGTGAAAACCTCGAAGAGGTATGCCGTTTGACTGACTATCGTGGCGGCCTTTCCGTTTTAATTTCCGTACCGGATGGCGAGCGGCTCGCTAAAAAGACTTTTAATCCAAGGCTTGGAATCGTGGACGGTATTTCCATCTTGGGAACGACCGGAATCGTGGAACCTATGAGCGAACAGGCTCTCATAGATACGATACGGTTAGAACTTCGTCAGAGGAAAGCAAACAATATGGAATATGTTCTGTTAACCCCCGGTAATTACGGTTCGGACTATATTAAAAATGGCATTGGCATCGATCCTAAAATAGCAGTTCTCACTTCTAATTTTATCGGAGAGGCGTTGGATATTTGTAGAGAGATGGGTTTCCGGGGTGCATTACTCATCGGACATATCGGTAAACTTGTAAAAATCGCAGGCGGCATGCTAAACACACATTCCAAGTATGGTGACTGCCGGATGGATATTATGGCTGCTCATGCCGGAGCAGCAGGACTTTCTTCTTCGTGCATTGAGGAAATACTGGATTGCGCTACCTGTGATGATGCCATTCGTATTTTGCAAGAAAATAATCTTTGTACACAGACTTTGCATCGAATCTCAAATCGAATCTCCTTTATTATGGATTATAGAGTTGCAGGCGAAATAAAAACAGGGTCAATCATTTTTTCCAAAAAATATGGTTTTCTGAGCGAAACGAAGAATGCCCGCTCGCTTTTAAAACTGATTACGGAGGAATAAAGTATATGGTGCATTTTGTCGGTGCAGGCAGTGGCGCTGTTGACTTAATAACAGTAAGAGGCGCTCGCCTTATAAGCGAGGCCGATGTAGTAATTTATGCAGGTTCTCTGGTAAACCCCGACTTACTTTCTTATACTAAAGAGGGCTGTGAGATTCATGATAGCTCAAAGATGACGCTGGAACAGGTAATTGAAGTAATCAAAAAGGCAGAAGAGGCTGGAAAAGTAACTGTACGCCTCCATACCGGGGATCCTAGTATTTACGGCGCAGTTCGGGAGCAGTTTGATGAGCTGCTCAAGCTGAATATTGAATATGATGTTTGTCCGGGTGTCAGTTCTTTCTGCGGTGCGGCAGCATCTCTGAAAACAGAGTACACTCTGCCGGATGTCAGCCAGACAGTCATCATCACCCGAACCGCAGGACGGACGCCGGTTCCTGAACGTGAGTCCATCCGTGCACTAGCAGCCCACCAGTCTACAATGGTGCTGTTTCTCAGTACCTCCCTGACTGAGGTGCTACAGGAGGATTTGCTTGCAGGTGGATATCCCGGAGATACACCTGTAGCAGTGGTCTACAAGGCTACATGGCCGAAAGAAAAGATATTCCGCTGCACAGTTGAAACTCTACACCAAACGATAACGAAAAACGGACTGACCAAAACTTCCTTAATCGTTGTAGGAAACTGTATGGGTGATCAGTATCTGCGTTCTTTACTGTACCACCCGAGCTTTACAACAGAATATCGAGAGGCCACAGAATGAAGATAGCTATATTTGCTTACAGCCGCCGGGGCTGCTCTACTGCGCGTAAGGTAATGTCATACTTTCCGGAGGCCGATTTCAAAGCTTATACGATGGAAAGGTTTGCAGAGGAAGGATTTTATCCGATCTGCCATCCTGCAAAGCCTTTCTATGAGAAACTATTTAACCGGGCTGACGCATTAATTTTCATAGGTTCCTGTGGAATTGCCGTTCGGGAGATCTCACCTCATGTGCGGGACAAGCGGACCGACCCAGCCGTTGTCTGTATCGATGAGTTGGGGCATTTTGCGATTCCCCTGCTCTCCGGACATATCGGCGGCGCGAATGAAATGGCAATAAGAATAGCTGACCGGCTCAAGGCCACTCCGGTAATTACAACTGCCACTGACATCAACAACAGATTTTCCGTGGATGCCTGGGCTGCCAGAAACAACTTTGTAATCGATAATATTTATCTTGCAAAAATAATATCGGCTGCTATTCTGGAGAGAGATATCCCGCTTTTCTGTGACTTTGCCATTAAAACGGAGCTTCCAAATGGCGTTGTAAGCGGCAATAGCGGGGAATTGGGGATTTGTATTTCCTACCGTCAAAAGGCTCCTTTTGAGCAAACATTGAAGTTAATCCCTAAAATTCTGCATGTAGGTATCGGCTGCAGAAAAGGTGCTTCAGACTATGTCATCCGTGACGCAATAAAAACGGTATTGGCGCAATACGAAATTGATATAAAAGCTGTCAAGTGTGTAGCATCCATCGACCTGAAAGCGGATGAAGAAGGCCTTTTGAAATACTGTAAGGATAACGGGCTAATACCCATCTTCTATTCCACTGCAGAGCTTCAGGAAGTTCCGGGAGAGTTCACAACCTCTGAGTTTGTGCAAAGTGTTGCAGGTGTGGACAATGTATGTGAACGAGCCGCATTAATAGGTGCTGATAGATTAATCGTAAATAAAACTACTCTAAATGGTGTAACAGTTGCAGTTGCGGCGGAAAAATTGGAGGTAAGCTTTGGGTAAATTGATCGTTATAGGCATTGGTCCCGGTAATTATGAAAACATGACAATCAAAGCTGACCGAGCGTTGCAATCCTGCGATGTCATTATCGGTTATCATGTCTATGTGGACTTAATCAGGGAATACTACCCGAATAAAGAGTTTTTGACTACACCAATGACGCAGGAAACCAAGCGTTGCCAGATGGCGCTTGACCTTGCAAGGCAAGGAAAAACAGTGGCTATGGTTTGTTCCGGTGACAGCGGTATCTACGGCATGGCGGCTTTGATTTACGAGCTGCGCGGCGAATGCACTGCTCCTGAAGTTGAAGTCATTCCCGGCTTGACTGCTGCCTGCAGTGGAGCGGCCCTTCTTGGCGCACCCCTTACCCATGACTTCGCGGTCATCTCTCTCAGCGATCGTCTTACCAGCTGGGAGAAGATTGAAAAGCGTTTGGAATCCGCCGCAGCCGCAGACCTGTCCATTGTGCTTTACAATCCTGCGAGCCGCAGCCGCCCCAATCATCTTCGCATAGCCTGTAATATACTGCTGCGTCATCTGCCGGAAGATCGTCTTTGCGGTGTAGCTCAGTATATTGGCAGAAATGGCGAAAACAGGCGCTTAATGTCCCTGGGTGAACTCGGGTCAGCAACGGTGGATATGTTCTGCACTGTATTTATTGGCAACGAAATGACAAGGGAGATTACCGGAAACATGGTAACTCCAAGAGGGTATCGTGATGTATAAGATCTGTGTTTTTGCCGGGACAACAGAAGGACGGAAACTGGTGGAATTTCTGAGTTTGCAGCCTGTTGCTATTACCGCCTGTGTTGCAACCGAATATGGCGAAACGCTCCTTTCTCCCGCAGATAACCTGACGATTCTGTCGGGACGACTTCCGCTAGCTGAGATTATCCGGATACTTTCAAATGCAGCATTTGATTTGGTGATCGACGCGACCCATCCATATGCGGCCTCCATTACGGAAAGTATTTCCACAGCCTGCCATACGACCGGAACGGAATATCTTCGCCTTTTGCGTGAGGCATCGGAATTATCTTCCGATGCTGTGTATGTTCCCGATACGGAAACGGCAGTTAAATTCTTGGATGGAACGGAAGGTAATATCCTTCTGACTATCGGGAGCAAAGAACTCGCCAAATTCAGCAAACTCGCCAATTTTGCCGACCGCATATATGCCCGCGTTTTACCCATGAACGCTTCCTTGGAAGCTTGCAATGCCGCTGATTTAAAAGCATCTCATATTATCGCTATGCAGGGACCTTTTTCCGAGGAGATGAATCTTGCAATGCTTCGCGCCGTTTCTGCTTCCTGGCTTGTAAGCAAAGATGGCGGTGAGGCAGGCAGATTTGATGCAAAGGTTTCTGCCGCATTAAAAGCAGGCGTACGCCTTGTAGTGATTGGACGTCCCTCTCAGAAAGAAGGTATTTCTTTCTCCGAAACCATAGAGCTGCTGTGCTCCCGGTTCGGCTGTAGCTGTATACCTTATGTGTATATTCTTGGAATCGGTCCGGGAAGCTGCGAAACCATGACGAAAGAAGTGTATCGGGTAATAAAAGGAGCCGATTGCTTAATCGGCGCCAAACGCATGCTGGAAGAGGTTGCCACCCCGAATCAGAGGGTTTACTATGCTATTTCGTCCGAAGATATTGCGGACTTTATTCTGACCCATCGTGAGTACCGGCGCTTTGCGGTGGTCATGTCGGGAGATACGGGTTTTTTCAGCGGCACAAAAAAGCTCATTCCACTGCTTGATTCCTGCAAGGTGGAGGTCTTGCCCGGATTAAGTTCCTTGGTATATCTTTGTGCCCGCTTAAAAACATCGTATGAAGATATTTTCGTCACCAGTATACATGGCCGTCAGCACAATATCGTGCCGGATGTTCGATCCCATAGTCGCGTTTTCGTGTTGGTCGGCGGTGAGAACGGTATGCGGGAGTTGTGTCGCTCTTTAGTAGATGCCGGCCTGGGAAGTGTGCAAATCAGCATTGGAGAACGGTTAAGCTACCCGGATGAAAAGATAACAAGAGGTACGGTAGAGCATATTACCGACGGCTCTTACGAGACCTTAAGCGTTGCTTTAATTGAAAACAACCACCCTGATGCCGTTGTAACCCATGGATTACCGGACAGTATATTCCAGCGTGGTGCCGGGGCGGATGGTGTTGTGCCAATGACGAAGAGCGAGGTTCGTGCAGTATGCCTGTCCAAGCTCCAGTTGACAGAACGCTCTATCTGTTGGGATGTCGGGGCCGGGACAGGTTCTGTGGCAATTGAAATGGCACTGCAGGCTAAAAAAGGACAGGTATATGCCATCGAGCACAAAAGTGCGGCAGTAGAACTGCTGCATCTGAACAAAGAAAAGTTTGCAACTGAAAACCTGACCGTAATCAGCGGCTATGCTCCGGAGGTATGTTTCGATCTGCCAACCCCAAGCCACGCTTTTATCGGTGGAAGCTCCGGTAATATGCGGGGTATTTTAAATCTTTTACTGGAGAAGAATCCGAGTATCCGCATTGTTGCAACGGCAATCTCTCTGGAGTCGATTGCGGAGCTGACTGCCTGCCTAAAGGAGTTTCCATGGACCGAAACCGAGGTTATCTCTATACAGGTTGCTTACAACAAAAAAGCCGGACCTTATCATCTTATGACAGGCCGGAATCCGATCTATATTTTTACAATGCAAGCCGGGAGTAATGAATGATGAAATGGTCGTCCGCACTTACGTTGGTAATAGGTTTTGGAATTGATTTGATCGTTGGAGATCCTCATGGATTTCCACACCCTGTGATTTGGATTGGAAAGCTGACCGATTCACTGGGCCATGGACTCCGAGAGGCACTCCCCAAGACGGCCTTCGCAGAGAAACTCGCCGGAGCGGTCCTGTGGTTTTCAGTTATTCTGGCTTCTACACTGATTCCGGCATTTTTGCTTTGGCTCTGCCATAATATCAGCCCCTGGCTGTGTTTGATCGTTGAAAGTATTATGTGCTGGCAGATTCTTGCGACAAAATCGCTCCGAGACGAAAGCATGAAAGTCTATCATGAGCTGGAAAACGGCGATATCAACGGATCCAGACATGCTGTATCCATGATTGTCGGCAGAGATACCGCTGAACTGGATAGTGCGGGAATTACCCGTGCCACAGTGGAAACCGTTGCAGAAAACACTTCTGACGGCATTGTTGCACCTCTCATTTTTCTGGCAATCGGCGGTGCGCCGCTCGGTTTCTTTTATAAAGCGGTGAATACTATGGATTCCATGCTTGGATATGTGGAACCCCCATATAAAAACATCGGATTGGTTCCGGCAAAGGCGGACGATGCTGTGAATTTTATTCCCGCACGAATTTCCGCATTGCTGATGCTTGCGGCCGGTTGGCTCCTGCGTTTGAATGTAAAAAACGGATGGAAGATTTTTTGCCGAGACCGCTTCAATCATGACAGTCCCAATTCTGCCCAGACAGAATCCGTTTGTGCAGGCCTTTTGGGACTGCAATTGGCTGGAGATGTCCGGTACCATGGTGTGCTCCACAAAAAACAACACATTGGTGATGCGCTGCGAGAAATTGAACACGAGGATATCCCGCGAGCTTGCTGTCTGTCGTATGTAACTGCCCTACTCACATTACTGCTCGTCTGCGTGGTCAAACTGCTTTTTATACTCTAAAGGAGAAACTATTGCTTTACCGAAGAAAGAACCCTCATGGAGGGGATATTTACGAAGAAAGAATAATACTTGACTATTCAGCCAACACCAATCCTTTTGGCACTCCTAAAGGGGTTTTGGCTGCAATGAACAGAGTATTATCCAAAGTGCACCATTACCCCGATCCCTATTGCCGGGAGTTGGTGCATACCATCGCTGCTTTTGAAAATGTACCGAAGGAGTATATCCTTTGCGGAAATGGCGCAACGGAATTGATCTATGCATATTGCGAGGCTGCCAAACCAGAATGTGCCGTTGAATTGGCTCCGACATTTTCAGAGTATGCACTTGGACTTGAACGAGTCGGCTGTCAGGTGAATCGATATGTCCTGCGGCAAGAAAACGACTTCGACTTAGATGATGGGTTCCTGAAGCTTATGACAGCACAGAAGCCCGAAGCAATATTTCTATGCAATCCTAATAACCCTACCGGAAGATTGATTCCATCCTGTACACTTGAAATAATATTGGATTTCTGCCACCAACACAATATTCGTCTGTTTTTAGATGAGTGCTTTCTGGATCTGTCAGATCAAGGAATCAGTATGAAAGAATTCCTGACAGATCACCCGCAATTATTCATCTTGAAAGCTTTTACAAAGAGTTATGGAATGGCCGGTGTGCGTTTAGGATATTGCTTGTGTTCCGACAGAGAATTACTTACGGAGATGTCCAAAATGGTGCAACCATGGAATGTATCCGTATTGGCGCAGGCGGCCGGTGTGGCAGCATTACATGAAAAACAGTTTTTAATAAAAACTAAAGCAATAATCCCGGTAGAGCGTCGCTGGCTGAAAGACGAATTGGAGGCGCTTGGCTTTTGGGTTTGCCCCTCCCAGGCAAATTACCTATTGTTCTGTGGCAATGCAGGATTGCATAAAGCGCTGAAAAAACACGGTATCGCAATTCGCAATTGCGACAATTATCACGGATTAAGCTCCGGTTGGTATCGCATTGCGGTACGGCTGCATGAGCAAAATGAACAACTGATCTCTGCCATTAAACTGGTATGCGGAAAGGGGTAATTATGGCAAAAAATATTATGATTCAAGGAACGATGTCCAATGCGGGGAAAAGTCTGCTGGCAACAGGTCTGTGCAGAATATTCAAGCAGGACGGATATCGTGTCGCTCCGTTTAAGAGTCAGAACATGACGCTGAACTCCTTTATTACCAAAGCAGGCGGCGAGATGGGACGTGCGCAGGTAGTACAGGCAGAAGCAGCCGGTATCGCACCGGACACACGCATGAACCCTGTTTTACTCAAACCCACAACGGATGTGGGCAGTCAGATTATTGTCAACGGCCGGGCCCGGGGCAACATGACAGCCATGGAATACTATCGCAGAAAACGGGAGTACATCCCTACTGTACTGGAGGCCTACAACAGCCTGGCATCTGAATACGACATTGTTGTGATTGAAGGTGCGGGAAGTCCTGCAGAGATTAATCTGAAGCAGGAAGATTTTGTTAATATGGGACTCGCCAAGCTGGTGGATGCTCCGGTGCTTCTGGTAGGTGATATTGACCGTGGAGGGGTCTTTGCGCAGCTCTATGGAACAATCGTACTTTTGGAACAGGATGAACGCGACCGCATCAAGGGAACGATCGTGAATAAGTTCCGTGGTGACCGAGCCATTCTGGAGCCCGGTTTAAAAACTCTTGAGGAATTATGTGGCATTCCCGTGGCAGGCGTCATTCCTTACATCCATGTGGACATTGATGATGAGGATAGTTTGACTGAACGCTTTGATAAATCAACCGAGCGCAAGCTCATTGATATTACAGTCATCCGTTTGCCTCATATTTCCAACTTTACGGATTTTAGCCCTTTTGAGCGATATGGTAATGTTTCGCTGCGTTATGTAGATAATGTCGGTGATTTACATCAACCGGACATGATTATCCTCCCCGGTACAAAAAGCACAATTGCCGACTTGAAATGGCTTCGTCAGTGCGGCTTGGAGGCTGCAATTCAAAAAGCTGCTGCTGCCGGGACTCTGGTATTTGGCGTGTGTGGCGGCTACCAGATGCTCGGCAGAAAGATTTCCGACCCCGGACAGGTCGAAGCAGCAGGTATCACAGATATTCCCGGCATGGGCCTTTTAGAAATGGATACGATTTTCCTTGGTGAGAAAGTGCAGACTCAGACGACAGGTGTATTTGCCAGCATCAGCGGTATACTGTCCGGATTAAACGAAAAGTCCTATTCGGGATATGAAATCCACATAGGCCGCAGTGAAGAAGCGATGCCTGCGCTTGCGGGAATAGGTAATGTATATGGAAGTTATATTCATGGTGTATTCGACGCTCCCGACATCAGTGACACGATTTTGAAAGCAATTTGTAACCAAAAAGGGCTCGACTCTGATGCTCTGGAGACCTTTAATATCGATGAATACAAAGAACGCCAATATGACTTATTGGCAGATGCTGTGCAAAATGGACTGGATATGGATTTTGTTTATCGCATCCTGAATCGGGAGGTATAAGATGCCCGGATTGATTCATATTTACTGTGGTAACGGTAAAGGAAAGACAACTGCAGCTACCGGGTTGGCGGTTCGAGCTGCCGGCGCCGGGAAAAAAGTTGTATTTACTCAGTTTTTTAAAGACGGAGATTCTTCGGAAATCAGCATTCTTCAAACTATAGCAAATATCCGGACTGTCCATTGTAAAACCGTCCGGGGATTTTGGAAGAGAATGGATGATCTCCAAAAGGCAAAAGTCAGCGAAGACTATACCAAGTTTCTTGCGGATGTGATCGCGTTGGCAAGGGATGCTGACCTGTTAGTACTGGATGAAATTATTTCTGCCTGTAACCACGGTACGATTACAGAGACTGTAGTTTTGGATTTCCTGCGTAGTAAACCAAAAGGCTTGGAAGTAGTCCTTACCGGGAGGAATCCATCGGAAGAATTGCTGGTTCTCGCTGACTATGTGAGTGAAATGCGAAAAATTAAACACCCCCATGACTGCGGCATTGCCGCAAGAGAAGGAATTGAATTCTGATATGAGTAAAATACTGTGCATTATTGACGGTATGACAGACCCGTATTTCTGTGCCGGTGATTATCCAAGTATTTCATCTATGCGTTTCCTCCGTCATGTTGATACCACGCAGGGGCAAGAACCGGAAAGCCTCGGGTGTATTCTGCGGCTCTTGGGTACAAAAAGAATCCCTGACCATTTGCGAGGATACGCCGAAGCATTCGGTAATGGGATTCCGGTGAATAAAAATGATTTAATTCTTCGCGGAAGCTGGTTTTCTCTGGATGGACAGGGATGTTGCGATGTTCCCATATCCGCACCTGAAACACTTCCTGATATCGAGGGCTGTCATTATTATCATCTGGAGCAATACAAAAGCCTTCTTGTCTTTCCCGGCATGGCAAACTTTATTTCCGACATAGTTACGTATCCTCCCTATGTGTGCGGTGGTCAAAGAGCCCGAAATCTATGTCCAAAGGGATGCAGCATAGTAAGTCGTGTTTTTCACTCTCACCTTATGGAGGATCGCTGCTTGATCCCTTGGGGACAGTCTGTTCCTGTAAAAATGGTACCGTTTTCACACAAGGCTGCCGTGATATGCGGGACACCCATTATAAGAGGCATTGCCAGACTTTTGGATATGACCCCGATTCCGGTGCCGGGTGCTACAGGAGATGTTGATACCGATTTACTCAAAAAAACGAGAACGGCGCTCTGTGCAGCAAAAACATACCCCTTTGTGTTGCTGCATATCAACGGTGCTGACGAAGCAGCCCATCGCAAAAACCCCGAAGAAAAGCATGCCTTTTTGCACAAGGTGGATACTACCGTTCTAAAAGTGCTTTTGCAGTCAGATCACAATATTTATGTTGTTTCGGATCATGGTACCGATCCCTGCACCGGACAGCATATTGGAAACAAGCAACCCGTTTTTACCAACATACCTGCAAAATTAACACCAAGAAAGCCTGACAAACCCCGGAAGCATTCACGCATGATAAAATCAGACCGCAGGGAATTGTTAATCCGGTAACTTCAGTGCAAGCTACCCCCAATAATCGGTGGAAACACAGTCTTCTTTACAATTATATCTGTCCTGATGTATCAAATGATAATAATCCTTCTATAACTATCAGATCGGTAATGGAAAATTCATCTGCTGCGTGTACGATGTGTAACCCTGCAAACCGGCATTTACCTGTTCAGGTTCTCAATAAAGTTTCTCATATCCTTGTTTATTTGCTCTTGTCTGATTTCATATACATTATGTCCACAGTCAAGATCGACCGTTTGAGCATCTGTCAGATCAGAAGCATAGTCTTTCAGTGCATCGATCCAGCTTTCTCCGCCTGTTCCCGAACCGTCCGAAATAAACATGAGCATAGGCACATCCGGTTTGGTTTTACTCTTTATCATATCTGTGGCTCCTAAGATATGTTTTCCTTCATTACGAACATTTTTATTGCAGAATTTTGAGCTGGCAAGGGCTAGGTATATAGCCTTTTCATTTTTGGCAAGGGTATCCGACAAAACATTATCGGTAAAAAACAATCTGATAAATCCGATTTCACGCCCGACAGCAAGGAAATTTACAAGCAGATCTTTTTTCCAGCTAAAATCTTTCTCACTGTAGGTACTTGGCACAGCCATATCAAGTCCTACAATTGCTTCGACTTCATCGGGATAAGTCTGTGCCCAGAGTATGGCTTCAATTCCCGACATGGAGTGAGGACAAAGAATGAAGGGCCCGTCTATACCTGCCTTGGAAAGGGCCTCTCTGTCCTGCCTTATTATGGTATCAAATGATCTTTCATCGTCTATCACATCACTGAAACCATAGCCGAATTTTTCAATAACAACGATCTTATAATCATTACTAAGTAGACTGTAAAGTGGCTTATACTCAAATATCGGTGACACTATCGCCGAACCTGCCATGAACACAAGTGTGCGTTCTCCCTCGCCCTCGGTGTAGACATTCATATTGTAACCGTCCACCTCGACCATCTGTCCCAGCGGTTCATGTAAGGGTTTTTCTTTTATGAGCATTACTCTGTTGTAGATGAACAGTGCCAACAGAAACACGAGAAGGATTATTCGAATGCCGCGTAAAACTTTACCAACTATTTTCTTTGTCAAATTTTATATACCCTATTATCTCTTCGAGGTATGATTGTACTGTTTGTCCTTTCAGGAAATCCAATAACGCAATTTCCAATTCCTTCATATTCTCCGGTTATTCCCAGATCATCCAACAACTTTTTCCCTTCCTCATCTTGAAAGACTTCTTTTGCACGATGAATCCAACAACTTCCAATATCCAGCGAATGTGCGGCAAGCATCATATTTCCGATTACTAAACTGCCGTCATATATTGCTGTCGGTATACTTTCGGGAGCTAATACCGACAAAACAACCGGTGCGTTATAGAACGGGTCAGGTCTGTTCCTCAGATCATATTTTGCGTTAAGTTGGGATAATTTATCCCGTATTCCTTTATTCGTGACCACGAGAATAATTGGCGATTGTTTTCCCATACCACTTGCTGCATATAGTCCTGCCTCAACTATCTTATCAATGGTTTCATAGGGAAGCATATCTGAGCGGAAAGATTTGCAGCTTCGTCTTGTAACGATATTGTTAATGATTTCATTCATTGTTCTTCTCCTCATAAAATTCCGATTTGTCTCTATATTATAGCATTATAGTAACTAAGTGTCACAAATGATCTTACCTTACAATTGTGCAGAGTGTTCTGATTACTATTCATCTATTTCATTTATACCACTGTCAATTTAGACTTAAATTCCATAGTAAACTTGTCCTCGTAGACGGTGGCCCTTTCAATCAACCTCCGGACAAGTCAATCATCATATTCGGTAAGGACAAACGAGACGGTATACCTGAAAAAGCTCAGCAAACAGGATGAGTTTCTCTCAGAATTTGACCCGCTACTTTTCCGGACGCTAACAGACTACCAACCATTTACTAGAAAGATGGCATCCGCGTGACCTTCAAGAACGTATCCGAAATAAAAGCCTGATATAGGCATAAAAATGTCCGGCTGCCTGATGACAGTCGGGCATTTTATCTCTCTGACGGTATTTCAAAATTACACTAATTTCAGAAAACTTTCTGAGCCTTTTCCAATGATTTGTATTATCTACTTATTTATTTTTTTTCCGTAAATCAACTCCAGGATGATATACAAAACACCGCAAAGTACTCCCGACACTGGCCAAATAATCCAGCTCCGGTGCCATTCCATCGTGATGAAACTGTAAGCCAAGTAAATAGCAGTCACAGCAAGCCAATAGATACCCACGATCGGTTCAATCTTTTTACCCAACACCTTCTTGTCAGGACGATAATCATCTTCCTGTAACAACCCGGAAAAAGCTCCTCGAATAATGCCTGCACTAACAAAGAGATAAACAGCAATCGCTATGATTGCCAAGCCAACGGCAACAACGGCATTTCTTTCAATCCGGATGATTTGCGGCAAAAAATCCGAGGCTACAAAAGTGGCCAGTGCAACAATGCAAAGTACAACACCAATGACAATGTGTATAACGAACTTTGGCATAAAACTCTGAAGTCGTTCTTTGACCATGCCATCTACACCATATGCTGTTTCAAATGGCTCTTTCTCCATCCATTTAAAAGCTTTGAGCTTGAATCCGTTTAAGAGAAAAAGAGCGACCGCACCTGCAACAATGAGTGCAGCAATGATGAAGCCAAGTGGCTCGGCAAAAGACTGTTTATTCCAAATTTCAGATAAAACCAGTGGAATAGCCGCCATGATACAGAGCCAAACCCCAAAAGCAATCTGTTTTGCACTTTGTAATTTGGCATTGAGAAATGCATTTGCTTCTTCCATGCTTAACCTACGAAGGGGACTTCCGGATTCTTCTACCTCTCCTTGGATGATTTTAGATTCGATCTCATCCTTTACAAGATAGTCTGTACTGACTCCAAAGAGCCTGCTCATTGCAATAATTCGTTCCAGGTCAGGCGTACTCTGTGCACTTTCCCATTTAGAAATTGCCTGCCTGCTTACTCCAAGTTGCTCAGCCAGTTCCTCCTGTGACCAATTGTTTCGCTTGCGTAGTTCAATGATTTTGTCTGCTAAGATCATAATAATTTCCTCCTCTGTTTCGCCTTTGTGGCTTTTTGTGATTTTATTCTAGCCAAAACAGCAGTTGCATACCACCAAGCGCACCTTGAACTTTCGCAACGGGCAGTTGCAAATGCCTGCAATATACGTTAATTGATGAAGCAGACTTCTACAAACAGCTCATTGTATCTCTAACAGTAGCTCTGACTTGTTATTTAGACCCCTGTTTTTTTGCGCTGGCATGCCAACTCCGTACCCTAAGAGACTAAGCCGTTAAATTGATAGAAAAGCATGAATTATTTTTGTAGAGGGCGACGTCATTGCCATGGGCATGTTCAATTTGACCTTTCTTTCCAATAATTGAGAGCATATTGATGCTATACTCATTAAAAATAATAATGCTAATCTGTATTATATCATTCTAATACCCTCATCACGGTTTTTTCTAGCAATCAATATCGACAGTTTTCCCAAAACAGGCAATATTTATCGATAGTTTCGCCAAGATGAATAAAAACCCGAAAACAGGTAGATATCTATCCTGTTGTCTCAATGCATGTTGAGACGGTAGCATTGATAGCAAGAGCGAGTAAATAAGTGTGGCAAGAAGCCTGTGATTAAATAGTTTCTGAGGTTTGTACTTAAAAAAATCAGATAGGTAAAAAGTGAGATATCAGTTCGTGGGAACAAGTCTGAAGGCATGATTTTGAACGTGACATATTATATTTGATGTCAGCACTTATATTGTGCTACTTTTAGTCAAATTATTGATTTAAAGCTTCAACTTCCCATAAATATCAGTAATATTAGGAATGTCTATCTCGGCATCGGCTGCCATATGGACTAAAGCTCCGCCAAATATTTCGCCTTCATTCTTTTCCTTTCCTTCGGTATAATCTCTCTGGAAGGAGGTTTGCGCTTCATAGGGGAAACCGCCGGCGGTCTGCAGTGAAATTTCTATTATATCTTTTTTTAAGTCTACCTTTCTCGATTTAGCAATTAAAACTATCTCTTTCATGATATTTTCAGTCAAATCCCTCAAATTTTTATCCTCCATTACTCCACCAATAGTCTTTCCGGAATAGGCAGTCATTAAACTGAAGGCGGCAATAAAGACATACTTTTCCCATATTGCCGAATAGGGATTCTTAAACCATACAGCATTAATTCCCATTTCTACCCAGAATTCCTCAAGGTACCGGTAATTGTAATTTTGGTTTTCAGGGTCCGCCCCATAGACAATCCTTCCCTCCGGACCACTTTGCCGGACAACACCTGGTACCTCAATACTGGAAGTAACATATACCGCCGCCGGAATAACTATTCCTTTGGACAAAGTGGCTCTGACACGCTCATATATATCAACACCATTGAGCAATGGAACGACTATGGTATTATCAGTAATATTTTTGGCAATCTCTATTATAGCATCTTTCAGGTCATACCCTTTAACACAGAGCAGATACAAATCTGGAGTTGGAATATTCTTAATCTTGTCGGTAGCTATATTGGGGAAACTTAACAATTCCTCTTTATCAGTGATCAGTTTTAGCCCCTGTCCCTGAATTGCCTTCAAATGTTCTCCCCTGGCAATAAAGTAAATCTCTCCACCCAGCTTATCATTATTCATTTTATGAGCTATCCTGCCGCCAAAATATCCTCCTATACCGCCCATGCCAAATACACAGATATTTTTAATTTTGAGGGGCATCTTCTTCCTCTCCTTTACTCTTAAGATAACTGTAAAATCTTATCTGTTTTTCACGATGCTATTTTAAATTTTCTTAATTCATAACAATTCAAAGATAACTAACTGAATTTTATCATATTTATCATGACATAACAAAAAGTTATACCCAACTGTTTAAGCAGAAATTTACCAATATTTATTATTGCATCATTGATATGAATGGATGCTTTTCAGTTTTTTAAGTGCAGAGCCAGGGAAAATTACCTGTCCTCATGTCAATTTGGGCATTGCAATGGAGAACACGGAACGATAAAACTTAAACTAAAGTCACATTTTGTTTTATCGGATATCGTTAAATTAAACTGGAAAAGATTACTTCTCGAGTGTAGCTCTTTCCGACCTGGTAACCACCATCGGGGAGGATATGTCCACTACCGACTCAGGCACCATCTTGGGGGGGCAAAGTTGCACCTTCCTATTGCTAGTTGCTTACTTCTCTAAATATCATGGTTCTATCTTGATATCTGAGATTCTGATAGTTATAATTTTAGCAATGACTACTGATTACTGTTAATAATAAGAAAATATCAGAAAAATGAGGGAATATGCTTTGAAAGCAGAGCTCATTATTAATCAGACGGCAGGTGGCGGAAAATCACAAAAATACATTCCGAAAATTCTTAACTATTTTGATTCACTACCGGATTTTGAATATCAGGTCAGCTATACTCCCGCTTCGGGCGAAGCTGCCGCTCTTTCACTGCAGGCGGCAGAGCGGGGTGTTGACACTATAATCTCGGTAGGTGGTGACGGGACTATTAATGAAATTATCAATGGTATTCTACAATCAACCAGGCAACCTGCATTGGGAATAATTCCAGCCGGATGGGCTAATGATTTTATTAAGAGTGTTCCTATTCCTAAAGATATCAGGTATTCCTGTCATATTATTTCCCAACAAAAGACCAAGATGATCGATGTTGCCCTCATCAACAAACATACCTGTTATGTTAATATTTTTGGTATTGGCTTAGATGCCAACATTGCGGCATTGGCGAATATGATGAAAACAAAATACCCCAATTGGAAGACTTTGAGTGCATATGTTTATGTTTTCGCCACTATTAAAACACTCCTCTCTCCCATACCCTTTTTCCAAGCAAAGATAACTATTGATAACCAGACAATAGAGGGCGAAATGTTACTTGTAGCGGTTGCCAATGGCCAAACAGAGGGTGGAAAATTTAAAATTGCCCCTGAAGCTGAAATTGACGACGGTTTATTAGATATCTATATTATTCGCAAAATTAACCGATTTCGCTGTCTTTACTTTTTTCCTAAGGCAATGAACGGAACACATTTAGGGATTAGAGAGGTAAGCTTTTATAGGGGAAAGGAAATATTTATAGAGACTACCAAACCGGTAACAGCTCAGGTGGCCGGCGAGATATTACCGGCTGAAAACCATTACCATATCCAGTTATTGCCCGGAAAACTCAAACTCATAGTACCATGAGAATCCCGAAAAAAACATTGAACCCGGTATCAATGCTTACCCTACACAATTCTCAGAGCGAAGATGGGACAATGGGGAACACAATAACCACAGGTAAGACATCGACTGTAATCTACTGCTGCTCTACCCTCCTGCAAAGATAGTGCCTGATTGGGACAGGCTTTGATACAGGTGCCGCATCCCTCACAAAAACCGGAAACAAATAGTCTCTTCCTGGGAAATTCTTCTTTAATCAGCTCTGCCTGATCAATCTTTTGATTCCGGAATATTCTAAGATTTATGGAAAGCTCTCTAAGGTTTACCATGCCTAGCGCTATGGATTGTATTTCCTCTCTATTTCTGACAAAACTGATAGCTTCTTCGATTCTTTTGATTAAATAACCACCGGCCAAGACCTTCATAGCGTAGACACCTTTCCCCACCCGATGTACTTTTTTAATGGCTTCAAACATGTCCTCGGCAGTTCCCCCTATAATACCCATTCCAACCATATTAATTATAGGGAAAACGATGTCGATTTCTTCCATTTCAGCAGCTTTCTCTACTGCCTCAATAGCATGGGTGGATATACCTATGGCTCTTATAATTCCTTCTCTTTTTAAATCAACCAGACAGGCAAGAGCACCAGCCCTTTGCTGAAAAACATTTTTATCTCCTCGGGGTGCATGAAAATGAAAAATATCAATATAATCACGACCCATTTTCTGACAGGCTTCGAAAACTGCATTCCTCATTTCTTTATAACTAGTGGCATGTGATTTACTGGCAATAACAACATCTCCCGGAAAACCAGCCAATGCTTCCTTAATATAGGGATAAGTTTTATAAACCTGGGCCGTGTCCAGAAAATTTATGCCGGAATCCAATCCTTTACGGATAATCTTTGCGCCATCCTTAATAGGAATGTTGGCCTGTAAGGGTCCCATTGGTAAGGCACCAAAGCACAATTCACTTACCTTTAATCCTGACTTTCCTAAGACTGTGTATTTCATTTTTTCTTAAACATTCCTTCCATGACTTTCCTATTAGATTTTTATAATATCAAAATAAGGGCTTCAAATAAAGCACAAAAACTATATTTGCTTTTGCTAACTACCGGGGTGAATCTAGATAATAAAATATTTTAAAAATATTTTATTATCCTGAAAGAAAACTATCCCCTTTTGCGTATAAATGGTTAGATAGGAAAATAAATAATTCCTGACTATAAAATGAACCGAATTTAACCAAGAATGGAGGTGAAAGAATTATGAAGAGCAAGAAAACTACTTTATTAGTACTGACCATAGCGATTACTTTCTTACTTTTGAGTGCTGCTTCTTTTGCTCAAGGATATGCCCAAGGAGGATTTCGCGGTAAAGCTGTTGTACAACCACGGTTTTCAAATCAAGAACGTTTTTCAACCAGCAGAAACGTTTCTTTTTCAGAAAGAGAGTGTAGAGCTTTTGGAATTTCTAATTTAGAACTTTCTCAGGAACAAATTACTGAAATCGATAGAATCAGATTAGAGTTTCAAAACAATGCCCTGGAGTTAAGGAATGAAAGAGAGATGAAAAAGCTGGAAGCAAGAGAAATGATGCGGCAGAACTCCGTTGATATGGAAAAGGTAAAAGAAAAATGGGAAGAAGTAGCTCGTATTCAGACAGAACTAAGAGTTAAAGCTCTGGAACACCGGCTAGAGATTAAAGAAGTCTTAACCGCAGAACAATTAGACCAACTTAATGTAAATTGCCCCATGGAAAGATATGGCATGGGCAGAAGAAATTACGACGGCTTTAAACGCGGTTCCGGTTTTAGAGGAAATCGCAGATAAATTGTAGTTAAAGCAACTAAATACACTGTCAGGGGAAGATAGGATTGAGTAATGCTCGACAACTATCTTTCCCTTTTTTATTCCTATTTGTTATCTGTCCGTATCAATATAAGTCCAATCTTCATTATCATCAGTAAAATCTTTTTTTTCTTGTTCGGTAGTCTCTCTGATTACAAACTCACAAAATTCATCACCATCCGGAATACACTTAGTATGGACTAGAGCATAATCAGGGTTATAAGCCATATATTTTGCCGGATCTACATAACAATATAATCTCCCTATCTCTTCTTCTCCCAATTCCTGCCATAAATTTGCCAGAACACACCCATAAGACCTATGACCCTTTTTCCCATTAACATTTGTTTTCTCTGCCCTTTCATTCATTCCATATACCGGTAAATCTTCTCTATAGTTTTCGGGGATGTTTTCTAAACCTTTCTTGTTTACTTCTTCTTTAACACTGCTGCCCACCCTCTTGCCATAGTTTTTAATAGCTTTGAGAATTAACCTTTCTCCTTTTTCCGGACCCAATTCTTCTATGATAGTTTTGGCATAGGAGAGATGTAGCAGGGCTATTCTTCTTGTTGCTTTTTCCACCTGCTCTTTGGCATCTTTTAAATCCACTTTTCTGTTTATCTTTACGACACTCACTCCTATTCCCCTATCTCTTTCTCTGAAAGATTTTCTTTATTTCTATTTGTTTTTCGTAGTAACACATAAAATACCTATCCCGTAAACTTGAGCGCGTATGTTACCACAACCACGCCTTCGTCTGGTTTTATCTATTCTGATATTTCTTCAATAACTCTTCATGCTATCAAAAAAACAGTGCCTATCCTTGAACATGAACCAAAACATGTATTGACTTCATAAGCACGGTATCTGCAATCAATACCAAAGTATTTACAGAAGATACTGTGCTGGGACTTTCCCTCATTCCTACTATCACAAGTAAAAATAATTCCTCTGGATTTAAATATTTATTATAATCCTTCAACAGCTAGTCTGGATGCATAAAAATTAACTTTTGGCGTATCAAGACTTGCTACACATCCAGGTCCAATTATTAACCCTTTACGTCCAGCTGCTAGCACGACTTCTTTAACATGGGCAAAAATGTCTTCAGGTTCAGCATAGGGTAGAAAATCAATCTCATTAATACCGCCTAAAAAGCATTTATCTGATAATTTTCTTGCTTCAGCCATATTGGGAGCTACTCTTCTGTCATGCCAATTAATGCAATTACATGGGTATTTAGCTACTTTTTCAAACATTATATTATCTCCATGGATATGAGCAATATTTAAAAAAGTAATATCTTTATATGCATTTATAACTTTTACATCATAAGCAACTCCGAATTCGTCGTATTGATCTTCAGTAATCCATTCCCTATTGGTACATTGAATAGAAAAGAAGAACCCAGCAATACCTGCTTCAATATTTAATTTAACAAAATTTATAGTTGTCTCCGTAATTGCAGCAAGGGCTTGATGTAAATATTCAGGATGGGCTTTCATATCTTCAAAAACACGAGGACCTGCTAATTTCCAGGCAACAGAAAGTGGACTAAAAATAGTCTGGACATAGGGTATATCTTCACCATTGAGCTGTTTTTGTATCTGCCTGCTAAACAACAGTTGTTTGCCATAATTGCCAAAATGACCGGGTAAGGGCTCTATCTCTATCCATTGTTTAGCATCTGAAATGGCTAATTTCCTTACCTCTGGGTCTTGCGTTTCAGTACAGTGGAAAGTAAGGCTCAGACCAAAATCCTGAGCAGCGTAATTAACAAAGGGTGTCATTTTGATAAAATCCAAGTCATAGCAATGGGCTAGCTTGATGTGCATCTCTGCAAGATTAACGGGATCTTGGTCAGCGTGTGGCAAATGGTACCATATACTAAATGGCAATCTATCAACCTCTTTTTTATTAAGAGCAGCTATGATACGTTCTTTTTTGCTCATTTTTTCCATATTAAATCCTTTTCATTTTTATAGCTATTTATTATAAATTTCTAATTTTCTTTTTTCCTTAACATAACATCTAATATAGCCTTATCAGCATTAACCATTCCCGGGTCACAGAGATAGCCCAGATTTTTAAATAATTGTTTAAATCCCGGGTCCACGATACCATCAGTATTATGGATGACCGAATCTTTCAAAGATAATAAAGCTGACTGTACCGCCCAACCGGAAGCCATAGCTAATTTATAGGCACACCCCTCTTTAGCTCCATCACAGATCATACCGGAGATGGAGCCCACCATATTGTAAAGGACACCCATCATCTGATCTTTAGTTCCTCCGAACAGATAGACCACACCGGCACCGGCACCGATACCGGCTGCTACCCCACAGCCACACATAGCCGATAGGGTACCGGTATAGGATTTAATGAAGAAGGTAATCAAATTGGTCAAGGCTAAAGACCTCAATAGCTTCTCTTGGGGGAGTTTTTGTTTTTCTGCTACTGCATAATTGGTCAGGAAGGCAGTGATGCCATGATTGCCGCTGTTTGCGGTACTCATGACCGGAAGCCGGCTTCCCGCCATTCGTGCTTCTGAGGCAGCGGCACAGAGTATCTGGGCATAGGTAATCATATCGTCAGATATCAGTCCTTCTTTAACTAACCTGGTCAGGGCGGCAGCTACATCTTGTTCTTTAGTCAATCCTTCCTGGGCAATTCTCAAATTTATCCTGACACCTTCATCTAAAAAAGCCAGTTCCGCTAAAGGGATATTGTTGGAAAACTGTAGAAAATCTTCTAAACCATATTCTCTAATTTTGTGATTTAAACCAGCTTTATCTTTGTTCATATCAGGAGAAGAGCTGGGCAGGAAATCTTCATCTTTGTTAACTCTTTCTACGCTAATTACATTGAGATGGGTTTGGTCCACTATGACTCTTAATTTATCTGAATCGGTAATCAGAATAACTTCAATATGTAACCCTTGATAATCTTTGTTTAAAGTAACGGTAATCTTTTTTTGTGCCAATAAAGAGCGGGCTTTTTCTGCCTCTTTCTCAGTCAATTCATCTATAACTCTGAACCCTTTTTCACTCTTACCAAAGAGGAATCCGAGGGCAGCCGCAGCCGATAACCCTTTGTCTTTGGTGCCCGGTATGGTGACCATCAATCCGTTTTTGTAGAGATTGGGGTCTACCTGAACCTGTAAACTTATTAAATCTTTACCGGCAGATTTTTCTCGTGCCTTAGCGACAGCATGAGCAACGGCAATTGGTTCGGTGCAGCCAATCGAGGGAGAAATGCCTTCTTTCAGTAAGCTTAATAATTCTTTATTATGTTTTTCCATTAAACACCTTGATTTATCTTTTTGGGTTTTCTTTACTCTTAATCGCAATAAGCAATTGCCTCTATTTCAATTTGGGCATCTCTGGGCAATCTCGCTATCCCAATACAGCTTCTGGCAGGAAAATCACTGCTAAAATATTGTCCGTAAATTTCATTGACCCGAGAAAAATTATTCATATCTTTTAAAAATATAGTTACCTTAACAATATGTTTTAACCCTATGCCATAGGGCTGCAAGACCAATCTCAAGTTATCCAAAGCCCTTTGAGCTTGTGTCTCTATATTGCCTTCTACCAATTCTCCTGTAGCGGGGTCTGTCGGTAATTGTCCTGAAACGAAGACTAAATTGCCAATCTTCAAGGCTGGAGAATATGGCCCTCCTGCTTTAGGGGCATCTGCATTGAATAAAATCTCTTTCTTCATCTTCTTACTCCTTCGATTTAAATAGGATAAATATAAATTAAAATTTTTTGATATTTAGACTAGCAAAAATCATATTAAGTAAAGAACAAGTGTCAAATAAAAAGCCCATTCCAGGTATTAAATGAATTTATTGTTCACTATTATTAGCTTTTTGTTTAAAACCAGTTTGAAACAAAAAAGAGTGTGAAAGCTAATAATTCACGCCCTACACTCTATTACATTTAAACCGGTCTTTTTTAGAATAAAGTATATGTACTATTATTGACTAATCCTTTCCAGATAAGTGCAATAGGCAGAACCTATCTCGGTTATAACTAATTCTTCTTCTTGTTTTCTAATAAATCTGAAAAACCTTAAAATATCTGAAATTGCTTCAGCCTCTTGCTCATCGATAGCCATTTTGGCAATAATTTCCTGAAACATATCTTTCGTTATATAATGTCTTTCATATATCTCATATAATACATCTTTACTATGCGGAACTAAAAAATAATCGGCAAAAAGGAATGACCATTTTAGATAATCCTTTTTCTCTTTTTTGAATCGTTCTATAGTTTCGATTATCTCTTCTTCTTTCGCTCTTTGCTCCTGTTTATCCATAAGAATTTTGTCCATCCAGACTATAACGGTATCAGAAATTATCTCTTGAAACTTCTGGTCATTCCTGAATAGGTCAGGAATTGTGCGGTTTTTTTGTAGAGGAATTGAAGCGCCCAAAAAGCCCCATTTAGTACGCTGGTCGAAAAATTGGTAAATATCTTCCTGGAATAAAAAGATAGCACAAAAGGCACTGATAAAGAATAGACCAATCCAGGAATTAGTTAATTCTATCAAGCCTGATTCCGGCGGCCAAAAAATCAGAACCAGAATCATGGCAAACAAGACTAAGGCACCGTAAGGTAAGGCGGTTAATAAGATCCTGCGCATGTGTTTCCCATTTCTTCAAAAATTAATTATCGCTTATTTATCTTATAATTCATCTAAAACTTTTACTATAGCCGGCAGAAAGGCAGGCAAGTCTTTGGGCATACGGGAGGTTACCAGATGATGGTCTACCACTACCTCCTGGTCCAAATAATTAGCCCCTGCATTTATAAGGTCATCTTTGATGGAAAAGAAACAAGTAGCATCTTTTTCATTCAATACCCCTGCGGAGATCAGGACCCAGGCGGCATGGCAGATGGCAGCAACCAGTCCGCCTTTTTCAAATATCTTACGAACAAAATTAATTATTTTAGAATGTCGACGCAGGTGGTCCGGAGCATAACCACCGGGAATAACCACACCGGCAAAATCATCTGCTTTTACCTCATCAATAGCAAAATCCACTTCTGCAGGATATTGGTACTTACTGTAATATGTTTTCTTCTCCGGACCTATTAATTTGACCTCATAGCCGGCTTCTTTTAACCGATAGTAAGGATACCATAATTCCTGGTCTTCATATAGATTTTCTATCAGGATAGCTACCTTCTTGGAATTACTCATCTTTAAGCTGCTCCTAAACTCTTTTTATTTTCATTATTTAATATTACCATAAATTAAAGCTAATAAAAAGACTTTACCGCTCTTCTTTTTCTTCACTTCCGCTAATAATAGCCGATACGATTTAGAGTCAGTTGCTTTTTATTTTCGTCAGAAATCTATATCTAATAGGGTATTTATTGAAGAGAGCGTATATTTGTGTTAGAATAAATTGCTTCTTAGCTTTGTGCCATTATACGGACTTTATGGACAAGTTTCCTTGTAATTTTGCATAGAGAACTCAAGGAGGATTGCTAAAATGTGGAAAAGTAAGAGAACTAAAGTAATACTCATATCAACATTTATTGCAATGGTCATTAGCACCTTATATATACTCAGCTTAATATCCGATGAAGTGGAGCTTTGTAAACTGGAGGCAACTTCTGTCCTGGACAATCAGATCGCTTCCATAAAAAATGAATTTATGGTAAACATAAATTCTGTTTATGAGCTTAGAGCCCTGATATTCGGGGCTAATGGGAAGTATGTAGATCCGCAAATAATAGGTGAGCGAATATTGAAAAATCCCAATATTCGCAACATATTATATGCTCCCGACTCTGTAGTATCAAATGTCTATCCATTAGAAAACAATGAATCTATTATAGGATTAAACTTATTAAGTCCTGAAAACCAAAGCTGTGATGACGCTAAATTGGCAGTAGTATCCGAAGATGTAATTCTTACGGGGCCGTATGATTTAAAGCAAGGCGGAAAAGCCTTTTCCGCAAGACTGGCAGTTAAAATTCCTGATGATAAATCCGAACTGAAATATAACGGATTGGTATCTGTAACCATGAATTTCCCGGATGTGATATGCCAAAGTACAAACAACTTGCATGATAATTTAAAATATGATTTTTTCTTAGAAAAAAGACTCCCGGATAGCGAAGATTATATCGAAATCTATTCCGGTAGAGTTTCTGAATACGACGATTTTATATCTTCCGACTTTTCTATATCCAACATTAACTTTAGACTATCCATCGTGCCACAACATGGTTGGTATAATAAGTCCGGAATTACGCTTAAAATATTGGCCTTTACTGTTGTGTCCATGGCTGTAGGAATAATCATGGGTTTTATCTTCACTGCCAGACAGAACCTGATAGAAAAATCAAGAACTGACGCACTGACGGGACTGTATAATCGAGCAGGCGGTACTAATGCAATAACCTCAATAATAAAAAGCAATTTATACAAAGGCGGAGCTTTTGTAATTATGGATTTAGACAACTTTAAGAGTGTCAATGATGTACTTGGACATCAAATGGGAGACGAGGTACTTGCAACCACGGCAGCAATACTTAAAAATTCAGTCCGTGATACAGATATAGTGGCTAGACTCGGCGGAGATGAATTTATGCTGTACCTTCCATTCGAAAGCAACTCCAGTTTTTTAAAAGAAAAACTTGAAGATATTCGCATAAAGATGAATAGGGATATTAAGGGTGTAGAGGGGATTGTGACCATAAGCAGTAGCATAGGAGTAACCTTCTACAATAAGAACAAGAGCTTTGATGCCCTTTATAAGGAAGCTGATGAAGCCCTGTATAAATCAAAAGAAAACGGAAGAAATCAAATAACGGTATATACTTAAACGGAACTGGATGCAGTTTAGCAATTTGTTCGATAAACAGTTGACTACGCCCGTCAAGTTCGCAAATACGCTACGAAGGCATGGAAAACAGAGCACAATAAGCTGGTTGCCGAACGACAACAGCTATCCCGCCGCTTATACTTCTATACTCCTCGTCAAATTCTAATTTGTCTGGTTTGAACAGAGAACCGAAGGAAACGCCTAAGAGCGAGAGAGCTCTACCAATCGGTAGAGCTATCTCATATGGATTATTCGTTTTATAGAAATGTTTTTGGGTTTGTGTTATTACGCCACATCGTTCGCGTCTTACGCCGCTTTATCATCTTCATCCACAATGGACTCTGTCGCTTGGATAAAATCAGCAGTGGCCTTTTCTTTAAAAACTAATTTATTTAGTAATGTTCCAACAAGCAGACCTATTCCAATTGAAATAACATATCCTGCCGTTTCCGGCTTGTCGTTTACATTCAATAAAAAAACTAACATTGCAACTGCAGACACCACAGGTAAAATTGCTTTCTTCACGGAAAAGCCTCCTTTCTTGCGGAAAATTGATAAAATAACAAATGTCTTATGTAAACCCAAAAACAGGGCGACGACAATTAAATTGCCGATCCGCCCTGATAGCCGGCATCTCACATAAGACCATCGTATCCCGCGGGACTTAGACGGCTTACTCCGCAAAAGCAGTTTTCACCACAGTTACTTTGACCGCATAGCAATATTCTATTGTAATTGAATAATATCAGAACATTTTTGTTTTGTCAAACTCCGGTTGATATTTCAGTAATAAAATAGTAATAAAATTTTCTAATGTAGTAAGCGGCTAATAAATTCGCCTGTTCTGCCCGCAAGAACAAAAACGATGGAAAATAGAGCGATTTTTACAGTAGTGAATCTGTGAGAAACACGGGATAATCAGTAGTTTGCAGAGAGATGAATAGATAAATCGAGATTTGTATTCTTATCGTCGATAACTCTTAATCGCTTCATAAACCTCGTTATCTTTATATGGAATACAATCTTTTACCCAGTTCCACCAGAAGTATCCACCTACGAACCTCTCATGGTATTTTGGCATCTGGTAGTATCTTTTAGCCATGCTAATTTTACTTTTTTGAGTTGCGTTTTCTGCAGTATTTCCACACTCCCCTATACCGAGAAAAGCTGTCGGGAAAATCTCTCCTAATTCTTTAAAAACACTCTCCCATTCCGGTAAATAACCGCAATTATCATCCTCATAATAACTTACAAAACAATAATTCACAGATTCCGTTAATTCAGTCGGAATATATTTCTTTGCCCACTCCATCATGTCTTGATGAGGTGAATCAGTGCAATATAATGTTAACGCTATCTTTTCATCCTTGCTTTTTAAAAATGCGGCAGTAGAAGATACTTTATCAATAATCACTTCGGGTTTCTGTTTTATCCATTCCGTACCGTTAATTTCATTTCCTACTTCCCAAATACTTACATATGGCGACAATTTTTCATATGAATCCTCGAATCTTTTCAGATAACTATTCGTATCTTTAAAATTTTTCATCACAAATGAATCAACGGGACAGACCATGATATCTGCATATTCTTTTACAGCTCTAAACAATTTTACATATTCTGCGGGCTCTATCTCTCTTGACATCACCATTCTGACCGTCGGTCTGACCTCAAGGGTTTTTAACCCTTCGATGACATCCTTCAATTCTATATTGTCATACCAAGCATCATCTATAGTAAGTCCATAAATCTGTTCATGCTCTCTCGTACTCTTTTTTACAAGATTTTCTTTAGCAAAAGAAACTATCAGAAAATTTAATGCCAAGCCTAAGAAAAGAATTCTGTATAGCGTTAATTTTTTGTTTTCCATAAAATGTTCCTTTGGGACATCAACTTTTTCACAAACAATTTTTGCTAAGCTATCTTGTCCAGTCTTTCTGATTTTCTGTGTTCAATGATTTTGGATTTACTTTCGGCGACAAATAACCGAATCACCTTTGGATTCTTTTCACATCGCAGGAACAATATGCACACTCAAATACTATCACTCACACAGGACTCATTCATCTTACAGTGCACCAGTACAGCATATCAGTCTTTTTTCACGACTGTAAAAACTTATCAATCATGTGTATATGTCGTCACCCAGCATTCCGATTCGTGAGAAACTCCGGAACAGTTATATTGCGGCAACAATCCTTTTGCAGTATTCAATGTTTACTAAATACTTATCGCAGCTCAATTCCATTTGCATTGTACCAAAGAAAATCATTTTCTGAGCAATAAGCATTGATCTTACTGGAAAGAGACCGATCCGCTCCGTATTCTAACAAATAAACGGATAAGCCATATTCTTTTACTTTCGCAAGATACTTTTCAAAATAGGCTGTTTCTTCTTCTGACTGTATTCCATAGTTCTGATTCTCAAAATCTATGTTAGTAAATACTGTTTCCTGATTAACCCCATCGAATAGGGATAAGGCTATATCTTTTTCTATGCATTTTGAAACAAAAATATCGCCGCCGTTTATTATAAGTTTTAGATCATATTTTCTAAACCCTTGCATAATCGCACAAAGACCCAGAAATATATCCTCTGTCGGACGATAATAAAAGACATCGGTATTATCCAAAAATAATCCGTCGAGTCCCATATCCGCATATTGTTTCCCTAACTCGTCGATGATAAAGTTTTGCCACTTGGGAGAAGCAACATCAATCCACTGCTCATCCGGCCAATCTTCATAAACGCCGAGAAAGAGTTCTTGAAATTGATCATAATAGGGGCGGTACTCCTCAACAGCACCGATATTCAGATATCCGTACACTGTTTTTCCGGCAGCATGTAATTTTTCGATATGCATCGCAGAAAACTCCGATGGCTCAATTACAACAAGTTTGTATTGTTCCAGTCTGTCAGATTCACCCTCGTTTATACCGATAAATACGCCATACTCTTGTGGAAGCTTTGCTGTACAGCTGGAAACCAATAAAAAAATACAAAAAACAGTAAAGAAAAATAATCTTTTCATATTATGACCCTACCGGTTCTTTAGCACAATACGAACAAGGAGTTATGGATATCATCACAAAAGTTTATAAACGGACAAGGATGGATAACAGTAAATGCGTCAAGATATATACTACCAGAGGTCTGTATCTGATGCATTGATTGCACCGTGACAAATCAAGAAAAGCCAGATGCTCCGGCTTTTCTCATGTAACCAATCACACCGGATTCCCGGCGCAATGGTGAAAATACAGAAAATCAACATTCCGACAAATTGTTGTCCACTATAGAGTACTTATTCTCATTCTTTTTTATTTTAATTGTACAAGATAATGCTTACTTTAACTTATCAACCTGCTTTTGAAACGCCAGTAAATGGCTCTCAGAGCCCCTCTGTAGTGCAGTGAACACTTTAACAATGTTTTCAGGTAAGTCATACGTCAAGAAAAGTTCATACATCGCAATATTGTCCATTTCAGCCTGGACGCCTATCTTTGCAGCCTCGAGCAAATCAGCAGGTACAACAATATGGTCGACAGAAGCGTCATTAGGAAAATCAAGTCCATATGCGAGATAAACTTCTTTTAAATAAGCAAGGTGTGTTTCCTCGGCTCTAATAATATTAGAATAAGGTCTCTGGCTGCCGAACTTGTCTATGATTGACAAGTACTCTCCACGGGCTAAGTATTCATCTTGAACTGCATACGTGAGCATATCCATAATTGTTAAATTATTATCGGCAAGCGCCCCCTTGGCGCCATATCCTTCAAGAGATAGCACTTTATTGTCTTCCGTTAGGGGAGCCGGATTCATATCGACATTATGACCAACAGGCTGCGAAGTTATTAGTGCCTGATTGGTATTTTCCTGAACTGGTGGGGCAGTTTTATCAGCAGTGTCATTCGTAGTACAGCATCCCGACAATGTAAATATGCTAATAGCTGCAAGTACGAAAACTATAATAATAACCATGGTTAAATGCAGGTTATGATTTAACGTAGCTTTATTTGTTTTCACATTGACTACCTCCATTAATCAAATCTCTTTTTCTTTGAACATCTTTATTTTTCTTAATTTTTAGCTATGATCAATGAATGCCTGTTCTCCGGATATCGCTTAAGTCCGGGATGTACTTTACCAACTAATCCGTAGCTATCAAGGCATCCAAGTTTATTCTGACCTGTCCAAATGCTAATCCCTTGTCTTCACAATATGATTTGACGGTCAACAGCGGTTCAAACACTCCATCACCTAATACATCAGCAATCTCTTTTTCCGTCAATCCCATATCCAGCAGATCCTTAAAAGTAGTATGTCCGTCTATATTCCGGGATTCCTTTTCTCTGCCTGTGACTTGTTGGCTATTTATACCCTTGCCGGGCCCGGGGCCACCGGGTTGCCCTTTTGTATGCCAGAGGCCGGCTAATTGGGCTGAAAATATTCCGCCGATTAATAAGATAATAATAATGATAGCCAGAGTCATTTTTTTGATTTTCATCTTATTTCCTCCCCTGTTCACCAACCCGATTCTCAACTTTCAGTTTAGTTGATAACAAAAGGGTATCCTTAACGGGACAGGCTTCTTCAGATGAACATTCCAAACATACAATACAATTAGTATGACGCACTGAATTTAGTATGCTGATTTTTATATTCATGGGGCAAACACGGTCGCAGATTTTACAATCGATACAGGTGTTGGGATCTCTTGTAAGAGAAAAAAGGCTGATTTTAGAGATTAATCCCAGAATTGCCCCAAATGGACAAAAGTATTTGCACCAGGGGCGTTCGATCCATAAAGAAGCCAGTAAAACTAAAATCAATGTGATTATGGCACTAGCTGCCACCTCACCGGTCCAAAATTGAAATAAAGCATAATATGGATCTACAGATTTAAATACCAATTGCGCCGTATTGGCTGTGGCATAGAGGACCCAAATCAACACACCATAACGGAGATAACGCAACGCCTGGTCAACCTTGACGGGTACGAAATGATTGTAGCTTTTGCCGAATAATTGCTTGCCCATTTTGCTAATCCATTCTTGAACACTGCCCAGCGGACAGACCCACCCGCAAAAAACAGCACCAAATAACAGTGTGAGAATCAGAACCAAAAACATCAGGACAAAAGAAGAATCGTGGATTCGGTGGACATAGCTGCCTTCCGTCACAAATTGGTAAATGCTGACCACTCCACCAAAAGGACAAATGGCATGTATGCTGGCTTCGGATAGAAACGGCAAGCCCTGCCCGGAATCGGCCAGTTCCTTATTGGTGACGACCAGAGCTATCAATAACAAGAAAAATATTTGTATAATTGTTCGCACGTGGAACCTTTTCTTCTTCACTGTTAACCTTCCCTAATATAATACCTGCTTTAATTATAATCTTCCCGACCTTCAATTATCAAGAAAAATGTTTGGTCAACCTCCACTAAATAATGTATGTAAAAATGGAGTTGGAGAAAGACGGGGCAATCTAAGTTCTTAACAACATTCAATCAACTGTGACGCATAACCGCGATGAATTAATTGAGAACTGCGGAGCAAGACTGAGGTGATCACAAAACTATCCCGAAAAGCTATCTACTTTGGTGCGAGTGGCGATATGGCACTTTTTTAAGAAACCCACTAAAATCAGCAGCTTGCTGGTAGTCAATAGGTAACATATTCCTTAAATAGACCCTCTCGAAAAAGAGTATATGCCGTAGATTTTTAAATATGATGTTCCAATATATGTTATGACTCAATGATTGATATAATACACCCTTTAACAATGCATTGCTTGTTGAGCAATAGTGCAATATAATAAAATTAAAGCAGTACGAAGGTATTGTGTATATGTAGTAACAGAATCAGAGATATTTACAAATACAAGTGAAAGATAAAAAAAGCTAGATCAAAAGAATTTGCTTGCGGAACTATTTGATGAATTTCGCATCTAAAAATGTAATTACAATTAATGGGAAATACTCACAGTTAAAAGAATAACAACACCGGTAAAATTGTGTTTTAAATTAACATATAAATGTTGATGAGGTTAAGATATGCATTTGGTATTACTCTTTTCAGAAATCTATACGATTGCAGAAATGCTTGAATCTAAAGTGATGGAGTACATAAGTACAAAACAAACCTTTACATTCGAAAGCTTTGAAAAATCTAATATTTTTGCGTTTGAATGGTACGATGTAAAGGTGGGTCACCCAAAACCGCACAAAGTGTTAATTTACATGGACGAGAAGAATTTATTTGTGTTTTGCGAAAGCAAAGATTGCTTTAAAAACATATCTACCTTTTTGCCAAAAGGGTTTTCCAATGAAAAGGCTTTATATATGTTTTTTGTAAATTTGTTTCAAGATGATATAAATCACCTAGAAAATTTCGAAACTAAAATAACGGATATCGAAGATTCTGCAATAGCAAATTCAAAACAGGATTCTTTGAATAAAATTATATCGTACCGCAAGAAACTATTGTCTTTAAAGCGCTATTATGAGCAGTTGGACATTATTTTAGATAATGTTTGCACTAATGATAACCAAATTTTAACTCCCGATGGGGAAAGATACATGGGAATTATAAGTAGGCGTGTTCACAGATACCTTAATTATGTACTAAATTTGCGAGATTATGTAACACAAATGCGGGAAGCTTATCAGGCACAAATCGATATAGAACAAAATCAAATTATGAGGGTATTCACTGTTATAGCCGCCATTTTTTTGCCTCTTACTCTTATAGTAGGCTGGTATGGCATGAACTTTCAAAACATGCCGGAAGTTACATGGAGATATGGTTACTTATATGTTATTACATTAAGTTTACTGGTTTGTTTGGGGTTGTTTGTGTACTTTAAAAAGAAAAAATGGTTTTAGAGTATTCTTCTATCTCAACCATCCGTAAGATTTCCGGCTCTATGAAGATATCAGCTTCTTCTGCCCACATATACCTTTGCGGCAATGACGCAAGAGGTAATCGCTCACAGTCTGACTGCGAGTGCTATTACAGCATTTTCGTATTGAAAGTATGAGAAAACAAGAAAAAATCAAAGAAATTAAGAGAAAAAATCAGGGTTGTCAAATACGACAGCTCTGTTCTGATAGTGGTCGGGGCGAGAGGATTTGAACCTCCGACCTCTTGGTCCCGAACCAAGCGCGCTGCCAAGCTGCGCTACGCCCCGATTAGGTACGAAATAAATTATATCACACCTCAGGCAAGTAAACCACTGCTTTTAGTCTAACCGCCAGAAAAGAGGCAATAATTAATTTTAAGAAATCACCCGGTAAAAAAGGAAGTACCCCTGCTAAAATAGCTTTTCTCAACCCAACTTTAGTAATAAGCAGCAATTGGGCTACACCGGTAATATAGATAATAAATATACCTAACAGCCCTATCGCAAAGTAGCACCAGATCTTGGTCTTGGCATTTGTCAATTTCTCAGCCAGTTTTCCGATAATATAGGCAGAAATAACAAAACCCATTAAAAAACCACCGGTAGGCCCTACTAGAACACCCGGTCCCCCTTTATATCCTGAAAAGATTGGCAATCCCACGGCTCCCAACAAAACATAGATAAGCTGGCTCAAGGCTCCCAGCTTGCTTCCCAACACCATCCCGGACAGAAATACAAACAGATTTTGCAAGCTTATGGGAACCAGTCCTATCGGTATGGAAATAAAAGCACCTATTATAGTTAATGCTGCAAATAAGGAAACTAGAGTCATTTGATGAATAGTTATTCTGTGCATGGCTCAACACACCATCGAGGTTCTCTTTATAAATCCCGAGTAATATAATTAGTCAGTTTTCCTAAACAATTTACATAACTGCCATATTCATTATCATACCAGCCAAATAGAGTAGAATGTGTTATCGGGATATTGATGGTTTTACCGGTATTCAATCCCACCTTTTGCAGCATTTCCGGAGAAAGGTCAATGAAACCGGTTCGGGTATGAGTAGCGTGCCCCTCAATGGTCACCGCAAAAAGCTGCCCTTTTAGATCTGAGGATACATTTTGACTATCGGTATAATGCAGAAGCCCTTTTTGTGGTCCCTGAGCTGCTTCTCGATAGATTTGGTTTAAAAGTACACGAGTAATAGAGGAGTCGCCTTTACTGTCCAGATGGCTATGGAAGGTCAGATTTAAAATAATAAGGGATACCGTATCGGTAGGGATGCGAACCGAATCAGCCATAAAACCAATCCTCTTAATCTCGGGCAAAACCTTCTCCAGCGTGCTTGCTGCCCCGGTAGTTGAGAGAATGATGTTATTGAAGACCATTCTATTCTTACGTAAATCCTTATCACCGGTACCGGGTAAAGAATCGAGTACTCTCTGGCTATTGGTAGCAGCATGAATGGTAGAAAGTGATGCTGTCAAGATGTTCTTAGTCTCTTCTCTTTCCAACAATGGCTTTACCATATAGGCTAAAGCGGTTGTGGTACAAGAAGCGGCAGAGATAATCTTATGTCTATTTTGATTAAAGGAGGTGTGATTGATGCCATAAATAAGGATATTACAGTCCTCAGGTAGCTTTTTAGTCTTATCTTTTATCTTAAAGGGGGCACTATTAATAACCTTGTGGGCTCCAGCCCAAAGATGCCCTCTCAGACTTCCTTTCTTATTATCTTCGGAAACGGTGGGGTCATTGAAAACACCGGTAGTATCAACAACTACCCTTACCCCATGTTCTCCCCAATTTATATCCTTAGGATTTCGCGCTTTATCGAGAATTTTAACCGGTTTGCCAAAGATTTCCAAGAGATTCTCTTCCTTGTTGATAATTTTAATTCCTTTTTGGGCTTTAATACCACCTAAGAATTTTTCCATAGGACCATAGGTAGAGTCTGTTCCTATTAAATGAACAATATCTGAGAGGCTTGTTCCTATTCGGCGCCCAACATTTATTACAAAGCCATCAAAATAATTTTCAGAGAGTTGGTACCATAAGGTCAGTTTACCAATCCTCCCTAAGCCGTTAATACCTAAATATTTTTTTTCAGTAGACAACTCCAATTTACAAACTCCTCCCTTCTTTAAAGTAAGATATCTGTTCTAAACCAATGGTATGATGACCCCGGTAGATATTTCCTAAATAAGCATCAATAGCAATCCGGTCACCGGTTTTAATCTCAATATCGTTGATAAAGCATTTCTTTTCATTTTCCAGTACTACCATGTGTTTGCAGTTCACCACACATATCTTGCCCAATTGGGCAGCTGTGACTGCTGCGTGAGAAGTTGCCCCCCCACGCGCGGTTAATAGTCCGTCACATTCAAAAATCATTTCAATGTCATCAGGCACCGTATCAGGTCTAATTAATATTTTATGCTCTTTAGGGTATTTTTTTGCCAATAATCGGATATCCTCCAGATTGAAAGCCACATAGCCATTAATTGCTCCCCTACCAATACCAATTCCTGTTCCAATCAGATTATTAAGTATAGCCGGTTCGGTAAACACTGGTATCTCTTCCTTATCTTTCAAAGTATATGGTCTGGTTTGCAAAATATATAAATCTTTCTTACGCTTTGACTTATAAGTAAATTCAATCTCCTGGTGTTCATACCCTCTTTCATAAATAAGTTCTCTAGCTAATCTTAATAACTCCTGGTAAATTTCCGGAAATTCTTTCTCCAGAGAAGTCCTTTTTAGATGAGGAGTTTTTTCATTCTGAAATTCGGAAACGGGTAAAGGATATACCAATCCGGAGACAATATCTTCCCCCTGACTACAGCAGGTAAAGTCACCGTATAGGGCAACTTCCGGGCTTTTTTCATATGGTATTTTGGTAAAAAAGACACCGGTCCCCGATTCAGCTCCGATATTTCCCAGAATCATTTCCTGTACTATTACCGCTGTTCCCCATTCTTCGGCAATCTGTAAATTTTTTCGAAATATCTGTGCGCGTTCATTATACCAGGACTTAAAGACAAAACTTACAGCCTGAATAAGTTGTTTAAAGGGATCTTCTTCCAATTTAATGTTATTATCCTGTAATAATTTTTTATAGGCAAAGGCAATGGTCTTCATC
>JGI24710J26742_10000025_pt1 | contig 112836 bp, 93 predicted proteins | sample BioPla2DNA2_FD_26742 | JGI IMG/M metagenome (IMG submission 26742) | reverse complement strand
GAGCCCGGCAGTCTATACAGCATCAACGATGCCTTGGCTATGAAGAGAGCTCTGCCTCAACTCAAGCTCGTGCCGATAGCCAATTCCACTCATCTTCTTGTTCTCACGCATCCTGAGCCCTTTGCAAAAGCGGTGCTCGACGCATTGAAGATATAGCTTTTTACTCCCTCGCAACCGAGGGAGTTCTTTTTACCCCTTTACGTCTAGAAAAAAAATGATTTTCTTCGTACAATGGAGGAGATCATTCAAAACGGGAGGTATCAAATGAATGCAGCCAAAACAATCGGAGCTATTGGNCTCTGCGCTCTTCTGCTGGTGTTTATGAGCGGTTGTGTAAAAGGCGGTGATCANGAGATGCCCGGAGGAAAGAAAAGCACAAATATCCGAACACCGACTGTCTCCGAAAAGGACGGCCTNATCAAGCACTTCTATCTGGAAACACTAGGCAGTACTGAATTCATCGACGGCCATGTCGAACTCCACATCGACCGCTTTGACCCGAAAGACTCTTCAATCGTAAAGCGCGCGGGAGAGAATACAAACCCCTTTGAAGAAGAGGGGTACATCTTCTACATGTCATCCTCCCGTGATGAATGCGTATTTCCGGTAAATAAAAACTTTATGGAAAAATTGACGAAAATGGTCAGCGAAAGTCGATTGTATACCTACAGCGGAACGGCAAGTTGGACATCGGGCCTGCCCGAGGATACCGGCATATCTATGCTGAGCGTAGAATACGAATCCGGCAATACCCTTTCCCATTCAGAAAACGGAACGATTCCGCTCGTCGCACAGGATATGATAGAGAGAATGTATCCCCTTCTCGTTGAAACGATGGAAGCCAACGGCACATCCTTCATTTCACTTAGCAATATCTATCACGCTATCGCCACTCCGACGGAGTGGATACATGCGGTATCAATGGGCATGTGGAGCGAAGACGGAGCCGAATTGTTTTTTTATCACGTCATATTTGACGATTCTTCATTCCACTATCTGAACGACGAAGGCATACCTTGCAAAGACAGTGTCATCATTGAAAAAGAAGATGCGCAGACGCTCCTGCGGCTTTTAAGTAAATCACGCTTTTTCTATAAACCGTTTCACGCAGAAGTAGATGAATATGACGATTTCTCTTATCTGGTCGATTTTCGCTCAGGATCTAAAAATAGCTCCGCCACCAAGCGCTATGGAGCGCAGTTCCATTTCAGCACAGATGAAGATATCAGGGAGGAACTCCATCTTTTCTTTTTTCATCTAATCAACAAATATTTTCGATCGGAAGAAGGATAGAAAATGACTGCTTCTGAAAATAAAGGATATATTCAGCTTTATACAGGGAACGGCAAAGGAAAGACAAGCGCCGCTTTCGGCATGGCCATTCGCGCCGCCATGACGGGGAAAAAGGTATATATTGCCCAATTTGTCAAGAGCATGAAGTACTCGGAAACTCGGATTGAAGAATACGTCGACAATATCACCATCCATCAATTCGGGCGGGGATGCTATCTACTGCGAGATGTAGAAGAAGAAGATAAACTGGCAGCTCAGAGAGGCCTGCAGGAATGTCGTATAGCGCTAAATTCAGGCGACTGGGACATGGTCATCCTTGATGAGGTGACAATCGCGCTATATTTTCGGCTGTTTTCCATAGATGATCTCTTGCTTGTATTAAACGAAAAAGCAGAGCATACTGAAGTCATCATGACCGGACGCTCCGCTCCGCAACAGCTTGTCGAACGGGCAGATCTCGTCACTGAAATGACGGAAGTGAAGCATTACTATGAACAGGGAGTCCTCTCCCGCCCGGGCTTTGACTGCTGAATTCTGATAGCAAAAATGAGTAAATCGAACGCGATCACTCATTTTTCATGTCTACCGGCATTTTTCATCGCATCGGCTTCATCGGGTATTTTTTTCGTATTTTTAGTTGTCCAAAAGCGGCTCTCGGCTGCTGTTGCAAGTCATATATATGATCTGATGCTCTTTACTGAGTTCTTTTAAGAGACGAAGCGCTCTCTTTGTATTGTCATCATCAAAATTGATGAACGGATCATCCAAGATGACAAACGGCTTTTTGTCTCCAAATAGTGCATCGACGAGGGCAAAGCGCATGCATATCATGACGATATCTGTCTGTCCGGCGCTAAAATATGCCAAATCTCTCGCAGCTCCTCTTCGCTCCATCTGCACATCCAGATCCTGATCGATAAAAATATTCTCTTCTTCCTCTCCCATGAGGCGCTTCATATATTTCGTAAAGCTCTGATAGATCGAACCCAGATAGCTCCTGGATAGGGCATCCTTGGATTCCTGCAGATAATGAATCGTCTGATCGAGAAGCTCCGCTTTCTTTATATCTTCTTGTCGCTTTTCACTCCACTCCGACAGATCATCCTGAAGAGAAGAAATCGTATCTGTCTGCTCTTGAATCACGCGCAGTCTCTGATGATGGTGGACCAGCGTCTCGTTGATTTGACTGAGTTCCGTTACAAAACGCTCTTCTTCTTTCTTCAGTTCATCGAGCCCGCGCACATGAATATCGGAAATGGGAGTCGCCAATTCCTTTTCATGTTTCTTTGAAAATTCCTCCAGCTCCTGCTTTGCCTCCTGCATATTTTTCTTTAGGATGGCGCTCTCTTTCACCTCATCGCGCATGCGAAGCGCCTCTTGCCTGTCTTCTAAGGACAGGCTGCAAGAATACGTTTCAGAAAAAATGTGTAGTTTTTGCCGGTATTGAGAAAGTATCTCTTCTCTCTTTTCTTTTTGTTTCTTGCGCCGCTCAATATTATCTTTTGCTCTTAAATAATCAGCCGATTCTTTCCGGAAAAGAGAGAGCTGCACAGCGAAGTCTTTCGGCTCCACAAGCTCATAATAAGGCTGGAGAAATGCACTCACCTCTTCATCGACAACAGCTATATCCGCCCGCGTTTTCTCTGCCGTCTCCTCCAGTTCTTTCACTTTTTTATTCAGCTCCGACATCTGCGAAAGACCTGTGTGAATCTCTACCAGCATGTCATGAAAAGAGAGATTTTTGTCGAGTGGAAAACGAGACAATTCGGCCTGAAGCACATTGGTAAGCTCTTTAATATTATTTTCAAGAAGGCGGCCTTGCTCTTCCAGTTGCTTCTCTTTCTTATTGAGATACATGTACTGATTGTATTTTGTCTCGATCTCTGAGAGTTTAGAAGAAAGAGAGCGCTCGTCTGAAATGTAAGAAGCAACAAAGTGGAGCACATCTTTTTCCAGGGCCGCCGCTTCCTCCTCGCTTTTTCGGATGATCTGTCTTTCTTGGCTGCTGATTGCTCTACGATCTCCTCTTGAGATCATCTGTGTGAGCCTGAAATACGCTGCCAGAATTAGAAGCGCGAGGCCTGAAGCGAGAAATCCTCCTCCAAAGAGAAAGTTTTGCCGGACAAAAAAGAACACGCCCGCCCCTAAGAAAATAAGTCCGATGATGAAAAGAGCGATAGATAGCGCTGCTTTCTTATCTTTTGCAGGCGCAGCCTGCTCCTCGAAGCTTTCTTCGACGGCAGCCGCTATTTTCAAGTTCTGCAGTCGCAGCTCTTTTGCCTGCTCAAGCTTTCTTTGTTTTTGTGAAAGATCGTCTCTTTCGGGAATTCCCGGAGCAAAAAATATCTTCAAATGCTGGAGCTGAATTTCTTCCTCCGGAGCAAGTGCCAGATCGCTCAGGCGATTTTTATGTATCTTGAGCTCATCTTCTTTTGCTTCCCACGTGTCTATGACTTCTTCTTGCGGAACTCCACCGGAGTAGAATGCATTGAGTTCTTCTAATTTCTTCTTTTCGTTATCGCTTAAGTCTGCATGCTCTAAGGAGCTGACCAGTGAAATACGGCGATTGAGCAAGTTTTGAAAATATTCAAACGTCTCTTCATCCGGGATTCCCTGTTCAAATCGTTCCTTATTCTCGCCAACAAACGCTTCTTCCTCTTGCTCAGCTTCTGTCATCTGCGGAGCATCTCCAAGCTGAGCCGCTTTGTCATACATGGCAAGAAGCTCATCCATTTCCGATTCCGAGGGCATCGCAAAGGGATATGCCTCTAAAATCTTCCTCTGCTGCTCATTCAGTTTTTCAACACGGCTGCGAAGAGCTTGATATTGTGCCTCCAACGTCCTTCTGGAAGCCGCTTCAGCAGAAAGTGTGATTTCCTCTCGGGTAGATGTGAGAGCGGAAAGGATTTCTTCTTTTCTATTTTCGAGCGCGTCCATCTCTTTTTGCAACACATCTAGTTCGGGAAACAGACTTTGCGCCTCTTCAAGCCGTTGATGAAGATATGTAATCTTCTTTTGAGCCTCGCCAACCGACCCGCTTGAACCGCGAAACGCAATAAGAGAGCTCCTTTTATTTCTCAGCGCTTGAAGAGCTTTGTCAAAATTGTTGATGTCATTGGTATCTTGAACAAGATCGCCTAATTTTGCCTGAATACCGGAGGAAGAAAGAGAGTCGATGATTCGGGTTTGCGGAAGATACGTGCTTCTTTCAAAAGAATCGGCATCCAGCTCAAAGAGCTCAAGTCCGATATTTTCTGAAAAACGATTGCTCCTCTTATTTTTATCGACATTATATAGACGGAAACTATCCTGTCTGGGGATGGATCCAAAAGTCCTCTCAATTCGATACATCGTTCCTTCATATTCAAAGACGAGATTTCCACCATATGTACCGCCCTGCCAGGGAAGGTTCTTTTTTCGGCTGTTTTTATCCAGTGATCTGCCGGCTCTCTCGAAACCGTAAAACATCGCTCGAATAAATTCAGCCAGCGTCGTTTTCCCGAAACCGTTCTCTTCATATATGACGGTGAGGGCAGGGTCAAAGACGAGNGAATAATCCGAGAGATTGCCGAAGTTTTCAATTTTTAAACTNATCAATCTCATCACTCAATCTCCTCTCCGCTAAGCGCCCGGATACCGTAACCNATAATGATNTCTTTGTCCTCATCCTTNAGCTCAGAAGCCAGTACTGTTCGAATAAACTCTCCTTTCAGAGAAATATCATGTTCATATGTTTCTTTTTCAAGCGCCAGTTGACTCTCGTCTTTGATCTTTGCAAAATAAAACTCATCATTTAGAAGCTGGGTGAGAAAGCGAAAGTCTTTCTGTGTTTCAAGCGTGTAACTGCCTGTAAGAGTAAACTTAACGAGACTTTCCTTCGATATGTCCGAAGAAGCCCGCTTCATCGCGCGATGCATCTGATTGACTGTCGTTAAAGAGGTAATATCGACGGGGATATCATAGAGCGTGCGGCGAGCAAAGGGAATAAACTCCGACTTGATCCGATGTTCCTTTAAATGCAAAAAGACAAAACCTTTCTCTCCGCATTCATCAAAACCACGGCCTTCAAGGCAACCGCTATAGCAATAAACACCTTCTGTATCGAGTTTTTCCTTTTTATAGCTGTGGATATGACCCAGTGCCAAGTAATGAATGTGTTTTGATTGCAGAGCCGGCAGACAGACATTGTTTTCTCCAAATTGGGTTGACTCCTGGCCATGCATCATGACGATGTTTGTCGTCTCAGGGGTGAGTTGCAAGTCATCGTAGATAGATCGATAATTGTCTCTGTTCAACTCTACGCCGGCGATGACGACATTGTCATATGAATAATATGTCCATTCATCATTGAAAAACTTAAGATTCTCAGGCGTTTTTTTTCCGGCAAAGGCTCTTCTACTGCCGTCATGATTGCCTCTTAAAAACATAAAATCAATATCAGGAGCTTCTCTGACCGTATCAAGGAAATAGTCAGCCGTCTTTGAGGTTATTCTCTGCGCATCAAATATATCGCCCGCCATCAAAATGACTTCCACCTCTTTTTCCATCGCAAAAGACACCATCTTTGAAAAAGTGGTGAGCAGTTCATTGTTTCGCTCCTGCGCCTTGCGAAACGGTAAATTTGTTTCCATCTTTGAATCGAAATGAAGATCAGAGCAGTGGATTATTTTCATACTTTACCCTTAAAATAGAACGACCGAGTTTTTGCGCTAAATTCATTTTATATCAGTTATCGCATCCGCTCAAGGCTGCCACCCGCCATAGACATAAGAGATGTTCTCTGTTATTAGGGTATGATAGATAAAAGGAGGAATCATGAAAACAATTGCAAAAGACAAAATCATCTATGCTTTTAACAAAGAAAATACGCCCGTGGAGACAATTGCTTCAGGCGATACCATTCGCTTTGAAACGTGTGACTGCTTTACNGAGACGATACGTTCCGAACAAGACCTGATGGCGGATTTGGATTTTTCCAAAGTCAANCCCGCAACAGGACCGGTATTTATAGAGGGAGCNATGCCGGGAGATGTTCTTCAAGTGGACATCCTAAAGATCGAAGTAGAACCGCGAGGAATTATGGCCGTAGCTGAGGGAGAAGGGCTGTTAGGTGAACACGTTCCCTTTGCACAGACAAAGATTTTTCCCGTAAAAGAAGACAGCATCGAAATGTTCGGTATGACTCTTCCCCTTAAAAAAATGATCGGTGTCATCGGCACCGCTCCCGCAGGAGAAGCTGTGTCAAACGGCACACCGGGAGAACACGGCGGAAATATGGATTGCACCATTATCAAAGAAGGTTCCGTCCTTTACCTTCCGGTCGGTGTAGAAGGCGCACTTCTTGCCATGGGAGATCTTCACGCAATGATGGCAGATGGTGAAATCAGCGTCTCCGGAGTGGAGTCTTCCGGAGCGGTTGAGGTTAAAGTCACCGTGTTAAAAAACAGTTTTATTCCGACTCCTTCGGTATTGACAGAAAACTCCTATGCCACTCTTTTCTCTGCAGAGACGATGGAAGAAGCTTCAAAGGGTGCATCAAAAAAAATGATCGATTTTCTGACTGCGCAATCCGAGCTTTCCTTTAACGAGGCATATATGCTGCTTTCCGCTGCCGGGACTCTCGCCGTATGCCAAGTCGTCGATCCTCTTATGACGATGCGCATGGAACTGAGCAAAGATATTCTCGACAAATTGATTCAACCCTTATAATCTGCATAAATATTGTACACATTCAACGAGTTTCATCCTGTGCTTATATAAAGTAAAAAAGAAGGGTAAGGACCCGTCAAATAGGCGATTCCTTCCCTTTCTTCTATTTATAATCAGCGTCCTGTCGATGATTCGAAATGAGTCTACGGCTCCTCTCGAAGAAGAGGATCCGGTGCGACATATTTATAGTATCTTAGCTGAACTGGATGTTGAATAATAACGGGATCTCTCTACCACCGTTGTGGGTTTGTCTACTTAAGTCGTCGTTACCGACGTAATCGTCTGTTACCCACCCTCTATTTCTCCATCTAACTCTTCCTGATCCGTCTCTTTTAGAGAATCAACGCCTGCAGGAATTGTCTCAGTCCACATGGTTTCAACAAATACCGGTGCATAATTCTCATATTGTTTTATAGGAAGCATCTCTTTTGTTATTTTTCTACCGGTTCACTGAAACATATTTTTGCATCATTTTCATCGAGCTCTGTAATGGAGACAAAGATTGTCTTTGATCCCGCAATGCCGATTCCTTTAATCGCCTGATCGTCCAGGTTTTCGTACTTGTCATTATACGTTCGGAAAGTGTGGTTTTCTTCTCCTCCGATCAAAAAATCATAGACCGACAACTTCCTGATCTCTCCCGACCCATATTCAGAGTGTAGATGATATTGGCAAACTGAAGGAATGCCAATAGCGTAGCGTATGCTGAAGCTTTCAAGAGCATATCTAATGTTTTAAAAAGGAACCTGACTTATGTTGAGGGCAAAGAAATAAGCTAATAGGGGAATTTCCACCATTGACAGTGGTATACAGGTTTATTTTGCACATCCATCGTCGCCTTGAGAACGTGGCATAAATGAAAATACCAATGGTGTAGTCATGCCGTACTTTCCTAAGGAAACAGACTTTTCACAGATCACAGATGAAAGGATCAAAGAAGTACAAGATTTATTGAATGACTACCCGAGAGCTGTACTAAACTATTCTAAAACCGATAAAGTGTTTAATAACTGTGTTCCTTTAAAACTATGAAACACCTATTAAAGTAATCGTTTTTAATGAATTGTTCAATTATTGAGCTTTAGTTCATACCAAGAGCCGTCTTTTAAAAACTGAATCCTGAGGGAATCCAATTTCTTATCCGTATACAGCGAAAAACCATGATGGAAAAAGTCATCTTCTATTTCATCATCCTGAAAAATCGGAAATGCTTCCATAACAAATCCTTCCATCTGCACTAGGACACGCTCTATCCCATCCGCTTCCGAGAGCCATTTTGCATTGACAAAGGTCATCCCGAAAGCTTCCTTCACTTCTATCTCTGCCCCGTAAGAAATCAAGGGTATTCCTTCCTTCCAGACGGCTTCCGGCGCAGGCATAATCGGCGTTCTTTGAAGAATCCAATTGAGATTTCTCTCGACAATTTCATAGACAACATAATCAGCATCAAATGCTTCAACCTCTCGAAGATCCACTGTATCTGAGCGCAGAAACAGCGACTCTTTAAAAGAGTCACTTATAAAAGGAATCAAAGCATTGGCAAAACTGTCTCGATACATAACAATTTTCTTCTCAGCATTCGAGCAACGCGTTTCTATGCGCATATCTTCAAGGCTTCTTATGGGTCGAAGCTCAATATACTGACGTTTGTAGGATGGATCATACCACTGAACATCTTCCTTCCGGCGATCAGGATAAAACATCGTCGTCAGATCTCCCTGAAAATCACGACGTGCTTCTACTGTTTCTCCCCAAATAACAGGACTTTTTCGGATCGACTTCATCAAGCCTTTATATACTTCATATGCCCCCAGACTGTTCCAGTGAGAATCCTCTTTATGAAAAAGAAGAACATCTGCTGTCTGTTTTGCCGAGTACAAATCTCTGCGAGCACTATATATTTGCACTTCGGAAGGAAGAGTTTCCAATACATCCAGATTGCTCTTTTCTCCTACCGGTAGGAGATGAAAAGGAAGATACTCCGGATAAATAGTTGCCTTATTCGGCGCGACAAAGAACAGATACTCTGCGCCCTGTTGATGAACATATTCGCTTTGCATCTCTAAGACTCGAAGAAGTCGGAGAAGATCATTTTTTGAAAGTGTCCGGTGTTTTAAAAGATCATCGACGCTCTCACCAAAGAAGTAAAAATCGTTTTTTCCCACGATAACTTTTTGGTTGGCTGAACTTCTAAAAGCACATTGAATCAGTTGATTATAACGAGACGTCAAAAAGGAGTGATAAGGAAAAGACTGTCCCCAATGATCGTCAAATTCTAATGTCCAGCGAGTATTTAGTTTTCCTTCTTTCATTACAGCAGGCATTCGGCTTGTTCTCTGACTGGCAAATACCGGACTATCTTTTCCGGTTACCCATCCACAAAGCGGAACAAATGAAGTAAGAAAGAAGAAGAGAATAAGAAACCATTCTGTTACACGTTTCATGTTAAAACCTGAAGTAGATAAACGGATTATAAGTGGTAGCAGACAAAGTTAACAGGCAGAGAATCCAGACAGCTGCACTGATGATATATCCGCTTGGGCGATTCAAATGGAATTTTCTGATCAAAGGCGTGGAGAAGAGAATCCCCCAAAACATCGTAAACATAAAATAAGGAGTAGAGAGACTTCGAACAACACTCAGTGAAGCGGCTCCCGTGGGAACATAATAAAACATATTTCCAATGAAGGTGAAAGCTTGTAAAAAAGTGTCAGATCGAAAGAGGACAAAACCCACCATAACGACAATAATAACATATGTATGGCACAAAACTTTCGGCCATTTTTCAGGTTTCAGGAAAAGTTTTTCTAAAAGAAGAAAAAATCCGTGATAAAGTCCCCAGATAATAAAAGTCCATGCCGCTCCGTGCCATATCCCCGTCAAAAAAAAGACAAAGATTTTATTGGTAACCTCACGTGAAACTCCTTTTCGATTTCCCCCAAGGGGAATATATACATAATCAAGAAACCACGAGCTCAAAGAGATATGCCAACGCCTCCAAAAATTCACAATGCTTGTGGCGGTATACGGGTAGTGAAAGTTCTCCTTAAAATAGAATCCGAACATTTGCCCCATGCCAATGGCCATATCCGAATAACCGCTGAAATCATAATAAATTTGAAGCATATAACAGACAGCTGCAACCCACGCGGACAGAGTTCCGCCATCTTTAAGAGCGAAAAGCTTATCCACCATAAGAGCGGCGCTATTTGCTATGATAAGTTTTTTTGCCAACCCATAGACAAAGCGTTCAATCCCTTGTGCGACATCTTTTCGAGTCATCCTTCTATTCTTAATCTGCTCAGCTATATCTTTATAAACAACGATCGGACCGGCAATGAGCTGAGGAAAGAAAGTGATATATAAGAGCAAATCAAAGAAATTTTTCTGAGGCGGAATTTCTCTACGATATACATCGATAGTGTAGCTCATCGTCTGAAATGTATAGAAACTAATCCCTACAGGAAGAGGAAGTCCCAATAAGGGAATAGAGAGTGAAAATATGCTGTTGAAAGTAGAAATTAAAAAATCACTATACTTAAAGACAGCCAAAAGTCCGATGTTAAAAAACACATTCCAAAAGAGGAGTTTTTTATCACCTTTGAGATGAAGAGCAAATAAATAGTTTACAAAACCACAAAATAGCATGAGAAGAACAAAGATCGGTTCTCCCCATGCATAAAAAATCAAACTTGCTATAAGTAAAACAGCATTGCGCCAGTACTTCGGAACAATTAATGTCAACACAAAAGTCAGCGGCAGAAAGAGAAATACAAAGGTTGCTGAACTAAAGATCATGGAGTAAAGACTCCCATATAGCTAATGGCGATCACTTTTCCTTCTTCCGCAATAAAGATCAGTTCCACTTCTCCATCACTATAGGTATATTTCGAAAAGTCTTCCGTAAAATCTGTGCCGTAAATATCAATGACTTCTTCTATACTCATCCCTAAATGAACACCTTCCGGCGTGCTGACAGTATCATCTACAAAGAACACACCTGTGATGATTTCTTCTCCCTTGATACGTCCACACTGTATATCGTATCCCTGAAAACGATACTGTGTATCAAGTCCTTCAAAAGCACAGCTCGGAACCTCTCCGGTCTCATAGGGTTCAGGCAGTAAGTCAGCGGTAGGTGCATAAGGTTGCTTAGGCACAATGTTTACTTCACCTGCCAAAAATATATATTTTTTCTGTTCATTGGAAACATTCAAACCTATCTCTTCAATCCCTTCCGGCTCCTTTGTTTCATCAATAGACTCCGATATCGTTTCTTCAACAGTCTGCTGACTGACAATGATGGTAGCCGTTGGTTCATCATCACCTACTTTATTTTGACAAGATGCAAACATAAGTAGACATATCAATATAAAGACTATTTTTTTCATCGAAGATCTCCTAAATAAAGTATGTTATTTTCACTATGGCTCCGAAGGAGTTTCGTTGCTTAATCCTGCAGGTGAATCAAATTCTGATGGAATTTCGGGGTCAGGGGCTGTAGGTGGATCAGGTTCCGATGGAGTTTCGGGGTCAGGATTTATAGGTGGATCAGGTTCCGATGGAGTTTCGGGATCAGGATCTGTAGGTGGATCAGGTTCCGATGGAGTTTCGGGATCAGGATCTGTAGGTGGATCAGGTTCCGATGGAGTTTCGGGATCAGGATTTATAGGTGGATCAGGTTCCACATATGTATATAATTTTGCGGGTACCATTTCTCTTGTTATTTCCTCCACAGGATCACTGAAACTTATTGCTACACCATTTTCATCAAGCTCAGTGACGGTGACAGTAATTGTCTTAATACCAGCAATGCCAGTCCCCGGCACTATTTGACCGTCTAAACTACTGTTATTTGTCACTACGCACTCATCAAGAGTCGTGTAGGGAATATTTTCCGTTGTCACAATATTTCTTCCAATATAAATGACTTCATCAATTTTTTCCTCTAATACACATTCATCCGTAACCATGTATTCACGCACGAAAACATTATTTTCATAGTATACGTTCCAGTGTTCCGCTATTTTTCCATCGATTCCATCTATTGCGGTAATTCGTTCCGGATATATAGAAGGATTTGGATTGATCTGATAAACCGTCTCGAAGGGAACATCTCGTTCATTTCTATACTCGACTGTCAAAACTAATTCAGAAGGTGGTGGTTCAGAATATGTTGTTCTGTAAATATATACACCGCCGAAGATGATGTCCTGAGCATCTGCTTCCATCGTTCCATAACGCGTAAATACCGGATCTATAATCATACCGCCTGAAGACGCCCAAGCGTGACGGCCCTGATATTCTTTTTTAGTCGTCGCTCCAATTCCTGCTCTATTGAGCAAAGCTTGTACACTGAAAGCGGAAGTATAACAGTTGCCTCGTCGATAGCGAAGTCCTTCTATGGCTCCAGTGTGAAAATTCATGGAAGCTGTGTACGCATATTGAACATTATTGACCACCCAGCTATATACTTTATACATGATTGTTGAATTGCTCATATCCCCGTTAATCAAACGGCTGAGAATCCCGTCAGCTAGAGCATCCACCTCTGATGAGCCTGTCGATCCCCGAGGTTCATAAGGGGTCACAAAGTCCACCACCACTTGGGCAGTCACACGTGTTGTATGTCCATCAGAATCCTGCGCCGTATACACCAGTGTATACGTTCCCTCTTTATTCAAGTTCACAGCCGATGCATCTACCGCAACCCGTACATACCCATCTGCACGATCATACGCCGTCACTCCCGAAAGCCAGTTCACCGGAGTAGAATCCTCTACGTAAAAATTACGAACCCCCGATATCACAGGTCCATACTCGTCTTTTTCCAGTGATAGTGAAGAAACGATCACATTTGTGTTGCCCGAGGCATCTATCAGTTTGATAAAAACGGGCTGCTCTCCTATTCGATAAAGATCGGGAATCGTTTCAAAATACACTTTGACCTCAGCAAAGTCAAAGATATCCTTCACAAAATCAGACGCGCGAAAACTCCCACCGATATAGCCCGAGCGAGAAACCGCAACAGCCGTTGGGGCAACCGTATCAACGATCTCAACGGGGACCATTGTCCGCTTGCCATAAAAATCAATATAGACTTCGTGTGTACCGACAACACTCAAATCTAGTGTCAATACATCCGTAATAAAACGGATGTTTTCGTCCTCTCCACCTATGAGAAAATCCTCTATCACCAGTTCTTCAATCTCTCCAAGCTCATATTTCAGCGAGTGGATGATATTTGCTAGATGGAGCGTTGTCTCTGCGCGGGTCTCATTGCCTGAAAGATCCGTTGCTATGATAACGACCGTCTGATCTCCCACTTTATTCCTATCCGGTTCTTTTTCAAAACGGAAAGTGAGAGGCTGAAGATCAAACGCCTCCACTACAAAATCTTCCGCATTCAACTCGCTTTTAATCCCCAAGCTGATCTCTTTTAAAACCAATGTCGGAGCAACAGTATCTTTCACATAAATAATACTATCGTAAATTCGCGGACCGCTCTTTATTTGAATCGGATATGAAGCCTCTTGAAATAGGTCGATGCCGCTTAGATCTCCTAAAAATACTGCGTCCGAATCTTCCTCTAAAAGAAAATCTTCTATTGATATCATCTCAGTGCCAAGCTCGACAGTGATCAATGATTTCACTCTTTCTTTGTTGTACCATTGGCTATAGGAAAAGGCCATCATCGTCGAGCTTACAATGATAAAAACAACAAAAACGAGAATGATAATCTTCTTTTTCTTCATAGCTGTTCCTTCTTTCTTTTAGGGGAAACGTTTCTATAAGTATACCAAAGAATAATAATTTAAAAAAAATCTTAACAACTTTTTAATATATTTGTTTATAGTATTTTTACCATGAGTATTTCATCCATAAAATGTCCATCTGTTTTTTTTGCAGCATATGGTATACGACCACATTCAGAAAACCCCATTTTTTCGTAGAGTTTCAACGCTCGTAAATTTTCTGAAAAAACTCCCAATTCTAATTGTGTATATCCGATAGCTTTTGCTGTTTTTATCACTTTTTTTATCATTTCTGTCCCCAGTCCATTTCCCCATTCATTTTTATTAATAGTAATGCCGAAGACAGCTCTGTGTTTTCCCTTAAAAAGCTCTGTTCTTGGATAAATACTTGCCGTAGCTACAATTTTTCCTTCTTTTTCAGCAATTATCATCGCTCGAAGAGGATGAATTTCATATATTTCAAGAAGTTCTTCATTCTCCTGTAATGTCATTGTACACTCCTCAGGTGTTCTGAGAAGATATTGCGATTCATTGCTCCATTGAAAGAATAACTTCAAAAGCTCAAATGCATCAGACTTATTCGCAGAACGAAAAAGAACAATTTCTCCATTTTTTAAACGACCTTCACATTTGCGAATCTTCACTTTCTTCCTCTAAAAATTTCTTTATTTCTTCAAGATCTTCATCACTGAAAACTTGGAAACCGTCATTTCTCAATTTTTTTGTTGTAATCCCTTGTCCTTCTTTGATAGTGCCGGTAAAAGAGCCGTCATAGATCTGATGCACACCACAAGATGGACTGCGCTCTTTCATGATTACTATATCCACCTGCTTAAACCTCGCTCTTTCAAGTGCAATGTCTGAACCAAGTTCATATATCTGTGTGACATCATTTCCAAATTTCGTGATGACCTGTTCTCCTTGTATTTCGGCGGGAGATCTGGGAATGGGAAGTCCTCCTTCCACTTCCGGACATACAAAATAGAGCTTATGTCCTTCTAAAAGCGACAAAAGCTCCGTATGGATGATTCTTTTTCCATCATAACGACAAGGCGCGCCGATTAGACACCGGCTGATTAGAATCTTCAATATCCCAAATCCTCTCCTATCAGAATTACTTCCGTGTCATTTTTAATAATAGAGCTCCACGTATATATCATCATCATTCGACAAATACGCTCTTCTGATCGGCAATCATAACATTTTTCTATTTCTGAAACGGCACAGGGAGTTTTTAAATGAAATCTCTTCGCATTTTTGGGAGAAGCCACATTTTTTGCTCGATCGATCGCACTATTTAGATCCGGAGTTATTTTATTGACACCTGCAAGAAAATATACTTTACAATTCCCGTAAGCAGATGTTGTAATGCGATTTCCTTTGCCGTCAATATTTACAAACTCTCCCGTTTGTGAAATTGCATTGATGCCGCAAATGTATACCTCGCACTCCGCTTCTTTTTGCCTCTGCAGTGTTGGATCTTCTTTCCAATGCCAGTACACATCGTTGTGTTTACTCAAGCTCTCATAGATGCCTAATTCTTGAGAAGTCACCGAACCTCCCATCGCTACTTTTTTACCGTCTATCTGTTCATTTAAATAGTTGGCGGCTTCTTCTTTTGTTTCAAAAAATCTCGGATGGTATCCTCTTATCTTCAAGTTTTTCATCGTATTTTCGATCATATCCGCCTCCAAAAACAAATTATTCTTCTTTTACTACTTCCAGTTGTACGTCAATTCCCTCGGACATCCAAAGTATTTTTACAATATCCCCCGGGAAAATCTTTTTTCTTCTCTCATGGACAGGCCGGTCATTAACATATACATTTCCTTCTTCTAAAAGAATCCGCGTCAACCCTCCACTCGGAAGTATATTTGCATACTTTAACAGAGCATCCAATGCTATATAATCCGACTCTATGGCAATATTCATCTATATATGGTCTTTCTTATTGACTAATTCGAATGGGCACTAAATAAAAAGTAAAAGTGTCATCATCGAGAGGGCGTATGCGACAGGGTCGCTGTGACGTTGTAAGACTCATCGTCAATTGTTCGCTTTCGATAATGCGCAGAGCTTTTAAGAGATAATTCGGGTTGAGGCCGATGCGAATATTATCACCGGTCTTTCTAATATCTACCTCTTCTTTGGCTTGCCCGCTTTGTGCACTCGATGTGATCTTCAATGTATCATCTTCAAACTGACAGATGATGAGATAATTTTTACTTCTGTTTGCCATGATGGCAGCTCGATCAATCGCGCTGAANAATTCCCTCACATCTATATCGGAGCTGATGGCAAAATCATCCGAGATGACTTGTTTGTAATTGACATATTCTCCCTGAAGAATCTTCGATACGATGAGCACGTTTTCAAAAGAGAAAGAAATGTAGTTATCCGTAATCTGAAGCACGATATCATCATCTACATTGTAGGCAATGATGCGTTGAACCTCGCGCAGAGTTTTNCCGGGAACGACGACGCGTACATTTTCTCCGGAGACAATCGGCACTCTTTTCATCGCAATACTATAGCCGTCGATAGATACCATCTTCATCTCATCGCCTTCAACTTCCATAAGACTGCCTGTGAGAATGGGGCGAGTCTCATCCGTGGATATGGCAAAATTTGTCATTTTAATGAGATCGGAAAACATTCCTTGATTCATGCGCACTTCTTTTCCGCCTTCTACAAGCGGAATCTGCGGAAAATAAGAAGAATCCATCATTAATAATTTATAGGATGCATGTCCACAGACAAGAGAGAGGGCATCTTCTTTTTTATTCAAGGTAACGGCATCATCCGGAAGTTTTCTGACAAGTTCATTAAATAATTGAAAGTCAATGAGCACATTCCCTTTTTCTTCCACCAATGCCGGAATCTCTACCTGTATAGACAGAGATAGATCGTTGCTCTTCATCAATAGATGATTATCCAGTGTTTCTATATAAACACCTTTTAATACTTCAAGAGTGGTACTGCTTGAGACAGCTTTTGAAACAATATTGAGAGCGTAGAGCATTTCCCTTTGATTGACGGTGAACTTCATGTAGCCTCCTCATATAGATAAATCGTTATTAATAATAATAGTAGTATTAGTAGGGCCTGTGGATTTGTTAATAAGTTCAAATTTTTTTATAAAATGAACGTTTATACGGTGGATAATTCTGTGGATAGTTTTTATAAAATGGATGCTGTTTTCCACAAGATAAATAATCCACAAAAAAACAGGAGTTTTCCACAAAATTGTGTGCATTATTCTGTCAACTTTGTTTTTAAATGTTCAATCATATTTTTTGTGTCAGTATTTGTCTGAATTTCTTTCGTAATTTTATCACAGGCGTGAATAACTGTGGAGTGATCGCGATTACCGAAAATTTCTCCAATTCTTGGCAGAGAATAATCTGTCATTTCTCGCACAAGATACATGGCAATTTGTCTGGGATAAGCTATTTTCTTTGTTCGCTTCGGTGAATCCAATTCTTTTTCTGTCAGATCATACGTTTCACAAATGATTTGTCGTATAATATTGTGATCGATGATCTTTGGAATAGAATGATCAATCATATCACTGAGAGCTTCTACGCATAGGTCTATATTAATCGTTTGATTGACCAGAGAAGCAAAACTGGACACTTTTGTAAGAGCTCCCTCGAGTTCGCGTATATTGTTTTTGATATGTTTGGCTATATATTCTATTACATCATCAGGGACATCTTTTCGGTCGAGTTGTGCTTTTTTCTTAAGAATGGCGATCCGCGTTTCGTAATCCGGTGGCGTGATATCTGTGATGAGCCCCCACTCAAATCGGGAACGAAGTCTTTCTTCCAAGCTTTTCATTTCTTTTGGAGAGCGATCGCAAGTCAACACGATTTGTTTATTGTTATGATAAAGCTCATTAAATGTATGGAAAAATTCTTCCTGCGTCTGTTCCTTTTTAGCAATGAATTGTATATCGTCGATTAAAAGAACGTCTACATTTCGATAGCGCTCGCGAAAAGAATTGTTTTTTCCACTTTGAATGGAATTGATAAAATCATTGGTAAAAGTTTCGCTTGATACATATAGAACTTTGCTGGTGGGATTTTTTTGGCGCACATAATGTCCGATAGCTTGCATTAAATGTGTTTTTCCCAGACCGACTCCGCCATAGATAAATAGCGGGTTGTAACTTCTACCGGGCATTTGCGCAACGGCTACGCTGGCAGCATGAGCAAAACGATTGTTGCTTCCGACAACAAAATCCTCAAATATATAATTACTGTTTAATCGAGAAGAATGAATCGGGGCTGTTGTGGAGCCACCAATAGAAATACCTTCGAGATCTTCATCAGCAAGGACGGCGAAATCTTTTCTGATTCCGCTCAACTGAAAATATGCCTCTCCCAATTTAATATGGCGTTTACTATTGAGAATGACTTCTCTATTAAAAGCGCTGGGAGCCAACAAATACATGGTGTGCTCATCTTCTCTGATTAATTCGAGAGAACTGATCCATGTATTATAATCTACACTGTCCATAGTACGGCTGAGTTCCTCTTTCAGGCGGTTCCATGTGATGTCTCTTTGCATAATTCCCCTCATTATTCACAAGTATATCAACATTTTTTTATCGATGAATTACTCACATACTGTTCACAAATTCAGATTTTTACTGTGCATAATAAAGGAGTATTTTGATGATTGCGTATGAATAAAACTCTGAAATTCGCACAATATGATATCCATTATTTAATTGTGGATAAGTAAGGGGGTTTCCACAAAGTTATCCACAGTATATTAAATCCATATGTAAAACAGGTGGGATAAATCGAAGGTTATCCACAATTTTCTCAACTATAGCATTCTAAAACACGATTGACAACCAAAAACAGGGATTTATCCACAACGAGAATGGGTGATAGTTAAACCGTTGTTTGACTTCACATTCACTTGTCTATATAATGAGGTGGCGAAAGTTTTATTCTCATTGTTTATTGGAAGGAGGAGGTGGATTTATGAAAATGACATTCCAACCAAAAAAAAGGCAAAGGGCAAAGGTTCATGGGTTCAGAGCTCGTATGAGCACAAAAGCAGGTCGTAGAGTGTTAAAGAGCCGCCGAGCAAAAGGTAGAAAAGTTCTCAGCGCATAGACCCCTGTAGGCGGTCTTTTTTATGGTAGAGGAAGATAATGGAGTGGAAGAAGCTCAATGTAAACAGAGACTTTCAACGAGTGTATTCCCGAGGAAAATCGAGGGTAACCGGATATTTTGTTATCTACTATCTTCCTCAGAAACTTGGATATCACAGGATTGGTTTTACCGTCAGCCGAAAAATTGGCGGTGCGGTTGTGCGTAATCGGGTAAGAAGACGATTAAAAGAATTGTTTCGCTTAGTTAACCCGAAATTATCACGAAGTGTCGATGTCGTCATTGTGGCCAGAAGACGGGCAAAAGAAGCAGACTTTGCTTTGATGAAATCCCTTATGAAATCGATATTTCATGAAATTGCCTGAGAGGTATCATGAAAACTATTTTGCTGGCTCTGATCCGTTTTTATCAACGGATTATTTCTCCGCTAAAACCCCCGTCCTGTCGTTTTATCCCCACTTGTTCAGAGTATTCTCGACAGGCAATAGAAAAATATGGAGCTGTCAAGGGCGGTTGGCTTAGCATTAAACGCATCTGTAAATGCCATCCCTTTCATCCGGGAGGGATAGATCCTTTAGAGTGAGGAGGACGAAAGTCCATGACAAAGTTATTTGGCAGTTTTCTGCGCATGCTCTTCGATTTGATCGGAAATTATGGATTAACGATCATTGTATTTACTGTTATTGTGCGAATTATCCTGCTTCCGCTGTCGGTTCAACAGCGAAAAAGCATGGAAGTACAGAAAAAATTGAACCCGAAAGTACAGGAACTTCAGAAAAAATACGCCAAAGACCCCCAGACTTTAAATGCGAAGACGGTGGATCTTTACAAGGAGCATAAGTACAATCCATTGTCCGGTTGTCTTCCGTTGCTTGTACAGATTCCGGTTATCTTCTCTTTATTTTCCGTCTTTCGAAATGCCCACATCTACATTCCTGAAGAAGCTCTCAATCAGACATTTTTGTGGTTGCCTAATCTCATTTCACCGGACACCTTAAGCAACATTGTGCCCGGCGTAGAAATATTTAATAAAATGCCCGGAATTTTGCCTATTATAGCTGCACTGTTTACGTATTTGACAAGCAAGCGGGCACAAGTTCAGACGGCTGCGACGACGGCAGGTTCTGAGCAAAAGGGACCGGATATGTCAGCGATGACGATTATGTTTCCTGTGATGATTCTTATTTTTGGCGCCAGCTATTCGGCAGGCGTTATCTTATACTGGGCAGTAAGCAATATGATTCAATTCTTTCAAGATGTAATTATTGGCCAGTTGATATCAAAGGAGAATGTTTCATGAAAAGCGTGGAGAAACACGCCCGAACAGTAGAAGAAGCTTTGGAGCTTGCTTTGATTGCGCTGGGTGCGACAGAAGAAGAAGTTGATGTTGAAGTCATTGAAAGAGACTCAAGCGGTTTTTTAGGGCTTTTTGGCGGACGCGACGCCCATATTCGCGTTACGCTTAAAGAACCGAAAGAAGATATATTGGCCGATGTATTTGCACCGGAAAATATTGTGATGGAAGAACTCCAGGAGCTGGGCATTGATATTTCGGATACAGTGCAACAAGAGCAAGATCCGAAAGAGTTTTTGGCTGAATTTCTTGAAGATTTGCTTCAAAAAATGTATTTGGATGCCTCTGTAGAGGTGCGCGACGGAGTAGATGGAATTGAAGTAACCGTCGATGGAGAGGATATGAGTTTGCTGATAGGAAGAAGAGGAAGAACCTTGGATGCCCTTCAGTATATAACGAATCTGGTCTTTAACAGAAATCGCGAAGAGTATATTCATGTATTAGTAGATTCGCAGAATTATCGAGCAAAACGAAAAGAATCACTGGAGCAGATGGCATATCGCATGGCGGAAAAAGCCAAGCGCCAGCGCAAAGACATCATACTTAATCCCATGAATGCATATGAACGCCGGATTGTCCACTCAGCGCTGCAAAAAGATCCACATGTGTCTACGCGCTCTGAAGGCAAAGATCCCCATCGAAAAATTATCATTTTTTTGAATCGCTAAGACCCGGGTCAACCGGGTTTTTTTGACAAAGGAGTCTCATGAGTACAATTGCCGCTATCTCTACAGCTGCAGGAACAGCTGCTTTAGGTGTCATCCGATTGAGCGGTCCGAAGAGCAAAGAAATTCTTTCTTCCCTCTTTCGAGGTCCTCGCTCTCCTGTCGATAACCCCCGTATGCTTTGCTACGGTCATATTGTTGAGCAAGGAGAAGTTCTCGATGAAGTCATGGCCGTGTTTTTGCCTGCTCCTCATTCTTTTACGACGGAGGATATGGCAGAAATCACCACCCACGGCGGAAGAGTCGTTATGGAGAGCGTATACTCTGCCATTATTAAGGAAGGCGCTCGAATTGCGGAGCGCGGAGAATTCAGCAGGAGAGCTTTCTTAAACGGCAGATTGGATCTTGCACAGGCNGAAGCTATCTTGGAAGTNATTGAGGCGAGGACAAAGCGAGGCGCTTCGCTGGCTCTTTCACATTTGGAGGGCGATACGACGCGTGAAATCAAAAGACTCCGAGAAGAGCTTCTTACTATTCTCGCTCAGATGGCTCTTGCCATCGATTATCCGGAAGAATCCTCAGAAGAGGTCCGCACAGAAGACATAGAACATTCACTGCATCATATAAGTGTATCTCTTGAAGAACTGATTAAGAATGCCCATAAAGGTCATACGATTGCAGAAGGTCTGCGAGTGGCAATCTTAGGACGTCCGAACGTTGGAAAAAGTTCACTTTTGAATGCGCTGTCTCGAAGAAGCCGATCTATAGTAACAAATATTCCCGGAACTACCAGGGATACGATTGAAGAGACGATTCAACTAAGTGGTGTACCTCTCATTTTGATCGATACGGCAGGTCTAAGGCAGACCGATGATCCGGTTGAGATCTTAGGGGTGCGCCGAAGTAGAGAAGCTCTTGAATCGGCAGACATGCTTCTCATTCTTTTTTCGAAAGAATGGATTCTTACAGAAGAAGAAAAAGAGCTTCTAAGAAGTGTGAAGGATCGGCTCAGACTTTTAATCATCAACAAGACAGATCTTGACGAAGGGAGGATGTGCCAAGAGGACCTCTTGCCCTATGCAAGCAGAGAACAGATTCTTGAGATCAGCATCTCTGAAAGAGAGGGATTGGAAGAACTGGAAAAAGCCATTCTCAAAGAGGCNGGGGATTTAGAGGAAGAGATTCACACTCCCTTAATAGCCAATGTTCGACAAAAAGTGGANATTGAGACGGCGGCNTTGTCTGTAAAAGATGCACTTCAGGCGCTNAGCTNCTCTCTCCCCTATGACTATGTCGAGGTCGATGTGCGGGGAGCATATGAAGCACTTGGACGCGTTCTCGGAGAGGGAACGGCNGACATCATGGATGAAGTATTTGGAAGGTTTTGTGTAGGAAAGTGAAACAGTATTCNGTCATTATCATCGGCGCCGGGCATGCCGGCATAGAAGCAGCGCTGGCGGCTGCAAGGCTGGGAGAAGAAGTTCTCCTTCTTTCGCTTTCCCTAAATGCGGTTGCTTTTATGCCTTGCAATCCTTCTATCGGAGGAACCGGAAAAGGACATTTGGTTCGCGAAATTGACGCGCTCGGCGGAGAAATGGCTTTGAACACAGACCGGGTAACGATCCAATCCAAGATGCTCAACACCGCAAAAGGCCCCGCTGTCCACTCCCTGCGGGTGCAGACGGATAAAAATGCGTATCACACGAAAATGAAGCAGATAGTGGAAAATCAAAAGGGACTTCACCTGCGAGAAGCGGAAGTGACTGAACTTATGGTTGAAGACGATCAAATAAAAGGGGTCAAGCTCAGAAATGGCGAAGAGATTCGGGCGAAAGTTGTCATTGTTGCCACCGGAACGTACCTTCGTTCTAAGATCTTCATCGGTTCTCATGTGGAGAATATCGGTCCTGCAGGACTGAAGTCTTCTGAGTTTTTAAGTGATTCACTTAAAAAATTGGGGTTTGAGCTGAGAAGATTTAAGACAGGAACCCCTGCTCGCATTCATGCAGACTCTGTGCGCAAAGAGGCGCTCATCTTGCATCCGGGGGATGAATGTATTACTCCCTTTTCCTTTATGAATGATTCGCTGGAAATCGAGCAAGTTCCATGTCACATCGGATATACAAATGAGACCACACACGCGTTGATTCGAGACAATATTGAGCTTTCGGCCATGTATGGAGGGGCCATTGAAGGAACGGGCGCGCGCTACTGCCCTTCGATAGAAGACAAGGTAATCCGTTTTGCCGCTAAAAATTCTCATCAGCTGTTTTTAGAGCCGGAAGGACTGACGACAAAGGAAGTATATGTGCAGGGCATGAGTTCTTCTCTTCCGGAAGATGTGCAGGAAAAGTTTTTAAAAACCATCGAAGGGCTCGAAAATGTAGAGATTATGAGGCCGGGCTACGCGATTGAATATGACTGCATCGATCCGACAGAATTGACGCTCTGGCTTGAATCAAAGCGCATCGGCGGATTGTTTTTTGCCGGTCAGATTAACGGATCCTCCGGATATGAAGAGGCCGCAGCCATGGGGCTCATGGCCGGAATCAATGCCCATTTGAAAATTCACGGCAGAGAACCGTTTACTCTCAGAAGAGATGAGGCTTATATAGGGGTTTTGATCGACGAACTGGTTAGTAAAGGGACGCACGAGCCCTATCGAATGATGACATCCAGAGCGGAGTATCGTTTAATTTTACGCCAGGACAATGCAGATTTGCGCCTGACGCAAAAAGGCTACGATATAGGCCTTGTGACACCGGAGCGGTATGAAAAAATGAGAAGTAAACAACGAATGATTGAAGAAGAACTCGTGAGAATAAAAGAGGCGCGTATTCCTCTTGATAAAATCAACCCGCTTCTTGAGTCCCTCGGTTGCAAAACATTGGAGCATACTCCTTCGCTGGAGTCGCTATTAAAAAGAAGTGAACTGGATTATGAAATGTTAAAGGCAATAGACGAGACAAGAACAAATGTTCCGGGTTATATTTTGGAGTCTGTGCAGACACACATCAAGTATGAAGGGTATATTGCCAAACAACTTCAGCAAATTGAGCATTTTCGTCAACTTGAGTCCAAGAAGCTTCCGTCGGAGTTTGATTATCTGAACATGGAAGGGCTCCGAAAAGAGGCGAGAGAAAAACTCGATAGAATTCGCCCCTCCTCACTGGGACAGGCATCAAGGATCAGCGGGGTCAGCCCGGCAGATATTGCTGTCCTCATGGTCCAGCTCGAAAGGAGAAGTCGTGAACGAGACACTCCGCCTATATCGTGATCTTGTCCTTGAAAAAAACAGATATCTCAATCTTACAGCCATAAAAAATGAGGCTGAGTTCGATGAGCGAAATATCGCAGACAGCTTGATCATTCGAGATTTCCATACTTTTCAACCGGGTGAAAAGGTGATCGATCTGGGGACGGGAGCCGGGCTTCCGGGCATTCCCATTGCTATCTGTGAGCCGGATATTTCGGTTACCCTCGTTGATGCCAGGAAGAAAAAGATTGTATTTCTCAAGGAATTGATTCAAAAGCTCCATCTTGAAAATGCAGATGCTGTATCTGCAAGAGTGGAAGACTTGGCAAAGGATCAGGCGTATCGCGCAAAATACGATGCGGTCGTCACCCGTGCTGTCGCCCCGTTGAATGTACTTTTGGAATATGGGATTCCCTTCTTAAAAAGGGACGGATTGCTGTTTGCCTATAAAGGGCCAAAAGGCGATGAAGAGTTGAAGGATGCTCAACGAGCATTGAAAGAACTTCACACAATCCATACGAAAACCCATTGCTATTCAATTGGTGACGCCGCTCTTTCCATCATGGTTTTTGAGAAACGAAGAGAAACGCCGGAGAAATATCCGCGCGCTCCCGGAGTTCCTTCCAAGCGGCCTCTTTGATACATTTTCCCCCTTTAAAGGGGTTTTTTTGATACAATTAATCATGAGGTGAATGAATGAGCAAAATTCTGTCTGTTTTCAATCAAAAAGGCGGAGTCGGAAAGACGACGGTCACCATCAATCTGGCAGCCGGACTTGCCAGAAGAAAAAAACGAGTCCTAGTCGTCGACGTGGACCCACAATGCAACACTACGACAGGCATGGGGATTCACCCTGTTGAAGGCAAGTCTATATATGAGTGGTTGCGTGGAGAATCGACATATGAAGAAGTAGTTGTCAGCCCTGTATGGAGGATGGATTTGATTCCGGGCAGCCAAGATATGGCGGCTTTTGATTTGGAAATGGCATCCACAGAAGGAAGAGAATATCGACTAAAAGAAGAGTTGGACAAGGTTTGTGAGAATTATGATTATATTGTGATCGATTGTCCACCGGCATTGGGGCTTTTAAGCGTCAATGCTCTGGTCGCTTCGGATAGTGTGTTGATCCCCATTCAATGTGAATACTATGCCCTGGAGGGATTGTCGGCTTTGATGGATACCGTGCAAAGAATTCGCGGTGGAATGAATCCCGAGCTCGATGTCGAGGGTGTCCTCCTCAATATGGTCGACAAGCGGAACAATCTGACAAAAGACGTGATCTCTGAAGTTACGAAATATTTTGGAGAAAAGGTCTATAGGACACATATTCCGAGAAATGTACGCCTTGCAGAGGCGCCCAGCTATGGGATGAGCATCTTTGACTATGATAATTTGTCACGCGGTGCCTGGGCATTTAATACTTGGGTAAAAGAATTCCTAAGGAGGAGTGAGAATGGCTAAAAGAGGTGGTTTGGGAAGAGGATTGGATTCGTTGCTACCAAGAGAGACGGCGGCAGAGGGAAAAGTCATTCAAGTAAGCGTCGATGACATCAGTCCCAATCCATTTCAACCGCGTAAGGACTTTTCCTTGGACGCCTTGGAGTCGCTGCGGGATTCGATCGAGGAGCATGGCGTCATCCAGCCGGTTCTCGTCAAAAAAGTGGATGCCGGCTATGAACTGGTGGCCGGTGAACGCCGATATCGCGCGGCTCGGATGGCTCAGTTGGAACAAATACCCGCTATTGTGATTGATGCCGAGAATGCTAAGCAAGCCGAATTGGCGCTGATTGAAAACCTTCAGAGAGAAGATCTCAATCCGGTCGAAGAAGCCGAAGGATTTAAGGCTTTGATGGACGAATATCATATGAAACAGGAAGAGTTGGCAAAGACGGTTTCAAAGTCGAGAAGTTATGTCGCCAATGCGCTCAGGCTTTTGAACTTGCCGGCCGGTGTTCTTGATATGGTTCGGGCAGGGGCTCTTAGTGCCGGACACGCTCGCACGCTGTTGATGTTTGATGAGCCCAAGCGCCTCGAGATGGCAAAGCTTGCCCTGGAAAAGGGGCTGTCAGTTAGAGAATTGGAGAATTTAGCTAAGAAAAAACCCGCTTCGAGATCGACGCGATCCTCGAAGGACATTCATATACGAGATATGGAAAGACGTCTTGAAGAAGCACTCGGTACAAAGGTGCGCTTACGAGACAGTGATGTGCGAAAATCGGTGGAAATTACTTTTTATTCTAGAGAAGAGATGGAACAGTTCCTCGATTTGCTCATGAATGTTTCACGTGAAACATCGGAGTGACAAGTCGGGCGTATAAGGAAATGTTTCACGTGAAACATCGGAGGAGTGCATGAAGAAATCTCTGAATATTCAGCAAAAGAACCATGATGTCCGGTCGGAAGTTTCCAATGGCAAGAGACGGCTTGTATTGATTGCACTCTCCTTCATGCTAATAGCAACGGGGTTGTTAAACGATTCGTTTGTCAATATTGCAGCGGGGATTCGCAATATCATCATGAACCGCAGCAATCTGCTGACAGACTATATCGCTTTAGGAGGAATCGGGGCAGCTTTTGTCAATTCAGGTTTGACTGCGCTTTTGGCTGTTGCCGTCATTGTCGCAAGCAAGGCAACGATCACAGGACCTGTCATGGCAGCGGTATTTTCCGTTGTCGGCTATTCTGTTTTTGGAAAAAATCTCTACAACTCAATCCCGATTTATCTAGGGGTGTTGCTCTATTGCAAAGTGTCCGGTACGCCGTATAAAAACTGTCTGACCTCCGCATTGTTTGGAACTTGCTTAGGTCCCGCCGTGAGTCAAGTTAGTTTTGGCATCGGTTTATCGCCGGCGATTGGGATTCCCGCCGGATATGCGACAGGCTTGGTAATCGGGTTTTTGATGCAGCCGATTGCTTCGCGTGTCGTCAAACTACACAACGGTCTATCTCTTTATAATATCGGCTTTGCCGCCGGAGTGATCGGACTTGCCGTTGCGTCTGTGTTGCGCCTGTTTGGATGTGATCTCAGTCATGAAAATTTGCTCTCATCCGGATATAAATCGGTTACCTTGACATTTCTTTTGCTGATTTTAACCTTGACATTTGTTCTAGGGTTTTGGATACATGGGAAGACAATGAAAAATTATGGCCTACTTCTAAAGAATTCGGGTCAGGCAGTGGCTGATTTTATCGATCTTTATGGATACGGCCTTACGCTGATGAATATGGCATTTGTTGGCTACATCCTGACGTTTTATGCACTACTTGTCGGAGCGGAGATAAACGGTCCGGTAATGGGATGTACTTTAATGGCGACAGGTTTTGGCGCTTTTGGAAAGCATCCGCGCAATATTATTCCTGTTTTGACGGGAATATACCTTGCATCGGTTGTCGGTGTCTATGAGACACATGCTACCGGAGTGGTCGTAGCTGCGGTCTTTGGGACGGCTTTGGCGCCTATAGCAGGAAAATATGGAGCCGTCGCAGGCGTTCTTGCCGGAGCGTTCCATTTATCTATTGTGATGAACACCGGATATCTCCATGCCGGGATGAATTTATATAACAACGGATTTTCTGCCGGATTTGTAGGCGGTATTTTGGATCCAATCTTGGAGATATGGACAAGCAAAATGAAAAAAGAGGGCTCACAGTAGCCCTGCTTTTTTTGGATGCGATATGACGATGACATCATCGGAGACATGTAGATGAGTGAACGAGACAAGTTTTTTATGAAGGCGGCGATCCGAGAAGCCGAAAGAGCGTTTCAGGAAGATGAAGTGCCGATTGGCGCTGTGGCGGTGTTCGATGGAAAAATCATCGCTTCCAATCATAATAGGAAAGAACAACTCCGTGATCCCTTGGCTCATGCGGAGATGCTGGTTGTATCGGAAACGTCTAAAAAGCTTGAAAGATGGCGTTTGACAGGGGTTACTCTCTATGTTACAATTGAGCCCTGTTTAATGTGCATGGGCGCTTTAATACACAGCCGAATCGACAGGCTGGTCTTCGGGGCGAGGGATCCCAAATTCGGAGGAGCCAAAAGCCTCTATGAATTAGGGGAAGATCCGAGAATGAATCACCGCTTTGAAGTAGCAGAAGGAGTGATGGCGGAAGAAGCCGCACAGCTCATGCGAAGTTTTTTTGCAAGCAAGCGATAAGGAGAGGTGTCCGAGTGGCTAAGGGGCGCGCCTGGAAAGCGCGTAGGGCTTTACGGCCTCGCGGGTTCAAGTCCCGTCCTCTCCTCCATTTAACAATTAAGAGCCGGATAATGTTGAAATATAAATATGGCTCTTTTTGTTTTGCCAATTTATCGGGTTTCACGTCTATAGTTATACTATTTTCAAATGTCATCAAAAATTCTGGATGACTGTTATATAATTTCGAACTATAGTCTCAATGGCAAATGAGTTTTTCTGTTCAGGTCCGGCAGGAGTATAATGCCAATGCCTTGTCGTTCTTTCGATAAGATAATTTGACTCTAAAGAGTGTACATCTCCATCGATGCAGGGCTTGATAAGTCTACAGGTGAAACAGAAGATGACGGTAGCAGATCCGGTGTCATCTGATGAGTACGTTGAGGAGATGGTAGTGGATTGGCTCTTTGCTGATTATAGAAGTGCTGTGCTGTGGGCTGAAGAGGAGAAGCTCCCAAAGGAGCAAAGGTTGCAGGAAAAACGGAAAAGAAAACAAACCCAGGATGAACTTCGGGCGAACAATGAAAAATAGTCAAGGTAATATCAAGATTTTAGATTAAAAATACGCATTGAACCATGAGCGAACCGGGAAGAGCGAAGCAAGGGAGAAGCATGGGGAGCGCCTAAATAAGAGTGGACTGGATGCCGGATAGCTGCCTGCGGAGCCAACAGAGATATTCTTTATGATGAGAACTACAGGAACTACAGGCAGAATATATAGAATCGCTCCTGACGCATTAAAAACGAATACTTTTTCAATCAAAGCCGCTCTATTTGGAAAAGTATTTATATTTTTATGTAAAAGCTGCTCTAAAACTCTTTTATGATTATATTTTTGTGGTATCATATGTAATACCACTTATTGTTAAGGAGGGAAAGAACTTTGGGCAAGTATGATCAAATCAGAGATATACTTTTTGCTGAGCCCAAATCTAAGAATATTTCTTTTCGTAAAGTTAAATCTTTTATGGAAAGCATTGGATTCACTTTTATTTCGAGAAGCGGTAGTCGTTATTCAGTGGAACATGTGTTATTAGATTATCCCCTTACTATCCATTCTCATAAGCCCGGACAGACGCTCAAAACTTATGAGATTAAATTAATTCGAGAAGCAATTGAGGAAGTAGAGAAAAAGGAGAAATAAGTGAGTATAAATTACAGAATTGAGGTCTATGGTATTGAGACCGATGAAGGCAGAGAATATGTTGCTCATTTTCCCGCTTTAAAAGGTGTGGCAGGAGGCGGGATATCGCAGAAAGAAGCAATTGAATCATTGCTTGAAAACGCAGAATATCATCTTACATTTATGAAAAGTAAGGGATATAAAATACCAAAAGAAGATTTGTTTGATGAACCAAAAGAGTACAGTGGCAGATTCAGTGTTAGAACTACATCAATGGTGCATGAATATTTGAGTAGGGTTTCTGCTGAGCAAGGCATTAGCATAAACGCCTATATCAATAATCTGTTTCACCTTGATATGGGGGGGACGCTAATGCTACAGAAAGCAGAGGAGTTGAAATCTACATTTTTGACGGCACTGCAAAAAAGAATGAGTTCAGGTACTTTAGTGATGTCTGCTCCCTATATTGAAGGTCAGTATTATTATAAACTTCCAGAAAATAAGGAATGGGAAGGTAATAAATATGCATGAACCAAAACTTTTTTTTAAAATGGTTAGGTATCAATTAAAATCTATCAAATATGATTTCTTGCCAAATCCGCAAGATAGTGTTGGTAAAATAGAAATTAAAATAACAGATACAGTTGATATTATTCGCTGTGACGAGCAAGAAATTGAAATAGAAATAAAAAGAAGTATCAGATTTATGCCGGAAGCTTTGTTCACTCTTGATGTTGTGGTGGCATTAATCAACAAACTTGATACTGATAAAAGTTATGTGTTTCAAGATGAAGCAGAAAGAAATACCTATGTTGAAAATAACATTAAGCACATTGTTGATGGAAGCAATATCATACAGCAAGTATCGCTTTTGATTGGAAACATCACTTCCAATTATGGAAGAATACCAATAATCTCACCTCCTGATTTAATAATTGATAGTGAGTAAGCGCTCATATTGATTTACACAATAGCCTTGTTTTAGGATATTTTTGCGTCAGGTCGGTTCAAGAGGCAGCAATGTTGAACTGATAGGCTTTAGCGCGTTTGAAACGATTGAGATTTATGGTATCGTGCCAGAAGCAATAATGCAGATGGAAAGATCAGGAGAACTCGCTAAGGTGGGGCTGATAATCTATTGATAGCTTAAGCGTCAGCATTTAACGGCGAACTCCTTAAAACAGATGACGTTTATCACGTTATCAATATGTTATTTTCAGTTATTTTTACAACAAGAGAAAATTCAAAAGGTGCATTTTGCAAGCATTACGGCTCTTAATGAAACACAACAAAACGCTCTTAATGAACCCCGTCCTCTCCTCCATTTAACAATTAAGAGCCGGATAATGTTGAAATATAAACGTTATCCGGCTCTTTCTTTGTGTGTCGGGCACGATGAATGCGCGGCGTATTTGACATCTCGGCCCCGGTGTATTCTTTATGTGGAACACATGCATGTCGTGCAAATAATACACCTTAATGCGAGATCCGGTAGAACGAGTTTCATATATGACTTCATTACTTCTGCTTTTCCTTCGAGCGCTTGTCATTGATGATTTTCATATGTTCTTCTGTGATGAGATCGACATTGTTTTCTCTTGCCCATTCAACACAGCCTTTTAAGACGAGAGATAAGAACACACGAGGAACGCCGAGAATGGTCATCAGGGCTTCATCCGTGAATTTAATCTTGTCGTCAGCTCGGTCTGCAGCATATTGAACAGAGTCGAGAGATGCTTCTCGCACTTGCAAAAGTTCAGCGCGCATTCCGGATCTTCTGTGGTACCAGAAGTTTTTGCTGTCTCGATACCCGTAGTCGATGGGAAGAGGTGGAAAATCCCTCGCCTTTACGCCGTTTATGATGGCATCTCGGTACTTTTTCTTCATCAATATTTTATCGACGCGCAGGATAAAATGAGCGCCGAATTTACTTGTAATTCCGTTAAAATCTCGGTATGGCCCTTCATAGCCGTCGAGCTGCCCTGCCCGGTCTCCATCTGCNCCGTCGAGTTCGCGNATCCAAGTGCACTCGATGACCTGAGGCGCGTCGGTAAGAATAAGCGGCCTGACTTCTCCGGTTTCTTTCTCNATCAGACTTTTTTCCAGTTTATACTTGCATTTGGCCATTTTTTCAGCCGGAGTATCTCCGGGCCAAGAGAGNTTCACAGCCTCTTTAAANGTTTTCGGCTTATCATCGATAAAGTTTATAGCGCATTTTCCGTTGCGCAGGATATTCTGGGCAGTATTGGATGAATTTCTGCAGCAAAGCAACATGGCGTAATAGTCTTTACCTGCCACATAGTACGGCTGCACCAGTGAATAGGGCCCTAAATTCGTCATCCCGTCCTCACAAAGTGTGCTGATAATAACCGTAGGCATAGGGAAAAACAGGGAGGTTTGGTAAAAATTGTCTACGATACGAAGGTCTTGAAAACTGCTCATCGTGAATACTCCTTTTTCATTTTAATAATTGCCGCATGATATGGAACTGATCTGAAAAGCTTTTTCCCTCCATTGTCCACCTGAGAATGGACTCGGCCATGTATTCTGCAAGAAATGCTTTATCTTCAATCGAAGAAGATAGACATACCGGTTGAATGATTTTGGCAAGCTGGGAGCGAAGCATCTTGTGTCTNTNAGAAAAAACGGAGGCATATACCTTAGNTGCGTCGCNGTCGCTAAAAAGAGCCTCATGCTTTTTTGAAAAAGACAACAAGCCGTCGTAAATGTTATGTAATGCGGTTTCAGCATCGGGAGACGGACGGCTTTTGATGTTGTCGATACATTGAATCCAATCATCAGCCATAAAAGAGGCAATCAGCATATCTTTCGACTTGAAATAGTTGTATACCGTGCCTACGGCAATATTGCAGGCTCCTGCAACCGAGCGGACGGTCGTTTTGCGATAGCCGTTTTTTGCCACTTGATTTCTGGCCTCTTTCAAGAGTTGTTCCCGGACATTTTCGATGACTTTCGGCATGGTACAGTCTCACCTCGCTTTATATGAACATGTTCATATAAATATTATAAAAAAGCATAAACAAAGTCAAAGATAAAATGCGCACTTGAATGCAAACGGGAGTGATCGCGCTCACCGGAAAAAGATGAATCCACCGGATCTCCGGAGATAGTTGAACGAAGAGCGAGAGACAAAAAAAGATTCTGCCAAGCAGAACCTATGTTTATTATATACCACAAAATATCTAACAATAAACATTTATCATGAAATTTTATAGAACGCAGTGGATATATCCATGCAAGGCTTTCCTTCGAAGTGCGGTCTTTGCTGCAAAAAGACTTCATCAATACAGAGCAAAGCAATGAAAAGCAGCGGGCGCTTTAGTGCAGGTCTTCGGCATTTGTATAGGTTGGAGACGTTCTCAAGCAAGAAATCAAGCTTAAAATACTGCTTGGCAAGAGATGAGGAGTCGCACGCGGAAAAAGGATAATGGCAACGATATAGATAAGAGAAGCGGCAAAGGCAAAGCGATTGCGGCTCTGCATAAAACCGAAAACATTGACGCTGACGGCAAGCAATGTACATAGAAGATGCGGGAGGATGAAATACCTGGCAAGCTGAACGCCCATAGAAGTGGAAGCGTATGAGAAGGCAATGTCACCGTAGTAATAAGAAAAAGAGCGAAAAATGTAGATAATGCCGAGAACCGTGGCAAGACCTGCAAGTAAGCGGAAGGAGTGTTTCTGTTTCATAGTTCTATTCCTTTCTTCAATTCCTACACTCACCCTAACAGAACATATGTCCTGTTTTCTGGACTATGAGTGGCTTTTCTTGCAGGAGATATGCATTGCCAAATGAAAGGAATCCATGTATAGTAAAAAGTCAGCAGGAGAAATATCTCCTGCCACCATGGCCGTGCTAGACGGGGAGATAGCGGTGCCCTGTAACCTGCAAGCCGCTACAGCAGGGTTGATCACCTCTTTGAGGGGTTTTCGGAGTGGTGCTGCCCTCGGCAAGTGTCGATGAAGGATGAGTCCTGCGCAATAAGGACTTCCGAACCCTGCCAGGTCCGGAAGGAAGCAGCAGTAAGGGAGACCCCTTATGTGCCGCAGGGGAGCTTGTCCGGAGAAAACGACCGAGGTAACGACTGTTGCGGAATCTCGATGGAGGCGCACGGCCTTATCTATTGAGCCTCGGCTCTTTTTTTGTTTTTGGAAGCCAAAAAAAAGAGGGCTACCAATAGCCCTCAACGATCAATTGTTTGAAGAAGAGAATTTTCACTAACTCAATCTTCAATTTATCCTTTGGAAAAGGAAAACTCTCGGGGATATAGACGGTGATGTCCTCCACCTGTTCTGTTTCATATCCTCCTGTCGAGTCGGGTTTCCCCGTCCACACGACGGGCCTTGGGCGAGCGGCTCAGCCGCTTCCCATATGCACATCGAGGGTGAGCGAGGATCCTTTTGAGCGAGCATACTCAAGAGCATCTTTCTCTATGCGAATGGCCATACTGTCCTCCCTCAGCTTATTTGTTTTGTCTATCATATCTACCCATTTATTTAGATTTCAAATGCAAGAGGGAAGAGCCTCATAAAAAATGAATGTATGCACAGAAGATTATTGACTTGTTTATGGCTGAATCTTGCTGCAAACAGATGGATCAGGAGATAAGAAAATGGAGAATATCCTTATAGACGTCTTCTCTGTCCGGATCCTTTAGAATTTCATGAAACATGTTGGGGTAGACGATGCTGATCATGTTTTTGTAGCCGATTTGAGAGAGGAGATTCATCGTGGCGGATATTCCGCACTTACCGCCTGTTACAAGATAGTCGTGTTCGCCGGATATGCTGAGAATAGAGAGGTTGAGGTTTTGCCGCTTGTACGATCTCGTATCGCAGATGGCGCGGTCAAGCTCAAAGATCGTCATGAGCTCTGAAATTTGAAATGAATGCATATAGTCGGGATCTTCGTCAATTTTCTTGAGAATGTCTTCTTCGGAAGAGGGAAAAAGAAAATCCCATCTGAGCCACTTGCTTATATTTGTATAGAACTCGATGAAGCGAAGGAGGGAGACAGCCGCGCCGACCGGTCGATAATACATGACCGTGCCGCATAGGATCAGCTTGTCGATTTCGCTGTCATATTCTTGAATATAAGCTCTTGCGATCAGCGAGCCGAGGGAATGAGCAAAAAGGCTGAAAGGCTTGTCCGGGTAGATGCTTTTGAGATACCCGGTGATGGTGTACTGATCATCGCGAAGCTGTTGATATGCTCCCATGAATCCTCTGGGATATCGTTTTCCGACCGAGCGTCCATGCCCTCTCGTATCGGATACGGCAACGGCAAACCCGTGCGAATGAAGAAATCGGGCAAAATGCTCGTATCTTCCCTTGTGTTCATGAATACCGTGAATCACCTGCACAACCCCTCTGGCATCATCATGCGGATAGAGAGTGCAACTCAGCCCGAAGCCGTCGATGGGAGAGCGCAATATGACATCGATCACATCTCCTCTTCGCTCTTCTTTTTCCACCGGCGAGTCGCAAGTAGCGCAGAGACGGCTTCTTTTCTTGTCGTAGATTTTTCGCTTTCTATGATGAACGGCTTGCGGGAGTGAAAACACAAGCGCAGCCAGCGGAAGTAATTTTTTTAATCCGTTATAATTTTTCTTCTCCATGATGGCCCCCTTACCAATGAAGTTATACCCTCCGATGAAAGAAAAGCTCTCACTCATTTTGATTTTTTGTCTGCAGGATGGAGTTTGGCTTTGAGGAAGTTCCGAATAGCACATCTGCCTCATGACTTGTGTCACGGAGAGTTCTTTGCGGTATAATAAAGAAGTATGACAGGAGGAAAGAATGGGTTTTTTGGGGTTCTTTAGGAATCTTTTAAATAAAGGAGAGCTGAAAGCTCTTGAGGAGAAGGCACAGGCAATAGAAAATCTGGAGCCGGAAATTTCCAAGCTCACGGATCGCCAGCTCCGTTTGAAAACGGATGAGTTTAAGAAAAGACTTGCCGAAGGAGAAACACTTGACGACATTCTCACCGAGGCGTATGCCGTCGTTCGGGAGGCCTCTGTTCGCACGATTGGGCTTCGCCCGTTTTTTGTCCAGCTCATGGGCGCGATCGTCCTGCATGAAGGGCGTATAGCCGAGATGAAGACAGGAGAAGGTAAGACCCTCGTGGCAACTCTACCTCTGTATCTGAATGCTCTTGAGGGAAAGGGAGCGCATCTTGTCACCGTCAATGATTATTTAGCTAAATACCAGAGTCGGTGGATGGGGCGAATCTTTACCTTTCTCGGCCTCAGCGTGGGATGTTTGACAAACGACATTGAGGGCGAGGAGCGCGCCGCTCAGTATGAAGCAGACATCACCTATGGAACAAACAATGAGTTCGGCTTTGACTATTTGCGCGACAATATGGTCGCTTATAAAGAACGAAGAGTGCAGCGTCCGTTGAACTTCGCCATTGTCGACGAGGTCGACTCGATCCTCATCGATGAAGCGAGGACGCCTCTGATTATCTCCGGCAGGCAGAGCAAGAGTTCCGACCTGTACAATGTTGCCGATCGCTTCGCCTCGTCTTTATTGGCCGACGATGTCATTGTCGATGAAAAAGAAAAGACGATCGTGTTGACCGATGAGACCGGCGTGCCGAAGGCGGAGAAATATTTCCGGATTGACAATCTATCGGACCTTGAAAACATGGAGATCTCCCATCACATCAATCAGGCGATTCGCGCCCGCTTTTTGATGAAGCGCGATGTCGACTATGTAGTAAAAGACGGCGAGGTCCTGATTGTCGATGAATTTACGGGACGCTTGATGCCGGGGCGAAGATATTCAAACGGTCTTCATCAGGCGATTGAGGCTAAAGAAGGCATTGCGATTCGCGATGAGTCGCAGACTCTTGCGACCATCACGCTGCAGAACTTCTTTCGCATGTATGCAAAACTTTCCGGCATGACGGGAACGGCCAAGACAGAGGAAGAAGAATTTCGCGAGATCTACAATATGGATGTCGTCGTCATTCCCACCAATGAAGAAGTGATTCGAGAAGACATGTCGGATCTTGTCTACGGCAAGATGGAGTATAAAATGGCGGCGATCATTGAAGAGATAGCAGCTCGCCATGCGACGGGGCAGCCGATTCTTGTCGGTACCATTTCGATAGAAGTCAGTGAATATCTCAGCCGACTCTTAAAGAGAAAGGGAATTCCCCATGAGGTTTTAAATGCAAAACATCATGAAAGAGAAGCGGAGATCATCGCACAGGCCGGCCGCTACGGCGCCGTCACGATTGCTACAAATATGGCCGGTCGAGGAACGGATATCATGCTCGGGGGAAATGTTGAGTTCGTGCTCCGAAAAGAACTTCGAAAGGCCGGATTTGACGAAGAAATTATAGGGTTTGCTCTTAGCCCCTTCGATTACGATGATCCGCAAGTGCGCGAAGCCAAAAAACAAATGGAGAAAATCCGTCCTTCGATAGAGGCGGAGGTTCATGAAGAAGCGCAAAAAGTTCGAGCCGTCGGAGGCCTTCATGTTCTTGGAACGGAGCGCCACGAAGCCAGACGCATCGACCTGCAACTCCGAGGGCGAAGCGGACGCCAGGGAGATCCCGGCTCCAGCCAGTTCTTCCTCTCTCTCGATGACGATCTGCTGCGGATCTTCATGAAAGAAGGCGTGGCAAATATGCTCCACAATTTGGGGATGAAAGAAGGCATTCCCATTGAACATCCTCAGCTCAACAAAGTCATCGAAAATGCTCAGAAGCGAGTAGAAAGTGCTCATTATGGCACCAGACGATATGTTCTCCAGTATGATCAGGTGATGAATGAGCAGAGAAAGTTCATTTATGCTGAGAGGAATCGCGTCCTTGAAAATACGTCGCTCAAAGATCATATGATGACAATGATGAAAGAGCAGATCGAGATGGCGACGGACCACTATCTTCAGGGAGAAGAGCCCGCCCAAGAAAGAGCGGAACTCTTTTCCTTCCTGAAAAGCCTCCATCTGCCGGTTGTTCAAAGTGACGAAGAAGATAAAGAAGCGCTGGCTTCTCTGCTTGTTAAGCGAGCGCATGATTTCTATGAAAAGAAAGAGGCGGAGTTCGGCGAAGAGATCATGCGTGAGCTCGAAAGAAGCATCTTATTGCAAGTGGTCGACCGTCATTGGATGGATCANATNGATGCGATGGACAATCTCCGCAGAGGAATCGGCCTGCAGGCAATCGGTCAGATNGATCCTGTGCAGGCGTATCAGAGAGAAGGCTTTGACATGTATACGCAGATGATCGAGTCCATCAATCGCGAGACGCTCAAATATCTCTTCGGGGTGCGCATCAGTAAAGAGCCCGCTGCGCGCAGAGGGTTTGAGCAGATGGCGACAGGTCAGATGAGATCGACTCCGGCTGAACCCAGAAAAGTGGAGAGAAAAATCGGAAGGAATGAACCTTGTCCCTGCGGAAGCGGGAAGAAATATAAATATTGCCATGGGAGGAATTGAGATGTTGTTAAATGAAAAATGTTCACAATTCGAGCGCCAAAGAGAGCGCTGGGCCGAAATAAAGGAGTCTCTTTGACCCGGCTCGACTGACGGAAAGAAGAAAAGAACTCGATGAGATGATGATGGCTCCCGATTTCTGGAATGATCCCGCAGCGGGAGCGGGAGTGCAGCGGGAGCACAAGAGCATCCTCCGCCGCTTGGAAGCGATCGCACAGATGGAAGAACTTCTTGATAACTGTGAAGTGAGCTGTGAGCTAAAAGAAATGGGAGAAGATGTGGAAGAAGAGGGCCTCGAACTCTTCACGCAGATGGAAGAGCTGCTGGATGAGCTTGAAGTCGACACGCTGCTAAGCGGCGAGCACGATGAGGATAACTGTATCCTATCGATTCAAGCGGGCACGGGAGGCCTCGATGCCCAGGACTGGGCGATGATGCTCATGCGAATGTATCTCCGCTACGCCGACAAAAAGGAATTTCAGACGAAGATTCTCGATATTTTAGAAGATGAAGAAGCCGGAATCAAGCACGTTTCCATTCTGATGGAGGGAGAATATGCCTATGGCCTTTTGAAGGCGGAAGCAGGAGTTCACAGGCTCGTTCGCATTTCTCCGTTTAATTCTTCAGGCAAGAGGCAGACGTCTTTTGCTTCGGTGGAAGTGATTCCCGAGATTGAAGAAGACGACAGTGTGGAGATCAATGCAGAAGACCTGAGGATCGATACGTATCGATCAGGCGGCGCCGGAGGCCAGCACGTCAACGTGACCGACTCGGCTGTGCGCATCACTCATCTTCCCACGGGCATTGTCGTCAGTGTTCAAAATGAACGAAGTCAAATTATGAATCGCGAGACGGCAATGAAGATCCTTCGAGGAAGGCTTCTGGAGAGGAAGATGGAAGAGGAGCGAGCAAAAATAGATGAGCTCAAGGGTGATTTTAAGGAAATTGCCTGGGGAAGCCAGATACGAAGTTATGTTCTCAATCCTTACAACTTGGTTAAAGATCATCGGACGGGAGAGGAGACGGGAAACGTCGGCGCCGTACTGGATGGAGCTGTTGAACCGTTTATTCAGAGATACTTAAAGGAGACAAGAAAAAATGCTCATACTGATTAAAAATGCAAGAGTCATGACGATGGAAGGCAACCGTGAAGAGCCTGAAGTTAAAAATGTCCTTATCGAGGACGGTAAAATACAATCTCTTTCGACAAAAGAAGGGAAAGCCGATCAAGTGATCGATGCAAAGGGACATCTTCTTTTGCCCGGATTCATCGACGCGCACTGCCATCTGGGCATGTGGGAAGATGCCATCGGATTTGAGGGAGCCGATGGAAATGAAATGACCGATCCCCTCACTCCGGGTCTTCGCGCCATTGATGGCATCAACCCGATGGATAAGACATTTGAAGAGGCCCGAAACGGAGGGGTGACCTCTGTGGCGACAGGCCCCGGAAGCGCCAACTGCATGGGAGGAAGTTTTGCCGCTATCAAAACAAAAGGCGCGCGCATCGACGAGATGATCATCAAAGATCCCTTGGCAATGAAGATTGCCTTCGGTGAAAATCCCAAGAGAGTCTATGATGCGCAGAAGAAAAGTCCTTCGACTCGCATGGCGATCGCCTCGAAGATTCGCGAAGCTCTCCACAAGGCGAAGGAATATCAGAAGAAGAAAAACAGCTCCGAGCCACCAGCTTTTGATATCGATATGGAAGCGCTTCTTCCCGTTCTCGAGAAGAAGATTCCCTTGAAGGCACACGCCCACCGCGCTGACGACATCTTCACCGCGATTCGCATCGCAAAGGAATTTGATGTGCGTATCACACTTGATCATGCGACGGAAGGTCACCTCATTGCCGATGAATTGGTCAAAGAAAAACTCGATTGCATCGTCGGGCCGAGCTTTGGTGACAGAAGTAAATATGAGCTTAAAAATCAGAGCTTTGAAACGGCAGCTGTCCTCAATAAGTCCGGCGTGAAAGTGGCAATTATGACGGATCATCCGGTGATTCCCGTCCAGCACATCAATATGTGCGCCCAATATGCCGTTCGCGCGGGGATGGATCACTATGAAGCCCTCAAAGCCATTACGATCAATCCGGCGCAGATTTTAGGAATTGACGATCGAGTCGGTTCGATCAAAAAAGGAAAAGACGCCGATCTTGTCCTTTGGAACGGAGATCCGCTGAACATCAATTCACGCGTTCTCTTTACCATGATCGACGGCGAGATTGTATATATGGAAGATGAATTCTAAAGGAAGAAGCGACTGGCTGAGACTCTTTGCGATGGTGACGATGCTTATCGACCATTGCGGGATTCTCTTATTTCCGCAGGCGGAGATCCTGCGCAAGATCGGGAGGCTTGCCTTTCCGATCTTTGCCTATGGGATTGCCCGCGGGTTTACACACACGAAAAGCAGAAGAAAGTACATGCTGCGCCTCTTCGTGTTCGGAGCGATCAGCCAGATTCCGTATATGTGGCTACATAATGGTGCCAGATTCGATCCGTTTACGATCAATCAGCTGTGGCAGTTTCTCTACACCCTCATTGCACTTGTAGCGGTGGAGCGCTCTCAAAAAAGTGAAAACTGGCCGATGAAGATCCTCTATGGATGGATNGGCGTCTTTCTCATTTTTTTACCCGACGCCCTCAGNTATTTGTATCCACAGTGGAAGTTTTCCTATGGTACGTATGGAATATTGATGAGTGTGTTGTTTTATGTGTTTGAGGGAAGATGGCCTCAGCTGATCGGCTCCTATGTCGCCCTGAGTTATTTTTACGGCTATATCTCGGTTGCCGCGTTGAATCGCAGTACGGGAGTCAACTACCTTGAAAGCCTTGGTATGATAGAGGAAAACATCCGTACCCTGAGACGCTACGGCCGTTTTCTTTCGATGAGCGGGGTGTTTCGGCAGTCGCTGAGTATACTGGCGCTTCCTTTCATATACGCAAGCCAGAGGAGACCGGGCAGGCCTTTTATGAATCGATTCACTCCGTATCTGTTTTACCCGCTCCACATCGTCGTTTTATTGTTGATTTATCACATTTTTTAGGAGAATTATGCTCGCAAAGACATTGGAAGACACAAAGAAAATTGCACAGATGTATGCGGAAGAAAACATTCCCGTCCTCGCGCTCCTTGGAGAAATGGGGTCGGGCAAGACGACGTTTGCTCAGTATTATGCAAAAGCGCTCGGCGTCGAAGACGACGTCCTCTCCCCGACTTTCAGCCTGGTACGCGAGTACGACACCCCGCAGGGGCCTCTTTATCATTGCGATCTCTATCGCATAGAAGATGAAGAAGAGCTTGCAGCCATGGGATTTGAAGAGTATTTTCACAAAGGTGCCAAGCTCGTCATCGAATGGCCTCAGATCGCGCAGGCGTATCTCTTAGATGCGGTGTATCTGGAGATAAAAGTCGACGAACAGGGACATCGAATATTTAGGAGACAGGGATGATTTTAGGAATAGACACATCGACCTCCGTCTGTTCCGTGGCGCTTTGGGACGGGAAGAATTTTGTCGAGTGGGAGCAGAGAAATCCGACAGGCCACTCGAGTGTTTTGATGCCGATGATGAAAAGAGCCTTTGATGAGGCGGAGGGCTCCGTTGACACGCTCGTCGTATCGCGCGGACCGGGAAGTTTTACCGGGGTGCGCATCGGCGTCTCCACCGCGCTCGGACTGCAATTTTCAGGAAAACTCAAGGTATACTCCGTCAGTTCTCTTCAGGCCAGAAGCTATCTCGACGGATTTGAAGGCGTGCGTCTTCCGATCATCGATGCCAGGCGGGAGAGGGTCTATGGAGCTTGCTACGGTGCCTTGCAGCATGAAGAGGTCAATGCACCGTTTGTGCATTTTCTGGAACTGCTAAGTGGTACGGATGCACCGGTTGCTTTGATCGGCGAATCGATCGACCACTTCTACGAGATGGCAAGAGCGGCACTTCTTCAGGAGGTGACGATCAACGATACACAGGGCAATGCCAAAGGAGCGATTCGAGCCTTCTTAGAAGGCAAGTATGAAAGGGATCTCTATCCTGTCTATCTGCGAGAAGTGGAAGCGGTGCGAAGGAGAAAGGAAAAAGAAGATGCTGATATTGGGGATTGAGACGAGCTGTGACGAGACAGCTGCCGCCATCGTAAAAGACGGCCGTGAGATACTCTCAAATGTCATCTATACGCAGATTCCCCTTCACATGCCTTTTGGAGGTGTCGTGCCGGAACTGGCATCGAGAAATCACGTCGAAAAGATCGTGCCTGTCGTCGAAGCCGCCTTCCATCAGGCAGGAGTAAAAAAGGAGCAGATTGATGCTGTTGCCGTCACTTGCGGTCCGGGTCTCGTTGGACCGTTGATTGTAGGTGTGAGTTTTGCCAAAGCCTTGAGCTACGGATTGGGCGTTCCCCTTATAGGCGTCCACCATCTCGATGGTCATATTGCGGCAAACTATCTCAGTTTTCGAGATCTGGAGCCTCCTTTTCTTGCCCTGATCCTCTCGGGCGGACACAGTCATTTTTATAATGTACGGGCATTTGGCGATTATGAGCTTCTCGGGGCGACAAGAGACGACGCCTTAGGAGAAGCGTTCGATAAGGTAGCCCGCACCCTCGATCTTCCCTATCCGGGTGGTCCGCATGTGGAGAAACTGGCTCTGGAGGGAGAGCCGCTCATCGAATTGCCGATGACGCTTTTAGAAGAGGACTCATTGGATTTTTCGTTTTCAGGGATAAAAAGCGCTGTAAAAATGGTGAGTGAGAAAATCGACATGAATACACAAAGAGCTCATCTTGCATCCTCTTTCCAAGAGACGGTTTTTGCGATCGTGACGGAGAAGATCCGGAGAGCGCTTGCAAAGACGGGAGAAAACCGCATCGTCATCGCCGGCGGGGTGGCTGCCAATCAAAGGCTTCGCGAGCTTTTAAAAGAGATCCCCGCAGAGGTGCTCTATCCTCCGCTTTCAATTTGCACGGACAATGGAGCGATGATCGCCGCCGCCGGATATTATTCATGGAAGCAGGGAAAATGTTCTCCACTTTCGCTCAATGCCCGGGCGAATTTACCCCTTTCTTCCACAAAAGACATGTGGATAAACTATTGATAATGTGGATAACTTTGCAAAATGGCGGAATATAGCCCTTTTCGCATCGCGGGATTTATCCACAGGGAGGTAGGTTTGTCCACAGTCGAACAAAGAATCCCCCGTGTAGACGCAAAAACATATGGAGGCAATCAGGCGTGGTTTGAAGAGAAGGTTCAAAGAGGAGACGGATGCGGCGTCATTGCCGCTGCAAATCTCTTTTATGTCTATCGCCATCGCTCGGGTAGCGCTCCGACAAGAGAAGAATATATGTTGATCGCCGAAGAGATGTACAAATATTTGAAACCTCTTCACCTGTGGAATCCGCTTTCGCCCATAAATAGTTTCGGACTTCCTTTTTTTAAGACAACTTTTGAGCGAATTCAACGATTTCTCAAGTTGTTCGATATCGCCTGTGAAGTCGAAATATTCAAGGGAATGAGGCGGTCGATACCGTTTTTTATCAGACGATCGCTGCGAAGAGAAGATCCTGTCCTCCTTTTTGCCATCGGCCTGCCAAAAAAAAGTCCGTATAATAATCACTATGTACTCATCACCGCAATACAGGGCGACACTCTCGTCGTCTCATCATGGGGACAGAGGCTGGAACTCTCTCTTCATCAACTTCTCAAAGACGCTTGGCTCATTCGACTTGGCCGACTGAAGGAGAAATAGATGCCGCATTATTATTCACAGGAGCAGCAAACTCCCTCGCAACCGACTGAAGTGGAGATTGGCTTTCGGGACAGGTCCTATATTTTTCTTACGGACCGGGGCGTGTTTTCAAAAGGCAGGCTGGACTATGGAACGCAGACGCTTTTAAACGCCGCCGTTGATGAAATCGCAGAACCTTTTTTGGATTTAGGCTGCGGTTACGGTGCTGTAGGCGTCATTGCCGGTAGCATAAAGGGTATCTCTGTCGACATGACGGATGTCAACAAAAGGGCTCTTGAATTGGCCAAAAAAAACGCAAACAGATATCGAGTGGAAGCCGAGGTCTTTTATTCGGACGGCTTTGCGCAAAACGACAGACAGTATCAAACGATTTTCTTGAATCCTCCTATCAGAGCGGGAAAGGAAGTCGTGCACAGACTTTTCAAAGAATCGCATGAACATCTTCTTCCCGGGGGGAGTCTGTATATTGTGATACAGAAGAAACAGGGCCTGGGGAGCGCAAAGAAATATCTTTTGACCTTGTTTAAAGAAGTACAGACACTGGAGCGCTCGGCGGGATACCATGTGCTGAAATGTACGAAATAAAGCAGCACCGGTATGAGAAAGGCATATGAATGGCACCACTAAAAAAGGCGGTTCGGCTTTTAAGCTGAACCACCTTTTTTTCTTTTCCTAAGGCGTTTATTTTTTCAAGAGGCTGCCAAACAGGCCGCGAGTAATCGCTCTTCCGACCTGGGTTCCTATAGAACCTGCCGTGTTTTTAATCATGCGCTCGACGGCGGACTCGCGAGAGCGCGATGGCCCACCGAAAATAGAGTCGAAAAGGACGCTGCCTTTTTTATCTTCAGACGTTGCTTTTGCGTCTGTTTCTTGGCTTTGTTGTTTTTCCTTTGCCGACGCTTCCGCTCGCTTCGTCAAAATCTCATAGGCGCTTTCCGAATCGAAAGTCTGCGCATATTTTCTATGGAGGAAGGAGTCGGAAATGAGTTCTTGGACTCTTTGCGGATCCATCGGGTCCATACTGCTTGCCGGAGCCAAAATGAACGCTTTTTCCACAGGCGTGGGCATTCCTTTTGCGTCGAGCGTGCTGATGAGAGCCTCTCCGATCTGAAGCGCCATCATCTCCTCAGCGACATTCATGCCCTCATTTCCTCTGAAGGAATCGGCGAGGGAGCGGACGATGCGCTGCTCGGCGGGGGTAAAGGCGCGCATGGCGTGCTGGATGCGGTTGCCGAGTTGAGCAAGGACCGAATCGGGGATATCTTTGGGATTTTGTGTGACAAAGAAAACGCCGACTCCTTTTGAGCGGATGAGCTTGACGACTTGTTCTACTTTTTCAAGAAGAGTCTTGGAGGCGTTTTTGAAGAGAAGATGCGCCTCTTCAAAGAAGAATACGATCTTGGGCAGCGGCAAATCGCCTACTTCCGGCAGCTGTTCAAACAGCTCGCTCAAGAGATAGAGGATAAATGCGCTGTAGAGATCCGGGCTGTGATAGATGTAGGAAACATCGAGGACATTGATGATTCCATATCCTTGCGCATCCGTGCGAAGGAAGTCGGTGATGACCAGAGCGGGCTCCTGGAAGAATTCTTTTGCTCCTTGCTGCTCCAGCACGAGAAGGCTTCTTTGAATGGCCCCCACGCTTTGCTTGGATATATTGCCATAGAGAGCGGAGAGTTCACTGCTGTTTTCATAGACAAATTTGAGCATTTCCGACAGGTCCTTGAAGTCAAGAAGCGCCAGGCCGTTTTCGTCGGCGATCTTGAAGACCGCATAGAGGACGCCTGTCTGTGTATCATTGAGTCCCAGCAGACGGCTCATAAGAAGCGGACCCATCTCCGTGATAGTTGTGCGCAGGGGGGTTCCGTTTTTTTTCAATAGATCCCAGAACTGAACGGGAAAAGCGCGAAACTCGGGAACGGGCGCTCCGAGCTTCTCCAGGCGATCTTGGAGTTTGGGCGAAAGGGTGCCGGGCTCGGCAAAGCCGGAGAGTTCGCCTTTGATATCGGTGATAAATACAGGGACGCCCTGTTTGGAAAATTCTTCCGCCAGGAGTTTCATCGTGATGGTTTTGCCGGTTCCAGTGGCACCGGCGATCAGTCCGTGGCGGTTTGCCATGGTTTCATCAAAGGTAAGGAGCTGACCGTCTTTAATCGCGATATTCATCTGTCCTCCTTGGAATAAATCCTATTTTTTCTTCTACGTCGGCGAGAGTGACTTTTGCCAATGCCCGGGCTCTTTGTGCGCCGTGCAGCATCAGATCTTCCAGATAGCTGCGATTGTCCATCAGTTCATTCACTTTTTTCTGCAGAGGAAGAAGAGAGTCGAGCACGGCTTCGGTGACGCCGTCTTTGAGTTGTTTATACCCTTTCCCTTCAAAATAAGCCAGTGATTCTTCTATGGACAGTTCGCGCAGAAGCGCAAATATATTGAGGAGGTTTTTCACCCCCGGTTGATGATCATTATAGCTGATTGTGCCCAGAGAATCGGTGACGGAGCGAGAAATTTTTCTCTTCAGTGTCTTTTCATCGTCGAGCAGAAAGAGAATTCCCTGCTGATTCTGCGAAGACTTGGACATGATTTTTTCCGGCGTCTGCAGGTCATAGATGCGGGCGCCAAACGGATTGAAGTAGCCTTTGGGAATGACGAAAGTCTCGCCATAAGCGTTGTTGAAGCGAACGGCAATATCGCGGGTCAATTCCAGATGCTGGGTCTGATCCTCTCCCACCGGCACAAGATGAGCGTTGTACAGCAGAATATCTGCAGCCATCAGCACAGGATAATTAAAGAGACCTGTGGGGATGCTGTCGCCCATGCGCGATGATTTGTCCTTGTACTGCGTCATGCGGGAGAGCTCTCCCATGTATGAATTGCAGCCCAAGATCCAACCGAGTTGGGCATGCTCCGGCACATGGCTCTGAATGAAGACGATATTTTCTTGCGGATCGAGTCCGGCAGCCAGATACAGCGCCATCGTAAGAAGGCTTCTTTCGCGAAGCTCCTGCGGATTTTGGCGCACCGTAATGGCATGCATATCGACGATGGAGTAAATGCATTCATACTCTTCCTGCAGGGCAACCCAATTTCGAAGCGCTCCGAGGTAGTTGCCCAGGGTCAGATTCCCTGAGGGTTGAATGCCGCTGAAGATTCTCTGTTTTTTCATGGTTGATTCCTTTCAAACAAAAAGCACCCATAGGGTGCTGATGCACGGTACCACCTACATTTTGTACTCTTTTGGTAACGCTCTGTGAGCGAATGATCTCCCCGATTCCAATGGCGCCGGCCATGTCTTTTCCTTTCAGCACACAGAAAAGTCTCTGAAACACGCTCTTTGGCACCGCCTGTCGGTTCATCGATTCTTGTCAACAATATACATGCTCAGAAGGATGATCGTCAAGTGGTGTGAGATGAGCCGATATTTGCTTGAGAGCATAAATTGGAATACAATATCCAAATATAGGGGAGACAATGAAACAAAAACTGACGAATGCGCTTCATGTGGCAAGTGTCGTCTTTTTGCCGCTGGCAAGTTTTCCGGTGGGAAGATCCTTTCATCTTATGCTCTCGAAGCAGATCGGATTGTATGCCATCGGGGTTCTTGCGCTGATGTTGTGGATCATTCACCATTTTCACATACCTGAAGAGGAGAGGAAGGCGGCTGAAAATCGCTTTCTGGTCTTATATTTGCTTTTTCTGATGGCATCGATTTTTGTCGCGTATGATAAAACGGCCGCTTTTTTAGGGAGCAAGGCCAGACGCGACGGCGTCTTGATGTTTTTCAACTACATAGCGATCTATTTTCTGGCCAGAAGGGCAAGGGTGGATGGAGACAAGGTCATTAAAGGACTTTGTGTCAGTTCGGCGCTCATTTCCGTGCTCGCGCTGTTGCAGTCCTATCAGATCGATCCGCCGTTTTTGCGCCTCTACGCTTCGTCGTGGAAAGGGATGGCGTTTTCACTGATGGGAAATCCGAATTTTCTTGGAACTTTTCTCGTGCTCACGATTCCTGCCGCCCTGTATTATGTCGTCGAGAAAAAGAAGTGGTGGGGAATCCTCGTCTACTCGCTGCTCTTTTTGGCTCTTCTAGCGACGAGAACAAGGGGGAGTTGGATCGGAGGCTTTTTTGCCTACATTGCCTATTTCTTCTTGAGCAGAGAGAAACTCAAAACGACATCGGGCTTTTATAGAAGATGGGCTGCTTTAAGCCTCCTGTCCATCGTCCTGATGGTGTTTTTCCTCTTTACGGCGACGTATGACTTCGAGCAGAGGCTGTTTTCCATCTTTACCGACGGGATAGATGTGCTCAGTGGAGATGACGATGCCGATTTTGCCGGCAGCAACCGGGTCTATGTATGGAAAAAGGTCGTAGGTCTCATCCGAAAGAGGCCATTATTGGGATATGGTGTGGAGAATCTATCCTATGCGATGAGCCGCGCCTACTATGATGAGATTGTGGCGGATTATGGGAAATTTCGAAACTGGGACAAAGCGCATAATGAATTTCTCAATATTGCCGTCAGCAGCGGCATACCGTCCCTTGCCGCGTATATCGGATTTCTGACAGCGGTATTTATAAAGGGGTTCAGAGGAAGACTCGAATCGCCCCATCACGCGTTTTTGCTTGCCGCCATCATCGGCTATCTTGTGCAGGCGATGTTCAATATTCAGATGATCTTAGTTTATTATCTGTTTATGGCGTACTTGGGGATCGTCAGCCGAAGCCGCCGCGATAGGGAGGCGGTCTCGGGGGTATAAGGAAGAAAACACTAAAGAGAGGATGCGTTATGGATCAAAAAAAAATCGTTGCGACGATTTCCGGAAAACCTTTTACGATGACACAGGTGGAGGAGTTCCTTTCCACTTTGCCGGCAGATTATCTCAGACAGCTCACGCAGGCGGGAGAGGAAATCGTCCTTGAGGAGGCGATCAATCAGGAGCTCTTTCTCCTCGATGCCCTAAACAGCAATATTGAAGAGAGCGATTTTTTTAAAGAAGAAATGGAGCGGATGAGGCGCCAGCTTCTTCGCGGATTTGCCGTGCAGCAGGCGCTGGCCGACACGGTGCCCACTGAAGAAGAAGTGCGCTCTTATTATGAGGAGCATAGAGAAGAGTTTCGGGAACCTCATCAGGTAGCCGCCAGCCACATTCTTGTCGACACCGAAGAGCTTGCCCGTTCCGTCAAAGCTCGCCTTGATGCGGGAGAATCATTTAATGATTTGGCGATGGAGCTCTCGAACTGTCCTTCAAAAGAGGTCGGAGGCGCTCTGGGGTTGTTTGAGCGAGGGAGGATGGTTCCCGAGTTTGAAGAGGTCGCCTTTGAGATGAGCCTGGGAGAAATTTCCGAGCCCGTCAAGACGCAGTTCGGCTATCATATCATCCAGGTTGACAATATTAAGCCCGAAGGCATACAGCCTTATAACAAGGCCAAGCAGAAGATCGCAGGCGATCTTTACAATCAAAAGAAACAGCAAGCGTATGATGAGTACACCAACCGTCTTCGCGAGCAATATGAGGTAAAAGTAGTCTGATGACTCCAATCCGTCCGGAAGAAGTGAGAGAACTTTTGAGCGAGTGCATGGACGAATTGCCGGAAGTATTCTTCCGAGATCTCAATTTGGGGGTTGTCCTTTTGGAGGAGGCAAAGCCCCATCCCCTTCGCCGGGGAGACGATCTCTATATACTTGGGGAATATCGAAGGACGCAGCTCGGCCGTCAGATCGTGCTGTATTATGGGTCCTTTATGAAGCTGTTTTCTCATCTGCCTCCGGAACAACTCAAAGAACGCCTGAGAGATACCCTTCGCCATGAATTCCGTCACCACCTGGAATTTTTGGCGGGGGATTATTCACTTATACAGGAGGATAAAAGACAATTGGAGGCTTATCTGAGCGCTTCAGATGAAGAGCGTTTGCCTTGAAAGAGGAGTACTTTGTACTGAATCCCCGGATGCGATTTTTAAAGCTTGCACTCAAAACGGAAAAAGATCGGCGATAAGAGCCGCAACAGGATGCACAAGAGAAAAGGAGCAAACATGCGTTTTACAGAAGAAATGATCTTGCAAAAAGATCTGTGGGCGGGCCTTCACGATCCGAAGAGAAAAGAAGAAGATGCCGACATCGTCGTCTTCGGAATTCCCTATGACGGGGCTGTGTCATTTCGTGAAGGGACAAAAGACGGGCCGCGCTCGATTCGCGACCTCAGTTTTCATGTGACACCGACCAATGAAGAGTTTGAAGTGTTTGAAGATCTGAAAATCAAAGATATCGGGGACTTCTACGCAGCGACGCAGGAAGATCTCTTTGCGAAGGTGGAAGACAAGGTAGCTGAATTGGTCGACAAGAACATTTTCTTTATGATGCTCGGGGGAGATCATTCAACGACGATTCCCGTTCTAAGAGGCATCAATCGAAGCCTCGGAGAGGAGTTCGGCATCATCCACGTCGATGCGCACTTTGATTTGTGCGACAGCTTGGGCGGCAATCCCCTGTCCCACGGCTGCCCGGCAAGGAGAGGAAGTGAGCTCGAATGGGTGGGAGGAAGCGACAATATTTGCTTTTTGGCCATTCGCTCCGTGGAGACGGATGAGTTGGAGTTCATGAAGCATAATCCTGTCCACGTTATCAGTGCCAAGGCGTTTAGCCGCATGGGAGCTCAGGCCGTCGTCGATGCCGTATGCGAGCATTTTAAAGATAAAAAGCACATATACTTGACTTTTGACATCGATGCGCTCGATCCCGCGTATGCACCGGGAACCGGCACACCGCAGTTTGGCGGCATCTCTTCTCGTGAGGCGTTGGATCTTGTCAGCGGCATCAGCCGCCGTCTGCCTTTGATCGGATTTGACATCGTGGAAGTTGCGCCAAAACTGGATGACTCCCTGCTCTCCTCTTTTGCGGCAAGGAAGCTGCTGATGGAGATTTGGGGAGAGCGGTATTTTAAGATGTATCCCGAAAAAAGGAGAAGCCGACTGTAATATTGCCCTGTTGCGGGAGGAAAAAATGGATGCAAAGCGCGCAAATGATTGGATAAAGAAAAACGCAGAAGAAATAGGCGATGTTTCTAAGCAGATCTGGAACATGGCGGAGACGGCGTTTTGTGAGGCCGGCTCCTCAAAACTGCTGATGCGTCTGTTGGAAGAAGAAGGTTTTACAATAGAAAGATACGAAGCCATTCCCACCGCGTTTCGGGCGGTGTATGGAACCGGCTTCCCCGTGATCGGACTTCTCGCCGAGTATGACGCGCTCCCCGGACTCAGTCAAAAGGTGTCGACTCAAAAAGAACCGGCAGAGGAAGACGCGCCGGGTCATGGCTGTGGCCACAATTTGATGGCGGGCGCGTGCCTTGCGGCTGCGCTTGCTCTCAAAGAAGCCATGGAATCCGAAGACGAATATACGATTGTTTTTTATGGCTGTCCGGCCGAAGAGATCCTGGTGGGCAAAGGTTTTATGGCAAGGGAAGGGGCGTTTCGAGAGCTTGATGTAGCCGTCTCCTGGCATCCGGGAAAAGAAAACACCGTTCTCGGTACGACGATGACAGCTCTTGAGGCGGGCGAGTTTCACTTCAGGGGTAAGACCGCCCACGCCGCAGCGGATCCTTATAACGGAAGAAGCGCGCTGGATGCAGTGGAAATTATGGATATCGGCGCCAATTATCTGCGCGAGCATGTCACAGCGGATGTTCGCATTCACTATCAGATCACAGGAGGAGGCGGAGCGCCCAACATCGTTCCGGATAAAGCGAGTGTCTTGTATTTTACGAGGGCGAACAATCGCACGCATCTTCTGGAAACGTTTGAAAGAGTCAAAAAGTGCGCCGAAGGCGCCTCGGTCATGACAGAAACCGATTATGAACTCAGGAGCCGGGGAGGATGCTATGAAGTCCTTGTCAACGAGACCCTTGTTCATCTTATGAACGAGGCGATGGAAGAAGCGCAGCCCCCTGTATATACACAAGAAGAATTGGAATTTGCCGAGGCGCTCAATCGCACGAGCGCTTCCTATGAGAAGGCGTCCAAGCAAGAAGACTATGAAAGCATTATCACCGGCGTGCAAGGCGTTGTTCGAAGTCCCGTCGGAGGATCGACGGATGTAGGAGATGTCTCCTATATCGTGCCGCTGGTCATGTTTATGAGCGCTTCACACAATAGTTTGTCGACAGGTCACAGCTGGCATATCACCGCGACATCGGGTCATACCATCGGGCAAAAGGGAATGCTTTATGCCACTCGCTCCATCGTGCGATTTGTAGAAAAACTTCTCCTCAATCCGCAAGTTCTTGAAAAGGCAAAAACAGAGTTTGAAGAGAGTACGAAGGATCATCTGTACCGATGCCCCATTGCGCCGGAGATGAAAGTGGAGGACTTGCTTTCATAGAGGCCGGCGAGCCGGGAAAGAAGGAGACGGCGCCGAAGACAGAGCGCCGTTTTTTCTTGAACGTGCGAATGTGCTATTTTGTTCAGGACAGTCTTATACTCTTTCCCCTGTAAATTTGGCGGAACGGTTTGTTCCGGTATTGACTTTTCCGATACAATCGGAGTATTGATTAGATAGCACCTATTCTCGATTATGATCAAACCCGTGCAGATGGATATCTTCGGGATACCAATAGACATACACAGAAAGGGATTATGCCGGGGAGCCGGCATGCAGAGAAAAGATAATGGAAGAATTGGAATCTCCCGCTTACGAAATAATAGCACAGCCTTACAAGGGGAGCATTGAAGAGTGTCTGCTTTCTTTGGAGAGCGGTAAGAGCGGATTGACACAAGAAGAGGCGCAGAAGCGTCTGGTAAGATTTGGAGCCAACAAACTGGAAGAGGCTCCGCCAGATCCTCTGTGGAAGAAGATACTGGCGCAGTTCAACGATGTGATGGTCATCATTCTCATCCTCGCAGCCATCGTCTCCGGTTTTTTAGGCGATTGGATTGAGGCGCTCATCATCATTGCCATCGTCATCGTCAATGCCATTTTAGGGGTCGTGCAGGAAGGACGCGCGGAACAGGCCGTTGCCGCTTTGCAGAAGATGTCGGCCCCTCTTGCAAGAGTTTTGAGGGAAGGGAAGCAGGAACTCATCGATTCTCAGCTTGTCGTGCCCGGAGACATTGTCATTTTAGAGGCCGGAGACGTCGTGCCGGCGGACTTGCGCCTCATTGAAGCCAGCAATCTTAAAGCCGAGGAAGCGGCGTTGACAGGAGAGAGCGTGCCTGTTGAAAAGGACGCCTCTTTTGAGACGGAAGGAGAGCCGGGAATCGGAGATCGCCACAACATGGTCTTCAGCTCCACCGCCATCACCTATGGGCGCGCAACGGCTGTAGCTGTTGCCACCGGCCAAGATACGGAGATGGGAAAGATTGCCGGAAGACTGACCGGCATCAAGCAGGAGTTGACGCCTCTTCAGACCAATCTCAACGCTCTTGGTAAATATCTGGCCGCCTTCTGTCTGGTGGTCGTCGTCATCACGTTTGTCGTCGGGATTGTCAACGGCGGAGATGTCATGGATATGTTCATGACATCAGTGAGTTTGGCCGTCGCTGCGATTCCGGAAGGTCTTGCCGCCGTCATCACGATTGTGCTGGCTCTGGGCATGAATCGCATGGCTTCAAAGAACGCGATCGTAAAAAGACTGCTGGCGGTCGAGACGCTGGGAAGCGTCAATGTCATCTGCTCCGACAAGACGGGAACGTTGACCCAAAATGAAATGACGGTCACTCGCATATATGTAGACGGAGAGATCTTTGAAGTCAGCGGAACCGGCTATGATCCGGCCGGCGAGATCGTGCATCAGCATAATCATGAGCCGGTGAAGGATCATCCCATCCTCAACCGGCTGTTGGAGATCGGTGTTCTGTGCAACGAAGCCGAGCTTCAAGAGGTCGACGGTGTGTGGAGCATCATCGGGGATCCGACGGAGGGCGCCATGCTCACGGCCGCTGCCAAAGGTGGCGTCGTTCAGGCGCAATTGGCCGACGCCTACGAGCGTCTGGGAGATCTTCCGTTTGATTCCGAGCGCAAGATGATGTCGGTTTTTCATGCATATCCGCAGTGTCCTCTGTCTCTGACCAAAGGCGCCCCGGACATCGTTCTCGATCGATGCAGCCGGGAACTCAGAAAAGAAGGCGTTGTTGAACTGACGCAGGAAAGAAGAGACGAGATCATGCAGGCCAACTCCGCCTTTGCGCAGACGGCGCTTCGCGTGCTTGCTTTTGCTTTCAGTGAACATCCGGACAAAGACTTTGAGGCGGCTGAAAATGACATGATTTTTGTCGGTCTCATGGGAATGATCGACCCGGCAAGGCCGGAGGCAAGAGATGCCATCGCCGTATGTACGCAGGCGGGCATTCGCGTCGTCATGATTACAGGTGACTATAAGGATACGGCCGTTGCGATTGCAAGAGACCTTGGGCTCATGAAAGAGGGCGANCAAGTCCTCACCGGAGCCCAGCTTGATTCGATGAGCGATGAAGAGCTCAAGGAAGCGTGCGAAAAGACAGCCGTGTACGCCCGCGTCTCTCCGGAGCATAAAGTCCGTATCGTGGAGGCTCTTCAGGAAAAGGGTCATATTGCATCTATGACAGGAGACGGCGTCAATGACGCTCCCGCTCTCAAGCGCGCCGATATCGGCGTGGCGATGGGAATTACCGGAACAGAAGTAGCCAAAGGGACGGCGGATATGATTCTCACAGACGACAACTTTGCCACGATCGTCACAGCTGTGCAAGAAGGGCGAGTCATCTACAGCAATATCCGAAAATTTGTCGGATTTCTTCTCTCTTGCAATGTCGGGGAGATCTTGGTCATCTTCATTACGATGATGGTGCTGGGGCCTTCTATGATACCGCTGATGCCCATTCAGCTTCTGTGGTTGAACTTGGTGACAGACTCTTTCCCGGCGCTGGCGCTCGGCCAGGAGATGGCGGAGCCCGACATCATGCTGCAGCCTCCCAGAAAACGCACGGATAAGATACTCAACAAAGAGATGGTTCTTTCCATCGTCTCTCAGGCGATTGCGATTTTTCTCGCCGTTTTTCTCGCCTTTCATATCGGAATTTCAAACTATGGACTCCGAGACAAAGCGGAAGACCATGCGGGAAATATCAGTGTCTATCGCCAGATCGAGGGAACGGACGATATCATCGGAGAAGACGGTACAATCTACAAAGCTTCTGAGGATTTTGGAGGAAAACAGTTCGGGCCTTCCAGAGGTGCCATGAGCTATGCGTTTATTACGCTCATTGCCGCAGAGCTTCTGAGAAGTTTCTCCTCGCGCTCGGAGCATTTTTCCGTGTTTAAAGCAGGTGTTTTTTCAAACAAGACCCTCAATAAGGCGTTGTTGATTGCGATTGGGCTTACGTTGATGGTCGTCTATGTGCCGTTTTTGCAGCCGATTTTTGAGACGACGTCTCTGGGGCTTCACGACTGGAAATACATTATCCCCTTGTCCCTTCTGCCTTTTGCAGCGGGAGAGATATTCAAGCTTGTCTATCACAGGAAAAATCGAAAAAAAGCAGCAAGATAGAAATAGCGAAGAAGAATCCCTTCACTCTTTGAGAGCGGAGGGATTTTTTATGTGTTCATGACAGAAGCGACCGCTACGCCTTGGGAAGAACGAGAGGACTCTTGTTTATGTTCGAGAAAATAATGATGATTGCGAGAGATTCTTTTCAGGCAATTTTACAGGGTAAAAAGAGGAGAAGACGGTGTTTGAGATATATAGGGTAACATTTGGAATTTCAAAGAAAAAGTGCTATAATCATTATGTATGCAGGAGAGCAAATGATCCTAAGAAATATTCATCTGAAGGACTACCGAAACTACGGCAAGGAGTCCTTTTCGTTTGATAGACAACTTCAGATTATTCTTGGAAACAACGCCCAAGGCAAGACCAATTTGCTGGAGGCGGTGTATTTGGCCTGCATGGGCCGAAGTTTTCGCTCTCCCCGCCTACGCGAGACGTATGGAGACTTTCGAAATCCCTTTGAGCTTTCCTACTTGTTTGAAGAAGACGGCAGGGAGTTGCGCCTCGAGCTTCGAGCCGGAGAAAAAAGCGGAATGAGCATGGAGCTCAATCATGTCAAGCTTGAGCGCCGCAGTGACTTATTCGGGCTCTTTCCGATGGTGCTCTTTTCCCCCGACCATCTTCGCACTTTTACTCAAGGGCCTTCGCTCAGGCGGGCGTTTTTAGATCGAGAGATCTCTCTTGTGTCCCGCGCCTATTTTCACCAGCTCGTCCGATATAACAAGACGCTTTTGGCAAGAAATGCCCTGCTGAAGAGTGATGTCGTAGACATCCGGCAGCTCGAGGTATACGAAGAGGCGCTCTCCGTGTATGGACTTGACGTCACAAAGAGACGAGGTGATTTTTTACAGAAGCTCTCCTCCTATGCGCGGAGCATGCATGAGAGACTGACGTCGGGAAGTGAAGAACTGGCGATGACGTATCTCGGCTGCGGCGCACATGACAGTGAAGAATATCTATTCAATTTGCAGCAGAATCGAGAGCGCGACAGGAGGGTCGGCTTTACGGGATACGGCCCGCATGCGGACGATCTTCGCATCAGCCTTAACGGCAAGGATTTGCGAAAATACGGCTCGCAAGGACAGATTCGACTGGGAGCACTGAGCGTGTATTTTTCGCTCGTGCCTTTTATTGAGGAGCAATTGGAGATAAAGCCCATTTTATTGCTCGACGACGTATTCAGCGAACTCGATCGACAGCGGCGCAATCAGCTGCTGGAGATCTTTACACAACATCAGAAAATTATTACGGCCACCGATTTGGACGGACTGGACAGCTCTTTGTGCGAGCGTGTAGGGACCATCTGGATCGAAGGAGGTCGTTTAGCAGGAGGAAAGATTGACAGATAAGAATAGCTATGATGCGGAAACAATACAAGTATTAGAGGGGCTGGATCCTGTCCGAAAGCGACCGGGCATGTATATAGGAAGCACAGGGCTTCGAGGGCTCCATCAGCTGATTTTCGAGATCGTCGACAACAGCATTGATGAGGCGTTAAACGGCTATGCCAAGCGCATTGACATCACAATTTTTAAAGATAACAGCGTAGAGGTCAAAGATGACGGCCGCGGCATGCCTGTCGATCTGCATCCAAAGCTCCATAAACCCGCAGTGGAGATCATTCATACTGTCTTGCACGCAGGTGGCAAATTCGACAACGTGGAGTACAAAGTCTCCGGAGGTCTTCACGGCGTGGGCGCTTCCGTCGTCAACGCACTCTCGGAGCGGATGGATGTCGAGGTCTGCAGAAATGGAAATATTTATGAGATCTCGTTTTCCAGAGGAGAGACGATTTCTCCCTTGAAGATTACGGGGCAGACCGACAGAGTCGGCTCACGCACGTATTTCCGACCCGATCCTCAAGTCTTTGAGACACTGGAATTTGACTATCCGATCCTGGAGAGGCGTTTTCGCGAGATGGCGTTTCTCAATAAGGGCGTGCACATCGTTTTTACAGATGAGCGCCATGAAAAAGTCAATCACTTCCACTATGAGGGAGGAATTGAGGAATTTGTCGCGTTTATCAATAGAAACAAGACTCCGACGCATTCCAAGATTCTCTACGCGGAAGGCGAGCGAAACGGAACGATGATCGAAGTCGCCGCACAATATACTGACACATATGTGGAAAATGTGTTCAGCTTCGCCAACAATATCAACACGCAAGAGGGCGGCACGCATCTCTCGGGTTTTCGCAGCGCCATCACGCGAGTCATGAATGAATACGCCAGAAAAAACAACTATCTAAAAGAAAACGATGAAAACTTTCTCGGAGAAGACGTGCGCGAAGGATTGACGGCGATCATTTCGATTAAAATTTCCGATCCGCAGTTCGAGGGGCAGACGAAGACGAAGCTCGGAAACAGTGAAGTTCGCGGAGGCGTCGAGTCGATGGTGGGAGAGGTTCTCACCGCGTATCTGGCTGAAAACCCCAATGATGCCAAGAGCATCATGGATAAGATCCACGGAGCCGCCAGAGCGAGGATGGCCGCCAGAAAGGCAAGAGATCTCACCCGCAGAAAAGGTCTTCTTGACGGTTTTTCGCTTCCGGGAAAATTGGCCGATTGTGAGGAAAAAGACCCGGCTTTAAGTGAAATCTTCCTCGTCGAAGGCGACAGCGCCGGAGGTACGGCAAAACTGGGAAGAGACAGAAAAATCCAGGCGATTTTGCCGCTTCGGGGCAAGATTTTGAATGTGGAAAAAGCAGGCTTTTCCCGCGCCCTTAATTCTCGAGAAATCAGAGATATGATTACAGCTTTCGGCGTGGGAATCGGGGATGAGTTTGACATCTCGAAGCTTCGATACCACAAGATCATCATCATGACCGACGCCGACGTCGACGGAGCGCATATCGATACGCTGCTTTTGACATTCTTTTTCCGATACATGCCGGAACTGATCGACAACGGCCATATTTACATCGCCCAGCCTCCTCTATATGCCGTAAAGAGCGGAAAGACGATCCACTACGCCTATAGTGATGATGAACTTCAACAGCGTCTGGAGGAAGTGGGAAGAAATGTCACCATTCAGCGCTATAAGGGTCTTGGAGAGATGAATGCCGAGCAGTTGTGGGATACGACGATGGATCCCGAAAGGCGCATTCTCTTTCAGGTCCATGTTGAAGATGCGGTGGAGGCCGACAGGGTCTTCAGCATGCTGATGGGCGAGCAGGTGGAACCGAGGCGCGAATTTATTCAGGATAACGCCACATATGTGTCGAACTTAGATATATAGAGGTGAACGGTGGAAGATACAAATAGACGAATTATAGAAAAAGACATTACTGAGAAGATGGAGCAGTCGTATATCGACTATTCGATGAGCGTCATCGTTTCGCGCGCTCTTCCGGATGTGCGCGACGGACTCAAGCCCGTCCACAGGAGAATACTCTATTCCATGTGGGAGCAGAGATTCACGCATGACAAGCCACATAGAAAGAGCGCCCGCATCGTGGGCGATGTCATCGGTAAATACCATCCTCACGGGGACTCTGCTATTTACACCTCTATGGTTCGCCTGGCACAGGACTTTTCAACTCGCTATCTCCTTGTAGACGGGCAGGGAAACTTCGGCTCGATCGATGGAGACGGCGCAGCGGCCATGCGTTATACAGAGGCGAGGCTCACAGGCATTGCCGATGAGCTTTTGAGGGATCTCGACAAAGAGACAGTAGATTTTATGCCGAACTTTGACGAGACGCTTCAGCAGCCCACGGTCCTTCCGAGCCGCTTTCCAAATCTGCTTGTCAACGGCTCCACAGGAATAGCCGTCGGCATGACGACGAGCATTCCTCCCCACAATCTCACGGAAGTCATCAATGCTTCCACTTATCTCATGGATCATCCGGAGGCTTCGGTCGATCAGCTTCTTTCGATTGTCAAGGGGCCGGACTTCCCCACGGGAGCCACGATCATGGGAACGGCCGCCATGCGAGAGGCCTATCGAACGGGACAGGGGCGCATCCGAGTCCGGGCAAAGGCGGAGATTGAAGAGAGAAAAGACGGCAGGATGCGCATCGTTGTCACCGAGATCCCGTATATGCTCTCGAAGGTGCGCCTGCTTGAAGATATTGCAAACCTTGTCAAGAATAAACGAATTGACGGAATTACAGAACTCAGAGACGAGTCCAATCGATTCGGCATCCGCATCGTTTTGGAGCTTCGCAGAGATGTCAATGCAAATGTCATTCTCAATCAGCTCTATAAACACTCGAGCATGCAGCAGACCTTCTCGATGATCTTTATTGCGCTGGATAAGGGCGTGCCCAAGACGATGAACCTGAAGGAGTTGCTGGAGAAGTATATCGAGCATCAAAAAGAGGTTGAGACCCGCAGGATCCAATATGACCTCCGAAAAGCAAGAGAAAGGGCTCATATCCTGGAAGGGCTTATCAAAGCTCTTCAGAACATCGATGAAGTCATCCGCATCATCAGAGAGAGCTATGACAATGCAAAAGAGAGGCTGATCGAGGCCTTCGGCTTCTCGGAGATTCAGGCGAACAATATCCTGAGCATGCAGCTTAGGAGGCTTCAGGGCCTGGAATATGAAAAAATCAGCGATGAACTCAAGGCGCTTCAGGAAGAAATTGAGTATCATTTGAAAGTTCTCGCGGATGAGTCGCTCCTTATGGGTATTATAAAAGACAGCTTGGAGAAGATCAGAGACAAATTCGGTGACGAGCGAAGAACGCAGATCGAACCGCATGAGGACGATATCGATATTGAAGATCTGATCGAAGAAGAGCAGGTCGTGCTGACTCTGACGCATAAGGGATACGTCAAGCGCGTACCGCAGGACACGTATCAATCGCAACACCGCGGAGGAAGAGGGATTACGGCTCTCAGTATGCGAGAAGAAGATATGGTGCAGGATCTTTTCAGCACTTCCTCACACGCCAACCTGCTGTTCTTTACGAATTTCGGAAAGCTTCTGCGCATGAAGGCGTATCGCATTCCGGAATCCTCAAGGACGGCAAGGGGAACACCCATCGTCAACCTCCTTCAGCTTGAGGAGGGAGAGCGCGTGAGTACGGTGCGCGCTGTTGAGGAGATGGACGAAAGAAAGATTCTTCTTGCAACGAAATTCGGACGCATCAATAAGTTCCGGCTATCTGATCTTGAGAGCAACCGCACAGCGGGCATCAAGGTCATCCGTCTTGAAGAAGGCGACGAGGTCATCGGGGTGCGCATTCTCCCCGAGGAGCAGCCGATCTTAATTGCCACGAAAAAAGGTATGTCGATTACATTTGACAGTGCTTCTCTTCGCACACAGGGCAGAAACACTCAGGGTGTGGGAGCGATCATGCTCGATGAAGGCGATGAAGTCGTCAGCCTCGTGATGCCTGAGCCCGAAGAAGAGATCTTCACCATCACTGAAAAAGGATATGGAAAGCGAACGGACTTTTCACATTATCGCCTGCAAAACCGCTATGGCAAGGGGCTCGTCAATTACCGCTTGACTTCCAAGACGGGTGATGTGGTCGCTTGTATGGGCGTAACGGAAGAAGAAGAGTTATTGGTTCTGAGCTCGCACGGCCAGGTCATTCGCGTGCGCGCAAGCGATATCAGCTCTATTGGACGCAACACCTCCGGAGTGCGCATCATGCGCATGGATGAAGACGCGTCTGTCATTTCCGTAGCGAAAGCCGATGAACTTGAAGAAGAGGAGGACATAGATGGCACTGAAGATTCGACATCTCTACTCGGAGAGGAGTGAGAGATGGGAAGTAAAACTGATGGGCGAGCTCGACATTGATTCGAGCACGGCTCTTAAAGAAAGATTGAGCGAGATTCTTGAGGAGAAGACGGCGGATGTCATCGTCAATGCAGAAGATCTGGAGTATATCGACTCAACGGGTCTTGGCATGCTCATCGGAGTCATCAAGCAGCTCAAGACAAACGGCAAAGAGCTTATCATCGTCAATCCTCAGGATTCTGTGAGTAAACTGTTCAGGATTACGGGCCTTGACAAGGTCTTTACACTGAGGGAGGAATAATGGACCAGTTCAAATTGACCCTTCCGAATAAGCGAGAGTATGTCATCTCCGCCAGACTGGCCGCTACCAGCATCGCCAGTGTCTTCGGTTTCGATATTGAAAAGATCGAGGACATCCGCATTGCTGTAGGCGAAGCGTGCAATAACGTGGTGCTCCATTCCAAAGAAGCCGATTCTTTTGAAATGGTCATCGAATTAAAAGATGAGACCATGACGGTCTATGTGTGCGATACCGGCAAGGGGTTTGAGGTCGACAAAATGCCACCCGTCATTGATCCGCATGATTATTCAGGTAGCGGTTTGGGGTTGTTTATCATTGAAACCCTTATGGATGAAATGAAAGTACATTCTACAGATGAAGGCACGACCATCATAATGAAAAAAAGACGCTGAATGGAGAAGTGATGGGTTCAAAATATAAAGATTATGAGACCGATGACCTCTTCAAGATGTTCAAAGATGATCGAGACAATACTGAGATCCGCGATGAACTCTATCATCGGCATATGTACATTGCAGAGATCCTTTCCAAGAAGTACCTCAATAGAGGAATTGAATACGATGACATCTATCAGGTAGCGGCGATGGGTCTTCTCTTTGCCGTCAATCGATTTGATGTCGACAAGGGGTTCAAGTTTTCCAGTTTTGCCACGCCGACGATTGTCGGAGAGATCAAAAAACATTTCCGAGACAAAGGCTGGACGATTCGTGTGCCGAGGCGCATTCAGGAGCTTTCAAAAAAGGTCACGTTGGCAAGAGAGAGACTCTATCGAGAAAATCATCGTGTGCCCACCGTCAGTGATATTGCCCAATATTTAGATACGACGGATGAGGCGATCATTGAAGCGATGGAGGCCTCTAAGGTATACTCGCCGAAAAGTCTGGATTTAGAGATGGAATCGGGTTCAGATGACAGAGATGTGAAACTGTTGGACATCGTCGGAGAGGAAGACAAGGCGTTTGAAAGTATTAANAACGTCGATTTTATCAATTATATGATGGGCAAACTNAATCCCATGGAGCAGAAGATTATCCGCGATCGCTTCTTCAACGAAAAGACGCAGATTATGGTGGCAGATGAGNTNGATGTGTCGCAGATGACCATCTCCAGGATGGAAAAGCGCATTATTGCCAGATTTCGGGAAGAGTACGATCGCNTGTTNAATGTATAGGAGGGCTCATGCAAAAGGATATTCGCGATTTTCAAAAGGGAGAACGCATTGAAGGCTTCTACCTGATCAAGACACTCAACTTAAAGACAAGTTCAAACAACAGCAAATATTTTGACCTGATCATTGCCGACTCCAGCGGAGAGATCGACTCCAAAATCTGGAGCATCGATGATTCACAGGTGGATCTCTATAAACAGGGCGACATCATCAAGTTACGTGGTGATGTGACCGAGTGGATGGACAGGCTCCAGCTGAAAATTATCAAGCACAGAAATATAGAAGAGGGAGATGAAATCGACTATTGCGACATCGTCCCCAGTGCGCCAAGAAATGAAAAAGAGATGCTTGCTGAGCTTGAAGAGAACTTACGAGCCATTACCAATCAGCAGATGCGCGAGCTCTCGATGAAGGCGTTTGAACTCTACAAAGACAAGCTCCTTTACTATCCTGCAGCCATGCGCCATCACCACGCGATACGGGGCGGGCTTCTCTTCCATCTTCTTCGCATGATGGAGACGGCAAAAGCTCTGTGCAAAATCTATGATGCCAATGAAGATCTTTTGATTACCGGCATCTTCTTCCACGATCTCCAAAAAATCGAAGAGATGGAGGCGAACGAACTGGGCATTGTCTCCGGCTACTCGAAAGAAGGAATTCTCTTAGGCCACCTGGTACAAGGGGTCAGAGAGGTTCGAAAACTTGGAAGCGAGCTCGGAACGAGTGAAGAGATCCTGCTCCTCATTGAGCATATGATTCTCTCTCATCACTATCATCCGGAGTTCGGCTCTCCGAAGCGCCCGATGTTTTTAGAAGCGGAGCTTCTGCATCACATCGACATGATCGATGCGCGTGTATATGATATGAAAAAAGCGACACGGGATCTTCAGCCCGGAGAATTCAGCGAACCGATCTTTGCGCTGGATCGAATACGTGTATACTTACCTGAACTTGAGTAATCGAGNAATGAAAAGAGCCGGTCCCTTATTGCGAAGCTATCGCGCTGAATCCTCTTTTATTNGGACAGAGGCTCGTTACGCTCTCTATAGGGGATCTGTTTTTTCTTATTGACTTCAATNAGCAAAACTATATGGGTATGCAAAACGGATACATTCTATTGGAGCAAAACGTTGTTCAGTGGTACCATATAGTCTAATGGAAACGACTTGCATAAAAATTAGTGAAAGAGAATCAAAAACGTTAAAGAAGGAGATCTTTACAACATGTCGAAACTGGAGAAGATTACAAAGCATTTCCCGGGAATGAGGATAATAAAAACAGCTCTGGCTCTTCTCATATGTGCATTGATCAATCATCTCAGAAACTCCCCTGCTTCCTATCAAGCGGGGATCTCGGCTGTCGTCTGCATGCAGCATAGCATGTCGACTACGCTCAAATCATCCGTAAACCGAGCGACAGGAACTCTTGTGTCGGGAATATACGCATACTTTTTTATGCGTTTTGCCACTGAGATTTTACAATTGCACCCGGGGAGTCTGATTTACAGTATAACGGTTTCCGTCTTTGTGATCCCGCTTATGTATCTCCTTGTAAAACTAAAAAAACCGGGCTCCGTGGCGATTGCCTGCATTGTTTTTCTCATCATCTGCATTCCGGTCGGCCAAGATCCCCCTCTCTCCTACACCGTGACCAGAGTCACCGACACCCTCATCGGCATCGCATCGGTTATTTTCGTGGAATGGTTTCCACCCATCAGGAAGTTCAGTGAATTATATATAAAAACCATGAAGCTGGAAGTTCCGGAGGCTGTTATTAAGGATTTGGAGGGGAAGTAGGCGTGTGCTATTACTTAGACAATAGAATAGAACCGAATTTCAGGTGTCGTTTGATTGACGGCACCTTTTTTGTAATACCCCCTATCTATTTGTTAGAATGACTTATAAGAAGAACGGAATATATATCTAGAAGGTTTAAGAATAATAACAGGCATGTCTTCAGCTACACTTGCAAAATCAGGAAAAAACGAAGCAGTTAGCATGGAAGTTTCAGGTCGTACCTGTAGGGCTTTAAATTGTGATATCGGAGATATTGTAAGTTGTATACAAGAAGATATGTATTAATTAGAAAGATAAAAAAGGAGTGGGGACATGGCAAATAAAGTAAATAGCGCTGACTTGGGTTTTGAAAAAGAAATATTTAAAGCAGCTGATAAATTGAGAGGGAATATTGATGCTGCAGAATATAAAAATGTTGTTTTAGGATTGATCTTCTTAAAATATATTTCAGATTCATTTGAAGAAAAGTATAAAGAATTACTAGAAGAAGGCGATGGATTTGAAGAGGATAGAGACGAGTATTTAGCAGAAAATATATTCTTCGTTCCTGAAGAGGCACGTTGGGATTTTATTGCTAAGCAAGCTACAACTCCAGAAATTGGTCAAGTAATCGATAAGGCTATGATCGCCATTGAAGAAGAAAATGATCGCTTGAAAGGAATCTTGCCTAAGAACTTTGCTAGACCGGAACTTGATAAAAGAAGGTTAGGTGAAGTAGTCGATTTATTCAACAATTTAAAATTAAAAGAGCATGGTGACTCAAAAGATATTTTAGGAAGAACCTATGAGTATGCTTTAGCCCAATTTGCTGAACAGGAAGGAAAACGAGCCGGTGAGTTCTATACTCCGTCAAGTATTGTTAGAACGCTTGTTGAAATTCTAGAGCCTTATGAGGGCAGAGTATATGATCCTTGTTGTGGTGCGGGTGGAATGTTTGTTCAATCGGCAAAATTTGTTGAGCGTCATCAAGGTAGGATAGATGGTCTATCTATTTATGGACAAGAATCTAATCCTAATACATGGAAGTTGGCACAGATGAACTTAGCGATTCATGGATTAGAAGGGAATCTAGGGCAAGGAGCAGCAGACACCTTCTTCAATGACCAACATAAGAGTTTAAGAGCCGATTTTATCTTAGCTAATCCGCCATTTAACATGAGTGACTGGGGTGGGGATAAATTAGAAGAAGATGTGCGTTGGAAATACGGGACACCTCCTCCAGGAAATGCTAACTATGCTTGGATGCAACACATGATTTATCATCTTTCTCCTACTGGTAGGCTTGGTCTTGTTTTAGCTAATGGTTCTTTATCTGCTAGTGGCCAAGAAGGGAAAATAAGAGAAGAAATTCTCCGTGATGATTTGGTAGAAGCGGTTATTTCTATGCCAGATAAACTCTTTTATTCAACAGGAATTCCAGTATCTTTATGGATTATTAATCGTAAGAAAAAGCAAGAAGGCAAAACAGTTTTTATTGACGCAAGATCCCTTGGAACCATGGTAACTAGGGCTCATAGAGAGTTAAGCCTTGAAGACATAGATAAGGTTGCTGGAGTTTATCATGATTTTGTAGAGGGCAAGGATGTTGAAAAACAAGGTTTTGTTCATGTAGCTGATATCAAAGAAATTGAAGAAAATAATTTTGTGTTAACTCCTGGCCGTTATGTAGGTTTAGAAGAGTTAGAAGATGATGGAGAACCGTTTGAAGAAAAGATGGAAAGATTGACGTCTGAACTAAGTGAACTCCTAAGTGAATCTCATAGACTAGAAGAAGAGATTCGAAAACAGTTGGGAGGTATTGGCTTTGACTTATAAAGTAAAACTGTCAGATGTCTGTACCATCAAATATGGTAAGGACCATAAAGTTTTAAAAGATGGGCTATATCCTGTATATGGAACAGGTGGAATAATGCGATATGTTAATGAATTTATATATGACGAAGCATCAGTGCTTATTCCAAGGAAGGGAACTTTAAGTAATATATTTTATGTAGATGAGCCTTTTTGGACAATAGATACTCTTTTTTATACGCAAATAGACAAATCGAAAATATGGCCAAAGTATTTATATTATTATTTAAAAAGATTTAATTTTGATGAGATGAATGTTGGAACCGCGGTACCGAGCTTGACCACTGCCTTACTGAATGAATTGGAATTAAAAATCCCTTCACTTAATAAGCAAAAGAAAATTTTAGATTTCTTATTACCTTTCGACCAAAAAATCGAAACTAACAACGCCATTATTGCCAATCTTGAAGCCCAAGCCCAAGCCATTTTTAAGTCTTGGTTTGTTGACTTTGAGCCTTTCCAAGATGGAGGGTTTGTAGAAAGTGAATTAGGGATGATTCCTGAAGGGTGGGAGGTTAAAACCATCAGTGAGTTTTCACACGTTACAAGTGGAAAACGACCAATGAAAAGGTTGGAAGATGGAGATGTTCCTATATACGGAGCCAATGGTCAAACCGGTTGGACGGATGAAGTTTTAATTGATAAATCTTGTATCCTGATTGGTAGAGTAGGTACTTTAGGAAGTGTTCAAAGGCTAAATGACAAAATATGGGCATCGGATAATACATTAGTTTTTACATCAGCTGATTATGAGTTTTTATATTTTCAGTTAAAGAGAATCGACTATGCTGCTTATAATCGAGGTAGTACACAACCCTTAATTACTCAAGGTGATATAAAAAACATAAAAGTTATTTATCCCAACAATGTGGTAATGGAAAAGTTTTCAAATGTTGTTGGTTTATATTTTGATTTAATATGGCAATTAGAAAAACAAAATAAAAACCTCGCCCAAATCCGTGACACCCTCCTCCCAAAACTCATGTCTGGAGAAATAAGAGTAGTACAAGATGAAGTAGAAGAAATAGAGAACCCATTGTAGGTGGTGATGATATGTCAAACATTATATTTACAGAAGATATGCTTGAACGAGTATTCATCAATAAAATAGAAGGCTTAGGCTATCAATATGTACCAGGTCATGAGATCGTGAGGTCTTCTTTGAAATCTCCTCTAGCTGAGGAAGTTTTTGAGGAATCTTTAATTCGTATTAACTCAGGTCTGCCTTTTGAAGTGATAGAAAAGGCAGTTCAAAAGATAAAACATATTGATGCAGGTTTATTAGAAGCACGTAATGAAACCTTCTTTGATTATCTTCAAAATGGAATTTCTACTTCTTATTATGATCAAAACGAAGAAAAGACGTATATGGTCTATTTGATAGATTATGACAATACAGAAAATAATAGCTTTATTGTTTCCAATCAGTTTAGGATAGTGGGGAAAGACAGCAAAAGGCCTGATATCGTTCTTTTTATCAATGGCTTACCTTTGGTGGTAATAGAGCTTAAATCCGCTTCGTCAGACCAAGCTGATATTTGGTCAGCATATAGGCAAATTAAAAATTATCAGTACGATATTGAAGAACTATTTGTCTATAATGCCTTCAATATTATTTCAGATATGACGCAGACAAAAGTAGGCACCATTACTTCTAATGAATCTTGGTATAAGGATTGGAAGACAACGGATGGTAATTATGAAAGCACCAAATTTGCCGACTACCATACCTTATTAGAAGGCGTCTTAGAAAAGAATAGACTCCTTGATATCATCAAGAACTTTATTGTGTTTGAACACAAAGACAAATCTATTATTAAAATTATGACCCAGTACCACCAATACTTTGCTGTACATAAGGCAGTAAATTCTACTTTAGAAGCTATGAAAAAGGGAGATGGCAGAGGTGGTGTTTTTTGGCATACGCAAGGTTCTGGAAAATCCCTATCCATGGTCTTCTATACAGGCTTAATGTCTAAGCGATTAGAACAACCGACCTTTGTGGTGATTACGGATAGAAATGACTTAGATGACCAGCTATATGGCCAGTTCTCTAGAGTTGAAGAATTCTTACGACAAAGGCCAGTCCAGGCTAATTCACGTGAGCATTTAAAAGACTTGTTAAATGACAGGGTATCTAATGGTATCTTTTTTACAACCATGCAGAAATTTGCTGAGTCAGAAGAAGCATTAACAGATAGAAAAGATGTCATTGTCATTGCTGATGAGGCCCACCGTTCACATTATGGATTAAGGGCTAAGCTTACTGCTGATGGTAAAGTGCAAATCGGTATGGCAAGACTGGTTAGACTGTCTCTTCCGAATGCTACCTATATTGGATTTACAGGAACTCCTTTAACCGCCAATGATAAAGATACCCAGGAAGTGTTTGGTAATTATATTGATATATACGATATGTCTCAATCTGTAGAAGATGGGGCTACTAAGCCTATTTTCTATGAAAATAGAGTCATCAATTTGAATTTGAATGACCAAATGCTAAAAGAAATTGATGCTAAGTATGATGAATTGGCTCAATTTGCCAATGAAATCGATATCGAAAAATCTAAGCAAGAACTTTCTCGTATGGAAGCTTTGTTAGGTTCAGAACAAGCTATTGATACTTTGGTTAGAGATATTATTGATCACTATGAAGAGAATAGAGAACACCTATTAACCGGTAAGGCGATGCTGGTTGCCTATAACCGAGAGATAGGAATTAAGATTTATAAAAAAATACTAGAGCTAAGACCTACATGGGATGAAAAAGTCAAGGTCGTGATGACTGGTTCAAATAACGACCCTGAAGAATGGAAAGAGATTATTGGATCTAAATCTGATCGTGATGAGTTAGCCAGAAAGTTTAAAGACAATGATGACCCTATGAAGATAGCCATTGTTGTCGATATGTGGCTGACAGGTTTTGATGTTCCTTCTTTGGCAACCATGTATATCTATAAGCCAATGAAAGGCCATAACTTGATGCAAGCTATTGCCAGGGTAAACCGAGTCTTTGAAGATAAAGAAGGTGGCTTAATTGTAGACTATATTGGTATTGGTAGAGCATTGAAAGAGGCAATGAGTGATTACACAAAGGCAGACCAAAAAACTTTGGATAATGCCAATATTAGGGATTCTGCCTATCCTAAATTTCAAGAAAAATTGGAAGTGTGCCGAAATGTATTTTTCTATCATTTCAATTATTCACCAATCTTCTCTGATCATATTACAGCTGTTGATAGAGCAGATTTAATTCAAGGTGGAATTAATCACATCCTTAGCTTTAGTGAAGATATGCAAAAAGAGTTTAAGGATGAGTCTTATGCATTAAAACAAGCTCATACCTTGTGCTCATCCATTACGACAGAATCCGAGCAAAGAGAAGCTGCTTTTATTGAAGCTGTCAGAATTAGTATTAATCGTTTAGATTCCTCAACGAGGCCTATTTCTAAGGCTGAGATTAATGAACAAATTAATGAACTGCTTCATCAGTCTATTCATAGCGAAGGCGTTGTGAATCTCTTCCAGGACTTCGAAAATGGTTTTAGCTTATTCGATGCAAATTTCCTAGACAAGATTTCTAAGATGGAACAAAAGAACTTATCTATTGAGTTGTTAAGCAAGGTTTTGATGGATGAAATCCGTTCAATTTCAAGAACTAACCTGGTTAAAGGTGAAGAGTTCTCTGAAAGATTGAAGAGAATAATGAAAAAGTATAAAGAAGGCCTTGTAGATAACGCTGAAACCTTGGATAGATTTACTGGATTAGCTGAGGTTCTGAGAGAAGACGGTGCTGAATACGGCTCTGACCATTTATCTAAAATTAGAAAGCTTTTAATTGAACTTGCTAAAGAAACGATAGAGTCTAAAAAAGAGCATGAGAAACTTGGCTTAACTCGAGCTGAGATGGCATTTTACAATGCAGTAGCTAACTCTAAAAATGTTCAAGACTTCTACACTGATGAGCAATTAATAAAGCTTACGAAAGAGCTTACAGAGACTATAAGTTCTGAAATGACACAGGATTGGGCTGTTAAAGAATCAGGAAGGGCAAATGTTAGAAGAGTGATTAAGAGGCTCTTGAGGAAATATAAATATCCTGGAAATTATAACGATACGATTCAGTTGGTTGTTAAACAAGCTGAGTATTGGGATGCGACGAGGAATATAGAAGAGGAAAGAGGGGCTTAGCAGAAGAATGAAAACAAACAATCTAATACAGGAGCAATCTAAGATTTCTAAAGATAATACTTTTATAAGTGTACTTGAAATGACAAAAAAACAAGCTAGAGAGTTTTTTTTAAAAGAAACAAGCTATTGTAATCTGCAATTTCCTGACTACATTACATTTCAGCCAACTCTTAATATATTTAAAAAAGCACTAATGACAAAACAGGGAAAATGTAAGGATATAGATACAATTATAAAAGAGGAGGTATTTTTAGGGGATTTAGAAGGTTTAAATTATACAATTTATATAAATAAAGATGGAAAATATTCTTGGAGACCTATAACCCTCGTACATCCACTTCCATATATTGATTTAGTAAATTATTTAACTGGGCACACAGATGATAAAGAGGATCATTGGAATTTATTAAAACAAAGATTTAATGATTTTAGAAGAAATAAAAAAATTCAATGTTTTTCGATACCTGGTGAATCAAAATTGAAGGGGAAAACGGATGAAGGAGTTACAATTTTAAATTGGTGGAAGCAGATAGAGCAACAATCAATTTCAAAAAGTTTAGAGTACACGTACTGTTTTTTTACAGATATTGCTGATTTCTATCCCTCGATTTATACTCATTCGCTGTGTTGGGCGATTCATGGAAAAAAGAATACAAAAAAGAATTTAGAAAAATCTAAAAACTGGTATGGCGGTCAAGTTGATAAGAAACTTCAACGATTACAAAACAATCAGACCAATGGAATACCACAAGGATCAGCGTTAATGGATTTTATAGCAGAGATTATCTTAGGTTATTTGGATTTGAAATTAATGGAAAGGTTAGAGGAAAAAAATATTGTTGAGTATTCGATACTTCGTTATAGAGATGATTATAGGATTTTTTCAAATGATAAAAATGAACTTGAGGAAATAGCAAAAAGTCTCCAAGAAGTCTTACAAATTTTGAACCTAAAACTAAATTCAAGTAAAACAAAATTTTCTGAAAATATAATTTTGGATTCAATTAAAGCTGATAAATTATATTGGGAGCCAAAAAGATTCGCTTTACGAAACTCATATTTAAACAAGGATAAAGATAAACGAGCTACCATTACAATACAAAAGCATCTGTGGCAAATCAAGGAATTAGCAGATCAATTTCCTAACTCAGGAATGCTCAAAAAATCGCTTACAGAATTATATGAAGAAAGAATTAGGTTTCTTGATGTTGTTCAAGAAGATTTAGAAGTCTTAGTAAGTATATTAGTCAATATTATGCTTGAAAATCCTAATGTTATTCCTCACTGTACAACAATAATTTCGAAACTGTATGAAAATGTAGATAATGAAATACGTTTGAATACTATAAATAAAGTATTAAGTAAATTTAAAGACAAACCTAATACTGAGCATGTAGAAATATGGTTACAACGATTGTTAGTATTAACATCTGATTCTGATGAAATAACATCAAACACTTGTCGTTTATTTGAATCTAGATTTACCAAACATGTAGCTAATCCAGGTGCGTTTCCCATCAATACTATTTTCCCTATAGATTGGATAGAAGAAACCAAGATTCATTTTGTTTCTACACAAGATTTGAATTCTCTTGAACTGGTAGATAAAGATAAATTAGAAGAAATGATGAATCAAGTTTTAGATGATGAAATAAATATATTTGAAGCGCATTATGAGGATAGAGTACAATGAAGTTCGCAACTTGAAAAAAAGCTAAGGAAAAGCCATTGGGACTCCTATAGAATGTTAATTGCGAAAAAAGACATTTAGGAGGGAAACCAATGGCTTACCAAAACAATAGCACGAGTCTGACAGAAATACTATGGGAATGTTTGGGTTCAGCGGATCCCATGCTACACATGCTGGAATGGTTATGCGCGCAGCTTATGGAGGCAGAGGTCAGTTCGCAAATCGGAGCTGGCAAGCACGAGCAACAGAATGAGCGTAAAACCCACCGAAGCGGCTACCGTCCTCGTAGACTGGACACGCGGATGGGCACCATCTATCTCTTGGTCCCGAAGGTTCGAAACGGCGGCTACATTCCGTTTTTCCTAACGGAGCGGAAACGCAGTGAAGCCGCACTGATCCAAGTCATTCAGGAGACGTACGTCCAAGGCGTGTCCACCCGGAAGATTGAGAAACTGGCGAAGAAGCTGGGCATTGAAAACCTATCTCGCAGTCAGGTGAGTGAGATGACCAAAGGTCTGAATGAGCAAGCCGAGGCCTTCCGGAATCGTTCTCTAGAGGGCGAAAATTACCCCGTGATATGGGTGGATGCCTTGTATGAGAAAGTTCGTTATGGCGGTCACGTGGTCAACATGGCGATTCTCTTGGTCTGTGGTGTGCGAGCGGATGGTCACCGAGACGTTCTGGCTATTGAACCGATGCTCGAAGAATCCGCAGCGACCTACGGCGAGCTGTTTACCAAGCTGAAAGAGCGTGGCCTGAGCGGCGTTCGTCTCGTGGTCTCCGATGCCCACAAAGGCCTGATGAAGGCGGTTGAGCGTGCTTTCCCCGGTGCTAGCTGGCAACGCTGTAAGGTCCATTTTATGCGCAACATCCTCATTCATGTCCCCAAGCGAGCAAAGAAAACTTTTGCCGGGCTCCTGAAATTAATCTGGCAAGCCCCCACCAACGATGTTGCTCGGAAGCAGGCAAAGGAGCTGGCGGAACGATACGGCGAGATGTATCCCAAGGAGATTAACGTGCTGGAGGAAGGCCTTGAGGACAGTCTGATCTTCTTTGATTTCCCGAGTCTGGACTCAAGAAAGATCAGCTCCAACAACATGATTGAACGCTTGAACAAGGAAATAAGGCGGCGCACGAAAGTCATTGGGATTTTTCCCAATCCTGAATCGTATGTTCGTCTTGTCAGCATCTATCTGATGGAATACGCGGAAGATTGGTCCGTTTCTCGATCTACCTCAGCGAAACATCGATTGCGGAGATTCCTCCACTCGCTGCCTAGCAGCACAGAACAAGCTGTACTTTTTCCTTCATGGGCTAGCCCATGAAGGAAAAACCACACCAACACTTCGACACAGGAGTCCGAAGTTGCGAACTTAATTTGACAGTACCAAAATTAAATAACTGGAACCGAGACTGGAACGGGTAAAATAATCAGAAAACAATCCGAAAAAAGGCGAGCAGAACGGACATGAACTATCAAAAAGGCTGAAAATATCAAGCTTTATCACCCTTTGAATTTTTACCAAGGATGAATGGGATTAGTAGTGTGTGGTTTATTTACAATATTTCTCTTTAAGTTCTAGCCAAAAGATTAGAGCTTTTTTCGTTATATTGATACGCAAAAGTGATACGTAATAATTTTCGTTGCAGATTTTTTTAATTGGTACAAAATCTTGATAATGAAATTCATCCCGAACTCTAGTCTCCCTAAAAGTTGGACCAAAGATAAGGGGTGTTTTTTACATAGCATAAAATATCTTCTGTAAGTACAGCCCCCTAAGAAGATGCAAAAGAGAATCAACTTTTGTCATTTCCAAGTAGAAAATTAGAGCGTATTATGTATTTTGTTCTGTTGATTGAATCCTTTAGAATATGCCCCATATACTGGATTTACTGATATTATAAGATCATAGCTTGAAAGGTCACTTTTGAAGTAAAATATAACCAAAGCCGGCACGTCCTTCTAATGAAATAAATGATTAATGAGAGTGAGAAATATAAAATGAGCAGAAGATCAGAAAACCGCACAAAGGTGAGAAAGCTTCGCCCGAATTTCTATCAAAAAAAATGGAGTGAACGATTTCTTAATGCTCATCTGCGAGTCCAAATTCTGATTTTGATTCTAGTTTTGAGCTTGCTTGTTGTGGCAATGATATGCTCATGGAAGACTTTGCTGTCATTTCAAGAGCGCGGTGACGTCGCTGAGACGTCCGACCCGATTCAGTCAGATACGTCGGATGAAGACGCAAGTTCGAAAGAAGAAAGCTGGAAAAGCCTTTTTATTGAGAGTTTAGAAATCATTGCCGCCTTCGCGTCAATCTATTTCTTTTTGATTTATGGATTGGAATATATTGAACAGAAAAGGAAAACGAAAGAAGAAAGACGTTTTAAGGATAATCGCAATATGCTGATCAACTCCACTCCCGGGCAGCGTAAAAAACTCATGGACCATCTGGAAGAGATACTACATGAAACACTTCCTAAAGGAGTAAAACCGTATTCTTTAAATGAGAAAAATGATAAGACCGGAACAGAGGAAACGATTCGCTTTCCCGCTTATACGTTATTCAAGGATAATAGTCCTTCTCTGAAGTATCACTCAAAGATGCTTGTGCCTGATGCGATCAACTGGGGCAAAGTGACATACTATGATGAAGATTTTATAGACTGGCTTAAATCGGTGTTGAAGAAAAATCTTTACAACAGCGAGATCTTTACTCTATCAAGTTGGAAAAAAGATGAAAAGGGCAGGATATCGTTTTCAATAAGAATTAGTGATTATTACTCCATGTTGATTCTGGGGCAGAGATTCTTTTATGGACTCATATACAGAGGATATGATAAGGATCTTCACCGATTTAATATGATCAACAGGCCGTTTTTTAATAGAGACGGTGAGATCATCCAGACATGGAAAAAAGAGAATCAGAAGCTGATCGCGCTTCATCCGGATTATGCAAAACCGGATGAAGACGGCATATATGGATCGAAAGAAGATATTTATACCAGCATAGGAATCTCATGTTCTTTGCTTTTTAGAAGAAAAGACAAAGGTGGCAGAGAGTTTTACACGACCTTCATTCACGACAAGTCGATGACNTCAAATGTCATAGAGCGCTATCACATTATACCTGCGGGTATGTATCAGCCCGGAAGNAANACACAGGCGCTTAGAGATGCAGATATTAAAAACAGCATATTGCGGGAAGTGGCTGAGGAACTATACGGTCTTAGAGAAGCACACACTCCTCTTTCGAACGAGTTTTTTATATCTCACTATACGGATACTGATGAAGTGACCTTAAAATCCGAAGGGGAGAATGCCTTGTATTTCCGCAAGTTTCTAACAAGCAATCCCCGATTTGAAGTGGTGAATCTGAGTGTGGACGTCCTCAGAGCCCATTTAGAATTCAACTGCATTATGGTGGTTGATGAACAAAGCGCAGAAGCTGTACCCGGCAGACAAGGCAATGCAGAATTTGGCGAGTTTGAAAAGCATGTGAAGAGCTTCGGGTTAAACTTTGAAACCAAAGATTTGATTTCCCTCGATTTTTATAAAGACGAGCCTCTTGAGAAAAGCCTTCAGGACGCTCTGATCATTAAAAACTCAATTTCAGAGCTTCCTTTTGTTTTTGTCTCAACAGGAATGATTACTCTTCATGCAGCATATCAAGAGGCGCAGAGACTATTGCACAGCCGGGAATTGGAACAATAACTCTGAGTTTGAGAGAAGAAATACTCCGCATCCTCTTGCTTTTGAGGAAACGATTTAAAAGCACATAGTTGATGTGCATATAATCTCGCGCATCCTCGAATGAAACTTTGAATTTGGCGATAGACAGACAGAGTGCGTTAGGGGTATTTGACACCGATTATCCTTTAAAAAACAGTGAAAAGAAAAAGGTAGGCAGTTACAAAAGGGACTGTTAAAAAGCTAGCTATTTAAAGCTTTAAGTAAGGGAGTGGGAATAGCGGTAAAATTTCTAAAATACCTTAACCATGTGGTTTTCAGACATCGATTTTCAAAATTGGGACAAAAGTCGGAAATGAATCATTGAAAGAATTGCGTCAGCAGGCTTACAGAGGATAGGTTTAGTAACGAATCTATCCTTTTTTTGTATAAAAGAGATTTATAATATCGCTATGCATATTTTTCAACATTATGGCTTTTGCCGGTGGATGTTGAAAAAATTATAATAACACACATTTACTTTTGTGCTAATTTTAGATATGATATTAGCACGAAAGGAAAATGTGATGGGTACGGAGTATGTTGTAAAACAACTTTTACAAAAAAATGATGGCTGGCTTACGCTAAAAGAAGTCTTGGATCAGGGTATCAGCAAATATGAATTTTACAAGTTTGCTGAAAAAATCGGATTGGAAAGAGCCGGACAAGGCATTTATGTTTCGGCCGATGTTTGGCCTGATTCGATGTATCTGATTCACCTCAGATCGGCACAGGCTATCTTTTCCCATGAAACGGCTCTATTTTTACACGATATGACGGACCGAGAACCGTCTTATTATTCTGTAACGGTAAGGACAGGCTATAATCCTCATCGCCTGAAANAAGACGGTATTAAGGTTTATACCATAAGAAAAGAATTNCATGAACTTGGTCTAAGTAAGANAAAAACACCGTTTGGTCATATAGTTCCGGTCTATGATATAGAGAGAACATTATGTGATATTATGCGCAGCAGAAATGGNGTAGAAATACAGGTGTTTCAAGATGCTTTGAAGTCTTATGCAAAACGAAGAGATAAGAATCTTAGATCTTTGATGCAATATGCGGAGGCTCTGAATGTAAAAGCAATACTCAAACCATATTTGGAGGTGCTTCTTTAATGATTAAAACATCAAGACAATTAAAAGATAAAATCCGCAATCTTGCTAAAGAAAAATCTGCCGACGCACAAATTTTAATGCGGACATATATGATGGAGCGACTTTTAGAGCGCATTTCTATTTCTGAGTATAAAAAGAACTTTATATTAAAGGGTGGTGTGCTAATTACTTCTTTAGTGGGCTTAGATTTCCGCAGTACGATGGATGTCGACACAACAATTAAGGGTTTTGATGTCAATCTGACGAGCGTGGAGCAAATGATACAAGACCTTATTGATATTCCTCTTGAGGACGGCGTTCTTTTTCAGATAAAAAAAATAGATTCTATCATGAATGAGGCTGAATATCCGGGCATCAGAGTCAGTATGCAAGCCTTATTCGACGGAACTATAACGCCTCTTAAAATCGATATATCAACAGGGGATGTTATAACTCCGGGCGCCATTCAATATTCTTATAAATTGATGTTTGAAGATAGGTATATTCAACTGCTCTCGTACAATCTTGAAACTGTTTTAGCTGAGAAATTGGAAACGATCGTGAGAAGGCATCTTACAAACACACGTATGCGTGATTTTTATGATGTTTACATTTTGAAAAAGCTCTATGAATCGGAAATTTCAAAACCGCTTCTTCAAGATGCACTTGAGGCAACTGCACAAATACGAGGAAGTACGGAGCATTTAAAGCATGCAGAGCCTTCCCTGAATGAAATAGAAAATAGCGATGATATGAGAAAATTATGGTTTTCTTACCAATCCCGTTATGAATATGCACAGAACATTTCTTGGGATGCTGTTATGGAAGCTGTAAAGGCGACATATTTATAGAAAATATGCATAATTTTGGAGATAAGGAATTTCTTTTTTTCGGAATAAAGTTGTTGCATATCCTTGAGAGGTAAAATGAAAAACACATGATGTACGCTTTACAAGCGAAATAATATCAAGTTAAAAGGATCTATAGACAAAACATTGATTAGAATAAAAATGCAATCCTTTTGAATTTTCTAATGGTATCAACGGAATCGACGGATGGCTTGAATGGCAAGATAAAGACGGGCAGTCGAAAGATGTTTACAGAAAAAAGATTTAAATGAATGGAGGATTTATGTGATGGATGAAATTAAATTTTCACTTACTCAAGCGGATAAAATAGCCATTGAACGTAAAGACGATATCTATATAAATGCAAAAGGTGCCAAGTTATATAGGGACCAATCTTATGCCCGGGCTGTAGAATACTATCGCTTAGGCGCAGTTATGGGGAACGTAGACTCTATTTCAAACTTAGGATATTGTTATTTATATGGGCGAGATATTCCTCAAGATACAGCATTAGCTATTGCATATTTTAAGATTGCATCTGAAAAGGGAAATCCGGATGCAGCATATAAACTAGGTGATATCTACAGCAGGGATACATGGGGATTGGAGGATAAAGAACTTTCAATCTATTACTATAGTTTAGCAGTGACATATATTATTGGGTCGGATTGGCAATTGCGTGATAATCTATATTATGAGGATGCATTACAGTATTATCCAAGTTTGTGCTTTGCTTTGGCAAGAGAGCTTGCCACAGGTGGAGAGTTGATTACTGATATTTCCCTATCCTATCAATTTTTATTACATGCAAAAATTGGCTATGAGAAAGAATTAGCACATGGGTTTGAGATGTATCGCCAATCTTATGAGAGTTTGCAGAGATTAATGGTTGACTCACAATATGATGGAGTTAGAGAAAAATATGATGACATGTATTTAGGTGATGAGGAGAATGATGAGGAAGAAATAGATTTCTAAATGTAAGTACGAAATTTATCTATTATCAATCAATTGATCCGGAACCGGGAGTGGAACGGATAAAATAATCTGAAAATGAGCCGAAAAAAGCGAACAGAACAGATGTGAACTATCAAAAAGGCTGAAAATATCAAGCTGTATTCCCCTTTGAACTTTTACCAAGGAAGAGTGGGAATAGGTCGAAGAAAGATAGAAACGATTTAAACTCAATGGTTTCAAGACTTTAAAAAGCTCAGGTGGAAGGATTTTGGAAGGAATAAGTTTTTAAAATAATTGTACGAAAAGACCATCCGGTTTTGGACTGAATGGTCTTTTTTGCGCATTTATTAAATTATAAACCGATGAATTTTTGCTGATGTTATTGCATCTTCTGTTTTCTATGTTAAAATAAAATTCGCACACAGATGCCTCAATATTGTGTGTGAATTTTAGTCAAGATTCATCTATCTGATATAAGTTTCTCAGACATGAAGTGAGCGGAAGATACTAACAAAAGCAATATATTATAAAGCAGGTGTATCGATGGAAAAAAAGGCACTAGCTAGAAAATTGATAAAAGATAAAGGCGGGATTGTAAAATCTGCAGATTTTGTTGCTGCCGGAATACCTGCAGGTAATGTTGTGGATATGTGCAATGAGAAATATCTTGAGCGTGTACGACATGGATATTACCGTCTGGCAGATGATTATCCGTTGTCCGATGAACGACTGCTTGCTACCCTTGTTCCGGAAGGTATAGTTTGCGTTGAATCTGCTCTTTTTCATTACGGATATAGCGATTTTGCCCCCCGCAAATGGTCTATAGCCGTACCTCGCTCCATATCGAGAGCAAAATTGGAAGTAAAATCGCTTGCTCTTAAAGTTTACTATGTACAAAAGAGTCTGTATGAACTTGGGAAAATCGAAGGTAATTTTAACGGAATTGTTCTCCCTATATATGATCGTGAAAGAACTATATGCGATTGTTTCAAATATCGTTCAAGACTCGATAATGAAACTTTCAATAAAGCAATCAATGCCTATGCAAAAGACAAAGAAAAGAATCTCGAAAACTTGTCTATATATGCAAAGAAGCTGCGTGTATATAAAAAGGTAACAGAACTTTTGGAGGTATTGCTGAATGGCTGACAGAGCTGCATCAGTGCTAGCACGATGATGGTTTGTCAAATTAAGTGCAACACTTCGTGTTGAAAAACTTCCATCAGTATTTCCCCTCCTAAGCACTGCCCAGGTCAGTGATTGAGGTTACTAAGAACATCCTGCAGCTCCTTTTCACTTACTTTTCTAAATTCTGTCCCTTTCGGAAAATCTCTCTCAACAGACCATTGCTGTACTCTATGCTCCCTCGTTGCCATGAGAGGATACGGAGTCCATCTGTCGTTTTACAGAGACGAACGATAGCCTGAGGATTGATTTCATATAGATATTGAACTGTCTCCACATGGCACTTCATTCCTTTGTATTACCGAAGTTCACGGAAAATGGTGGACTTATGTCGACCTAACTTGTCGGCAATCAAGATACGCAGCGGCTTTGTAGGGCAGTTGCCTCTATGCGACCGTGCTCAAAAGATGTAAGATGATGGTAGGTTATACGGATTGCCTCCGGTAGATTTTGTGTAGTAACTATATCTTGCACGAAGGTTGCTGTATGGGGCGTTGTGCTTAATATTACAATCTAGAAGATAGAAAAACACTTATCTTTATATAACTTCTGTAAATAAAGACATGAAAATATTATCTTTGATGTGAAATCTATCGCCTTTAGCATAAAAGGTAAGTCTATTTATGTCTTGATTTAACAAGCTAAATCACATTTAATCCACTAAAAAGAGTCAATTTGATATTCAATTTTGAATCTGTGCCAAATACTGCTAGATTGAATATTTACACTCCTTTTAACAAGAATTTAAATCAGATTAGTAAACTGTCCTGATTAAGGGACAGTGTTTATGAGATAATACCATTAATAATTTCTTTACCTATTAATTTGTAAACTATTTCCTAGGACACATTGAAAACCATACAATCATACTCAAGCAAATTCGCTAGTAAGGAGAATTATGTACTTTTTTTGTACCAAGGATATTTACTCATTGAGTTATTTAGGGAGAGAATAATGAATCAGAATGAATTAGTTATGTTACTTAAAAGTAAATTTCCTTCAGGTTATTATGAGCATGCTGAACTGAAATCTATTCTTAAAAAGAACCAAATGCTTGGAGATTTAATTATCAGTTTCATAGGAGGAAATTCTACAGAAGAATGGCTGGGGTTTCACGGACTCAGACCTTTAGAAAAAAGGATGAGGAGTCGTTTTGAGGATTATCCACTTACTATTCGGTTATCAAGTCAAGAGCAATCAGAACTCAGGCCCCTTCTTACCGAAGCCTTTTATAAACAGCCCTTGATTGGCAATATTCAGTTAGAAGACAGAACTAAAGAGAAACTCCACGACTTGGCGAGAAAGATCATATGGGGGAGTGTGGATTCGGGAGAGGAACTTAGCATATTTGAAAGCGATGTTCTAGTACTCTCGACGGTTGTATTACTCAGAAACTGGAATGAAACAGACGAAAGCTTCGATAATTCAGAGGAGAAATTGGAGTTTTGGGAGTATATCTATGAACAATATGCACTTAATCATCATGATGAAACGCAAAAAAGAAAAATTTATAGAATATTTCGGGATGCCATAAATCGTAGTCTGACTAAGCATAATAAACTCTATGCGAAAACAGGAAAAAAATATTACACTTCTTTACTAACACATGCTTTAGCACCGAGAGATAAATTCAATATTTTATTTGAGCAAGTATTCGATTATTACTCAAAAACGCTTCAATATCAAATTCCTGAGGACAATAAGTTTTCAAAAGATCAAGCCTTTAATGCTTTTTCCTTTGCGATGTATGAAAAAATTACCGGCAAAGAATCGAATAGGGAGAAGGATGTACGCATAAAAAGTATGCAATCATCTTCTGCCATTAAAATGCTTTTTACCCAATGTCCTTACTACATGGGATTCTTTGTTAAATCTCTAATTCAAGAAATGGATTTACTGGTTTCTGCTGGCGAAATCTCTGAGGATACATATATTAATTCATTACTAAAAGAGTGGTATGAAAACCGAACCTTCATTGATAGAGGAGGTGATAAGAGCAAGAGGGATGAATCAAGAAAAGTTCGAACAATCACTGATCATACTCAGATTAGATTAGAATATATGCTTGAGAATGAAGAAGTTTTCATCAGTATTCCATCTATACATTTAGGTAAAGCACAAGAAAAATCTCCAGAAATAGCTTTCTACCAAGATTCCAATTGTATTTATAAAGACGATTTGAAAAGCTATGGAGAAAAATTTTATATGGTTTCATCAAAAACAAAGATACCTCTAAAAAAAGTTCTTCAAAAACCTGCCGATTTATTCACTTTAGAAGCAAGGATATCCTATGGTGAGAAACAAATTTATCAATCAAAAGATAAGCTCTATAGAACAGCACTTGTCTTTAATGATTTGGGAGTTGAGATAAAAAAGCGACCTGATGAGGGGGAATTCTTTTATCTCTTCACTTCAATAAACGCTTATATAGATGATCTGCTTTATGAGTCACCTCAGTGTAATCTCTGTTATCAGGATGATAAAACACAACTTTATCGTGTACTCATGGGTCGTGATACACAAGTGATTATTGATGGCGAAAATTTATTCCCTATTATTTTACAAGATGAGGATTTGACGATAAAACTCTGGAATGAGCCAATTCCTCAAATTGTATATAATATTGCGGGAAAAGAATATAAGATATTTTCGGCTCAGCCCAGAATATTTTTTGATGTAAAAGATTCTGATAAAAAATACATGGTGTCAATTGATGGAGAAAAAGAACCGCTTGCAAGATACTTTGATAAAAATAGTAAGCAATGGGAAATCCTTCTTCCCGATCAGTCCTGTCATGAATTGCGGATTTACGATAATAGTTTGAATAAGGAAATTTTTGACTTTTTTTATATCGTTCTTCCAAAATTAAATATTCAACATGAAGGCTTTTATTTTCCTTTAAGCAATGAGATTGGCACCTTTACCTTGACAGATGAAAACATAAATATAACCAAGTCCTATAGTTTACTTCCTCAAGAGAGCAGTATGGTGATACCTTATTTGGATGGAGAGTTGGTTATTGACATACCGAGGGTTGATTGTTTGTATAATGGAGAACAGATGTCGTCTATTAAATCTGAAGTCATGTGGTATGAAGACATATCACAATCAGACACTTTAGAAATAGCAGCTCCGAATAATTTGAAAATTACATTTTTAGTTGGAGACAAAAGTTTCAGTTGTTCAAAAATAGAGATTGGAAATCTTATTCAGTCAATAAATAAGGAAGAAAAAATTATTCCTATTTCTTGTATTCTGACATCAAATACGAAAGAGAGTAATATAACAATCTTCAAAGTTGCTCTTCGTCCTTATTTCGTCACTACTCCTGTTAAGATCGAAAACGGTCGATTGACTTGGTTTCCTGAAAGTTTTATTGGGAACAGAGACACGAATTTTACGCTCGTACTAAGAAAGAAACGAAAAGAAATATATAATCAATCTTTTTCTTTAATGGATGAAATTATAGCAGAAGGGATTTCCTTTGAAGAAGGAGTGTATGAAGCTGAGATCTATGCTATTTCCCCTGGAATTTTCTCCAAGAAAGAGCTAATAGGAACATACAGACTCGTTGTTGGCTGTCACTTCAAATTTCGCTTTGAAGACTCATTGATTAATCTTACCGCGGCAACTATAGACACAAAAGAAATTCCCTTGAATGAAGACTCAGGGATTATCACTGATTTAGTTTACCTGGGAAAACAAAAACTCAATGGCGAAATATTGTCTTATCCATGTTATAAAGGGTGTTTAAACTGGAGGAATAATTATGGAGATTTAAGACCATATTCTTCTAAAGAGGGACTGCGGGTTAAGAATAATAAAAGAATTAATTACCTCGCTGTAAATCCCGTAAAAGTGTGGATAATAAATGATTATACTCTCTCTTTAAGAGATCAAGATAATGACGGATTATATGTTCATAAAGAGTGGCGCTCTATTACGGATAGAAACTATAGATCAAAGTATGAAGAAGAAAAGTATACAAATCCAGACTACTACCTCTATAAAACAGAAAGGATAGAAGATGTTTAACCCTATTGATGCTTCTGAAAACATTAAAGATAGTTTTATTGATTACATAACGACAACATTTACAATTTCTGATCCTTTATATGCTCGTCTTTTTAGAGAAGAGTTGATGAAAAGAAACACAATTGCTAAAGGACCCTATATTGACGCGAGTGGCTCATTTTTGTCTGGGAAAAGTCTTGCTTCATTAGTCAATGAAGGAGAGATTTCCAAATTGTTTATGGAGTTGGAAAATGTTCCGGAAACAGAAAAAGAATTAAAGATAGAAAGACCTCTATATTCGCATCAGGAAAGAGCTTTCGAGCTTGCAAACAAAGGGAAAAACTTGGTAGTCACAACGGGAACGGGATCAGGAAAAACAGAGTGTTTTCTACTTCCTATATTAAACTCTCTTTTATTAGAAAAGGAAAAAGGAACATTAGATGATTCAGTTCGGGCTTTGATCATATACCCGATGAATGCACTTGCAAATGATCAACTTAAGCGCTTGAGAGCAATGCTAAAATCATTTCCTGATATTACTTTTGGGCTCTATAACAGTAGTACGGAAGAATATCAAAATAGAGCATATTCAGAGTACAGAAAATTGAACAAAAGTGACCCTCTCCCGAATGAAGTGATCTCTAGAGAAGTGATGCGAAGCAATCCTCCTCATATTCTTATAACAAACTATTCTATGTTGGAATATATGATGCTTCGTCCTAAAGATGATGCTGTCTTTGTCAATTCGCGCTTGAGATTTATTGTCCTTGATGAAGCGCACATTTATAGAGGTGCTACAGGGATGGAAACATCCTTCTTGATTAGAAGGCTTTGTGCAAGGTTTGCGCCCACTAATAGAATCCAATATATTCTCACAAGTGCTACTTTAGGTGGTGAAGATGCCGACGATGACATCATTAAATTCGCAAGTACTTTATGTAATGCAGAGTTTACTACGAATGGTATTATTCGCTCAAGGGAAATACCACAACCTATGATCGAAGAAAGAGATTTCCCTACAAAACTTTATCGAGAATTGTATGAAGAAAATAAACCAGTAAGCGAAATTCTTTTATCCTATGATCTTGATTTCGCGCCTGAGAAGGATGATGGAGAGAAACTCTATGAATTGTTGATACGAAGTAGACATTTCAAAGAATTTAGAGATTTCCTTGATTACCCGAAGTCAGTTTATCGGTTGGCATCAGAAACAAATCTCGATATTCATGATTTAGTTCATTTGGCTGCAATTAGTGCAAAAGCAGTCAAGGGAGGAATAAGTCTGATAAAGCCCAAGTATCATTTCTTTATAAGAGCATTAGAGGGAGCTTTTATTACCCTTGATAAAGAAAAAAGCGAGTTTTTCTTGACACGCAAAGAAAAAAGTGATTCAGACTTTGCGGTGTTTGAGGCGGCAGTTTGTGAAGACTGCGGTAGGTTGGCAATAGTGGGTTTTGAAGATGAGATTGAAAATATACTTTTACAACCAAAAGGAGATCGAGAGGACAAAACGGATTTCTACCTTATCCGGGGAAAAGATGAAAGTGAATTCCCTGAATATGAACCGGAAGATATCTCAGATATTGAACAAGGAAAAAAGTCTGATGAATTTGATTATGTTATCTGTTCAATTTGTTCGAAGATCGATCTCGAAGGCGTGGTAAAACCAGAAGGTATATGTGAGCATGGAGTACATTCCTTAATTCGGGTAAGAAAATCGAAAATGAGAAAAAGCGGAAGACATGCTTGTCCAGCGTGTGAAAGAGGAAACTTTCGTAGATTCTATTTAGGTAATGATGCTGCGACAGCGGTAATAGGTACTTCTTTGTTTGAACAGTTGCCGCAAAAAGAGATTAGTCATCCTAAAGTATCTAGTGTCAGGACTATTGAAAATCAAGAGGATTCTGTAGGGATGTTTTTTGCTCGAAGAACACCCTCAAATAAAGTGGTTAAAGATAAAACAAGACAATTTCTTGCTTTTTCTGACAGCCGATCAGAAGCAGCTTACTTTGCAACATATATGGATAAATTCTATCAAGAATTTCTCAGACGTCGTGGAATTTGGCAAATTTGCGATAAGCTTTCAAAAGAGCGAAGTAGTGTAAGTACCGGTGAGATGATTGAGGAGTTGGCTCGACTATTTGAGAATGAAAGAACTTTTGCCCAACTTGATGAAGAGTTGGAATCACAGACAATATTTGCAAAAAAACACGCACTTCTTGCTGTGATGAATGAGTTAGTGTCCAGCAGAAGAGCTACAGGTCTTGTGCAATTAGGAAAAATCGCCTTCCGTTATTCTCCCAAAAAAAGCAAAGATCTTAAAAATGATTGGGAAGATGCAAAAAAGAAAGTCGCAGAGCTGATTAATACTCCTAATCCAGAGCGAGATGCAGAGGCGTTGATGAATCTCTTAATTTTGGACGCTGTTTATACAGGAGCTTTAGATGAAGGTGAAAAGTTTTTCAAAGGTCCAGAACTAGAATATCTCTTCTTTACACCTAAAAGAAAAAAAATAGTAAAAATTCAAGCAGAAAAATCTAAACCACATTTAAGTGGATGGGTGCCCAAAATTAGAACAGGCAAGACACAAACTTATTTTTCTAACACAAGAATGGAACGCGTCAAAAGGGCACTGAAACTAAGTGACAAAGATGCCTGCGGTTTTTTGTCGGAAATGTGGGAAAATGTACTTTGTCTTGAAGAGAATAAAGAGTATTCGTTGAGAATTCAAGACTTTGATATCCTCTTTCCTAAAGGAAATGGAGGAAGAGGCGTGTCGCTCTATAAATGTAATCTGTGCGGAAGAGTCACCCATGATAATTGTGATGAAAAATGTGTAAATATTAAGTGCAGTGGATTATTAGAGGAATTTGATCCTATTACGAGCAACGAAAATAATCATTATGCAAAACTTTATCAAATAAAAGATATGAAACCTTTTTATATCAAAGAACATACTGCTCAATTGTCTCGAGATAGAGCCAAGGAATATCAGGATAAATTTGTAAACAAGAAAATTCATGCTTTGAGTAGTTCTACAACTTTTGAAATGGGTGTAGATGTAGGTAGCTTGGAAACAGTTTATCTTAGAAATGTTCCTCCTACTCCTGCAAATTATGTTCAACGAGCGGGTCGAGCAGGTAGAAGTCTTCAAGCAGCCGCTTTTGCGATTACATATGCGAAATTGAGTTCTCATGACTTTACCTTCTTTGAATATCCGGAACGTATGATAAGCGGGCAAATTCATGCTCCAATTTTTAAGCTTGAAAATGAAAAGGTAGTGCGCAGACACATTAATGCAGTTGCACTGAGTTATTTTTTTAGTAAATATGAAGATGTTTTCAATGGAGATGACCAAAATATTTTCCTTAACTATGAAGGATATGAGAAATTTAAGAATCTACTTAGTACGAAACCACAAGATCTACAAAAATTAATTCAAAAATCAATAGGAATAAAAGATGAATTTGGAATATCAGATTGGACTTGGACGGATGCCTTAATTGGTAAAGAAGGAAGCCTTCAACTTGCGGTTGATGATTTCCGTGAAACAGTGAACCATCTAGAATCTGAGATTAAAAAAAGTCGCAGAAAAAAAGATGACGATCGCTCAAGTTCACTCCGTAAAATATTGAGGCAATTTAAGGGCGATACACAGAATGAAGAAGAAAAAGGACCGAGAAGGAGATTGATAGATTTTTTGGTGAGAAATAACATCCTTCCAAAATATGGTTTTCCAATTGATACAGTAGAATTATATACCGATGTCACAGGATATACTGAACGAGATCGTCCTCAAATGCAAAGAGATTTGCAACTTGCTATTGCTGAGTATGCACCGGGTTCTGAAGTAATTGCAGATGGAAAATTGTATGTCAGTAGATATATAAGAAAACTACAGTCAAGTACAGAACACAACTGGGAGTTTGGCTATTATGCTAAATGTTCAGAAAAGACTTGTCAGACAATTAATTTTGAAAAAATTCGTTCTCTTGAGGAATCATCTTCCTGTATTTCCTGTGGCAAGAAAATTCACAAGCGATCTTGGATTCGTACTATTGAGCCAAGAAGAGGGTTTATTTCTGAAAGAGCAAAAGAGGTAAAAATGAGAAAGCTGGAAACATCATATAGAACTGATGATCACTATATAGGCGACAAACTCAGAAATATTATCTCGAAACTAGAGTTCAAGATTGAAGACAAAAAGCTAACGGTAGAATCAACGACAAATGACTCTCTAGTAGTTTTAACTAGGACAAATTTCAGAGTTTGCAAAAGTTGTGGATATGCTACATCAAAAGGTAATCAATATAGTAAAGATCATAAAACTCCATATGGGCAAACATGTAAAGCGCAAGATCCGGGTCGCGAGTATGTCTTGTCACATGATTTCAGGACAGATGTCGCTAAAATTACATTTGATGATTCCAGGGCGAACAATACCAGCTATATGTTATCTGTGTTATTTGCTTTATTGGAAGCGATTTCCAAAGAACTCGGAATTGAACGCAATGACATCAAAGGATGTTTACATAAGGTTCGATTAGAAAGCGGTAAGCTTGTAAACAGTCTTGTCCTCTATGATTCGGCTGCGGGAGGCGCTGGACATATTCGAAGAGTTGTGACAAAGGATGGGAAAGTACTTTCTAGAGTGTTTAAAAGAGCCGTAGAATCGATGGATAATTGCAACTGTGAGCCATCTTGCTATAAATGTCTGAGAAACTATTATAATCAAAAAATTCATGATCAACTAAGTCGAGTTGAAGCAGGAAATTTCTTGAGGGATTATCTAGGAGATATTACTCTTGAAGCAGATAAAATGACTAAAAACATTGATATCGTTACGACAGAAAAAGATGTTATAAGCGTAGTCGGTGGAATCCCTTTGAAAGGTGAATATAGAGCCTGGAAAGAGCTAGAGGCGGTAATTGATGATAATGATTTGTATGAGATACTTATTCAGAATGATATTCCTCTAGCTGATTTTATGGAAGTAGATTTTAAACTAAGCGACGATGAATTTAGTGCTTTTCTATATTGGGAGAATAAACATCTAATTTTGGTAGATGAAATATCGGATTCACTTAAACAGAGTGTGATAGAGCGCGGGTATTCCGTCATTTGCATGGAACAAGATGATATAAAAACTATTGAGAAGTATTTTTAAGGTGAGATTATGGCAAGGATGATTCCGGCTAATGAAGAAAACAACATTGAACCTTTTGGAGAAAGAAGTGTATATATTGCACTCAAAGACAATCTTCCAGATGATTATACCGTTTTTTATTCATTTAAGTGGTCGAAAAAGAGAAATCGTTCACGTATTAAATGGGGGGAAGCAGATTTTACAATATTTCATCCTAAATATGGAATTCTCGTAATTGAAGTAAAGGGTGGCGGAATATCTCTTGAAGAAGGACAGTGGTATTACAATAAAAATGGGGTTCTGACTCCAATGAGGGACCCTATGGAGCAAGCTAATCGCACGAGATTTGAGCTAAAAGATCTTATTGAAGAAAAATTGCCGGAAAATCAGTACTGTTGGTTGCAACCGGTTGTATGGTTTCCCTCGATTAAAGATCGAAGCATACTTACGCATATGCCTCCTTCATACCATCCGGAGATTGTTTTTATGGAGTGGGCATTGAGTAATACGAAAAAAGCGATAGACAGTGCTTATAAATTCTATGAGAGTGAGAAACATACAAACCTTTCAAGTGAGTCTGCAAAAATTATTATTAATACAATGGCACCTGCTTTTCAAGCTTTTCAGAGCATGCACTCAAAACATTCTGAGCAAGAGTATGTTTTTCTTCGCTTAACCGACGAGCAAAATGGTCTTATTGAGTATTTAGATGAACAGAGAGAGGCGACTATCCAAGGAAGTGCTGGAACAGGAAAGACTCTGTTAGCTATTGAAAAGGCAAAGCGGTTAGCAAAAGATGGAACCGTATTGTTTTTGTGTTTTAATCGCTTCTTGATGGAAGAGTTAAACAAGGGTATTATCGATCATAATATTAAAATATTTAATCTTCCATCTTTAGTGAAGTCACAATTGAATCTTCCGGGAATCCCTAATAATGATCAAATCTCTGAATTCCTAGAACACCCCGACACTTTGGAAGCTTGGCCTTTTGACCATATTATCATAGACGAGGGACAAGACTTTTTAAATGATCATCTAGATTCGCTTTCTTTGATAGCAGAAGAAAAGAAAGGTGCTTTCTACGTGTTTTATGATAAGCACCAGCTGGTTCAAAAGTTTGGAATACCGGATTCATTGATCAATGCTGAATGTAGATTAGTTTTAAGAAGGAATTGTCGCAACACAGCTAGCATTGCCAATACATCAGTCAGTCCTTTAGAGATAGATGCGGTTCCGTGGGAAAGGCTACCTGTTGGAAGCAAGCCGAATTTGCATTTGTCAAAGCAAGAGTCAGTGCTTCGAGATCTAGAAAAGCTTATTTTAAGGTATATTGAAGATATTAAGATAAAAGCAGAAAAGATTGCTGTTTTGACATTAAAAACAGAAGAGAATTCAATTTTAACAAATATCGATCGTATTGGTAGAGTCAGATTTGAAAATTCAAAGACAGAGAATCGGGTTTTATTTACAACAGTCAGGAAATTTAAAGGATTGGAAGCAGATGTAGTTGTATTGATAGATGTAGATTCTAAGACTTTTGAAGATCACATCGGGAAGAACTTGTTTTATGTAGGTGCTTCACGCGCAAAACACTTTCTTGATATTTTCACAATAAGTGATGAAGATGATTTAAGGGAAATGGCAAGGAATTTAACTGGAGCAGAGGGTAAAAGATATCTAGCAAGAATCCTTAAGTTCCTTAAAGTTAATAGCGTAAAGTGATAATAAGAAGGATTACGGCATGGCGTTATAAAAAGAAATTTTACCCATGCATATATATGCGCTTGATTTTATCTAGAACGGGTTTGTTATTTAGTATTTTGGTGTTGACGATATTAATTCGTCTTGTAGATTCTTAGAAGAATTTGATAAAGGTATTATAAGAAATTGCAAACAACACTTTTTTAAAAACAGTTTCTGCTTTTGCAAATTTTATCGATAGTCCTTCCTAACAAGACAAAACAATTAGTATACTTGCCAAAATATTGATATCATAATCATAGAAACATTTAGCTTATTCCGGAGGTTGTTATGAAAAGGGAGAATTATCAGCTGATCAAGGCGCTTCGCCATGAGCTTCATGCCCATCCGGAGCTGTCACATCAAGAGGTTTGGACAAGAGCGAGACTGATCGCTTTTTTGAGAGAACACACTTCCTTGGAGATCGTCGAGCATGATCAGTGGTTTTACGCTATTCACCGCGAGGAAGGAGCGGATGTAAATCTTGCCTTTCGCGCAGACATTGACGCCCTTCCGATCCACGAAGAACTGGACATACCTCACTGCTCCAAGATACCCGGAGTCAGTCATAAATGCGGCCATGACGGACATGCCGCCGCTCTGTGCGGCCTAGGACTTGAGCTTGAAGGAGTCAAAACCGGTAAAAACATATTCCTGCTCTTCCAGCACGCGGAGGAAACGGGCAGCGGAGCTATAGAAGCTGTCAGATTCATCCATGATGAAGGAATTGATGAGATCTTCTCCTATCATAATGAAGCGGGAATTCCTCTGGGGCAAATTCGGTATAAATATGGCACCAGCCACTATGCTTCAAAGGGAATGATCATCGAGATGGTAGGGCGCCCCACTCACGCATCGGCTCCCGAATTTGGAAAGAACCCGGCGTACGCGCTATCTCAACTGGTGATGGATCTGCAGGCGCTCGATCCCCAAGAGATGTTTGAGGGAGAAGTTTTGTGGACGGTGATCCAGCTCGATGTGGGTGAGCCTGCATTTGGAACGGCTGCCAGCAGCGGAAAGCTTCTTCTCACGATTCGTGCCGAATTGGAGAGAGAGCTCGACGAATTGCAGGATATGATTGAAGCTCAGGCGGCTGAATTGGCAGAAGGAGAAGAACTCAAATATTCATTCAGCTATCAAGACGAGTTTCCGGAGACCGTCAGCCACGACAGCAGTGTCGATAAGATCAGAGAAGCCGCTAAGCGTCTTGGCTATGATGCTGTAGAAGGACCGGCGGACCGAGGTTCTGAAGATTTCGGTTACTATTTGAAGGCGACAAAAGGTGCCATGTTTAATGTGGGAAACGGAGAAGATTCCAAGCCTCTTCACACATGGGAATATGACTTTACCGATGAAGTGATGGTCTATGCCGTGGAGATGTTTAAGACACTGATTGCCCTTTAAGATGTTGAAAATAAAAGAGGACCCCGAGAGGGGTTCTTTTGCTGTGAGAGATCATCTTACTTTAATCCGTACTTGAGCATTTTGCTGTTGAGAGTTTGTCTTGGAATCCCAAGAAGTTTAGCAGCCCGGGTGTAATTGTGATTGCATTCATCAAGAGCTCGGATGATATATTCCACCTCGTGTTGAATGAGCATATCCGGAAGACTTTTCATGCCGAGAAGATTGTCCTCTATCGTCGTTGGAATAAAATCTTTGAGGAAACTTTCCATATCATCAAGATCCAGTATATGCTGATCTTTCGATACGAAAACCATAGCGGTGTCAATGAGGTGTTTTAACTGCCTGACATTGCCCTCCCAATCCAGACCCATCAGCCTGTCATATGCCTTTCTCGAAAGCAGCCGGATATTTTTCGAAAGAGTTTTATTTCTGTTTGCAATGAAATGCTCGACCAAGGGCAGGATGTCTTCTTTTCGTTTTCTTAGCGGGGGAATATTAATATTGAAGGTGCAAAGTCTATAGTAGATGTCGGTTCTGAGGAGACCCTGTTCAAGGCATTCAATGATCGGGACATTGGAGGAAGACAGAACCCGGACATCTACGTATTCTTCTTTTGTGCTTCCCACTCTTCGCACACAGCCGTCTTCTAGAACACGGAGGAGCTTTGGTTGTAGATGAAGGGGGAGAGAATTGATTTCATCAAGATAGATGGTTCCGGTGTGAGCCTCGTGGAAGATTCCTTTTGCATCGAGCGCTCCTGTAAAGCTGCCTTTTTCTGTTCCGAAGAGGATACTCTCCATTAATTTGTCGGGGATAGCGGCGCAATTGATGGCGACAAATGGCCCGTCCTTTCTTGAGGATGAGTTGTGAATGGCATGTGCAAACAGCTCTTTTCCGGTCCCTGTTTCACCATAGATAAATACCGGCAGAGAACCGTCTTTAAAAGCGACGATTTGCTCCTTTAATTGAATCATAGGTGCAGAGACGGCAATGATATCATCGAGAGTGTATCGAGCTTCATTGCTTTTAAAAATCTGATCCGCAGAGTGCCTTTGGATAAACTCCACATTCATCTCGATGACATCGTGATCGGCATGTTGCGGAGCATGGAGCGATCGAGAAAGTTCTATGGCCCCGACAATTTTTCCCAGAGATTTAATGGGAATAGAAATGTTCATCGTCTCTTCTACTTGCCCGAACATATCTTCAATTCGCTGTCGATCCCGCTTGACGATGACATCATACTCCATGGCCTCCATGAGTGACGAACTTTCGTCATCCAACCCCACGTACGCCTCAAAGATGTTTTTTCCTACTGCATACTCCCATGCCCTCTGCTGATATAAATCCGCGCTCAACTGCGTAGAAAGAAGGATTGTTCCTTTTGTGTCAACGATGGTTATTCCGTCAATATATTTTAAATCTTTCAGTAATTTGTCCAATACAATCCTCCTGCTCAATTGAAGAGACGATTGAAAAAGAAATAATTCTATAAGGCATNAAGATATTTCGCAATTATTATATCAAAAAANCAGCAGATGGGAATAGAATTATGACGAAAGTTCGTCACTTTAGTCAGATAATCATCGAATTCATCAGAATCTATCCTTTTCAGGTTCGTTTTCTGTCTTTTTTAATGGCATCTAAAATGCTTCTTTATATGTGACGGAACACTTGAACCTTTAAAGGAGGCATTCAATGAAATACTTAATTTTCGGCGCGGGACTACAGGGACGAATCGTCGGTTATGACATTTTGAATTTCGAAAAAGATGCCGAAGTCATCTACGCTGATGTGTTACAGGACAATCTCAAGACGGCAAGAGAAATCGTCGGAGAAGACAGAGTCCGCTTTGAAAACGTTGACATCAACGATGAGGAAGCAAGTGTGGCGCTGATGAAGGAATCGGATGTTGTCATCATCTGTTTACCTCACGACCTTCCGACGACGACAAAAGTATACAACTGTCTGGCACAGGCCGAAGGGAAGAAAGTGGTATTTTCAGACTACTGGCTGTGGGACAAGCATCATGAGTTCCACGATGCGCTGGCAGAAGCAGACGTGCTTGCCGTTCCCGGACTTGGCATTGCTCCCGGATTTGCCAACATTTGTGTCGGGCAATTAGAGCATGAGTTTGATGAGCTCGAAGAAGCCATCATCTATGTCGGCGGTCTCCCTGTTGAAAGAGGTGTCTGTCCGCTGGATTACATGGAGCTGTTCAACTTAGAGGCGATGCTGGATATGTACATCACACCGTCTACAGTTTATGAAGATGGAGAGGTAACACAAAAGCCTATCCTTACAGTGTTTGATAAGCTGATCATTCCCGGACATGGAGAAACAGAAGTCTTTTGGACAGACGGGCTTTGCAGTCTGGAAAAAACCATGGCAGGTAAAGGGATTAAAAAGCTTGCCGAAACGACATTGCGATGGCCGGGACATATCGAGCAGATGAAATTCCTCTATGACTTGGGATATCTAAGTACGGAACCCATTGATGTCAATGGAGTACAAGTGACACCGAAAGATGTGTCGGAGAAAATTTTCCAGAAACTTTGGGAAAAGAAACCCGGAGTCAGAGATATGACCTATCTAAAAGTCGTAGGCAAAGGGAAAAAAGACGGAGTTTTCTGCGAGAAATACTATGAGCTCAAAGGCTACAGCGATGAAGAAAAAGGAATTACTTCAATGGAAAGCACCACTGCGTATCCGATTTCCATCGCCGCGCTCATTTTGGCAAAAGATGACACAGGTCTTCGAGGCGTCATAAGCCCGGAACTCTACTTCATCGGCGACAAATTTGACGAAATGGTAGAAGCACTCGGCAAGCGAGAGCTGAATGTCTACTCTGGATAAAGGTATGGGATTTATCCCATACCTAACTCCTCTTCCCGGCGGTTTTCACACTGATCGTTACGGCTCGTTTATGGGGGGTTAAAATGTTATTTTTAAAGTTATCACCTGTTTTTTTGGTGGTCGTTTTGATGGGGATTTCCAATATCCCTCAACTTGTCGATGTTTTCGGCATTCAACTTGACTTGGGCATTGTTTCTTTTCTAGCGGTTGTCTGGGCAGCTATCGTCTCTAAGATTACGATGAAAAAAAGTGTCAATGAAGTCATCGAGGACGGGTTGAACGCAGTAAGAGAAGCCGTCATTGTCTATTACATTTTGATGCTTGCCTACGCTATGGGCGAGATATTTATGTATTCAGGTGTCGGAGCCTCTCTGGTACAGTTTTTCTTGAAGTTGGGAATCTCCGGCAAGACAGTTGCCGTCGTTTCTTTGTTGACGACATCTGTTCTCTCCGTGGCGACGGGAACATCGTGGGGAACCTTTGCGGCTTGCGCTCCGATTTTCCTATGGCTGTCACATATTGTAGGAGGAGATGCGCTTATTACCATGGCAGCCATTTGCGGCGGCTCTTGTTTCGGCGACAATATCGGATTGATATCCGACACAACCGTTGTCAGTTCCGCTATGCAAGATGTTGAGGTCGTTCACAGGGTTAGACACCAAGGTGTGTGGTCGTTGTTATGCCTGGTGGCGTCTTCAGTGGTTTTCTACCTGGTATCCCTCCATCTTCCCGGAGGCGAAGGTGTGGATGTGGCGGCAAGTATTCAGAATATTCCGCAAAATGTTATGGAAGTGTTGGCGGTGGAAAGACCCGGTGCCGTTGTGCTTCTTGAGCAGATTCAGTCAGGAGTTTCCTATCTGATGACCATACCGGTTTTCGTCGTCATAGGCACGGCCATTGCGGGTATTCCGACCATCCTTTGCCTTCTGCTTGGACTTCTTTCCAGCTATATTTGCGGCTCGATAACAGGAACGATTTCTTCATTCGGAGTATTCCTCGATCACATTCTGGCCGGTTTTTGCGATGCGGGGTCATGGATTATCGTCATCGGTCTGTGGATCGTCGCTTTTGGAGGCATCATGAAAGGGATGAAGGCGTTTGATCCTATCGCCCACTTCATGGCAAGAATCTCTAAGAGCGTCAAGCAGCTGATGTTCTACAACGGTGTCCTCACGCTCATCGGCACCGCTTCACTTGCTGACGATATGGCCGAGATCGTCACTATAAGTCCCATCATCAGACAAATCACAGAGGAGAATGTCGAAGGGGATGAAAAAGCGATGTATAAGCTTGCACTCAGAAACTCCGCCTTTGCCGATGCTATGGCGGTGTTCGGTTCTCAGCTTGTCCCCTGGCACGTCTACATGAGTTACTTTGTCGGACTGGGGCTTGCCATCTATCCGCTTGGTGAATTTACCGCGTTGAAAATCATCGGAAGACATTACATGGCGTGGATTGTCGTGGGAAGCATGTTGCTGTTGACATTGACCGGTTTGGATCGATTTATTCCTCTCTTTGCTCTTCCGAAAGAGCCTGAAGAGGTGAGATTGGTAAAAAATAAGAAGGACCATTCCGACGGGAATAATCAGGGTGCTCAGCAGGAGACAGAAGGTACCGTTTCATAAAACATAGAAGAAAGTACTGTATCGCTTAGCGAAAAGAAAGAATGACATTGTCGAGCAAGTATTTCTTGATCATATTTGGTATGATGGAGAAGGCCGTTTACATGAACTTGATGAAAAGGAGAAACTATGACATATCTGGTACTGGGAAGTGGATTACAGGGAAGAGTCGTCGCCTATGACATTATCAACTTTGAAAAGGATGCAAGAGTCATCCTTGCCGATAATGACGAGGCAAATCTTCAGATTGCTAAAGATCTCATCAAAGAAGATCGCCTCAGCATAGAGATGTTTGATATCAACAATCATGAAGAGACAGTCTCTCTGATGAGCCGAGCCGATGTGATCGTCAACAGCCTTCCACATACTTGGGAGATTACAGAGAAGTTTTATAATGCCCTTGCAGCAAATAAAGGAAAGAAAGCCATCTTCACCGACTATTGGCTGTGGGATCGTCATTATGAATTCAGCGAGGCTCTCAAAGAAGCGGATTGTCTCGCCGTTCCGGGGCTCGGGATTGTGCCCGGTCTTGGAAACATCTGTTCCGGACAGCTCGCTCATGAATTTGATCAGCTGGAAGAGACGACCATTTACTGTGGTGGACTTCCCACAAAGCTGGGTGTGGCTCCTCTCGACTACATGATTCTCTTCAATGTGGAGGCGCTCCTGGATCTATACCTGACTCCTCCTTCTGTCATTCAAGACGGAGAGGTGGTGGTAGAAGAGGCTCTGTCTGATTTTGAGACGTATCTCATTCCCGGCTATGGAGAAGTCGATGCGCTGAAAACGGACGGACTCTACAGCTTGAATAAGACCTTGGTGGAAAAAGGGGTGCAAAAAGCTGCGGAGTACACCCTCCGCTATCCGGGACACTATCAGTTTATGCAGGATCTTGACGATGCCGGCTTCTTCTCAAAAGAGCCGAGAGAGATCAGAGGACAGACGATTGTCCCCAGGGATATCTCAGAAGGCATTCTCAATCAATTGATGGAAAAGATTCCGGGTGTGAGAGACTTCACATATCTGAGAGTCAATGGAAAAGGGCTAAAAGACGGCAAATATCAGCAGAAGGCATATGAACTCCTGGCATACAGCGACGAGGAGAGAGGCATTACTTCTATGGAAAGAACGACAGCCTACCCCTCCTCCATCGCAGCGATGATTATCGCCTATGATGACGGAGGACTCAGAGGTGTCGTTGAGCCTGAAAATGTCTTTGTCGGAGAGAGATTTAAAAAGATGGTCAACGAGCTTGCAAAGAGAGGGATCATTCTCTACGAAGTGTAAGAAAGAACGTTTCTACATTGCCGGTGTCAATCACCGGCTTTTTTTATTGAAAATGCCTGAGGTTCTGTTTTTGATTATCCAAGCAGGTTGATCAGCTCTTTTTTTTGAGATCGGCCAACCCCATCGACTTCAGCGTTCGGCTTCTTTCTTTTAAGTAATTTCTTTCCATAATGACAGAGACCGGTTAAACGGTGTATTTTATGTCAGGCACATCTTCGCCTGCATCGTAGGCCAAATCTGTTGATCTTCCCGGGAAAGACGAGATGGAAGACACAAATTTCGGCTAAAAAAATATCTTCTAAAGATTGAGAAGGACAGTTTTTGCCGAGCGGGGTATGCCTTAAAAGGCTGTGGAGCAGCTCAACATCTTCAGACAAAAGAGCATAATGAATCGTTTTAACTGATTGGATGATAAATTATCTTCATTTTGGAAACAATTTGTCATTAGATGTTTATAAATGGCAAGAAAATTGTTATATTTTATATGGAAAGGTGAATAATATGACTCTAAAAATAAAAACGATAGATATCAAAGAAGTCCGGTTGGTGGATACTAAAAACGAAGAGGGGATACAAGAAGGAGTGCTGTATTTATATGCCTCCGATTTAATAGATCATCTCACAACGGATGAACGCGTTGGCTCCTGCAGAATTGAACTTGCAAGACCCGGAGAGAGTGTCCGTATTCTCCCGGTAAAAGATGTGATAGAGCCTCGGACAAAAGAAGATGGCGATCTCTTTGCGGGTGTGAGCGGAGAATTGAAAGAAGCAGGAAGCGGCACGACCATTGCCTTGTCCGGCTGTGCTGTCGTAACGACCGGGAGTATTGTCGGATTTCAAGAAGGCATCATAGACATGAGTGGTCCGCTCACCGAATACAGTCCATTTAGCCATCTGCAGAATATCGTCCTCATTTTGGAGAAAGCCNAAGGCGTTGATCCNCACGAACACGAAGAACTCGTACGGATGGCAGGGATTAAGGCCGCTAATTACATCGGAAAGATCGGAAAAAATGTGACGCCTGATAGGGTGGAAGAGATGGTATGGAAGAGCATTCCCGAAAAGACTGCAGAGTTCCCCGGGCTTCCCAAGGTTGCCTATATCTATCTCTGTATGGCTCAGGGGCTCTTGCACAACACATATTTCTATGGTCAGAATGCACAGGAAATGACTCCTTGTCTGATCTCACCGACGGAAGTTTTTGATGGAGCGATCATCAGCGGCAACTGCGTATCCCCCGGATCCAAAAACACAACTTATCATCATCAGAATAATGCAGTGCTCAAAGAACTGATGAAGCATCACGGGAAAGACATAAATCTCATGGGCATCATTCTTTCTCCGCTGAGCACCATGCTTGCCCAAAAGTACAGAAATGCGATTCAAGCTGTAAAACTAGCTGATTTTCTCGGTGCTGAAGGGGCTATTGTCTCGCAGGAGGGTTTTGGAAATCCCACGACGGATCTCATGCTCATCTGCCGCCAACTTGAGGAGAAAGGAATCAAAACGGTCATCATAACTAATGAAGATGCGGGGGTAGATGGCTATAGTGAATCCCTCCCGGATGGAACGAAGGAAGCGGACGCCATTATCAGCACCGGCAACAGCAATGCCACTGTTCTGCTTCCTCCGATGGAGCGGGTGATCGGAGATCTTAAAGCGGTTGAGAGAATAACGGGGGGGTTTGTCGGATCGATTCAAGATGACGGAGGACTCCTCGTGGAAGTACATGGAATTATGGGTAGTCACAATCTGCTCGGAGATACATATCTGAGTGCTGTCGAGAAGTGAGGTAGACGACATGAAAGTCTTGCATTATCTCAATCCCTTCTTCAGCCAGTTGGGAGGAGAAGAGAAAACCAATATGGCGCCGATGCGGATTGAAGGAGCTGTAGGCCCGGGTCGGCTCTTTAATTCATTGCTCAAAGAGGGGCAGATCGTTGCAACGGTTGTCTGTGGCGACAATTATTATGCTGAAAACATGGACAAAGCCAGAGAAGAAGTTTTAACGTTGATTCGGAAAGAATCTCCCGACATATTTATCGCCGGCCCGGCATTCAACGCAGGCAGATATGGGATAGCCTGCGGAGATCTTTCGCATGCCGTCATGAGAGAACTCGGTATTCCGGCTGTCACCGGTCTATATATGGAAAATCCCGCTGTTGACCTCTATAGAAGAGAGCTATATATAGTCAGCACCGGGCGCTCAGCGGCCGGCATGAGAAAAGACGCTGTCAAAATGGCGGCGGTAACCGATAAACTGTTGCGAGGCGAAGAAGTGGGACTCCCGGAAGAAGAGGGGCTGATCCCCATGGGTAAGCGCGTCAATATATTCTGCAAGGAAAAAGCCGCCGCTCGCGCCGTATCTATGCTCATCGCCAAACTGAAAGGGGAGGAGATCAAGAGTGAAACGCCCATCCCCGTTTACGATATCATCACGCCGGCACCACCCGTAAAAGATCTCTCCAGTGCGACCATTGCTCTTTTGACGACAGGCGGTATTGTTCCCGAAGGAAATCCGGATCATTTGCCGGCAGCAACGGCTAAATTCTATAAAAAGTACTCTATAGAAAAACTGAGTCGATTGGAAAGCGGTCAGTTCGAATCGGTTCACGCCGGGTATGATCCGGTTTATGCAAACATCAACCCAAATCGAGTGGCTCCTCTTGATATTTTGAGGATAAAGGAACAGAAGGGTGAAATCAAAAAGCTATATCCGTATCTGGTCACAACCACCGGCAACTCCACTTCCGTAGCCGATGCTACCCGCATGGGAAAAGAGATCGCGAAAGAACTCCTGGCGGCAGGAGTGGATGCAGCCATTATGACAAGCACATGAGGAACGTGTACACGTTGCGGTGCAACGATCGTAAAAGAGCTTGAAAAGGTGGGGATTCCCACAGCTCATGTGGCTACTGTCACGCCTATTTCCAAGTCGGTAGGAGCCGTGCGCATCGTAGGAGCCGTCGCTATCCCTTATCCCGTGGGTCAACCCAATGAGACAAAGGAAAAAGAAGAAATATTGCGTGAAAATATCATTGAAAAGGCGCTTTCCGCGTTAACTTCATAGGAATAAAAAAGCGAAACATATTTATGAATAAGAATAAGGAGAAAAATGAAAATAACAGTATTTGGAAGCGGGAATGGCGGCTGTGCGACAGCTTTTGACTTTGCTCAGCATGGTCATGACGTATACATCATTGACTTCCCTGAATTTTCACAAAGTCTCACAAGGATTGCAGAAGACGGCGGGATCCGTAGCGAAGGCGTTCTTGAGGGGTTTGCTTCTATCGCTTACGCCGGAACGGATATTCAAAAAGGTGTGGAGCATGCAGAGTTGCTTATTGTAGTAGGACCTGCATACAGTACGGAGCCGATTGCCAAAGCCTGTAAACCGTATCTAAAGGATGGTCAGAAAGTCCTTCTCTTACCAAGTTCATGCGGTGGGAGCATTATATTCAAAAGAACGATCGGTCGTAAGTTGCAGGATACAGGAATATGGGTCGCGGAGACGTCCACTCTTCCGTATGCGGTTCGCGTGCTTGACAGCGGTCTTACACATGTATATTTGAAGTTGAAGGGCGGTTATTTTATGGCGGCGCTTCCATCTTCACTAAACGAAGATTTCTTCAAGATCGTGGAAGACGTTTATCCTGAAATCGAACTTGCCGATAACGTACTGCAGACATCGCTCCAGAACGCCAATCCCGTCATCCATCCTTCTGTGACGCTCCTTAACGCTGCGTTGGTAGAGAGAACGGGCGGGAATTTCCTTTTCTATGAAGAAGGAGTCACCCGGGCATCCGGGCGTTTGATAGAGGCCGTCGATAATGAACGCATCGCCATCGGCGAGAAACTTGGCATCAAAGTCTGGCCGGACCCGATTGTCGGCATGAAACAGGGCTATATGGCGGAAGAAAACTACACCACCGGTTACTCCAAAGCTCCCGGATTCAAGGGAATTATGGCGCAGAATCATCTGGAAAACAGATACCTGAATGAGGATGTCGGATACGGGCTCGTGTTTTTTACGGATCTTGCCGATGCGCTGGGAGTGGACACACCCGCCATGGATTCGGTCATCATCATTGCCTCGATCATCATGGGCAAAGATTATAAGGGGATGCGAGCAAGGACTTTGGATACACTTGGGCTGGAAGGGCTCTCTGCTAAAGAGATGATTCATCGAGTTCGCTGAGAAACAACCGATCGAATTGGTGCACCCTGAGACCGTATTTTTCAAGATAGTCATGTACTTAATTTAAAAGGCATGATTGTACAAGGTGGAAAAGCAATTGAGCGGCATCCNNTGTGAGAAATTATCCACATAGAGGNGCCGCTCAATATATGNGCAAGTGATTGCCGGCGTTATTCTATAATTCGCACTCCGTCCAAGAGTTCTTTTTCGAACTCCACTCGATGGTGCTTTGTGTAGAGACCGGGAAAGCCGCCGGTGTGAAGGAAGATGATTTTTTCCCCCTTGGCTATTTTCCCTTCATTGATCATATCCAGTATTCCCGCAAAGGCTTTCCCTGTATAGCACGGATCGAGCAATACGGCTTCGCTCCGAGCCATCAGATAAATGGCATCGCGCACTTCTTTGCACGGATTGTTGTAGGCGCCTCGAGTATATCCCTTTTCTATGTCCATATCCCTTGTGTCTTCTTTTAGTGTGAGTCCGAATTTTTCTTTTACTTCCTCAAAATATTCCACAATGCGTCTTTCTTTGGCACTTCCGAAAGGAGATATGGCGATTCCCGTCAGCGATAGAGGCGACTTTTCATTTTTGAGCCCGCAGAAAAGACCCAGATATGTACCCATAGAGCCGACGGCGCTGATGACTCTTGCATCGCCTATGCCGAGGGCCTCGGTTTGCTTTGTCATCTCCACGGCGCAGTCATAATACCCCAAAATGCCGAGTGCATTGCTGCCGCCGACGGGGATGTAGTACACCTTTTCTCCTTTTGCCTCGTACTCGGCCTTGATCTTTTTGCACATCTCGTCGAACTGTTCGCCTTCCGGCCTGCCGTCGCTTTTTTTAAGAACGACTTCACAGCCCATGATCCGATCCAAGAGAATGTTTGCCGACACCTCTCCCGGATAGTCGTCGATGGCGACGATGACGCATTTGAGGCCGTATTTTGCGGCTACGGCAGCTGTTAATCGTCCGTGATTGGTCTGGGCTCCCCCGACAGTTAAAATGGCCGTAAAGCCTCCCTCTATAGCGTCAGCTATGAGGTATTCCAACTTTCGAAGTTTGTTTCCTCCGCCTCCCCACGGGGTGAGATCGTCTCTTTTAATATAGAATTCAACCCCTAACTGATCTGAAAGTGTTGGAAGATATTCCAAGGGGGTCGGATCGACCAGATTGAGCTTTGAAAAACCGAATGACATATTGCTTGCTCCTTTTGAAATGGCGTAAGTTACACATCGTATTGGCATAGATCTTCGATCGTTTCCCTTCGAACCGCAATGTAGCTCTGGCTACCTCCTCTGAGCATGACAGTCGGAGGGCGTCCGAGACGGTTGTAATTGGATGCCATGGAGTAATTATACGCCCCTGTTGTGCAGACGGCTACGATATCTCCTTTTTCTACCGAAGAGGGGAGCATGACGCCTTCTTGTATGATGTCTCCGCTCTCGCAGCATCGGCCGACGATGGAAGCCTTGAAGTCGCAGGGCTCGTCGATTTTGTTTGCGAGTAGGCAGGTATAAGCCGAGCCATATAGAGCAAAGCGGGGATTGTCCGGCATGCCTCCGTCTATGGACACATAATTTTTATATCCGGGTATGGACTTGATGCTGCCGGCGGTATAAAGGGTCATGCCGGCAGCAGCCACGATGCTTCGGCCCGGCTCCATATGGATTTCGGGCACTTCTATCCCGAGCCTGTCGCACGTCTGATGCACAGCTTCGGCCACCTGCGCTACTTTCTTCTCCACATCCAAATGAGGGTCGCTCTCGACATAGCGCACACCGTATCCTCCGCCGAGGTCGAGGATCTCCGCCTTGTATCCGTGTTTATTCTGCATGTCGGCAATAAACTCCAGCATGATGGTCGCTGACTTTTCAAAGACATCTTCTCCGAATATCTGAGAGCCCACGTGGCAGTGAAAACCGATGAGTTCGATATGAGGCTGCTTCAAAGTAAACAGCACAATTTCCTCCGCCTGACCCGTTTCGATGGCGGAACCGAATTTGCTGTCGACTTTTCCGGTGGCCACGGCTTCAAAGGTGTGAGGATCGATTCCGGGCGAAAGTCGGAGCAAGACTTTTTGTTTCATCTTTCTGCGGGAAGCCTCTTTTTCTATGGCCGCAACTTCTTCGGCATTGTCCGCTACAAAGCAGCCGACACCGCATTCCATCGCGTAAGAGATGTCTTCATCTGTCTTGTTGTTGCCATGGAAATACGCTTCAGAAAGCGGATAGCCCGCCTTGACGGCAGTATATATTTCTCCGGAGGAAACGACATCGATCCCCATTGCCTCTTCCGCCATGATTTCATAAATGCGTTTAAAGCAATTGGCCTTGCTGGCATACAGCGGCTTAGAGGAGGCTCCGAAGTGTTTTTGAAACGCTCTCTGATACATCCTGCAATTTTCCCGGATTTTATCCTCGTCCATGAGATAGAGAGGGGTTCCGTATTTTTTTGCCAGTTCCACTGTGTCTTGACCGGCAAATTGAAGGCGCCCGTCTTTTTTTGTGATATTGTCGCATATCATGTCATTTTCAACCTTTCTCGTTATCTTCTTGCGTTTTCAAAATCAGGCCACACCGAAGAGCGGATGATGGCTCTCGTTTAAGCTTCAGCCTGCTGTTTGGCGATCACTTTATCCAACCAGTCTTTTCCGTCGACAAAACGCGAAACGATGAAAGAAACGACATAGTCTCCGGAGGAGTTGATCATCGTTGCCGGAGGATCGACCAGATTTCCTATNGCNACGAGGATGGGAAATGCCATTTCCATCTGATTGGGGAAGAAAATCGAGCAAATGATGTACTCGCCGATATAACCTCCGCCCGGCACTCCGGACATTCCGACCGATGAGAACACGGCGACAAGGACGATGGGAATCAGCTGAGCCCAGCTGAGCTTTTGGCCGAACACACCGAATACGAATGCGATCTTTAAGACGGCCGAGAAGCACGAGCCGTCCATATGCATCGTTGCTCCGAGCGGCAAGACGATTTCACTGACGTCGTCTGATATGCCCGTCGCTTTTGCAACTTCAATGTTAGTCGGAATCGTCGCTACGGATGAGCACGTTCCCAAAGAGACGATCGCAGGCCGTGCAATATGGCGAAACATCGTTTTAATGCCGTGCTTTCCGCCTCCAAACCAGGCAAACAGCGGAAATGCGGTAAAGAGGTAGACAAAGCACAACGGGTAGTAAACGAGCATGGCACGTCCGTAGGATTCCGTAATGGCGCTGCCGTAGTCCGCTACAAGACCGGCAAATATAGAAAAGAAAGCGATCGGCGCATAGTATGTAATAATCTGGACGAATTTCATCATGACATCGCTTAAGCTGCTTAAGAAATTTGCCACGATCTTCCCCGCTTCTCCGGCCAAGTTTGTGGCAAATCCGAAGAGCATAGAGAAGACAATCAGAGGCAGCATGGCGCGGCGGCTGAGAAGCCCTACAAAGTCGCTTGCCGTAAAGAAGTTTACGATCATGTCGCTGAGAGATGCGTAGTCACCGATCTCTTCTGCGGGGACTTCCGTCCACGCCGTCNNGACCGGAGGGAACGCCTTCAGGATGGTAAACATCAATACGGCTGCAATCGCGCCTGTGATGACGAATGTAAGAATCGTCACCCCCATGATTTTACCGGCTCTTTTTCGGCTCTGCATATTGGCGATGGCGCTTGAGATAGACGCAAATACCATAGGTACCACGACGCAGAACATCATGTTGATAAAGACGGTTCCGAAAGGTCTCAGCTTGTTGGCGAGCTCAGGAGACACCCATCCGACGATGGCTCCGAGTACCATTGAACCCAGTAGTATCGCTAAAAAGCGATAATTTTTCGCTACAGATCTGGCTTCCATCTTTCATTCCTCCTTAAAATGATCGACCGGTTAAAGAATTACACTCTATATGAAGCTTTGATCAGCCGCATATCTATAAGGAAAGATCCTCATCCGTTATGGTTCCCTTTGAAACGATGTTCGTAGGTCCCGTAAGATAAAGGTTTTTGACCCTTTCTCCCTCCAAATCGACATCGATGATCAGTCGGCCTCCTTCCATATCCACCTTTACTCCTTTTCCGGAGACCTTGCCGAGTAAGGTAAGGATCGTGACGACAGCGCCCGTTCCCGTTCCGCATGCATACGTAAAGTCTTCCACTCCGCGCTCCCATGTGCGCTCAAAGAGATGGTCATCGCCTAAGATGTCGTAAAAGTTTACGTTTGCTCCCTTTGGAAACGCTTCATAATAGCGAAGTTTTCTTCCGAGCTCGAACAGATCTTCCTTTGCCGTCTTCTTTAGGTTCGGCATCTCGACTGCGGCGTGCGGAATTCCGGGACTGCCAAGTTCGACATAGGAGTATTCGATCTCCGTCCTGTCTATTATTGCTTTCTTATTGAATTGGATATTACAGGGGTCATTGAGTCGAATGCGATAATTTCTCCGATCAATGCGCTCTCCGATGACGAGCCCTGCCGTGGTCTCGATCTTTTGAGTCTCGCCGGCGAGTCCGTTTTCATAGCCGAATCGGCTGATGCATCGGGCTCCGTTTCCGCACATTTCTCCGATCGATCCGTCCGAGTTGTAAAACAGCATTCGGAAATCTCCGCGGTCTAAAGGTTTTTCGACGACCATGAGACCGTCGGAACCGACGGACATTCTCCTTTTACAGATGATTTGCGCAATTTCAGGCCATTTTTCTTCCTGAATGTGCTCTTTGCGATTGTCTATAATGATGAAGTCGTTTCCGGCTCCGTTCATTTTCCAAAATTTCACATTTTCCTCCTTTGTGCCGATTTCATGTGAACCGTGAGAAGATGGTGTCAAACATATTCTTTGAAAGAATGCAACAATAAGAAAACAATATATGATTCTATAAATAATATTTTAACATAATTAGACTTTCTTGCATATATTTTTGTGAAATATTTTTCAGGTGCTTTTTCAAAGGAGGCAATTTTTCCATGAAGTTTTGGTTGAAGAATGCATGTAAAAGATTCCATGATGCTTGCGAAAGAGTGCAATTTAAGTCAAATGTAGGGCCGCAATGGAAATGGCTTACCTCTTTTTTGTGAACTGAAATACTGTTGCAAGAATGTAAAAGGTGATAGTATACTTACATATAAGATATAGACTTGCAATGATTTGAGCCATACAAAAAAATAGCAGGTGTTTCTTGCAAGCTGTACAACGTATGCAATTTATGAGGTCCAAGAATTGGAAAGGAGTCCACATGAAGAAATTGTTGTCTATCCTGTTGGTCGCACTCTTACTCATCGGAACTCTGAGTGGCTGTTCTTCAAAGAAAGAACTCAAAATCGGATTCAATACTCAACTGACCGGTCCTGACTCGTATATCGGACAGGCGGCAAAGATCGCCCTGGAAGAAAGAGTCGAGGAGATCAACAAAGCCGGCGGAATCGGCGGCTATACGCTGAAACTTATCACCTATGACTCACGTTCGGAAATTACCGATGCCGTTGCGGCGGCAAAACGTCTTCTTGAGCAAGACAAAGTCCATGCCATGATCGGACCTGAGTGGACAGGGGCGGCCGTTCCTATTGCGCAGATTGCAAATGACAGCAAGATCCCAGTCATCGCCACGACAGCCTCGAATGTAAGCGTCACTGTCGATGACAACGGAAATGTCTACCCGTATATGTTCCGCACCTGCTTTATCGATCCTTATCAGGGTTATGCTCTTGCCGACTATGCCTATGTTGACATGGGTCTTCGCAAAGTAGCTTCCTTGACCGATATCTCCGCTGCTTACTCCGTCGGTATTCAGAAGTACTTCAAGGATCACTTTGAGGAATTGGGCGGCGAGGTCGTTGCTGAAGAGGGATATCAGGCAAATGACCAGGAATTCCGCGCACAGCTCTCCAAGATCGACCAGACCGATGCCGAAGCCATTTTGGTGCCCACGCCGACATATCGCGATATTGCCCTCATTGCCAAGCAGGGTGCTGCGCTGAATATGGGCGTCATCTATCTTGGGGTCGACGGCTGGGTAGCAGAAGAACTTTTGGAAATGGCAGGACCCGAACTGGAAGGCTCTATTTTGACAAGCGGTGTATCCAGCGATCAGCCCCAATTTGCCGAATTCAACAAGGTATTTGAAGAAAAACACGGTATTAAGCCCAATGTTTATGCTTACTACGCACTTGATGCGCTTGAAATGATCGTCTACGGCGCCAATGAATCGCTGAAAGCACACAATGAGATTACGGCTCAGGGAATTCGCGACGCCATTGAAAACATGAAAGATGTTCAGCTCTTCACGAGCAAAATGACTATGGAGCCCGACACCCATAATCCGCACAATAAACCCGCGCTGATTATAGAAATTAAAGACAGCAACTGGCATCAACTGAAGATGTTTGAACCGGAAAGCTGAATATGTGAGGGAGAAGGGACTCAAGCCCTTCTCCCGTTTGCCATATTTATGACTTTAAGGAGGACAACTTGACACTATTTTTGCAACAGCTCGTCAGTGGTATCTCCATCGGCTCTGTCTATGCACTTCTGGCGGTGGGTTATGCACTGGTGTACAGCGTGTTCAGTTTTACAAACTGGGCGTTTGATGCATTTATGGTGGTTGGCGCATTCGGCGCCTTTTATGCCATCACCGACTTCAAACTCCCTATTCCTCTGGCTCTTCTGTTTGCCATTTTGTTTACTATGCTTGTCTCCGTCTTTGTTGAGCGGATGGCGTATCGTCCGCTTCGCATAAGGGAAGCTCCGAGACTCTTCATGATGATCTCCGCCATGGGAGCCAATATGAGTATCATCAATATCATCAATCTCCAATTCGGGGGACACTTCCGAAACTTTCCGCAGATTACGGGTGAGACTCTCTCTGTCGGCGGCATTAAAATCGGAATGATGGACGTGTTTGCCGCGGTATTTTCTTTTATCACTCTTATCCTGCTCTGGATCTTTTTGTATCGCACGAAAATGGGGCTGGGTATTCGAGCGAGCGCTCTTGATCTTCTCACTTCCGGAATCATGGGCATCAATAACGACATGGTGGCGATAATCATTTTTGGAATCAGCGGCATCTTAAGCGGAGTAGCCGGAGTTTTCTACGGCATTAAGTATGCAGTATTTCCTTACTTGGGACTTGTAACTATAAAAGCCATGATTGCCAGCATCATCGGAGGACTGGGAAGTCTTCCGGGCGCCGTTGTCGGAAGTCTGTTACTCGGAATTCTTGAAACATTGGTATCCGGATATATCTCATCAGAGTGGCGCGATCTATTTACTTTTTCACTTCTAATCATCGTTCTTTTGTTCATGCCCAACGGCCTCTTCGGCAAGTCGACAAAAGAAAAACTTTAAAGGAAGACCTATGGATTATTTAATAACAGTAGGTATACTCGGCGGAATCAATATTATCGCCGCCATGGGACTGGCTATTTTGACAGGATACACAGGTCTGTTCTCACTCGGCCATGCGGCGTTTATGGCCGTGGGAGGGTATAGTTCGGCGCTGCTCTTTATGAAGCTGAACGTGCCGTTTATCCTTGCTGTCATCCTGGGAGGTTTTATTGCCGGGATAGTGAGCCTTTTCATCGGCATTCCGACATTTAGAAGCCAGCTGACAGGTGACTACTTCGCCATTGCGACATACGGTTTTGCTGAAGCCATCCGATTGATCTTGAATAAATGGGCATATGTGGGCGGTGCGGAAGGCATGCCCGGCATCCCAAAACTCTCTAATGTCTGGGTCGTTTTGGGCTTTACCGTTGTATTGGCGTATTTGGCCAACAATTTTACTCACTCTCAGCATGGAAGAAATTGTGTTTCCATCAAGCAGGATGAAGTGGCGGCTCAGATGATGGGCGTCAATGTCTTTAAGACAAAATTGATGAGTCTTTTCATCAGCGCCGTCTACTGCGGAATTGCAGGAGGTCTTATGGGTTTTTACTTCTCCTATTTGATTCCGGCGCTCTTTGGAAGCGGCAGATCTTCGGACATGCTCGCCTCCATCGTTTTTGGCGGAATGGAATCACTGATCGGTCCCATTATTACTTCTTTCCTGCTTTTTGCCATTCCTCAGTTGCTCTATGTTCTCGATAAATATCGTCTGATTGTCTACGGACTTTTATTTGTTGTGATGATGATCTTCAGACCGCAGGGCTTACTCGGGTACAGGCAGATGAGTGTTGAAGATTTCAAAAGAACGATTTCTTCTTTCAAGAACCGTTTCAAAAAACAGGGGTCTGCTGCAGATAAGGGGGAACAATGATGAACACTTCACCCATTCTGACACTGAAGAATATCGACATGGTCTTTGGCGGCGTGCAGGCCTTAAAAAATGTCAATATTGACGTGATGGACGGAGAGATTTTGGGAATTATCGGCCCCAACGGCGCAGGAAAGACGACCGTTTTCAATGTCATTACCGGATCCATCACGCCGACAAACGGACAGGTACTCTATAAAGGCGAAAATATCGTCGGTAAAAGAGTCGATCAAATCTGCCATCTGGGAATCAGCCGCACATTTCAAAATATTCGCCTTTTTCCTCAGATGAGCGTGTTTGAAAATGTGGCTCTTGCCAGACACAGCATTCCCACCCACTCTGTCTTGGAATCATTTCTGCCCATGAAGCATGCAAAGCGCGAGAAGATCCGCTTAAATGAGGAAGTGTTTGAATTTCTCAAAATGGTCAATCTCGATCATCTTGCCGACCAAGCGGCGGCGACTCTTCCCTACGGATTGCAGAGAAGACTCGAGATTGCAAGAGCCATGGCGGCAGATCCGAAAGTGCTTCTCCTCGATGAGCCGGCAGCCGGAATGAATGCCGATGAGTGCCAGGATCTGATTCAGATGATCCGTTCTATCCATGAAAAACTGGGCTATACGATCTTATTGATCGAACACCATATGAATGTCGTCATGGAGCTATGCCGAAATCATCGCATCGTGGTCTTGAATTTAGGAGAAATATTGGCAGAAGGAAGTCCGGCGGAGATCCAGACCAATCCCGATGTCATCGACGCATACTTGGGATCGAAAAGGATAAAACATCATGAAATCGACACAGCCATTTCTTAAGATCAGTGATCTCAATGTCTTTTACGGAGGAATCCACGCCCTTCGAGACGTCTCTTTGCACGTGGATGAAGGAGAGATTGTCTCCGTCATCGGAGCAAACGGGGCGGGGAAGTCCACGCTGCTAAAGACAATTAACAGTGTACAGGCATATCGATCGGGAGAAATCCTCTTTAAGAACAAACCTCTGCCAAAACATTCTTATCAGGTCGTTAAGTCGGGAGTGACTTTAGTGCCGGAGGGAAGGAGGATATTCGGGCCCCTTTCGGTACATGAAAATTTGATGCTCGGAGCGTATCCGAGGACGGATAAGGAAGAAATTGAACGCAATCTGCACAGATGTTTCGAGCTCTTTCCCATCTTAAAAGAGCGCATTAAACAGGTGGCGGGGACTCTTTCAGGCGGCGAGCAGCAGATGCTGGCGATCTCCAGAGCGCTGATGAGCAATCCTCAGATGCTTCTCCTCGATGAACCTTCCCTGGGGCTTGCTCCGATGGTCGTCGACACGGTATTTGATGCGATCGTTCATCTCAATCAGGAGAACAATCTCACCATTCTTCTTGTTGAACAAAATGCCGCCGTTGCCCTCGATATCAGCCATCGGGCATACGTCCTGGAGACGGGAGAGATCAAACTGGAGGGATCCGGCCGGGAGCTTCTCGATGATCCGCGCATTCAGGAAAGCTATCTTGGCGTCAGTAGCCAGAGCATGGAATAGAAAATGAAGCGATTATTTTATAATGGAAAATTTTATCTTCAGCGCGATTCGTTTGCCGAAGCCGTTCTTTGTCAAGGCGATCGGATCGCTTGCATTGGCAGCACACAAGAGTTAAAAGCGCTTTCCTTTGACGAAGCGGTGGACCTCAAGGGGAAAACGGTTCTTCCGGGTCTGAATGACTCTCACTGCCATATCAGCGGAATCGGGGCTACGTATGTGCAGGTCGATCTGACGAAATGCCGCTCAATCCGCGAGATCATTGAGGTGTGCAAAGAATTCATCGCCGAGAACCCCGAACTCAGCAAGTATGGACTTCGAAGCATGGGGTGGAATCAGGATCTCTTTACAGAGGGGCAGAGGCGTCTGTTGACGAAATACGATGTCGATCAAATCTCAACAGATATTCCGATTTCCCTTCAGCGTGTATGCGGTCATCTCAGCGCTGTCAATTCGAAGCTCCTTGAGCTTGCTAAAGTCGATGGACAGACCTTGCCTCCGACAGGCGGCACCATCGAAAAAGGCGAGGACGGGGAGCCCAACGGAATCCTCACGGAGAACTCCATCCATTGGATTGAAAGTTTTCTGCCGCCATATAGCGATGAGATAAAAGAAGAATCCATTGCCAAAGCTCTTTTGTACGCACAGAGCCTTGGACTTACTTCCGTGCAGGCAAATGATGTGGGAGGGCCCAACACGTACGGAGATATGCGCATCCTGCGCAAGATTTACGAAGAAGGCAAAGTCGGCATCCGCTTTCGCCATCAGATTTGCTTTGATGAACCCGATGAGATGGATGTCTTTATGCAAGGGGAAGGGAAAGAGCCTGTTTACACAGAAGGCAGGCTTTTTCTCGGCCCTGTAAAGATGTTTAAAGACGGCTCTCTTGGAGGATATACGGCTCTGATGAGAGAAGGCTATAAGAGCGATCCGCACAACAAAGGAGTTCCTGTGACGGACTACCCGTCGCAAAAGGCTTTTGTGCAGGAAGCCGCCGATCGGGGATGGCAAGTCGTCACCCATGCCATAGGAGATCGGGCCATCGAAGAGACGCTCGATGCGTATGAGAGCTCCTTTT